>BNJU01002177.1_pt1 | contig 113040 bp, 128 predicted proteins | sample 8539281 | NCBI WGS metagenome assembly BNJU01 (sample SAMD00202456, study PRJDB9452) | human saliva metagenome | isolation source: human saliva | place: Japan
TTCAGTTACGTATTGCTATAAGTTGCCATTTCGAGTATGCTGAAAATATTTAGTTAATGTAATTTTTATTAAATATAGGCTGAATTCCTGCTAAACCAGTTGGTCCAAGATAATTATTATTTTTCTATTAATACCGAGCTCTTTATATTCGAGATAGAATAGTTATTCAAACCGCCCCTATGTTAAACCAATTACATTAACCAAAATCTCATTAATTTTGCCTTTATATCGTTTTTCCGGAGTTCATTTAACAGATTTTCGATCAAAGATTTAATTGAATAAGTCATATTATCAATTTTCAAACTTATCAATTAAAAGTTCATTTGCTCGTCAACTCATATAATCAAAAACACCATTATTAACTTGACCATATTGTTTTGCGATTTCGCTTATTTTGTAGATAAACCCAAGTTAATTCTCAGGCGATTTATCACCTTCAGACATGAGTTCACTAATCTGTGGAAACCCTGATACCGCTCAACTGTGTGGTGTACCAGTGTCTGAAAATATGGGGAAATATTATGTTCCTGTAAAAGTTGACCGAAGAAAACAACCCCTGCATCGGATTTTAAGAAGATTGACTATTTCTTCGCGAATAATCTATTGAAATCGTTGATATACATCATGACAATGCTTCTCTCGTCTACATTTAATACCATAGTCCTTTCTCTCTATACTTCTTACCTTCCTGTAGAAGTCATATAAATATTAGAAATTAAAAGACCTCCAAGAAGGTACTGGTTGAAGTCTTTCCTTTTAATCCGTCCAGTCGGTTTTTTAACCTTCTTTACAGTATTTCTTTTCGCAACAATTTCAATCTTAAATACTACCATCACTTGGTGAATAAAATACCCCGGTCCTAGAGGACTATCTCTGCCTTACGTTGCATGCGTTTGATGGCCTGTGTCAACAGCTCCCAAGGCCAAACCATGAGTAGATTCCTACAGGTATGATGTGAGAAAACAAATATCTCAAAAGCACTATTTAAGCATATCAGCTATCGCTTTCAGTGTTACATCATCCACGTAGATTTCAAAATTTGCTCTTACGCTTTCATAAACTCGGTCCTCGGACTATTCGTAAAAGTTGTCGCAGAATACAACTTTCTGCTTTTTAACTTAGCCTTCTTCCTCGCTCACTTAAACAGCGGTTGGCAGTCAACGCATTTACGCATTTTCAATCGATGCTTTTCTTTCCGCTATCCCGGTACCGGAGACACCATAAAGCGTAAAAACTCTGACCATCAAGTGCAAGTTGATCTACACTCTAAGACCAAGAGCACCAAATATAAAATTTAGAAACTTAACAACGTAAGCAGCGTTTATTTCCATCATCCGAAATCGGTTCTGATTCTTGGAAGCTAGATTTAACATACCGATGAAAATTAGTAAATCAGGTGATTGCAGTCATCGTGCTTTTAGAACACTAAATTGCTGTCATCACGGCGTTATTATCGCTCTAAAACCAACGAATGTTTATAAACTACAAATTTCATTAATTTCTCCTTGTTTACGGCGGACTGCAGCGTCCTGACTGGGTTTTAGGAGGTCTATATTGACACGATCAAATCGAGTACCATTTTCCCTTGTGCTCTAAACTGTACAAGGAAATATCGATGAGCACTTACTGATCGTTTACATATTTAACACTAATACGAAAAGTAACAGCACCCAAGTAACAGTAGCAGTTAACGCTCAGCAACAACAACAGCCATAGCAGCCCCCTTCATACAATGAGAGGAATAACCACGTGGCTATCTCATTTACTCTTTTGCTTTTTGTAGTTAGCTTTGTTATATTTTAGCTTTTCTCGTATTATATCAAGGCTTTGATTTGAATAGTCATCTGAAACAGTGATTTTAAAGTTGTCGTCTATTCCTCAGAATTACTTGAAGAACGAAGAAAATAAGACACGTAGTTGGTGACTCATTTAGTTATAGACTTATGTAAGCAGTCTTTCTGCAGGAACGGGCTACCCTACTTTGGAGATAGGGACTCTACTACTTAGTTCAACCGGAAACATCACTCATGATTTATGTCATGCGGGTGTAGGTGATCATCGGAACCATGAACCTTCCTGATGGCAGACGTATTATCGATCACAACCACAACATCGAGGACGGGCACTGGCGATTGAGTCTAACAACACTATGTGATAAAGTATATCGCCACAAAACCCATTCCTTGACCTTTGTTTCAATAAAATGAAGTATGATGACATATATGTCTACGAGGAAACCTCGGATTATTGGAAAGATTGTTGGCCGTCAACTCTGTTGATGAGTGAGGACAAACTATTAGAAATTATATTAACTCTCACTGAAATGATTTGTGACTCGATATTTTTAGATTGTCATTTATGCTTCCTTGTTTTCTGCATTGGATAAAACAGAGTTGCCAAAACAACTTTCTCTATTGAAGTATTACCTCTGTCTTTCCACTTTAGTATAATAAGAAGAAAGAAGACAGTAAACCCAAGAAGCAGTTACCGTCTTGTCCTCGTTTTATTGGCTATATAATATGGCTCTACAATTTCTGTAGTGGTAAAACCGGAATTATAGAACTATCTATTGTGAGAGTCCCATGTAAATCTATAATGAAAAGCACAAAACAACCTCATTAGAAAGATTCATATGGAACAGTACATTTTATCACAAACTTATTCGAATGAACAAGACCATCAAAAATCTTGATTATCTTGATGCTGGTACATATAAGAGGTCATCTAAGCTTTAGATTATCCTGCACCTAAATGTCATCACTGCCTCAGGACAAATGGCTAAACATATGACTTCAAAAAGAATCCAAAATTCCCTACCTCGAATGTGCAGGATATAAGACCCTCATTCGATTGAGAAACGTCGTTTTCGTTGTAAAAGTCTATAGGAAAATGGCTGCTCAGAGACCTCTAGTCAAGAAAAATCACCAGATCTCTGACTATTGTCAATCAGAAAATCAACCTCAAAAATTAATCGAAGAGTTCCTATGACGGCTATCGCAGAAAAGTCTAATCCTCTCTACTTCGACAGTCATTCGTAAATTGAAAGAATTCAAATTCAGACAGATTTATCTCCTTCCTAACTCACATATCTTGGGATGAATACAGCTTCAAGAAGCGGTAAGATGAGCTTCATTGCACAGGATTTTGATTCCAGAAAGATCGTAGCTATCTTGGATGGGTCGGACTCAAGTGACTATTGCAAATCATTTCCTTCTGCTATTCTGAGACAGGGTGAGAAGTCATGTGAAAAGTCATTACCATGGACATGTTTTAGCCCCTATTACGATATTGCTAGAAAGCTGCTGCTCAATTTCCTAGGCTCAGGCTGAAACAGTCACCCAGACTGTTTCCTCCCAAATGCTAAAAATCGTTCTGGATCGTTTTCACATTGTCCAACATCTCAGTCGAGTTATGAATCGTCTTCGTATCCAAATCATTTACCAGCCAAGTCCCTCGTTACATAGAGTCTTTGAAAACTAAAGCTGAAAGCAAGAACAGCTATTGATAACCCTTATTTCAAATTTAATGAAGAGGATGGGTGTTTATTCTTTTAACAAGCGTGAGTACTTTTCTTGACCCCTAAGCAAACTTCTAGGAAATTAGGCCCATTGGTCTTATAGTCACTGATTTAAAAACAAGAAAAATTTCAAGATATTATCTATCAGCAGTTAGCTCTAAAGATAGAAACAAACTTATAGACGAAGAATGTTTAGAGGTTATGAAATCTAGTGGGTATGTGTTATAAAAATTGACCAAATAGCACTGTCTAATAATTACTGATCTTAAATCTAGGTTCTTAGAAAATCTTTTTGATTTATATTTTCATCAAATGATCAATATAGTTATAATCCACTTTATTGTTATTATCTACGGAGGATAACATCATTTTCATTGACTTCTCCACTTATCATTAAATTCTTATTCTCCCTTTTGTTTTTAATAGTGTAGCAAAAACAAAGCACGACTTTAGTGATTTCAAATTTCGGATAGGAAATATTTACATCGTCAGATGCCCAAAAATTTTTCTTCTTGAAAAATGAAGCTCAACCGGAACCACTATAGCAGACTGTTATTGTGTTAGGCTCGTGTAAATGTTCTGTATTTGCAATTTTAGCAGTACTTTCATTACTGAATTTTGATGAACCAATATAATTTGTCGCTTAATCATATTCTCTGCGTATCTACTGAATAATTCTGAAATTTTAAAGTCTTTCCACGAGAGAGTCTGATGGTTCTGAGTATGCATCAGTGAGGCTTCACCAATCCCTCGTACTATTCAAACATTTTTCCATGAACTTAATCAATGAAATTCCCAGTCAGGTTTTACCACATTTTAGGTAACTTAATAACTTCGTTTATAATACGCTAAGGTATCATTCGATCCTTAAAATCAAAATTCTTAGTAAAAGTTGACTGTAAGACAGTCCTTAAAACAAATTTTGATTCCTGTTAAGATGCCTTGTATCAATATAATACATCTTGTTTCCTGTAATATTCTTTCTTCTTGATAAAGAAATCTTACTTTTCAGTCCCCAAATGATATTGTTCTTTTGGGATTTACTTGAAAAATGATCCTCTTTTTGATTACTCTACCTTTTAATCCATTATCAAATTTTGTGCGTGTAATGTAGTTTATTGTTTTATACCATTATTAGTAGTATAAATTACATCTTTTTGGTGATAGGTGTGGAATTATAAATCTTTAAATAGTCCACCCTTCTCCACCAATTTTTGAAAAAGACCAATTATCTGTTCTCACAAATTTACTCCTTATCTAATTAAATCATTTTATCCTGACTTTCTGAAATATCGCTTGAATACATTATATTTCTGTTAGCTATATTTTGAAATGCAATATATCTCTCTCTTTTATAAATTATATTCCATAGCCGTCTTATTAAAATCAGACATCGTTACTTCAAAATATTCTTTAGGGTTTAGGATAACTCTAAACTAACCATCTTATCTAAATCTGATAAACCTCCTATCATTTATTTAAGTATAGGAGTTATTTTCACCCTCTTTTATAATCCCAACCCATTCATCTTTCTATTTGTTGCCATCTTTTGCTTAGTGTCTTGTCTTCCTTGATTTTTAACTGTCTCAGCCCACTGATATTTTTATCCAAAAAGTTTTAATTGGTTTTTGTGGTGTTTACCTGTTTCAAAAATAAATATTGGAGGTTTGAAACACCTTCTCTAAAAGTTTCTTCTGAAGTTTTAATAATATTGGTTGTTGTATAATATTTCTTTAGTTAGAGGCTTTCCTTTTTCTAATTTATGGTCTGGGAGAATAAAAGCTGCTTGTATTCTTCACACATTAGACAAGACATTATTTACAATATCTAAACAACCATATTTAGTTTTCAAAAAGGAGGGTTCATTAAGACTTTTGTAATGTGATAAGAGTCTCTCTTCAATTGTAGCCTCCTCCTCTTTCGTCATCTCCCACAACAAATCCTTTGGGGTTACTTTTGAAAACTAATATCGAAAATCCATTCACAAGCTTCTGGTGTACGAGTATCTAACTGTTCAAAATTACTTCACTATCTTTGTGAATTAGCATGTTATGCAGTGCATAGATTTCCTATCAAATTCAATTTCCATTCAATTGTTTCTGTTTAATATGTTTAATTTTAGAATTACCACCTGATTCTTTTTATCATATTACTCATTGATTTTACTAGAAAACTCACCAGAGCCACACTGCCCGTCAAAAACAACTGAATCCTTTGTTAACATCAATCAGACGATACATTAGTGAGGTAATATATCTGGTGTAAATACTTGACCACTATCTGATTTTGCTTTACTAACGATTAAAACCTGTTAAAGAAAAATCCCCATGACATCCTCCTCCCATTCCAATACTCAGAATTTATTGATTGAGAAATTTCATCTACACAATCAATAAAGGTATCAATAGCTCTTGACTTCTCTGAGTTTCATTTTATTTTCACTGTAAACCTCAGCAAGTATATGAATGATTTTCTTTTATCTTCTTCAAGAGATTTGTTGATTGCATTGAGGATAGAAGTGTACTGTAATCAAAATCATATCTTTTGCAATATTATTACCGTGCTTACTACTTTTGAGCCACTAATGCACAAGCCGAAAAATCATCCTATGATATAGATATCCCAAATTGATTATGCAACAATTGTTAATAGTTTTGGTGAGTTTGTAAATTTTATTCTTTATCAATTTTATTCTCTTTAAAAACTTTCAGGTATGTGTCTTTGTCTTGAAGCTCATCCACTTCCTTTATCTCAGATATGGAATTACTTCATTTTTGTTAGCTTATTCTCTTTAGAATTATACAATATTCGATGACATCTTTGTAGCCTTTTCATGATTATTTTCATGTTTTCTTAACTTCATCTTTGTGTGTGTTAGCTTCTCACTTGAATTTTTAACTTCTTAAAAAGCTGGCTGTGTTCTATCCTTGAGGAGATACCATCCATCTGGTTTATCAGCAACTCCTTTTCCAAATATTAGGGCTGCTAATTTTTCCTATCTAATTGGTTGAGTCGTTAGCTGACCTGTTCCCATAACCACATTTTTGTGCTTCTTTGAAGCCTAGAATTTCTTTTACAATCTCTGACTTCATCTTCTGTTTTATGTTTAAGCATTCAAAACACTCTATTTTTAGTATTCGTAACCTCGCATGATAATGATTGGTTTTTACTTTAGACATGTGGTTCATATCGGCTATCTCCTGCTGAGATAGAGAATGTACCAGTGACCTTTTACTCAATTTGATGTTCCTTTCAAAGATTTTATACTTAAAGGAATCATTCGCAAAAAGATTCAAGAGTAAATTCCATAAAATCCCCTTTACAGTTATGATTATATCATAATTAAGTGCACAAATCAAACCATATCAGAAAATTCTTTTTGTTGCACTTCTCATTTTACAACAGGGCAAAATGAATTAATTTTTATTTATCGAAAGGTTTTCATGATCATCTCATCATCCCAATTTGAAATATCAATTCACATCTCTATCCGTACATATGGATTTAATCAACCTTAGTAAATTTTTATCGTCTGTAATTGAGAGTAGATTATCATAACATTTGATCACATCTTCATTATCTGAAAAACAATTGAATTTTTCCTAATGTTTTATTTAATTCTATCACTCTCCATAATATTTATCCTTCCAACATAAACCTATTACCAAACAATTTCGATAACAAAATCTCTTCATTTTTCTTAACCAAAGTTTTTCGTTGATAATACTCTGAAATAAGACACCAATAATCCCTGATGTGATGACTGAGGTAATTATAGTATTGATAATATTCAATTTAAAACTTCCTTTCGCAACTTATTAATTATATTATATCATTAATTAATGATATCTTATTAAAGTGGATATTCAAATTTATGATAGAATAGTGTTATAAATCGAATTAGAGGTTATTGTGATGGAAAACTTTGTGATAGATACTACTTCGGAAATATATAATGGCGAGAGGATACTGTTGCTACTGCGGACCTGAAATATATTAAAAAGCTATTAAAATCTAAAAATATCCTCCAGTAGATAAAGTAGACGATGATGCTAGTGAAGAAACAAAGAAAGCTGCCGAAGAAAAATATAAGCTCCAACTAAGTGTTTATCCTCAACATTTTGTTGGTAAATATAGATAAAGCAAAAAATTATAATTTTAAGTTTAAACCCAGGATACGTACAGAATATTATGATGCTTTATAAAAATCGCATTAATAAAAACGGCACTAAATACGAACAAACCATAAAAGAAAATCTAGAAATGGAAAAACCATTCTTCCACGCATTTGAATTAGCAAATGAAATCGATCTAGGATATTGGGGAAATAAAATGAAATGCTGGGTTGAAGACCATGATGAAAAGATAATGAAAAAGATAAAGAAAAATATAACATTATTAAATCTTTTAAAAAGATAACTAAAAATATTGCACTTGCTGAGTTCTTTCCCCACCATTCTATATCTTATAACGGTATGTATGACAAATTAGGTAAAGGCACTTCCCCAAATAGTAATAGAAAAATAAAAGATTACCTTCCTACGCAAAAATTCCTCTTTGAAAAATTAGAATTGATGACAAAAATGATGAAGTGATAATAATCTTACTCGCTCATTTACCAAATGGTACGAAGCCATTAGCAGGTTTACGAGATTACAAGTATTGTTATGAAGTTAATAACACTAGGAATTTTTCACTAAATCCAGCTCAGATATATAAAAGTCCATAGAGACTCTGTAGAAGATAAATTAAAAGACATCATTTTTAAATAATACAAAAATCCTAAGCAGGCAGAGCCTGCTAACTCATGACAGAAAAGAAGCGTTCGACTTTATAATGAAGGTGAACAATACAAATCCGTTGTCTTTAATAGGGCTTTGCCTAGCCTGTATCAAAAACTGGATGAACAAGAGTCATGAGATAACTCGAATATGCCTTGAGCATGAAAATAAAATTACTAATAGCCTCTTGTTCTATTGTTCAATAGTTAACAGGAGGTTTTTGTAATGAAAGTTATGATTGAAACTTGTTGTGGAATTGATGTCCACCAAAAGTCTATCGTTTGTTGTATTCTTAGATGGTCCACTGAAAGCAATAAACCTAAAAGATTCATTTGGTACAACAACTATAGCTCCAAAATGCTAGCATGGATAGTGAAAACCATGTCACACATGTCTTTTTGAAAGCACTACCAATATTGAGTACCACTCTTTAATATATTTTCAGACTCAGAACTCAATTTGATATTAGCTAACCCCCAACATATTAAGAATGTGCCTGGTCGAAAAACAGACATGAAAGATGCCGAATGGATTGCACAGCTCGGACGTTGTGGACTTATTGAGCCATCTTACATTCCAAGCCCTGAAGTGATGCAGTTACGTTTACTCACTCGTAGGCTACGTTCTTATAAACAACGTCAAACCCAAATAAAGAATGAGATCTCATAACCTCTTACAACGTGCTAATATCAAACTAACCAGCTATCTTTCTGATATCTTCTCAAGACAGGACAGTCTCTTTTAACGCTCTTTTATCAATGGGGAACTCATTGATTACGACAATGTGACAGCTTGTATTCACAAACATGTCAAAGCAAGTCCCGAACAATTAATGGAAGCCATGAATGGGAAGTTGTCACTGAAGATCGATTTCTCTTGGAGCAAAGCCTAGAAGAATATCAATTGTATCAAAAACTCATGAATAAATTAACGAGTGAAATGATAGCTTATATCGAAAAGGAGTTCCCTGAAGAAAATAGATTACTCAAACGATCCTCGGTGTGAGTGAGACCCTGTGCAGCCACTATTCTAGCTGAGATTGGACCAACTATTACAGCCTTTCCATCCGATGCACATTTAGCATCATGGGTTGGACTCTGCCCGTGGTCTTATGAAAGTGCTGGCATTAAAAATCCTCACATATCACGCAAGGAAATCGATATATCAAACAGGCTTTGACCATGTCAGGATTAATTGCAGCACATTCTAAGGATCCAGCTTTTTCTTCTTTTACAATCGAATTTCCCAAAGAGGAAGCAAGATGAAAGCCGTCATTGTTGTGCTCATAAGATTCTTAGAATCATTTACAAACTACTCTCCACCAAACAGACTTATCAAAAAGAAAGGCGCTAGGACTGAAACAGTTCTAACGCTTAAAATAAAAATTTTCAATTACAGTATAGCATAGGAAGTGATTTTTGCGCTTTTTACTGCTCAAATAAAAAGAATCGACTGATTCTTTTTAATTGATATTTTCAAGTGAAAACTCTCTGTTATAATCTTTAACCTGCTCACTATCGTTCGATCCATAGCCTGTACACTGTCTAATAATATATCTTTACCAGTAATTTCATCTTTAATCTTGAGTTTGCTAGGAATAAATAAATGATATGGATCTAGTAAAACTACTTCTAAATAATGTTTTTAGTCTCTCTCTTTTATGTGACGAAGGTTTAATTGTATAAACACAAATTACTCTAAATCTCTCCCTCATGAGGCGACAAAATATTGAAATTGTCCAAAAATGGATGATTTTTCTAAAATATGATTCATGAAAATCAACAAAAGTTTTGTCTAAAAATTATAAAGGATATCTTTTATTCGTTTGCTCTTGATCGTTATAATATTAATTTGAGAAGAGTGAATAATGGATGGCTCATTAATGAGTAAAACATAACATTGTTTTTGAATCACCACCAATTCACTTTTTCATATTTGAAAAATTTTAAAGCAGGTAGATTAACAAATGAACATTTTTAAAACAACTTCTAATTTAATATCTTTAAAAATCAATCTTGTTAGGTGGTGTGTAAGTGATTCGAATTAAATATTTTATCCTGGAATTTTATTTTCTGCTTGCTACCGAACACATCAACTGAAAACTGTTCATTACACATATTTTTCAGCATATTCGTCAACAATTACTTGAGGATCCATTTTTATATGCATTTCACCTCTTTTTTCCCTCAAACGAGGACACGCCATGCATCATCCTCATGAGTTCTATCAATCAATGTAAAATCATCAACTTCATTAGTTTGTTGAATGATGCTGTCAATAAATTGAATCACGTTCCTTTTTTCTGAAGGGTAAGTTTTTCGTTTAATTTATCTTCAGTCAACTCTACTGCTTCATAAAGGTCTTCACGATAAGCCGTATAGACATCATCATCAACTGGTCCATACTTCCATGCTTCGAATTTAGGTTCAAATAAGAAATTAGTGTAATTAACAGATTCTAATTCCCCAACGCTTTCTTCACCTGATAATTTTCCGTATGTTGCTCCACAAAAGCAAATAGGAAATATAAAGTCTTTTGATTTTTAATTGGAGAAGCTTTCGCTTAATTTATAAAACAAATGATTTACAAGGTCAGTCTTATCCTGAAAGATGTAATCAGACATTTTTCTAGTCTCCTATCACTACAAAATGCAAGTAACACATCTGTCACCTGCGTTTTTATATTATAGTTATATTATACACTGTTAAAAAGGCTTTGTCAATATCCTTCAAAATGAAAGAAAGTAATGTCTATCTTAATATCCGTTAAGTTCTGATAATATTTAAGACAATTAAATTTCAATATACATTTTCTTATATTTAAAAATGTACAATTGAACCACCACTTCTTCTACCGTTACTAGAGTAAAAATATACAAATCAATTTCTTAGATTTAGATTATATGATGAACTATAAAACATACAAAAATACCACTCTAGAATAATGTACAAAATAAAAATAAAAATAAAGTACACCTTTTTAAATAATGTACTTTACACCATACACATGAAAAAGATTCGCCCTTCTAATTAGTTAGACAGACGATTTTTAAATAAAAATTCTTCTTTTTGTTATGTCCCTGTTCTCTTCCTCACCTTCCCAAAAAGCAAACTCAATAAGGTCTTTAAATTCTTCTCTCTTCTGTTCCAGTGAGGTATAATTCACAGTTAAAGCCATTAAAATACACTACAGCTCTTTCAAAGTCATCGTATAACTGCCCTGATTCGTTTACTAAAATTTTAGGATCTAATAATTTATCAAGCAACAAATCAAAAGCATTGTTGTATTCCCATAAGGCTAAAGAACATTTATCGTCATGCAACCCAATAAAGTTTTTCAATTTCTTCAGATGTTGGATATGATACATCAATCATCTCTTCTCGGTTTTTCAATAACCAGATGAATGCTTCATCCAAGCTTTTGGTATTTCACTTTAGCCAACATAAACTTATCTAAAATTCGAACATTTAATTTCGAAATTGCTTTCTCACCCATTAACTTTTCTAGTGTTTTTATAGCGAATAACTGGTGGTAGGTGAGAAAAAGCAGTTAGAACATTGGGGTCTGACAACACGGTAAGCTCGAATTTTGTAAAGTATTTTACAAATAAGAGTGAAAAACAACTCAGACACTAGCTCTTCAGCTCTTAAATATTCTTCGTCAGAAGCTGGTTTTGTTGACTTGTGTGTGGGCGTACTGGTTACATAGCTCTGCAATCTCTTGCACAATTTTTTGAAAAAAATCATCTCTAAAGGAAGCATCTAGTTTTTCCATAACTTATACGTCCGTGGAAAAATTTTTAGGATTAGGATATGCTATTTCACCTAATGTCATCTTAGCTCCTTCACCTAAATTCTAAAAATTTTCTCGAAAATCAATTCCGTGAATTTGCGGATTAATACCAACTTACTACTAGTACTTACTCCACTATAATAGATATCTTTCACGAGTTCTATAATAACAACACCATAATCTTGATTTTCAAATTCTGTAAACTGTTTTTGACTCATAACGCTTATTCTCCTTAAAAATAAGAAAAGCATATAATCGTACAAGATCATATGCTTTTATATCGTTAATCTCAGAGTTTGACTCAATTTGAGCAATCATAACCTCTTTAATGGAAGTAACGACAGTTGTTGCAAAGTCTAGTAGACTTAGAATAATTTTGATTTTGTCAATTTGCATAACAGAAATTCTCCTTCTAGGTACCCTTGTACCAAAAAAACCAGAAGGTTGCAACAACATAATTCTTAGTAGCCTTGGAATGATTTGTCAGGAGCTCAAATCTTAGATAAACTCAATAATCCAATAACAGCAACTCAGCCAGTTCATCAACACTCATATCAAGTGCTTTGGCCAAACTAACCACATTCCTGAATGGGACATTAGCAATATCTTTATCCCACCTATGGATGGTGCGAGGGCTCACGCCTACTGCTTCGCCTAGCACCTTAATGTTGAAACCTTTAGTCTGGCATAGTTCCTTCAATGTCACTGAATTATCGTTCAAACCAATTTCTCCTGTTCTATAATCAATAGCAAGGCCCCTCTGTGCATTTGGGATAAATACGTTAAAGCTCTTCTCAAACTTCTTGCCCAGTTGTGCTGCATTTTGGCCAGTGAAGACTTTATCATTAGTAACAATAGCCTCCATGATAATGCCTCTAGGCAGATACTCAAAGGACTGCTCCACTTCTTCATCATCTGAAGCATCTAGTTTCTTAAAGACAGGTGTCACTCTGTAACAGATGTCTACACCATCTTCCAATGAATCAAGCAATATCTGTTCGAAGAATAACATCCCACAGGCAATATGCTTATGATTGCAAGCTGTAGCTCGATTACACCAATTGGTGATCATAACAAAGTTTTCTCTTTTATAATAATCGAAATCAGTGCAATACTTAATGAGCGATTCAGCAATCAAGTGTCCTCTATTAAAATCCTCTCTGTATGAACTTTCGAGAATCTGCTTTCTTCCATAAACTTTATCTGGTTTACTTTTCTTGCCTATATCTCTATAACATTCTTTGGATAATGAAACTTCTATTGCTCCAAGTTCGATATGTTTGTCAGCTTCTAACAAGATTTTATGTTGCCTAATATCTTGATATTCATTACTAGAAAACACTTTGTTTCCATTCAAAATGTAAAAACCACCTTCATGATATCTTGATGATTTCAGCAACTTTTCTAGCTCTTCATAACCGGCTTGAACTTCAAGCAACTCTTTTTCGGTAGGCTTGAGATATTGAGTATAAGTTTCTGAACTTGCCATAACACTTCCCTCCTTTATATTGCTGCTACCTTGATTATATCACTACTATAAAGATGGTGCATTTACAGTATGGTTAAACTACAAAAAGGTAAAAAATTTTATTGTCAATGTAATGCCCCATGAAATGTACTTTATTCCAACTCATCTCACCCACTACATACCCACCAAAATGTACAATTAAATACACTACCTAACCACCATAAATCACAACTCAAAATGTACATTATTCACCCCTAAAATAATGTACAAAACAAAAATAAAGTACACTTTTTAAAGAATGTACTTCTAATTTAATTGTAGCATCTACATCTTGTGTTCCTCGGAGATTGTAATAGTCCAGAACAAAACCACCAACACAGATAATTTCTAGGTCAATATTTTCCTTAGCTAATTCCGTATTGAGAGTCTCAAATAAAACTTTCTCATCCATAGTTACCTTCTCTAAAGAGTTTCAAAATATCTTTTGACTGACTTTTACGGTTCGCCTGCAAAACGTGTTCTCTTGTGTGTGTACCTTCTGTTAAAGCATCTTGAAGGGTTATTTTTTGGAAAGGTGTTAAGGTAGGATTTTTCAACAATTTCTCTACATCATCAGTAGTTAGTTTAGTCTCCTCATCTTTAATGACTTTATAAAGATAGCGAAACCACAAATCACCGTCACTTCCAGCATGTTCACTAGCTCTTACCATGTAATCGTACCATGTTGTCATTATTATTCCTCCTCATCTTTTTTAGGGTTATAGTGCATTGCTATCCAAAGTTTATGTCAAAATTAGATAACTCTTTTTTCTTCTGATAAATGTAATAGTTCAAATCAGAAAATTTAAGACTGTATTTTTTCTCAAAAAAAGTTTTGAAACTCCTCTTTACTTTCTGCAATATCAACCAAGGCTTCTAACTCTGCCATTTGTTTGGCAATAGCCTTTCTGTCAATTTTCTTTTGACCATCTCTAAGTACGTCATAAACACAACGTTTTGTCAGTTGAGTATAAAAAGAGCGATGTTCAGTAACAAAATCAAAGGAATAGGTCTTATTGTTTTTTTGAACTTCACTATGATTGTTTTTCCATAGGGCTATTTCTTTCTATATGTCCTGTTTTAATTATACCACTAAGTATTCAACATTCACGAGTTTTGTAATGATTAGAAAAGAAATATTTCCATTAAAAAAATGTACAATTGAAAGTGTTAATACTTTTTTTACCAAAATATACTTTATAAATGATACTTATTGAACGCTACTAAATCAAAAAAAATGTACTTTATCCAGCCTTAAAAATAAAGTACATTTCAATTATAAAAGTACACTTTTTTTAAAGAATGTACTTTATGCTTCTAATTCAGTTGTATCAATGGTTTTAGCTCTAATTTAGTCAATTGTACATAAACTTTTTAGTATACAATACCTCTATTCAGTGATTACAAAATTATAATAATATACACAAGCCGTTCCTTTAAATTCAGCTGACTTGTTTTTGCGTTTGTTTACTTTCCCGCTTTTTCTTAGCCTTTTTCATTTTATTTGCCATCGTTTCATGGCTTGTTTGGTTGCAATTCACCAATTTTTCCTTTAAGTCCGCCACCAAACATCTGGCTCATATCAGGATTACCAGCTCCCCTAAAGCGGACATGTCCATATTTTTGAAGTGCTGACATATCCATACCGTTCATATTTGGCATATTTTGGTAAATTGTTAGGATTGAGGCCCATTTGCTTCATCATTTTATTCATATCACCAGACATGACACCTTGCATGACTTGTTTCGCTTGGTTAAAGTCTTTGATAAATTTGTTGACTTCGACAAAGCTATTACCAGAACCTGCAGCAATCCGACAGCGACGACTTGGATTAAGAGGTCGGGATTTTCCCGTTCGGTAGGGTGTCATAGATGAAACAATGGCACGTTTGCGGGCGATTTCGTTTTCATCTACCTTAAAAATTCTTCATAGCAGGATTGTTAGCCATGCCGTGAATCATCTTTAACAAATCTTCCATTGGTCCCATATTTTGTACTTGATCCAGCTGGTCAATGAAATCGTTGAAATCAAAGGTGTTTTCTCGCATTTTTCAGCCATCTCAAGCGATTTTTGCTCATCATACTCTTGAGAAGCTTTTTCAATCAAGGTCAACATATCTCCATGCCCAAAATACGGCTAGACATCCGATCTGGGTGGAAAAGTTCAATATCGGTAATCTTTTTCACCAGTACCAGTGAACTTGATTGGTTTACCAGTAATTTGACGGACAGATAAAGCTGCACCGCCACGTGTATCGCCATCAATCTTAGTCAGAATAACCCCAGTCACTTCCAACTGAGCGTTGAATTCGCGAGCTACATTGGCGGCTTCTTGACCAATCATAGCATCTACGACCAAGAGGATTTCATTTGGTTGAGCCAGTGCTTTGACATCGCGCAGCTCATTCGCGAGTTTTTCGTCAATTTGTAAACGACCTGCCGTATCAATCAAGACATAGTCGTTGTGATTAGCTTTGGCTTGCTCCAGACCTTGACGAACAATCTCTACTGCTGGTACTTCTGTGCCTAGTGAAAAGACTGGTACATCGATTTGCTGACCAAGAGTTTTAAGCTGGTCAATGGCTGCCGGACGATAAATATCAGCGGCTATCATCAAAGGACGAGCGCCTTCTTCCTTCTTGAGTTTATTGGTCAACTTTCCGGCAAACGTAGTCTTACCAGCACCTTGAAGACCGACCATCATGATAATAGTCGGGATTTTTGGAGATTTGATAATTTCTGCCGTATCAGAGCCTAATACAGCAGTCAATTCTTCATCAACAATCTTGATGATCTGTTGAGCAGGATTTAACGTATCAATGACTTCGTGTCCGACAGCGCGCTCACGAACTTTCTTGATAAAGTCTTTAACAACTGGCAAAGCTACATCGGCTTCAAGAGTGCCAAACGAATCTCTTTGGTCGCTTCTTGAACATCACTCTCTGAAATTTTTGCCCTTGCGACGCAGATTTTTAAAAACGTTCTGTAAACGTTCAGTTAAACTTTCAAATGCCATAAATTTTATTTCTCCTAGTTAATTTTCTATGTATTGGTTATTGATTTTTGGTATTTTTGAGTCGACAATTCACTATTCTCGATTGTCAATACTGGATAAAATCGAAATTTGCTCTTGTAAATAGGTGTCATCTGCATACTTTTCCATTATTTGATCAAAAATCTGACTTCTGACGATATAATCTGAATACATGTGCAGTTTCATTTCGTAGTCTTCGAGAATCTTTTTCTGTTCGTTTGATATTGTCATAAACAGCCTGACGACTAACCTGAAATTCTTCAGCAATCTCAGCTAGACTATAATCATCCGCATAGTAAAGCTCGATATAATTCATTTGTTTATCTGTTAAAAGCGCTGCATAAAACTCAAAAAGAGCATTCATTCGATTGGTTTTTCAATTTCCATAAGAAATATTATATCAAAAATACAGATAAACTCTACTAGCGAAGAGTTTTTACTCACTAAAAACACTCTTAAATTAGCAAGGGTGTTTACGTATATAAAATTATGTAAAACAAATCAATTATTTTTCCAAATAAAATTCAAACCGTTCTCCCACATATTGACTTTTAACATATTCAAAAGCGGTACCGTTATCAAAATAAGAAATCTGTGTCAAACCAAGAATGGCATGTCCTCTAGGATTTTCTAGATAATGTGTAATCTTTTCTTTGGCAAGACGAGCATAAATGGTCTGTTGAGATTTTTCCGATTTTATAGCCGTGCTCTTGCAAGGTTTGGAAAAATGCTCGCAATTTCTTCTTTATTAAAGTTTTTGATGAATTTCTCTGGAATGGAAGCGACTTCATAAACTACGGAATATTATCTGCATACCGTACCCGCTCCATTCGGACAACATTTTTCCGTCTTTTTCAATTCCTAATTTTTCGACCTCTTCTTTACTTGGCAGTGTTCGACGGTAAGAAATCAGTTGGCTTGAAGCGTGTCTTGCCTTGGGATTTGATGATTTCTGTAGCTGGTTGTGCCGCGCATCTTTTCTTGAACTCGCGTACTGGCTACAAATGTACCACTTCCCTATACGACGTTCTAGCACTCCTTCTTCTACTAAAGAGTGATTGCCTGACCAAGTGTCATGCGACTAACCTCAAATTGTTCAGCTAAATCACGCTCACTTGGCAGACGTTGCCCGATTTTCCAAATTTCCTCGTCAATTTCTATTTGATCGTGAATTTTTAATATAGGCTGGAAGCATAGTAACCCCTTTCAAGAATAGTTTCCTCTCTTCATTGTATTATCAATTGAAATAAAAAGTCAATCGCTACTAATGTTATTGGAAAAAGTCTCTATTTTGTGTTAGAATAAACAAAGAAGTTTCATTTGAGAAAGGAAGAAATGGCAACTACAACTGAATTGCAAGATATTGAAAGAATCATTGTATTGGATTATGGCAGCCAATATAATCAGCTCATCTCACGCCGTATTCGGGAGATTGGTGTTTTTCTGAGCTAAAAAGCAATAAATCACAGCCGCTGAAGTTCGTGAGATAAATCGGTCGGAATTATCCTGTCTGGTGGACCAAATTCTGTCTATGAAGAGGCTCATTTGATCTTGACCCTGAAATTTTTAGAATTGGGTATTCCAATTCTAGGGATTTGTTATGGAATGCAGCTTTTGACTCACAAATTAGGTGGGAAAGTTGTACCTGCTGGAAATGCCGGAAACCGTGAGTATGGGCAATCAGAGCTTATTCATACTGATTCACAGCTTTTTGCAAGCACTCCTGAAAAACAAATCGTTCTTATGAGTCACGGAGATGCTGTTACCGAAATTCCTCAAGGATTCGTACGAACTGGAACTTCTGCTGACTGTCCATTTGCAGCTATTGAAAATCCAGCTAAGAAAATCTATGGTATCCAATTCCACCCTGAAGTACGTCATTCTGTTTATGGGTATGACATTCTACGCAATTTTGCTTTTGAATATTTGTGGCGCCAAAGGCGACTGGTCAATGGATAACTTTATTGAAATGCAAATCAAGCGAATTCGAGAAACGGTTGGCGATAAACGTGTCCTTCTTGGGCTCTCAGGCGGCGTTGATTCATCAGTTGTTGGCGTTCTCCTTCAAAAAGCTATCGGAGACCAGCTTATCTGTATCTTTGTAGATCATGGATTACTCCGTAAGGGCAGAAGCAGATCAAGTCATGGATTCTCTTGGCGGGAAAATTCGGTCTTAATATCATCAAAGCAGACGCTGCTAAACGTTTCCTTGATAAATTAGCTGGTGTTTCTGATCCAGAGCAAAAGCGTAAAATCATCGGCAATGAATTTGTCTATGTCTTTGATGATGAAGCCAGCAAACTGAAAGATGTAAAATTCCTCGCACAAGGAACACTTTTATACTGATGTGATTGAGTCTGGTACTGATACTGCCCAAACAATCAAATCGCACCATAACGTCGGTGGACTTCCCGAAGACATGCAGTTTAAACTGATTGAACCACTCAATACACTTTATAAAGACGAAGTTCGTGCACTTGGTACAGAACTTGGTATGCCGGATGAAATCGTTTGGCGTCAGCCATTCCCAGGTCCAGGACTTGCTATTCGCATTATGGGTGAAATTACAGAAGAAAAACTCACAACTGTACGTGAATCCGATGCCATTCTCCGTGAAGAAATCGTGAAAGCTGGACTCGATCGTGATATCTGGCAATACTTCACTGTAAATACTGGTGTTCGTTCAGTAGGTGTTATGGGTGATGGTCGAACTTATGATTATACCATTGCTATTCGTGCTATTACTTCTATTGATGGAATGACAGCAGATTTTGCCAAAGTCCCTTGGGAAGTACTACAAAAATCTCTGTTCGTATCGTCAATGAAGTAGACCATGTCAACCGCATTGTCTACGATATCACTAGCAAACCACCAGCAACGGTCGAGTGGGAATGATTTATAAACATGATTTGAAGTGAAATGGTTGATTTAACAGCATTTTCAGTTGTTATAAAAGGTTAAAAATCAATCAAAATTGATTGGTTCCCCACCAAAAATCCCACCAGAAATATTCTGATGGGATTTTTTATGATAAATTGCAGAATAAGTGCAACATTTATTCGAACTCATCCTCTAGAGCTTCACAAGAAGTTCTGTAACCTAAACATTTTCGTGGTCGGTGATTGATATCATATAAAGCCTTGTTCAAATCCTCATCAGAGATAGTGGCTAAATCTGTTTTCTTTGGGAAATATTCTCTTAGTAAGCCATTTGCGTTTTCATTGCTTCCTCTCTGCCAGGATGAATAGGCATCCGCAAAGAAAAAGGAAATTCCTAAATTCTCTACCAGAGGATAGCAGGCAAACTCTTTTCCCCTGTCTGAAGTGAAGGTTTTAAGAGCCTCTTTTGGAAATAGCCTACAAAGTTGTTCGATGGCTGAAAACATGGCTTTGGCTGTTCTGTCTGGTATCTTGAAAGCTAAGTAAAAACGAGTTTTTCGCTCTAGAAAGGTCGCTAAACACCCCTTGCTTTTGCCTCTGGAAGACACCACAGTATCAAGCTCCCAGTGCCCAAAAGTTTCACGATTACGGACCTCTTTAGGACGTTTGGAAATTGGCGTACCAATCCTAAATCTTCCACGTGTTTCTTTGGGTTGTCGAGTTTTTCCTTTACGACGAAGGACGCTCAAATCCAGATCAATCAAACCAGCATAGAGCCAGTTATAGATGGTTTTAAAAGCTACCATTGGCTTTTGTTCAAGCTGATAGCGACCACAAATCTGTTCAGGCGACCAGGAGGATTTTAAACCGTTCTCAATTTCCTTTTTCAACTTTGGTGTCAAACAAGACTTCCGACCTTTTTGCTTAGCCCTGTGATCGTACTGTTCCTGTGCTGAGGTTGCGGAATAACCATTTTGGCATCGTCTTAACTCTCTTGAAATGGTAGACTTATGGACGCCAAGTTTACTTGCAATTTGGCAGGTTTCAAACCTAATTCCAAGTAGGTTTCTATCTTTATTCGGTCAGTTATGGTAAGATGGTAGTAGCTCATAGTTTTTCCTCGGGTTCTGTTTGTGTAGTTGCCTACAGTTTACACCAATGAAAACACTATGAGTTTTTGTTGCACTACATTTTACAATTTATCAAATACAAAGTCTACATCATCCACACCTATTCCAATGCGAGTAGAAGGCTAACAACAAACTCATCAAGGGCATGAGACATCATGTATTCGTTTTTCGAATCTTCAAAAGCTTTAAACCGAAAATTTTCATCGCTTTGAACATCAAAAAAGAGAGAATCAGATTGATTCTCTCTCGTGCTTAGTTATATGTCACCCACTACAATTGACAAAGAACCCTATCATCTCTGCCTTTTTATTCTTCTTTTTCAACTATAAACTTATAAAATTTATTCAAGTAAGTTAGCTTAATGACCTCTAAGCACTATCCTTTACAGTAGTGAAGTTATTCCTTATTTCTACTATCCTTGATTTTTACGTCTATGTCCTATTAGCATCAGTAATACTCCTGAGGCTAACATTATCCATGCATATTGGGATACGTTACTTGCATCTCCCGTTTTAGGTAATATCTTGTTATTACTTGTACTTGGTACTTCTGGTTTATTAGATTCTGGATCATTTGGTGTAGAAGGTTTTGTTGGAGTCTTTTCTTTATTGGTAATTGTGAAGCCATCTTTCATGCTTCCTGCGTAACCGACTCCATACCACTTGCCTGCAAGTAAAATGCTGTTGACGTTTCCCCAACTTCTTTGATGGTGTACTGATGAGCTGCTCCACCGAGGGTCGCAGAGACTGGCTGTTTCTCAAAGCTGGCTGTCCAGTTGTTGTCTTTGGTCAACTCTTGTACTTGACCAGTTGCGGCTCCGTCTTTATAGAGTTCGACTGTGACACTGTCTACAGGCGCGTCAATCTTGTTGCCATCTGACCCTTGCCACTCTTTTGTGACCGTGATCGCTCGGGTTGGTGGGATCATTGGAGCCCACGGAGTCTTTTCTTTATTGGTAATTGTGAAGCCATCTTTCATGCTTCCTGCGTAACCGACTCCATACCACTTTGCCTGTCAAGTAAATGCTGTTTGACGTTTCCCCAACTTCTTTGATGGTGTACTGATGAGCTGCTCCACCAAGGGTCGCAGAGACTGGCTGTTTCTCAAAGCTGGCTGTCCAGTTGTTGTCTTTGGTCAACTCTTGTACTTGACCAGTTGCCACGCCGTCTTTATAGAGTCTCGACTGTGACACTGTCTGCAGGCGCGTCAATCTTATTGCCATCTGACCCCTGCCACTCTTTTGTGACCGTGATCGCTCGGGTTGGTGGGATCATTGGAGCCCACTGAGTCTTTTCTTTATTGGTAATTGTGAAGCCATCTTTCATGCTTCCTGCGTAACCGACTCCATACCACTTGCCTGCAAGTAAAATGCTGTTTGACGTTTCGCCAACTTCTTTGACGGTGTACTGATGAGCTGCTCCACCAAGGGTCGCAGAGACTGGCTGTTTCTCAAAGCTGGCTGTCCAGTTGTTGTCTTTGGTCAACTCTCTGTACCTTGACCAGTTGCCGCCGTCTTTATGAGAGTTCGACTGTGACACACTGTCTACAGGCGCGTCAATCTTGTTGCCATCTGACCCTTGCCACTCTTTTTGTGACCGTGATCGCTCAGGTTGGTGGGATCATTGGAGCCCACGGAGTCTTTTCTATTGGTAGTGTGAGCGTTCTTCATGCTTCCTGCGTCAACCGACTCCATACCATTTGCCTGCAAGTAAATGCTGTTTGCTTTCCTCAACTTCTTTGATGGTGTACTGATGAGCTGCTCTCCACGGTCGCAGAGACTGGCTGTTTCTCAAAGCTGGCTGTCCAGTTGTTGTCTTTGGTCAACTCTTGTACTTGACCAGTTGCGGCTCCGTCTTTATAGAGTTCGACTGATGACACTGTCTACAGGCGCGTCAATCTGTTGCCATCTGACCTTGCCCACTCTTTTGTGACCGTGATCGCTCGGGTTGGTGGGATCATTGGAACCCCACGGAGTCTTTTCTTTATTGGTATTGTGAAGCCATCTTTCATGCTTCCTGCGTAACCGACTCCCATACCACTTGCCTGCAAGTAAAAATGCTATTTAAGCTTTCCCCAACTTCTTTGATGGTGTGACTGATGAGCTGCTCCACCGAGGGTCGCAGAGACTGGCTGTTTCTCAAAGCTGGCTGTCCAGTTGTTGTCTTTGGTCAACTCTTGTACTTGACCAGTTGCGGCTCCGTCTTTATAGAGTTCGACTGTGACACTGTCTACAGGCGCGTCAATCTTGTTGCCATCTGACCCTTGCCACTCTTTTGTGACCGTGATCGCTCGGGTTGGTGGGATCATTGGAGACCACGGAGTCTTTTCTTTATTGGTGATGGTGAAGCCATCTTTCATGCTTCCTGCGTAACCGACTCCATACCACTTGCCTGCAAGTAAAATGCTGTTTGACGTTTCGCCAACTTCTTTGACGGTGTGCTGATGAGCTAGTTCCACCGAGGGTCGCAGAGACTGGCTGTTTCTCAAAGCTGGCTGTCCAGTTGTTGTCTTTGGTCAACTCTTGCACTTGACCAGCTGCGGCTCCGTCTTTATAGAGTTCGACCGTGACACCGTGTCTACAGGCGCGTCAATCTGTTGCCATCTGACCCTGCCACTCTTTTTGTGACCGTGATCGCTCAGGTTGGTGGGATCATTGGAGACCACAGAGTCTTTTCTTTATTGGTACTGTGAGCCATCTTTCATGCTTCCTGCGTAACCGACTCCATACCATTTGCCTGCAAGTACATGTTGCTTTGATGTTTCGCCAACTTCTTTGACGGTGTACTGATGAGCTGCTCCACCAAGGGTCGCGAGACTGGCTGTTTCTCAAAAGCTGGCTGTCCAGTTGTTGTCTTTGGTCAACTCTTGTACTTGACCAGTTGCGGCTCCGTCTTTATAGAGGTTCGACTGTGACACTGTCTACAGGCGCGTCAATCTTGTTGCCATCTGACCCTTGCCTCTTTTGTGACCGTGATCGCTCGGGTTGGTGGGATCATTGGAGCCCACGGAGTCTTTTTCTTTTATTGGTAATTGTGAAGCCATCTCTTTCATGCTTCCTGCGTAACCGACTCCCGCATACCGCGCTTGCAAGTGAAAATGCTGTTTGACGTTTCGCCAACTTCTTTGACGGTGTACTCGATGAGCTGCTCCACCAAGGGTCGCAGAGACTGGCTGTTTCTCAAAAGCTGGCTGTCCAGTTGTTGTCTTTACGGTCAGCTCTCTGTAGTCGACCAGTTGCCACGCCGTCTTTATGAGAGTTCGACTGTGACACCGTGTCTACAGGCGCGTCAATCTTGTTGCCATCTGACCCCTTGCCACTCTTTTTGTGACCGTGATCGCTCGGGTTGGTGGGATCATTGGAGCCCACAGAGTCTTTTTCTTTATTGGTAATTGTGAGCTTTCTTTCATGCTTCCTGCGTAACCGACTCCATACCACTTGCCTGTCACGTGAAAATGTTGTTTGACGTTTCGCCAACTGCTTTGACGGTGTACTGATGAGCTGCTCACCAAGGGTCGCAGAGACTGGCTGTTTCTCAAAGCTGGCTGTCCAGTTGTTGTCTTTGGTCAACTCTTGTACTTGACCAGTTGCCACGCCGTCTTTATAGAGTTCGACTGTGACACTGTCTACAGGCGCGTCAATCTTGTTGCCATCTGACCCTTGCCACTCTTTTGGTGACCTTGATCGTCTCGGGTTGGTGGGATCATTGGAGACCCACGGAGTCTTTTCTTTATTGGTGATGGTGAAGCCTTCTTTTCATGCTTCCTGCGTAACCGACTCCATACCACTTGCCTGTCAAGTAGAATGTTGTTTAAGATTTCCCCAACTTCTTTGATGGTGTACTGATGAGCTGCTCCACCGAGGGTCGCAGAGACTGGCTGTTTCTCAAAGCTGGCTGTCCAGTTGTTGTCTTTGGTCAACTCTTGTACTTGACCAGTTGCCACGCCGTCTTTATAGAGTTCGACTGTGACACTGTCTACAGGCGCGTCAATCTTGTTGCCATCTGACCCTTGCCACTCTTTTGTGACCGTGATCGCTCGGGTTGGTGGAATCTCCATTGGTGTCCATATTAAGGACCAAATTGCATATAAGTCTACATCTTTATCAATTGTTCCTGTCTTAAATGTATCTCCCTTTGAATACATAGTGCCTTTACCGTCAGCTTGTGTATTCCATCCCTTGAAGAGATAGCCAGATCGTTTCATCGTACCTGCATCTAAGACAGTTACCTTATCAGTATCGGCATCATTTCCATTTTCTGTAATGGATGGATAGTATTCGTTATTATCCTTTGGTGCTTCTCCAGTTACATCAGCATGATTTTTATTATAATTTACCTTTCCATAAACAATAATATCGTACTCCGCCTTTGACGGTATCTTTCAGGTATCGCTCTGATCGCTACTAGCCAATGTGTTGGTTGTTGTAACTTCAGCTTTAATTTTTACCTATCGTCTTTCCTCTTACTTTTACCACCATCATCAACATCGGCTACATCATTTTGTAACTCAAGATATTTTTAATTTCAGGAGATACAGTAGGATGGTCACTTGTTGCAACAACTTTTAGCTGCTCCTTCTTCTGACTCTTCTCCAACGTGAAGATTAACTGTTTCCGTTTTTATCTTTTGGAATTCGAATAAGTCCGCAACCGATAGTATCAAGTGGTTTTTCTCTTTACCAATTCAGGTAATTCAGCTGTTTTATAGCTTGTTCTGTCAAAAGTCAGAGTTCTTTTGATTTCTAACATATCAGAATCATTTTGCTTTCAATGTTAGTTTAGTTTCACCATCTGGCATCGTAACTTTTACCCATTGACCAGCCTCATTCATAAAACTCTTTAATTCATATTTTCCATTTTCATCTGTAGTTGAACTATGAATCAAAAGTATTAGCAGGAATTAACTTGTTATTAATGGTTATATCATGATTTGGAGAATATAGTTCAAGTTTAACACCTTTCTGCTTTTTGTTTCTCCCTCATCAAATTTTCCATTTTTCGTTTTTTATCCCACCATACATCTGATGAAGCAACTGCATAATTTCCATAAATATATTTTGCAGGATTTATATATCCACTCGTTTTAACTCCTGTATAATCAGTCGTTTCAAAACTTCCACCAATGTATGCTTCAAGTTCATCAGTTGTTGTTTTCGCATGAGTTTTAAGTGGTAATTTAATATTGACCTGACTGCCTTTAGGAAGTTCTCCCAAATCAAGTTTAACATGGGTTACTTTTCCCCAATCCGTTATATTTTCGGCTGAAATGAAAATGTATTTCCACCATCTATGCTATAACTAAATTCTTGTTTACCAGGACGACTATCTCCCATTACCTCAACTTCACCAGTCAAATACATATCCACTTGTGTTTTCGGTGTTTGAACAGTTTCATTATTTTGTGTATAGGATATAGATTTATCCTTTTTAGGAATTTCTAAGATAGCCTTAAAGTCCTTAAATCCATCTGAGTCTGGAGCTTGAACGAAGAAGTCTCCACGTAAATTATCTCTTTCATCTGGATAGAAAGTCTGTGTAGGAAATTTACTTCCCGCTGTTCCATAGACGATATTATCATATTTCCCAGGGAATATATTTGATCCTACCGCCGTATTCTTGGATACAACAACTTCCACCTTGCTCAAATCAATTCCAAATAATTTCTTTTCCTTCGTAGCATCAAGAGCTTTTGCAGCATTTTCAGAAAGTTGGAATAAATCTCCTTCAAGCTTTGCATGGCTATAATATTCTTTTTTTACTACCGTCCAGTTTGCTCTCAAGTTTACTCATATCGTAGTAAACCATTCCATAAGGATAATGTTCATTTTCTCCGGGAGATGTAACACTTGTATATCTAAAACTCTTTAGTGCAATTACAACCGGATCTTCCATGAATTTAAGCACACTATCATTATAATAATAGTAGTAAGAAAATGCTTTGTTTTTGGTAATCTCTCGGATTTGTCTGTTAAGAGCCTGTATCCCGGCATCGGTAATGGACATTTTAATCCATACCTTGCCGTCAGCATCTTTAACCTGTTTAATTTCAACATTTCCGGATGCATTGTCATATCCTAAAAATTTACACTTATCTACATCGGCGGCAAATTGCTTATCTGTGATTTCTACATAGGCAGATTCGGGGATTCCATAAGGCATCTTACCCTGCTTCAGGCATATCTGAATTCATGGCATAAGCATAAGCTTTTGTATTGAATCGAACTTTTTGTATACTTGTTCCGGTCTGTGAAATAGAATTATTTGTTTCATTTCCTGCCGATTCAATTACATTATCGACGGTCTTATTGGTAATAATATAAGTTCTTGTAAGAAAGTATAACGTTGTGGTGTTTTTGATAGCATTCCATGTCCCTACCACCAAAGGCTTGTCCTTTGCCTGCATCATGAATATGATTTCCATCGCTACAACTTTCATTATAATATTTGCCTTCTAAATTCTGAATAAAAGTAATTAGGTCCATACCAAGCAAGTCCCTTTTTCCTTCTCTATCGTCAATGGATTGCCTTTAAAATCAGTATTTCTAAGTTCATATTCAATGTTGGAAAATAATACTGTTTCTCCTGTTTCTTTATCGGCAAATGGCTCAATATTATATACTCCATCATAAGTTAAAAACAATACTTGATAGATGTTCAATATCCCTATTAATTCCAAGGTCTATTTTTGTTCCATCTTCGATATTTCCAATATTATATACCTTTTCTGTACCCTCTATTCCAAGTACATTATCCGCAGTTTTATAAATGATTTTCCAACCACTTAAGGATTTATTTGCTGTAAATTTCCCAGTCAAAAGTCCAGTTTTGTCAGCCTTAGAATCAAGTCCTTTGAGATTCAAAGTTCCCACTGTCAAATCAATTCTTGGATTTTTCGTTACAGGAGAAAAATTCTTTCTTCGTTCCATAATCAAAGAACAATTTCCAAGTATCATAAAAAGTTCCATTTTTCCGCTTGGTTTTGGATATAATACATTTTCCTTTAATCTATCACCAGTACTCTCAGCTTTCAAAGGTGTACATTTCTTTTTGAGTTACAGTTGTCCAGAAGAAATCATCCTTTGCTTTTCCACTCACATTATTAACAGGACTTTTCACAGCTTTATTAGCTTCATAATCAAAATGATCATTTGCATCCGCAGTTGGATCAGTAGATTTTGTAGAATATTTTACCTGCAAATGTCCTGTAGCTGTGGGAGTAACATAATAATCGAACTTACTTTGAGCATATGACAATCTATGAGTATTTGCATTATATTTTCCCGCATAATGTGTACTTGCATTAAAGGTGTCGTTATTCAAATACTCCCAATGAACTTCAACCTTAGTTACTCTTCCACCAGAAATATCAAACTTGACTTCAGGAAAATTATTAACTTTATTTGCTAAATGAACAGGTGAATTTACATCTGCTGTGTGTTCATTACCATCTGCTGTAGTATAGACTACTTTTTGCTACTTTTATAAGAATCTGTATTCCATGTTTGAGCAGTTCCTTTCCATGCAGTAGGTTGAATTTCTTCAGGAAATTCATAATTTTCAACTGTTGCACCAGTCTTATTCTTTGGAAAATACTCATTCCATTCTCCATTGGCATCTTTTAGAATATAATATTCATTACTTAAACGTGTATAGCCAACATCAGAATACTTTGCATCTGCAGAAACTGCATTTGCAGTATAAAATCCTCCAGCATTTTTATAAAGTTGATATCCGGGTCCAGCAAAACTATGAATTTCATATCCATCAACAGTATTAGCTTTCATAGTTTTAATCTTTACGCCTTGTCCATCAGCGCTGATAACAACTTCCTTTTTGCCGTCTGTTCCATTTGGAGTTTCAAAAACAAATTCAGGTGTTGTAGCCTCATATAAAGTATCTGAACCAATATTGTCGATTCCATCAGGAACTTGCCAAATAGGTGAAAATCCCTTTGTAAATGCATCGTTCCATTTGTGGTCACTTCCATTATTATAGAAAGGTTTCCTTGGTGTTATGAGATAATAATTTCCCTTTCCATCACCATCATTTTTCATTTCACTGACTGTCGCATAATAAGCAAGATCTAAATCATATAATCCATTTCTGATTTGTAATTTTTGTAAAATGAAATTTCTTCAACACTTCCATTTTTCGGAACATAAACCTTGATATGTTTTAAACTCATTAGAGGAGTATCCGCGTCATGAATTGTTCCTTGCTTATAATAATAGTAATCTTTATTTCCTGTAAACGGACCACTTGCAGGATCTGTATCATAAAATCTTATGAATCCAGAATTTTGCAATCTTCGCCATGCTACTCGCATTTAGATGTCGATCTCCTGTTACCGTTGTTTTAGGATCATCATAATTAGTTGGTGACATTCTCCATTTGTATTCTGATGGATTTCCAGTACTATTAATCGGCGTATTATTTTTCTCCCTCACAGGCAGCAACATTAAGTTTTGTTTCAAGTTTTCCTTCATTAATCCACTTTTTACATTCATCATCTGTTAAACTACGTCTGTTAAAAGGCGATATTAAATACTAAACTTGAACCTCCACCTAAAGAGTCAAGAAAATTATCATTAATGTCATAGATAATTTTTACAACTTTATCATAATTAGTTTGTGCTGCTGAATCTAATGGTATTACATTCCCCTTGCATCAAGCAATGTAATTTTTTTCAAATTGTACTCCTTCAATTCCGGATTAGCAAGTTTGAAACCCATAAGTTGGTAAATCGACACAATTTTTGATCTCCAAACTCATTACTCCCATCATCTTTTGTACGGAAAAAGGAGTATAGTTTATGGTAAACAATGTATCCGTCATAGTTGCCAAATTATATGGATTTACTGATGTTCCATCTCCATTTGATGTATCTTTAATCTTATGATTGTCATCATATACCATAAGTTTACCATTATCCATTGGAGCTCCGGATTTCAAAGAAACTGATTTCGTTAAAGATTGATTAAATTTGAGCTTAGTTGTTTCTTCTTTAACTTCTGACTCATCCTCTTTTGTTTCATCTTTAGTGTCCTGCTTTATCTTTCTTTGTTCTTCAGAGCTATCTTTTTCTTCAGCTTCCTTATCAGTTTTAGAATCTTTTTTATTGTCCTGTTTATCTGCTTGATCCTCAGGAGCTATCTTTTCTTTAGTTTCATTACCAGTTTTTTGACATCTGTCATTGTATCTTTTAGCTAATACTCCTTTCTGCAAAAAAACAACAGTGTTCGGAACAATTATCCCAAACAGCATTATAAAAACTAAGAATAAAGCCGTTGATTTTTTGTAGTGTTTTCGTATTATCCATCAATTTCATCCATCCAATCTATATTAGAATATTTGATATTCCAATATTGAAAAATAAAAATTATTTTTAAGTAATAATTAAAATCCTATAAATATATATCGATATAATACAGATTACTTTCTACCCTATATTAGTTCAAATAATAAATATTATACCAAAAATAAGGTGAAAAATTCTACCTTTTCTGGTTCATTTTGGCTCTATACTATCTGTAGTGGGTAATATAGAAGAAAATTATAAATGTATGAAAATTGCATACGAACTATAAAATGAAACTATCACAGAATTGCTCGGAATAAAAAGATAAACATATCAAAATACAATTTGTATTTACATACAACGACCGAGCGAATAACATTAATCTTCTACTCCATACTGACTATCTAAATTATCGAGTAAAAGTAGTAGGAAAACGACATCCAAGAGTAAATTCTTGAATGTCTGAAAGATTATAACTCCATTAACCTTATCAATAGACTGGAAATGATGATATTATGACCTCGTTATCTCAAAGTACTGCTGTATCAACCCACTCATTATTAATTTTTAAGTCATTTCTATAATCCAACCAAAGGTGAAACCATTTTTTAAAAGCGCTCTCTGAGAAGCTAGATTATCTCTTGCTGTTCCTGCAATGATTCTATTGAAACCATAAGTCGTGAAAAGGCCTTGTCTAAAACGAGCTTTAACCGCTTCGCTTGCATAGCCTAAATTGGTGACATTTTCCCCAATCCTATACCCAAGCTCTGCTGTTTTTCCGATCACCCTCTAAGACACTTAAATTGATTCTTCCGACCATAACACCTTGCGAATCTCTAATAAGGTGCATGTAGACATCACGATTCCTTTGTTCCGTTAACAATTCCCTTGTAATTTCTTTAAAACCTTCTAGATCAAAAATAGTTAGCTGGTCTAGGGAGGTAAATTCCGCTCAAAAATACTCCCGATTTTCTTTTTTTCAAAAGAATATACCTCTAGACTATTTTCTTCAGACAGCAACTCTAAACTTATCATTGTAAATCCTCTCCCGTATATCTGCATTCAACATTTTTCTCATATTTACACAAAGTGAAATTTACAGAATTTAAAGAAATGCTTTTGTTGTCTATATAGTTTATATATTATAACACAAAATACTATGGGAAATCAAAGCGCCACACCAGAAAAATGAGCTGGAGTTGCGCTTGAGGAAACTCTGAAGCTCTAACACACAGTGACACAGGAACAATACAGATTTATGTAAATACTTCTAATGTAGTTCCTATGACAGTAGGTGAATTTGCTTTTAAAGTCTCTAAAACAATAAGGTGAAAATAAAGTAACTTTCAAAACACGAAAAAGCACCCATGAGGTAAACTTTTGAGTGCTTTGAAACGATTGATATAATCGTGATTGATTAACGTTTTGAGAATTGTGATGCTTTACGAGCTTTCTTAAGACCTGGTTGGAAACATTTCTATTTGAATAAGTTTCAAGATGGGCTTAAAATCAATGTTTTCCACGTTTTCAGAAAGAACGATTTTATCTAATTTGAATAACTTTCATTTTGAATGGTGTGAATTTTACCTTAAAAATACACGAGTGAACTAGATTTTACCAAAAAGTTCACACCATTTAAATTGTTATTATTTGTACATTTTATAGAAATAGAAACCTATATCAAATTTCAACTATCCTATCTAGATTATAAGCATATCAAAAATAAAATAATAAAAATGAAAATCGACAGGAGATTTTAGAAATATATTAGTTGATTATAGAAATATTCGGATTTCCTGTTTTTAGAAGCTCCAATTATCTTCACTTTTTAAAGCTTCATTCAAACTAATTCTATTTTTCTAAAAATATACGATAATTCTTGTCCATTCATAAATAAAATTTTAGCATCTCTATTAGAAAAATCTTGAATCACTTCATCTCTAAAAACCATTTATTGAAATAAATAGTCCACGAGTAGAAGTTAGTTTTGTATCAACTTTTTGCTTTAAAGAAGAAATGTTTAATGAATTTATTGGATCTTTAGTCCATTTTTATCTCGACTAAGTAATCAAACCCCTCAAACCTAAAATAGCTATCTAGTTGTTGAGTATTTGAGCTATTTCTGTACGAATCATGATAATCAATATCGTTAATTTTGAATAAATTAGCAATAATTTGTTCTAAATGATATCCTCTTTCTTGAGGATTCTCACTTGAAAATAGCGAATAATACTCCATTTTTAGTTCTTCGATTTTTGAAGCTGTTGTTGCTTGGTTTGAATCTCTTGTTTTAAACGATGATAGGAATTATTCGATGTTTCATTAGTCTTATCTCGTTGAATATTACCTAGCAATCGCTTTAATTTTTTCTTAACGCATCTACCCCCCTATTTCTATCTTGCACTTCATCAGGAATATTTTTCATTTTATAAAATTCAGTTGCTATTTGTCTAATTATAAATCTTCCATTTTCTGTTTGATTAAGTTCATTTATAACATTTTTGCCCAAACAAACTTCGGTTCAGATTTCCATCTTACTATCAAATCATTTGGAACTCCGAAGCCTGCATAAATGCAGCAACAGATATCTTTATAATGAAAACATAATCCAAAACATTGAATAATTTGTTGTTGGATTTCAAAAGATATCTTAGTCATTTTTCTCCTTTCTTTTTAACTATTTTAAATTTCATTAATTAACTGTATAAAAGTAACTTGGAAAATCACTCAATTTATCTTTTTAGTCTAGCCGTTTGCCGTTTGATTTCATTTCTAATCTGATCCTTGCTTTGAGACTTAATCTCTGACTAATCAATTGAACTACAATTCTATCCAAAAACCTAATTCATAGATATTGATTTCTTTGTCAAGAGATAAACCATATTTCAATCTCCTTGTCAACTTAGTTATCACATCAATTTTTCTCACCAACTAATTCTTCAAGAATATTGTTAATTGAATTTAAAAATCATTGATGTTTCGTACCCCTAAACCCATTATCACAAATAGAGATTATGTCAGATATATCAATTGGTTTTGACTTACCTCTTTTCTCAATACTAATTGATTCTTCAGTACAACTTTCCAATATTTGAAAATAAGAACTGCCCTTAATCCAAAGTTGAGAAATATAATTTAGATTTTCTATACTTAATTTTCTCATCTCCTTGTTATTTGAGAAATCTATTATTATCTCAGTTAAAACACTTAATAGATCTTCTTCCTTCTCGCAAGAAAGGATAGAAGTTTTATTTTTCCTGAACCCATTCTTTTTAACAACTCAGATTGATATAATCCAATTGAGTTTTTGCAATTATTTTCAGTTTCTACTATACTGGTAAGTATTTAGATTTTATCAAGACAAATAATTCTTTTTTATTTTTCTTGTTCCTCTTCACTACCTAAGAAATATCCAAAAGTATTTTTCAGCTAGACTATCAGTCTCTAGTTCAGTAGGATACATAGACGCAATATAATTTTCAATTGCTGTTAGAGTGTTCTCAATTTGAGTTATTTTTAGAATTAAAATCCTTTAAATAAGGACTCTTCTGTTTTGTTAATTTTGATAAAATTGTATCTATTTCTTTTTCTGTATTCTGGAGTTCTATCAACCCTATCTTTAATCATACTCCAAAAGTCAAAGCTTTTGGGTTCTATTCGGTAATCAGATGAATTTACTGAGTTAAACTGTATAATATTAAGAATATTGCTTTGACAACCCTCTGTATTAATAGGATTTAATAATGCTTCATAGTTTTGTTTTTCCACTTATTTTTTTGGTGATTTATAAATATTTGGCTCTGTTAAAATGATTGTTCCTTCTGTATATTTTCCAGTACTTCCTGCTCTACCTATCAAATTCTGAAAATCACGAACTTTTATTGCATCTCCTGCTTGATACACACTTGAGATAATCAAGTATTTAATAGGTAAGTTTACACCTTGTGCTAAGGTTGAAGTGCATACTACATTGTTTATTTTACTTTTTGAAAAAAAGCATACTCTATAGCAATGCGTATCCCCATAGGTATTCCTGAATGATGTGAAAAACTCTAGCTGACTACATGTATATTCAACACTATCATATCCTAAATTTTGACCAATTAAGTTTCCTATTTTTCAACTTCAGACCTATCCGAATTTTTAAGAAATTAGTTAGATCATAATTCCTATTATTTAAGTCTTTAAATCTTCGCAAAACAACATTGACCGTATCTTTTCTTCCACAAAAATTCCAACTCCACCATTATTAATTAGCTTAGTCCCATAATAAATACTTAAATCTTTTGCGTTTGTCAGTTCTGGAAATACTTTTTTTGTTTGCGTTCTTTCCCAATCTGCTCTAATTCACTTACACTAACAGTTCGTGGAACAAAAAAATTCTTCTTCAAATGTAATAGGATCTATAAAATATAATTGCTCATTACTACCTTTTAAATCACTAAACGCAACTCTTTTCTCTGTTGTTTTTATCGAATTATTAGAAACGATTACTCCATCCTCGTTAAACCACTGATTTATAGCTTCACTATCTGGTATAACAGCAGAAATTAAAATCTTCTGTATTTCTTTCGGAAAATTTGTTTAACCGTTGACAACAGTAATTCAAAGTTGGTTCCACGGCTTGGATCATCAAAAAGATGTGCTCTCATCAAATATACAAAGTCCTATTTCATTAATAAAACTTTGATGATTTCTCAATAAAAACAACAATTTCTCTGGAGTAAGTATAAAAACTCTTTTACCATCATTAAAAATTGAAAAATCCTGTGGAATCTCAGGTAGATCAAAAATTTCACTTATAAATACCTCTTCGTCATTAACGAAGTGCCCATTAATATCTCGACATATTTCCTACACAAAGCCCTAAAGGGAGCAATAATCAATGCATTATCAATTCTATTTGAGTAAAATGCTGATCTTAGTATTAGGTTAACAGATGCTGTCTTCCCTGAACTTGTGGGCATCTGAATGATTCCAGATTTACCTGAAAAATCCCCTGTACTCCTAATTCAATTTGAAAGTAAAGTTCCTTAATGCTTCCCTCTGATTGTATATAATTCTGCCATAAAGAAAAATTCTAATCCTGAAAATTCGGAAAGTAATTTTTGTTGATGAACTGTTTATTTTTACAAACTATTGCTAAGAGACAATTTACAAAAATTATAGAAAAATCACTCCCAATACTATATACGTTATCTTGTAAATTTTTAAAAACCTCTCATAGAAATCTCACGTCCCTCTAAAATATAGTTTCTATACTGTTCAACTAAAAATATTTGACTCATCTGAATATATGCCTACGATTGACTCATAGTTCACAAAGACTCGATCTGTTAAAATATCTATGTAATACCTAACCAGATTAAAAGCTATCCTCTGGAAATCGTGGAGCATCTGATATATAGCTAAGCATGACTCTCGAACTACCATTATAATCTCCTAGATAGTAGCTGTTGCTCCTAAAATTGCAATATAATCTCGATATTCATTGGCATTTCCCAACTCAGACAAAATCAGTGCATCAAAAACTCTGCAGCGTGATGTGGTGGTTTTTAAATGAGGATCAAAATGATTATGATTTGCATATAATCTTTTAAAAATACTTTCTAGCAGAATCCGCAACAATTGCTAGTGCTACAAGAAAAAGATTTGTGAGAGTCCTCTGAAATCGAAAATATGATTTTTCTAAAAGGTATATCAAATTCAATCATTTTTGCTTTTTGAACGAATAAGCTTTTGAATAATATAATGACCGTTTTCCAAATTCTATCATACTTCACTCGCTTTCAAGTAAAGTTTATTTATAAAATCCATTAGCTTCTCAGAATGTATCACTATCATCTGAATTTTTTCCGAATCTCTATGTTTCTCTGTAATAACTTGTTTTATTGTCTCCAAATCATAGGAGGCATTCGAGTGAACAACAATAGCACCATATGTAACTTTAAATGGGTTATCTGAAAATTTAGAAACCGAGATAATATTTCAGCTTCACCCGGATTTAAACTATACAGTTTTTCATAACTAGCAACAATTGAAGTTGAAAACCTTATAAAAATCTTTTTGGGAATTGTCTATAGCTTCTTGAAGCTGGGCTTTTTCATCGCATTTTTTCTGAAGCAGATGATTTCACTTCTATAACTATAACCTCATCTTTATCTGGATTATGAGGGTCAAAGCTATATCCCAAAGCATCACTTCCTGAGTTGGCATATCTTTGTTTATTCTACTATTGAACCGAGTTCTAGGAACGAAATAATTTTTAAAATATTGCAGATAGTCAGATACTAAAATTTCACCAAAATCACCTGATTTTTGTTGAAGGTTTGCTTAGTAATTTATTACCACTCAGATATTCGAAGCACTAAGACCCGTAACTAATGTCATATGTAACAACATATCATCTGAGCAATAGTACGTCTAAATTGTTTTTGCCCATTCTTCAAAGATCACCGGATCGTCCTGAATATCTAAATGGAAAACTTCTATCTTTTTACCTTCATCAGTATATATTGGATTTTCTGAAATTAGATAATTCATATATCTATGTGTTGCTTCCATACCTATCCCCCAGTTCTCTCAACCGTTCCTGTCCCAACTTCAACATCTCTTTTTCCACCTTATTCCATTTTCCAAACAGGCATTCGTATAGAACTTCTGCTGCTGAGGTTTCGTCTACTTGCGAATCATAAACACACGATTGATCTCTTTGATAAATTTGAATTTGATTAAAAATCTTGTCATTTTCTAACTCTCGTAAGTTATCAACTAAATGTTCTACAATTTCATCATGGTGTTCTTTAGGAGTCGCTCTCGCTTGATTAGGATCTATGGCGTAGAGCTCCTCATAACGTATCAAAAGTACTGAGATAGGACAATTCTGGCTTGGTCGCAATCAGTGCAAGTGAGACTTGATATCCTCTAGTTGTCAATAATTGTGCAGTTTTTCTAGGGACTTCTGTTGTTCTCAAAGTTCCCTCGATTAACAAATGATAACCTTGTTTACTCAACTCATCTACAAGATATTCAACCATTTGTCCCGCAAATACTTTGGTATAATCCACACTATCTTTGCCATACTTTTTCTGTAGACCAAGGTAGTTCGGATGAAAAAGAGCGATAACTATCTCCATCAATGATAATGATATTACCTTGAAATTCCCTTTGTTTACTACGATGAATCGTTGTTTTTTCCAGCACCACTCTGCCCACCTAACAAGATAGCCTTGGGCTGAGACGAGATTATTTTACCACGAGTTAAAGAACGGACAAGCCGTTTGGAGCTTGTTCAAAATTATCTTGACTAAATTCTTCTAGTTTCATTAAGCCACCACCAAATGAGTAGCTTGTTCTAGCATACGTTCAATACCATCCAAATAGCTATTAAATCGCTCTATATCCTCAAAAAGCTGAAACAAGATAAATCCTCGTGTTAATCAAATCAGACAAATCATCGCTCATTAGAACCCAAGGATTCAAAGTATCATCAAATGCAATTCCTTGTTCATCTTGAAAACGATAAAGTTGCGCTAAGATATTCGCCCTCGTTCTTTAATCACTTCAATTTTTCAGAGTTAATTGATAATCTTCTACTGGTGTGAGCATTTTTTCCTCCCTACGATATCGATATACGAAAACATTAAATTTCTTGCAGATACGATCTATTAATTCTGTCGAAACTCGACTTGTCCCATTTTCATAACGACTCAGACTATTTCTAGAAATACCAACAATCTTTTGCAAACTCAGGCTGGGTTAATTTATGTGTTTTTACGTAACGTTTTTATATTTTTCTCCAATCATGTAACTCCTCCTTTTATTTATTTCTATTATATGTAAAAACAAAAATGCACCAAAAATGGTGCGTTTTTGTTACACTAGATCCTGATTGTATAATCTTCGCTTTGCAGTAATTCCAAGACTTTTTACAAATTGCATTGACAGCAATCCCTCAATCTTAGATCCATGAGGTTTTAAAATTTTCGTCGATTTCTTGAAATTTTAATTCTGTATTACTTTCTGCAATTTTCTCAGAAATGGGAAATGAAACTATATTCTCCAATTTCGTAATATAAGAAATATAGATATTTTTGTTCCTAGATGATAATCAAAAAAACTCGACCTCCATATCTTTATCGTAATCGTAGTAACTATTTTTCCAAAAATATCATTAGTTTTTCTTTCAACAATTCCTCATAGTTTTTCATAACTATACACTCTTTTTCTCTTCGCCAATGAATTGTTTGTGAATCAGAGTCGGGGTAAATACTTTCAAAAATTCTTCTTTTTAGTTGATAGCATTTCCCATTTCCTCCTCCGCTTTTTCAATATTACTCTCCAAATGCTGATGGAACCTTCCATTTTTTATATTCTTTAATTTTATCACGATAATTTTTAGCTCGTTTTATTCACAGAATATATACATTCTGCAATAATTTCATTTTGTCATTTTTTCTCATTGACTAATTCATTATATAGCTTTGGAGTTTTCATTTCATAATCCCTTTCGAACTATCTCTTACTATCAGATATTTAAAAACTAATTCACATGTTTTATTGTAACGTCCAGTTATCTTTTCCAATAACTAGATGTTTCAATTTTTAATAATAATCTCTTAATTCACCTTTTTTATGCTATTCAGCTAATTCCATAGATTATGAGTAGTTAAATCTGTACAAACGTATACCATTGTGCTACGAATAACTCCACTAACATATCATCAATTCGCATATTTAAAATTTAAAATCTCATCCATTTCTGTAATACTATATATACAGTTTATCATGGCAACAATGATCAATAATCAAATTCAACCTATCATCAATGAAATCAAATTCTAGCTCCTCTCCCTCATGAAATAAAGTTAGATAAAAAATTATATTCATCACGGCAAAAATTAACAGTAACGTCAAAATCCGCACTGTTTTCAATTTCGATATTTACAGTCTCTAAAATACATAAATACTCTTTATAAACGTTCATGTTTTTCTCCTTTTTATTGTTTTATTAAAGTTTAAAAATATAATGAAAGATGACAATGTGTGGGGTAGAGTTCATATACTAGCTATGTAATAGTATGTGCTCATACACTATGTAACCTCCTCCTCTATATATAGTTTGCCACAAATTTCAAATTATAAAAATAAAAATAAAACTGATAAAGGTATTGTTTACTTCTCAATCGTACTTATACCTCTTTCTCTCATCCCTCAGGTGCAATTCTAATCGTGTGTGTTTAGCGTTGACGAAACGCATGCTGCAAAGTCACGCTAAACACACAGTACTAAATGAAAAGTGAATAACGTAAAAATCTTATCCTAATTTTTATTTTTAAAATTTATAGCATACTAATAATATCTAGATAATTGATTGAGTAGAGACGTAACTAATATAGCTACGTTTTTATGTTTGAAAGGGGTAGCTATCGTGTGGAAACAGTGAGGTTTAAGCTGGGTTAGAAAGAACCAGTTTTGTATTTCATTAACTATAAATGTAGTTAGATAATAAAAGAAATGTCAATGGCAGTTTATTTTTGATCATAACAAGTATAAAACGAAAGTAAATAACAAAAGTCTAAAAATCAAATACAAAAACTAGCTTAACTCAGTCGCTAAATTTGAGCATTTAAAACCTGAAAAAGACTAACAAGAAAACAACAGATTTTTCATCTGCAAGATGGAACTCTACATCTTATTTTGAATTGAGTCAACTTGTCATGTTGTAAAATGACTTGGTTATCTTCTTAGCCATCAATTAAAGAAGCGCCTAAGCAAAGGGAAGATACTACACCAGTGAATATAAGCTTAAAGTCACTGCACTCACTTACACACTTGAATTAAAAAGACCTTAAGAATTTTCTTAAGATCTTCTTTAAAAAGCATTATCTACTATCAGAAAGGAAAGAACTATGGCAAAGAGAGACGTAGTCGTGCTGATCGACGAAAAAGCTAAAGAAAGCTGAAAACAACAGATGGATTCTCTAACTACTTTCCAGAAAGTAGTAAACAATTCGTCCAATCAAAAGGACTAACTAATCTAGTCACGCGCTTTTAGGGAAAAGGTATCAAGCAGAAATGAATCCACGGGAGGACATTCATTTAATCCACACAGTCGAACTCTTCCTACTACGCTGGTTCCTGGAGCAGATTCGCTTCCCTTTGTTGCCTCAATAACTACTGCCCGCGAAGATTTGAGGCTCTTGAAAAATCTAACGATATTGAGGATGGATTGACTTAGTAAATCAGCTCAGAACATTGTAAGATGGGACTTTCTGCTCCAGCCAGTCAACCTATAAAAGCAGCACTAGCTAAAGTCTTAGGTGTATCTTCTACTGCTTTTGTTGCAACAGATATTCGATATCGAGGCCCGACAAAAAGAATAATCGTTTGAAGTCTAATGACGACGGATGTCTGCGAAACAAATAATCGCTGGTTCTCAATCGTATCTGCCACTGGGTTCGTAAAAAATGAATTAAAAAGCAATTACTGGAGACTCCCTCTACCAACGTGAAGATGGTCGATGCTATCTTAAAATCATTGGTAAAAAGCATAAATCAAAAGGAGCACGAGATCGTTGGGTTCCGTGATTATTACGCGGATCAAAGAGAGAATTAGAGTCTTGTTGAAGAATTTAAAACTAGCTGGTAAAAAGGCGTGTGTTTCAAGTTCAACTGCTGAAAACCTCATAAATATCGTGCAGAATACACTAAAAACGTCTTTATCTTCTTGTCGCGCGAGATCCCAAAGACATCAAAGATAAAAAGAGAAAAATTTATCTACGAGGCGAATTAAAAGGTGTTGTCGCTTGAGTCGAGAAGGCTTGTTTAATTGTATCACGTGCTCTCGGACACAATCGACCAGAAGAGTTTCAAAAATCCTATGCATATAAGTTAATGCACAAAGCAAACTAATCAGCACTTCTAAAATAATGGTCATAGTCTCGTTGAAATAAAAATATTAGAGTAGGTATGCACCTACTCTTCAAAAACCTTATTACGACGCGTTTTAAAAGCACTCAAATTGAGTGTATTTTATCATTTGTTTAAAAATGGGCGTTTTCGACAACATTTGTGACATACTAAATAATAGGAGGTGAGTTAAATAAATAGAAGCTTAAAAATTAACTAACCTTTAGAAAAGATGTTGATCTTAGCTCAAAACAACATACTTTATCAAAATACTATGTATGAAAGGAACTTAATAGAATGGCTAGAAGAAAATTAACACCGGAAGAAAAACAAAAGGAGTTTAGAAGAAAAATCAATAATGAAGAAATAGTATATTAGAGTTTTTCTCATCAATGCCTTGTTTTGCTGGAATAGATAAATGTAATTATCCTTACAGGATTTTTCTGTAGGCGTGTAGAAATTAAATTTAAAAGCAGGATAGGTCATGTAATCTAAAAACCTCCTATAGATGGGGAGTTACTTAGTTTAGATATTAAATCAAAATTTTTTGGGAAAATCACTATTTCTTTTGGATACATCAGATTTTCAAAACACCTACTAGTTACATTAGATTAATTCACGGAGGTTTAAATTTCGAAACGGTTGGTATTGCAGGGGATTAAAAATAGATTAGCAAATGCAATCGATTTTATTAAAAAATAATTACGGTATTATCATTACATACTCGACTGCCTTTTTCTCGAAATTGAGCTCGCTTATACTATTGCCTTTGATAAACTCCCCAACCTACAGCTCAGAAGTTTTCTACACAAAATGTCTTTCATCGGATACCACTCAAATTTTGGAAATGAAAAAGTAAAAAGAACAACTATGACTATCCAATTTTGAGTTGTAAGATTAGTAATGAAGAATTAACTGTTGCCCTTTACGATAAAATTGAAAAAGCAAAAAGAAAAGAACGAAATTAGAAGAGGGTTCAAAACTAGAAAATCTTAATGTCCAAAAGATTTGAGTTAGTATTAAAGAAAACAAAATTATATTGGGACAATTCTTAGATTTACTGAATGATGCACAATTGATAGAATTTTTGGAATCAAAACTTAATTCTAACAATAAATGTGTACATAAAAGGTTAATTGAAGAATCAAGTATTAAAACAGTGATTCAAGAATGCATATAACAGACACGGTCCTAAAAATTATATTAAAGCACTTTTTAATCAAGTAAATAACCATTCTCTTAGAACTTTGTCTCCTTTGGTGTTAGACGAAGAAATTATAGCGATTGACGAATATTAGTCCTTTCAAAAAGTAAAGCTAGAACCAAAAAGAACAATAATAGAATCCTTCCCAGAAATAGCGAAGAAGATTATTCTGACGAGACTGGATTAATGATTACTTGGCACGTTCGAGATATATTTAAACTATTTTATGAATCACTAGAAGTTGCTGAGAAAAAGAGTTAGGATGTCATAAGGATACTACGTCAGCTCATACATATAAACACGTTTTAAAGATTATCCATCAGGTTATAGGAATAATATTTTTCGAAGAAATTATAAAATCTAATACTCGAAATCATAAAATTAGAAATCATGTTTTAAAAAGAATTCCTGATAAAGATTTTAGAATATCAATAAAAATAACGCAAATTTAATAATAACTTTTTATATATTTATGGTTGTAAACCTTGATACTAACAACAAAATATATTTATATGTAAACGGTTTGAGTTTAATATTTGAGAAGAAATAGATATGTGTGAATTTTTAGAACAAAAACTCTAAGCAGGCAGAGCCTGCTAACTCATGAAACAGAAAAAGAGGTTCGAGCTTATAATGAAGGTGAACAATACAAATCCGTGGTCTTTAATAGGACTTTTCCTGGTCTGTACAAAAACTGGTTGAACAAGAGTCATGGGATAACTCAGAATATGCCTTGAGCATGAAAATAAAATTACTAATAGCCTCTTGTTCTATTGTTCAATAGTTAACAGGAGGTTTTTGTAATGGAAGTTATGATTGAAACTTGTTGTGGAATTGATGTCCACCAAAAGTCTATCGTTTGTTGTATTCTAGATGGTCCACTAGAAAGCAATAAACCTAAAAAGATTCAGAAAAAATTTGGTACAACAACTATAGCTCTCAAAAATGCCTTAGCTTGGATAGTAGAAAACCATGTCACTGTATGTCTTTTTGGCTTGCTAAACAGTATTGGGTGCCACTCTTTAATATTTTTCAGACTCAGAACTCAAAATTTTGATATTAGCTAACCAACATATCAAGAAGTGTACGGTCAGAAAACAGACATGAAAGATGCAGAATGGATTGCACAGCTCGGACGTTGTGGACTTATTGAGCCATCTTACATTCCAAGCCCTGAAGTGATGCAGTTACGTTTACTCACTCGTAGGTTACGTTCTTACAAACAACGTCAAACTCAAATAAAGAATGAGATTCATAACCTCTTACAACGTGCTAATATCAAACTAACAGCTATCTTTTCATGATATCTTCACCTAAGACAGGACCGAGGTCTCTTTTAACGCTCTTTATCAATGGGGAACTCATTGATTCACGACAATCTGACAGCTTGTATTCAGACATGTCAAAAGCAAGTCCCGAACAATTAATGGAAGCCATGAATAGGGAAGTTGTCACTGGAAGATCGATTTCTCTTAGTACAAAGCCTAGAAAAGAATATCAATTGTATCAAAAACTCATGAATAAATTAACGAGTGAAATGATAGCTTATATCGAAAAGGAGTTCCCCTGAAGAAAATAGATTACTTAAACGATCTCGGTGAGTGAGACCTGTGCAGCCACTATTCTAGCTGAGATTGGACCAACTATTAGCCTTTCCATCCGATGCATTTAGCATCATGGTTGGACTCTGCGAGGGTCTTATGAAAGTGCTGGCATTATCCTCACATATCACGCAAGGAAATCGATATATCAAACAGGCTGACCATGTCAGGATTAGTGCAGCACATTCTAAGGATCCAGCTTTTTCTTCTTTTTACAATCGAATTTCCCCAAAGAGGAAGCAAGATGAAAGCCGTCATTGCTTGTGCTCATAAGATTCTTAGAATCATTCTACAAACTACTCTCCACCAAACAGACTTATCAGAGCGCTAGGACTGGGAAACAGTTCTAACGCTTAAAATAAAAATTTTCAATTACAGTATAGCATAGGAGTGATGCACTTTTCTTTTTCAAATATAAAAGATCGACTGATTCTTTTTAATTAGCTATTTTCAAGTGAAAACTCTCTGTTATAATCTTTAACCTCCTTACGTTCGATCCTAGCCTGTACACTGTCTAATAATATCCTTTACCAGTAATTTCATCTTTTAATCTTGAGTTTTGCTAGGAATAAATAAATGATATGGATCTAGTAAAAACTACTTCTAAATAATGTTTTAGTCTCTCTTTTTGTGACAGAGGGTTTAATTGTATAAACACAAATTACTCTAAATCTTGCCCTCATGAGGGCGACAAAATATTAAATTGTCCAAAATGGATGATTTTCTAAAATATGATTCATGAAAATCAACAAAAGTTTTGTCTAAAAATTATAAAGGATATCTTTTATTCTTTGCCTTGATCATTTATTTTTCAATATTAATTTGAGAAAGGTGAATAATGGATGGCTCATTAATGATTTTAAAACAACATTGTTTTGAATCACCACAATTCACTTTTCTTATCTGAAAATTTTTAAAGCAGGTAGATTAACAAATGAACATAACAACTTCTAATTTAATATCTTTAAAATCAATCTTGTAGGTGGTGTGTGTATTCCGAATTAAATATTTTATCAGATTTTATTTTTCGACTTGCTACCGAACACATCAACTGAAAACTATTTCATTACGCATATTTTCAGCATATTCGTCAACAATTACTTGAGATCCATGTATGCATTTCACCCTCTTTTTCCTCAAACAGGACACGCCATGCATCATCTCATGAGTTCTATCAACCAATGTAAAAATCATCAACTTCATTGGTTTGTTGAATGAGTGCTGTCAATAAATTGAATCACGTTCCTCTGAGAAGGGGTAAGTTTTTCGTTTAATTTATCTTCAGTCAACTCTACTGCTTCTAAGGTCTTCACAGATAAGCCGTATAGACATCATCATCAACTGGTCCATACTTCCATGCTGAATTTAGGTTCAAATAGAAATTAGGTGTAATTAACAGATTCTAATTCTAACGCTTTTCTTCACCTGATAATCCGTATGTTGCTCCACAAAAGCAAATGAAAATATAAAGTCTTGCAACTTTTAATTGGAGGCTTCGCCAATTTATAAAACAAATGATTTACAAGGTCAGTCTTATCCTGAAAGATATAATCAGACATTTTCTAGTCTCTTACTACAAAATGCAAGTAACACATCTGTCACCTGCGTATATTATAGTTATATTATACACTGTTAAAAGGCTTTGTCAATATTTTTCCGCTTAAAATGAAAGAAAGTAATGTCTATCTTAATATCCGTTAAGTTCTGATAATATTTAAGACAATTAAATTTCAATATACACTTTTGCTTATATTTAAAAATGTACAATTGAACCACCACTATCTACACCTATTAGAGGTAGCAAATACAATGTTCTTAGATTTGATTATATGATGAACTATAAAACATACAAAATACCCTCCAGAATAATGTACAAAAATAAAAATAAACAAAATGCACTTTTTAAATAATGTACTACACCATACATCTGAAAAAGATTCGCACTTCTAATTAGTTAGACAGACGATTTTTAAATAAAATTCTTCTTTTATTTATGTCCCCTGTTCTCTTCCTGCCTTCCCAGCAAACTCATACAGGTCTTTAAGATCTCTCTTTCTTCTGTTTCCCAGTGAGGTATAATTCAGATTAAAGCCATTAAAATACACTACAGCTCTTTCAAAGTCATCGTATAACTGCCCTGATTCGTTTACTAAAAATTTTGGGATCTAATAATTTATCAAACAACAAATCAAAAGCATTTTGTATTCCCATAGAGGCTAAAACATTCATCGTCATACAACAATAAAGTTTTTCAATTTCTCTTCAGATGTTGGATGATGATACATCAATCATCTCTTCTCGATTTTCAATAACAGATGGATAGCTTCATCAAGCTTTGTTCACTTTAGCCAACATAAACTTATCTAAAATTCAGACATTTAATTCGAAATTGCTTTCTCACCCATTAACTTTTCTAGATGTTTTGCTAGCGAATAACTGGTGGTAGGTGAAAAAGCAGTTAAACTTTGAGGGTCTGACAACACGTAGCTCGAATTTTAAAGTATTTTACAAATAAAAGTGAAACAACTCAGACACTAGCTCTTCAGCTCTAAATATTCTTCGTCAAGCTGGTTTGTTGACCTGACATTATTGCGGCGTACTGGTTACCAGCCTGCAATCTCTTGCACAATTTTTGAAAAATCATCTCTAAAGGGAAGCATCTGTTTTTCCATAACATACGTCCGTGGAAAATTTTTGAGATTAGGATGCTGCTCTTCACCTAATGTCATCTTAAACTCCAACCACTAAATTTAAAATTTTTCTCGAAAATCAATTCCCGTAATTTGCGGATTAATACCAACTACTACTACTACTACTATACTCCTGTAATAGATATCTTTCACAGGGAGTTCTATAATAACACATAATCTTGATTTTCAAATTCTGTGCAAACTGTTTTTGACTCAAGCTGTATTCTCGCAAAATAAGAAAAAGCATATAATCGTGCAAGATTCACACACACTGCATATCGATGATCTCCAGAGTTTGACTCAATTTGAGCAATCATAACCTCTTTAATGGAAGTAACGACAATTGTTGCAAAGTCTAGTAGACTTAGAATAGATTTTAGTTTTGTCAATTTGCATAACAAATTCTCCTTCTAGATGACCCTTATGCCAAAAACCAAGAGAGTTGCAACAACATAATTTTAAACCTTGGAATGATTTGTAGTGAATCTTAGAATAAACTCAATAATCAACTAACTCAGCCGGTTCATCAACACTCATATCAAGTGCTTTGAGTACGAGCTAACCACATTCCTGAATGGGACGTGCTCAATATCTTTATCCCACCTATGGATGGTGCGAGGCTCACGCCTACTGCTTCGCCTAGCTCCTTAATGTTGAAACCTTTAGTCTGGCTAGTTCGCTTCATGTCACTGAATTATCGTGTCAAACCAATTTCTCCTGTTCTATAATCAATAGCCAAAAGTGCCTCTACTGCATTGGGATAAAATCACGTTAAGCTCTTCTCAAACTTCTTGCCCCAGTTGTGCTGCATTTTGGTAAGTGAGAGACTTTAGTCATTAGTAGCCTCTCATGAGTAATGCCTCTAGGCGGAGACTACTCGAGAGCGGACTGCTCACTTCTTCACCATCTGAGGCATCTAGCTTTCTTAAGAGGCAGAGTGTCACTCTGTAACAGATATCTACACCATCTTCCAATGAATCAAGCAATATCTGTTCCGAGATAACATCCACAGGCAACACTTCATGATTGCAAGCTGTAGCTCGATTACGCAATTGGTGATCATAACAAAGTTTTCTCTTTATAATAATCAAATCAGTACAATACTTAATAGGCGATTCAACAATCAAGTGTCCTCATTAAAATCCTCTCTGTGAACTTTCAGAATCTGACTTCCATAAAGCTTGTATCTGGTTTACTTTTCTTACTATATCTCTATAACATTCTTTGGATAATGAAAACTTCTACTCTGAGTTCGATATGTTTGTCAGCTTCTAACAAAGATTTTGTATTTTGCCTAATATCTTGATATTCATTACTAGAAAACACTTTGTTTCCATTCAAAATGTAAAACCACCTTCATGATATCTTGATGATTTCAGCACTTTCTGCTCTTCATAACCGGCTTGAACTTCAAGCAACTCTTTTTCAGTGAGCGGAGATATTGGTATAAGTTTCTGAACTTGCCCTGCCTTCCCTCTTTCTGTTGCTGCTACCTTGATTATATCACTACTATAAAAGATGGTGCTTACAGTATGGTTAAACCTACAGTAATTTATTGTTAAATGCATGCCCCATAGTGTACTTTAATTCCAACTCATCTCACACACCACACTCCACTGCCACCCAAAAATGTACAAATGAACACCTCACCTAACCATAAATCCACAACTCAAAATGTAGCCCATTGTTCACCCCTAAAGGTAATGCTGGCCCAAACAAATAAAGTACACTTTTTAAAAGAATGTGACTTTTAATTTAGATGTGTCAAGGGTTTATCTACTGTCTGGGGAAAAGTGCAAAATTGTAGCAGTTTTTATGGTATTTTCGAGATAATATTTAAATTCTTCATAATGATCACTCATGTATTCTGTATCATTCAATGCATGTTATCTCAAATACTTCCCATTAATCAATGAAAGGTCTGGTTGAAACACCTATTCTTTCGAGTTTATTGATGTGCCATCTTTATAGAACATTTTCACTGGTTTAATAATTTTCCCCAGCATCCTGCTGTCTTTCTCTCGTCCACCGCTGTCTAGTTTCATTCCGAGAATGCGAGATAATGGTGAGGTACACAGTCCGATTTGAATAGCTAAATATGCTTCTCTCACAGATATGAACTTAGTGACGTATTTTATTCATATTTTGCAACATTGTTGTTCAGCCATAACTCTCATCAGGCTCATTCACATCAAAATCAGCGCAACTTTCTCAATAATACTTCTGATTTTGCGGCATCTTCTTGATAAAAAGCATCTACATCTTGTGTTCCTCGGAGATTCACGACAGGTCCAGAACAAAACCACACACACAGCAGATAATTTTCTGGTCGTGTACTTAGCGGGTATTCCGTGTTGAGAGTCTCAAATAAAACTTTCTCATCCATGAGTTTGCTTTCTCTAAAGAGTTTTCAGATCTCTTGACGGCTTTTACGGTTCGTCTGCAAAACGTGTTCTCTTGTGTGTGTACGCTTCTGTTAAAGCATCTTGGGGTTATTTTTGGAAAGGTGGTAAGGTAGGATTTTTCAACAATTTCTCTACATCATCAGTAGTTAGTTTGGTCTCCTCATCTTTAATGACTTTTATAAAGATACTTGTAAACCACAAATCTTAGTCACTTCCAGCGTGTTCACTAGCTCTTACCATGTAATCGTGCCATGTTGTCGTTATTATTCACTACTCATCTGTTATGGTGCATTTGCTATCAGTTTATGTCAAAAGTTAGATTAACTCTTTCTTTCTCTGAGTAAATGTAATGGGTTTCAAATCAGGAAATTTGAGAGTGTATTTTTCTCAAAAAGTTTTGAGACGCCTCTTTTACTCTCTGCATGTCACAGCCAGACTTCCTAACTCTGCCATTTGTTTGGCAATGGCTTTCTGATCAATTTTCTTTTGACCCGTCTCTAGGTACGTCATAAACACAACGTTTTGTCCAGTTGGTATAGCAAAAGAGCGCTGTTCAGTAACAAAATCAAAGACAGAGGTCTTATTGTTTTGAACTTCACTATGATTGTTTTCCATAGGGCACTGATTTCTTTCTATGTGTCATGTTTTAATTATACCCACTCAGTATTTCAGCATTCACGAGTTTTTGTAATGATTAGAAAATATTTCCATTAAAATGTACAGTCGAAAGTGTTAATACTACCAAAATGTGCTTTATAATGATGCTTATTGACACGCTACTAAATCGATACTGTGCCCTCCAGCGCTTAAAACCAAGTATCAATTATAAAATACACTTTTTACCAAGAATGTACTTTGCTTCTAATTCAGTTACATCATTGTTTTAGCTCTTATTAAGTCAAATTGTACATAAATAGTATGCTGGCTACCTCTATTCAGTGATTACACAAATTATACAAATATACAATGCCGTTCCTAAATTCGTGACGACTTGTGCGTTTGTTATTTCCGCTTTCTTGGCCTCATTTTATTTGCCATGCGTTTCATGGCATGCTCGATTTTACCAAAGTCACCAATTTTCCTTCAGTCCGCCACAGAGGCATCTGGCTCATATCAGGATTACGCTCCCCTAAAGCGGACATGTCCATAGTGAAGTGCTGACATATCCATACTGATTCATATTTGGCATATGGTAAGATTGTTGGGATTATGAGTCATTTAGCTTCATCATTTATTCATGTCACCAGACATGACACCTTGCATGACTTGTTTCGCTTGAGATTTAAAAGTCTTTTGATAAATTTGTTGACTTTCGACACAGCTATTACAGCACCTGCAGCAATCCGACGGCGACGACTTGGATGGAGGTCAGGATTTTCCCGTTCGGTGAGGTGTCATAGATGAAACAATGGCACGTTTGCAGGCGATTTCGTTTCATCTGTCAAAATGCTTCATAGCAGGATTATTAGCCATGCGGGAATCGTCTTTCGACAAATGGTCCATGTGGTCCCATATTGTACCGATCGCTGGTCACGATCATTGAAATCAAGGTGTTTTCTCGCATTTTCAGCCATCTCAGACGATTTTTGCTCATCATACTCTTGAGGAAAGCTTTTTCAGTCGTGTATCTCCCTATCTCCAAAATACGGCTGGACATCCGATCTGGGTGGAAAAGTTTCAAATATCGGTCGTCTCTTTTCGCGGTACCGAGTCAGACTTGATTGGTTTACCAGTGATTTCGACGGACCAGATAGAGCTGCACCGCCACGTGTATCGCCATCAATCTTGAGTCGAATGTACGTGCGCTGGCAACTGGCGTTGAATTCGCTGAGCGACGGCTTCTTGACCAATCATAGCATCGACGACCAAGGATCACATTTGGTTGAGCCAGTGCTGACATCGCGCAGCAGCTCATTCGCGGTTTTCGTCGTGTAAACGACCTGGCGTATCAATCAAGACGCGTAGTCGTTTATGATTAGCTTTGAAACTTGCTCCAGCGACGTGAACAATCTCTCTGCTGGTACTTCTGTGCCTGAGTGAAAGAGCTGGTGCATCGATTTGCTGTCGGGGTTTCAAAGCTGAGTGATAGCTTGCCGGACGATAAATGCTCGGCGGCTATCATCAAAGGACAAACGCTTCTTCGCTTCTTGAGTTTTGATGAGGTCAACTCCGCAAACGTGGTCTTACCAGCAGCTGCCGAGGTACCGACCATCGCGATGATAGCGTTACGGGATGGAGAGTTTGATAATTTTCGCCGTGGTCAGGCATGCGGCAGTCGATTCTTCATCAACAATCTTGATGGTCTGTTGAGCAGGTTTAACGTATCAATGACTTCGTGGTCCGACAGCGCGCTCACGTACTGCTGATAAAGTCTTTAACAACTGGCAAGCAGCTTCATCGGCTTCCAAGGTGCCAAAGCAGAATCCTCTTTGGTCGCTTCTGAACATCACTCTACCGAAATTTTGCCTGCGCGACTTGATAAACGTTCTGTAAACGTTCAGTTAAACTCCGTCATTCGCACATTTTCATTTCTCCTAGTTAATTTCTATGTATTGTTACTGATTTTTGGTATTTTTGAGTCGACAATTCACCATTCCTCGATTGTCAATACTGGATAAAATCGAAATTTTGCTCTTGTAAATAGTGTCATCTGCATACTTTTCCATTATTTGCGCAGTCAAAATCATCTGACTTCCTGACGGTATAATCTGAATACATGCAGTTTCATTTCGTGGGTCGCTCGAGAATCTCTGTTCGTTTGATATTGTACTGCAAACAGCCTGACGACTAACGGGAAATTCTTCAGCAATCTCAGCTGGACGACGTCGTCGCATAGTAAGCTCGATATAATTCGTTGTTTCATCTGTTAAAAAGCGCTGCATAAAACTCAGAGCATTCATTCGATTGGTTTTCAATTTCCATCAGAAATATTATATCATACAGATCAAACTCTACCTAGCGAAAGGTTTACTCACTAAGACACTCTTAAATTGGCAAAGGGGTGTTTACGCATGTAAGTGTATAAAACGAAATCAGGTATCCAGGCAGTAAAATTCAAACCGTTCTACCCACATAGTGACTTTTAACATATTCACTGAGCGGTTACCGTTGTGTCAAAACAGAAATCTGTGTCAAACCAAAGAGACGCGTGTCCTCTACGTTTCTAGATAATGTGTGATACTTTTCTTTGGCAGAGACGAGCATAAAATGAGCTGTTGAGATTTTTCCGAGTTTTATAGCCGTGCTCTTGCAAGGGTTTGGAGGCGTCGTCCGTAATTTCTTCTTTCATAAAAGTTTTTGATGAATTTCTCTGGAATGGAAAAGCTTGACTTCATAAAGCTACAGGAATATTGTCTGCATACCGTATTTCATCGACAGTCGGACAGCATTTTCCGTCTTTTTCAATTCCTAATTTTCGACCTCTTCTTTGCTTGGCAGTGTTCGGCGATGAAATCCAGTTGGCTTGAAGGTGTGTCTTGCCTTGGGGTTGATGATTTCTGCATAAGCTGGTTGTGCGCGCATCTTTTCTTGAACTTTCGCGTACTGGCTTCAAATGCACTTCGCGTACGACGTTCTAGCACTCCAACTACTTCTACTAAAAGAGTGATTGCCTGACGAAGTGTCATGCGACTAACCTCAGTGTTCGGCTGATCGCGCTCACTTGAGCAGACGTTGCCCGATTTTCGAAATTCCTCGTCAATTTCTTTTGATCTGATCGTGATTTTAATATGGGCTGGAAGCATAATGCCCTTTCAGACGAGTTTCCTCTCTTTCGTTGTCAGTATCGAATTGAAATAAAAGTCAATCGACTACTTAATGTTGTGGAAAAGTCTCTATTTTGTGTTAGAATAAACAAAGAAGTTTCGTGAGAGAAAGGAAGAAATGGCAACTACAGCTGTGCGAGATATTGAAAGAATCATTGCATTGGATTATGGCCAGCCTAATCAGACTCATCTCCGCCGTATGTCGGAGATTGGTGTTTTCTACGAGGCTAAAAAGCAATAAAATCACAGCCGCTGAAGTTCGTGAGATAAATCGGTCGGAATTGTCACTGCTGGTGGACCAAATTCTGTCTATGAAGAAACTCATTTGATCTTGACCCTGAGATACAAATTGGGTGTCAATTCTAAGGGATTCTGTTATGGAGATACTGAGCTTTTGACTCACAAATTAGTGGGAAGAGTTGTTACCTGCTAGAAATGCCGGAAACCGTGGTATGGGCAATCGAAACCCATTCATACTGATTTGCTGCTTTTGCAAGCACTCTGAAAAACGATCGTTCTTATGAGTCACGGAGATGCTGTTGCGAAAATTCCTCGAGGATTCGTAGTACGAACTGGAACTTCTGCTGACTGTCCATTTGCAGCTATTGATCAGCTAAGAAAATCATGGTATCCAATTCCACGCCTGAGAGTACGTCATTCTGTTTATGGGTGTGACATTTCTACGCAATTTTGCTTTGGCGAATATTTGTGGCGCCAAGGCGACTGGTCGATGGACAACTGTTGATGCGTCAAAGCGGGTTACAGAGAAACGGTTGGCGATCGACGTGTCGCCTGCTTGGGCTCTCGGCGGCGTTGATTCATCCAGTTGTTGGCGTTCCTCGCTTCAAAAAGACTATCGGAGACCAGCTTATCCTGTATCTTTGCTAGATCATGGCGGTTACTCCGTAAGGGCGAAGAGCAGATCAAGTCATGGATTCTCTTGGCAGGAGGGTCGGTCTTAATCATCATGCGACGAACGCTGCTAAACGCGTTTCGCCGACCGATTAGCTGGTGTTACGGTCAGGCAGAGCGCACCGTCATCGGCAATGATTGTCTGTCATCTTTGATGGTGAAAGCCAGCAAACTGAAAGATGTAAAATTCCTCGCACAAAAGGAACTTACTTTATACTGATGTGATTGAGTGCTGGTGCTGATACTGCCGACAATCCGTCACTCGCACCATAACGATCGGTGGACTTCCGAAGACGTGCCGTTTAGACTGATTGAACCACTCAATACACTTTAGCAAAGACGAGGATCCGTGCACTTGGTACAGAACTTGGTATGCCCGGATGAAAATCGTTTGGCGTAAGCCATTCCCGAGGTCGGGGACTTGCTATTCGCGTATGAGATTATCGAAAAAGCTTCACAGCTGCGCGGCGATCCGACGCCATTCTCCGTGAAATCGGCGTGAAAGCTGGACTCCGGTCGTGATATCTGGCAATGCGCCTGCCATAAAATGCTGGTGTTCGTTCAGTGGGTGTTATGGTGATGGTCGAACTGCGATGCTACATGGTGCTATTCGTCTACTTCTATTGATGGAATGACGTGATTTTGCTACGTCCGCCAGGAAGTACTACATCTCTGTTCGTATACGTCGGTAGTGAGACCATGATCAACCGCATTGTCTACGACGTATCACTAGCAAACCACCAGCAGCGGTCGAGGTGGGAATGCGGATTTACTCAAACATGATTTGAAAGCTGAAATGGTTGATTTAACAGCATTTTCAGTTGTCTAAAGGTTAAAAATCAATCAAGGTAGTTGGTGGACCACCAAAATCCACGAAATATTCATGATGGGATATGAGCTCAGTGCGAGAATAAGTGCAACATTTATTCGAACTCATCCTCTAGAGAGCTTCACAGAAGTTCTGTAACCTAAACTGTTCGTGGTCGTGATTGATATCATATAAAACTTTGTTCAAAGTCCTCATCAGAGATAGCGGCTAAATCTGTTTTCTTTGGGAATATTCTCTTAGTAAAGCCATTTGCGTTTTCATTACTTCCTCTCTGCCGGGATGAATAGGCGTCCGCAAAGAAAAGGAAATTCCTAAAGTTTCTCTGAGGATAGCAGGCAAACTCTTTTCCCCTGTCTGAAGTGAGAGGTTTAAGAGCCTCTTTTGGAAATAGCCTACAAAGTTGTTCGATGGCTGAAAACATGGCTTTGGCTGTCCTGTCTGGTATCTTAAGCTAGTAAAAGCGAGTTTTCGCTCTAGAAAGGTCGCTAAACACCTTGCTTTTTGCCTCTGGAAGACACCACAGTATCAAGCTCCCAGTGCCCAAAAGTTTCCACGATTCGGACCTCTTTGAGGACGTTTGGCAATCGACGTGCCAATCCTAAATCTTCCACGTGTTTCTTTGGGTTGTCGAGTTTTTCCTTTACGACGAAGGACGCTAAATCTAGATCCAATCAAACCAGCATAGAGCCAGTTATAGATGGTTTCAGCTACCGATCGGCTTTTGTTCAAACTGATAGCGGTACCAAAATCTGTTCAGGCGACGGGAGGATTTTTAAACCGTTCTCAATTTCCTTTTTCAACTTTGGTGTCGACGAGACTTCCGACCTTTTTGTCTTTGGCCTTCTGCGGTCGTGTCTCCTGTGCCTGTGTCTGCAGAATAACCATTTGACATCGTCTTAACTCTCTTGAAATGGTGAACTTATGGACGCCAAGTTTGCTTTCGCAATTGGCAGAGGTTTCAAACCTAATTCCAAAGTGGGTTTTCTATCTTTTATTCGGTCGGTTATGGTAAGATGGTAGTAGCTCATAGTTTTCCTCAGGTTCTGTTTGCGTGGTTGCACTGGTTTACACAATGAAACACTATGAGTTTTTGGTGCACTACATTTTACAATTTATCAAATACAAAGTCTACATCATCCACACCTATTCCAATGCGAGTAGAGGCTAACAACAAACTCATCAAGGGCATGAGACATCATGTATTCGTTTTTCAGAATCTTCAAAAAGCTTTAAACCGAAAAATTTTCATCGCTTTGAACATCAAAAAGAGAATCGAGTTGATTCTCTCGTGTAGTTATATGTCACCCACTACAATTGACAAAAGAACCTATCATCTCTGCCTTTTTGTTCTTCTTTTTCAACTATAAACATAAAAATTTATTCAAGTAAGTTAAGCTAATGACTCTAAGCACTATCCTTTACAGTAGTGAAGTTATTCCTTATTTCTACTATCTTGATTTTTACGTCTATATCCTATTAGCATCAGTAATACTCCTGAGGCTAACATTATCCATGCATATTGGGATACGTTACTTGCATCTCCGTTTTTAGGTAATATCTGTTGTGCTTGTACTTGGTACTTCTGGTTTATTAGATTCTGGATCATTTTGGTGTAGAAGGTTTTGTTGGAGTCTTTTTCTTTATTGATGATGGTGAACATCTTTTCATGCTTCCTGCGTAACCGACTCCATACCACTTTGCCTGTCACGTGAAAATGCTGTTTGACGTTTCCCCAACTTACTTTGATCATGTACTGATGAGCTGCTCCACCGAGGGTCGCAGAGACTGGCTGTTTCTCAAGCTGGCTGTCAGTTGTTGTCTTTGGTCAACTCTTGCTTGACCAGTTGCGGCTCCCGTCTTTATAGAGTTCGACCGTGCACACTGTCTACAGGCGCGTCGAGTCTGTTGCCATCTGACCCCTTGCCACTCTTTTGGTGACCGTGATCATCTCTGGTTGGTGGGATCATTGGAGCCCAGGTCTTTTCTTTATTGGTGATGGTGAAGCCTTCTTTCATGCTTCCTCGTAACCGACTCCATACCACTTGCCTGTCACGTGAAAATGCTGTTTGACGTTTCCCCAACTCTTTGACGGTGTACTGATGAGCTGCTCCACCAAGGGTCGCAGAGACTGGCTGTTTCTCAAAGCTGGCTGTCCAGTTGTTGTCTTTGGTCAGCTCTTGTGCCCTCGACCAGTTGCGGCTCCGTCTTTGTAGAGTTCGACTGTGACACTGTCTGCGCGTCAATCTTGTTGCCATCGACCCTTGCCACTCTTTTTGTGACCGTGATCGCTCGGGTTGGTGGGATCATTGGAGTCCCGCAGGTCTTTTCTTTATTGGCGGTGTGCAAAGCTGTCTTTCATGCTTCCTGCGTCAACCAGCTCCATACCACTTGCCTGCAAGTAAATACTGTATGTGACGATCTCACAACTACTTTGTCGTGTACTGATGAGCTGCTCACACCGAGGTCGCAGAGACTGGCTGTTTTCTCAGCTGGCTGTCAGTTGTTGTGCTGGTCAACTCACCTTGTCTTGACCAGTTGCCACGCCGTCTTTATGAGAGTTCGAAGGCTACGACGCCATCTGCAGGCGCGTCAATCTTGTTGCCATCTGACCTTGCACTCTAACGCGGCCGTGATCGCTCGGGTTGGTGGGATCATATTGGAGCCACAGGTCTTTTCTTTGTGGTAATTATGAAAGCGCTGCTAACTCATGCTTTACTGACAGCACCGACTCCTTACCATTTGCCTGCCGTAAAATGCTGTTTCAGCTTTCCCAACTTCTTTGGTGGTGTGCTGATGAGCTGCTCCACCGAGTCGCAGAGACTGGCTGTTTCTCAAAAGCCTGGCTGCGTCTTGGCTGTCAGTTGTTGTCTTTGGTCAACTCTTTGTGCTCGACCGAGTCGCGGCTCCGTCTTTATAGAGTTCGACTGTGACACTGTCTGCAGGCGCGTCGATGCACCTGTTGCCATCTGACCCTTGCCGCTCTTTGTGACCGTGGTCGCTCGGGTTTGGTGGGATCGACTGGAGCCCTGAGGTCTTTTCTTTATTGTGGTAGTGTGAAGCCATCTTTCCTGACTTCCTGCGTAACCGACTCCATACCACTTGCCTGCAAGTAAAATGCTGTTTAAGCTTTCCCCAACTGCTTTGACGGGTGCGCCCTGATGAGCTGCTCCACCGGCGCAGGAGACTGGCTGTTTCTCAAAGCTGGCTGTCAGTTGTTGTCTGGTCCAACTCTTGTGCCCGACCAGTTGCGGCTCCCGTCTTTATAGAGTTCGACTGCTTGACACTGTCTACAGGCGCGTCAATCTGTTGCCATCTGACCCTTGCACCACTGCTTTTGTGACCACCGTGATCGCTCGGGTTGGTGGGATCATTGGAGACCACCGAGTCTTTTGCTTTATTGGTGATGGGTGAAGCCATACTTTCATGCACTTCCTGCGTAACCGACTCCATACCGCTTGCCTGCCGTGTAAAAATGCTGTTTGACCGTTCGCCATAGCTTCTTTGACGGTGTACTGATGAGCTGCTCCGACCGAGGGTCGCAGGACTGGCTGTTTCTCAAAGCTGGCTGTCAGTTGTTGTCTTTTGGTCAACTCTTGTACTTGACCAGTTGCGGCTCCGTCTTTATATGAGTTCGACTGTGACACTGTCTACAGGCGCGCGTCCAATCTGTTGCGTCTGACCCTTGCACTCTTTTGTGACCAGCGATCGCTCGGGTTGTGGTGGGATCATTGGGATGCGAGTCTTTCTTGTGACCCAATGAGAATGTGAAGCCATCTTTCATAGCTTCCTGCGTAACCGACTCGCCATACCATTTGCCTGCAGAAGTAAATGCTGTTTGATGTTTCGTACAACGTCTGACGGTGTACTGATGAGCTGCTCACAAAGAGGTCCTGCAGAGACTGGCTGTTTCTCAAAAGCTGGCGTCCAGTTAGTGTCTTTGGTCAACTACTTGTACTTGAGCAGTTGCGGCTCCGTCTTATAGAGTTCCGACTGTGACGCATGTACCTGAGCGCGTCAATCTGTTGCCCATCTGACCCTGCCACTCTTTTGTGACCATGATCGCTCAGCTGGTGGGATCATTGGGCCCTACGGAGTCTAGTGGTAATTGTGAAGCCATCTTTCATGCTTCCGTAACCGACTCCCATACGCCCTTGCCTGCAAGTAAAATGCTGTTTGACGTTTTCGCCAACTTCTTTGACGGTGTACTGATGAGCTGCTCCGCAAGGGTCGCAGAGACTGGCTGTTTCTCTAGCTGCTGTCGGTTGTTGTCTTTGGTCAACTCTTGTACTTTGACCAGTTGCCACGCCGTCTTTATAGAGGTTCGACTGTGACACTGTCACAGGCGCGTCAATCTTGTTGCCATCCGACCCTTGCCACTCTTTTTGTGACCGTGATCGCTCGGGTTGGTGGGATCATTTGGAGACCACAGAGTCTTTTTCTTTATTGGTGATGGTATGGCTCTTTCTTTCATGCTTCCTGCGTCAACCGACTCATACCACTTGCCTGCAAGTAAAATGCTGTTGACAGTTTTCCTCAACTTCTTTGACGGTGTACTGATGAGCTGCTCCACCGAGGGTCGCAGAGACTGGCTGTTTCTCAAAACTGGCTGTCCAGTTGTTTGCCTTTGGTCAGCTCTTGTACTTGACCAGTTGCCACGTCACTGTCTTTATAGAGTTTCGAGCTGTGACCACTGTCTACAGGCGCGTCGATCTGTTGCCATCTGACCCTTGCCGCTCTTTTGTGGCCGTGATCGCTCGGGTTGGTGGGATCGTGGGGACTCTGAGGTCTTTTTCTTTTATTGATGATGGTGAAACGCTGCTACATGCTTCCTGCGTCAACCGGCTCATGCACTTGCCTGCAAGTAAAGTACTGTTAGCTTTCAGCTTCTTTGATGGTGTGCTGATGAGCTGCTCCACCGAGGGTCGCAGAGACTGGCTGTTTCTCAAAGCTTCGCTGTCCAGGTGCTTGTCTTTAGTCGGCGCTCTTGTACTACGACCAGTTGCCGCGCCAAATGTTTCACAGGGATTCGACTGTGGCACTGTCTGCAGGCGCGTCAATCTTGTTGCCATCGACCCTGCCTCTTTTGTGACCGTGATCGCGCTCAACGGTTGGTGGAATCGTGGTGTCCATATTAGACCAAATTGCATATAACTCTACATCTTTATCAATTGTCCTGTCTTAAATGTATCTCCCTTTGAATACATAGTGCCTTTACGTCAGCTTGTATTCCATCCCTTGAAGAGATAGCCAGATCGTTTCATCGTACTGCATCTAAGACAGTTACCTTATCGAGTATCGGCATCATTTCCATTTTCTGTAATGGATGGATAGTATTCGTTATTATCGCGAATTGCTTCTCAGTTACATCAGCATGATTTTATTATAATTTACCTTTCCACAAACAATAACATCTTCCTTGTACGGTATCTTCAGGTATTTCTGATCGCTGCTAACCAATGTTGGTTGTTGTAACTTCAGCTTTAATTTTACCTATCGTCTTTCCTCTTACTTTACCACCTCATCAACATCGGCTACATCATTTGTAACTCAGATATTTTAATTTAGGAGATACAGTGGATGGTCACTTGTTGCAGACAGCTTTAGCTGCTCCTTCTGTCTGACTCTTCTCCAACGTGAAGATTAACTGTTTCGTATTTTGAATTCGAACAGAGTCCGCAACGATAGTATCAAGCGGTTTTCTCTTACCAATTCTGGTAATTCAGCTGTTTTATAGCGTGTTCTGTCAAAATCGGAGTTCTTTGATTTTAACATATCCCGAATCTTTACCTTCAATGTAAGTTTCTGTTTCACCATCTGGCATCGTAACTTTTTACCCGATTGACCACCTCATTTCATAAAACTCTTTTAATTCATATCTTCCATTTTCATCTGCAGTTGAACATGAATTAAAGTATTATAGAAATTAACTTGTTATTAATTGTTATATCATGATTTGGAGAATATAGTTCAAGCTTAACACCTTCTTGCTGTTTCTCCTCATCAAATTTCTCCATTTTTCGTTTTTATCCCACCATACATCTGATGAAGCAACTGTATAATTTCCTACAATATATCTTGCAGGATTTATATATCCACTCGTTTTTAACTCCTGTATAATCAGTCGTTTCAAAACTTCCACCAATGTGTGCTTCTAAGTTCATCTGTTGTTGTTGCATGAGTTTTTAAGCGGTAGCTTAATATTGACCTGACTGCCTTTTAGGAAGTTCTCCCAAACTCAGAGTTTAACATGGGTTACTTTTCCCCAATCCGTTATATTTTCGGCTGAAACGAAAGTATTTCCACCATCTATGCTATAACTAAATTCTTGTTTTACCGTGACGACTATCTCCCATTACCTTAACTTCACCAGTCAAATACATATCCACTTGGGTTTTCGGTGTTTGAACAGTTTCATTATTTTTGTGTATAGGATATAGATTTATCCTTTAGGGAATTTCTAGATAGCCTAAAGTCCTTAAATCCATCTGAGTCTGGAGCTTGAACGAAGAAGTCTCCACGTAAATTATCTCTTTTCATCTGGATAGAAAGTCTGTGTAGGAAATTTACTTTCCCTGTTCCATAGACGATATTATCACTATTTCCGTAGAATATATTTGATCCTACCGCCGTATTCTTGGATACAACAATCTCCACCTTGCTCAAATCAATTCCAAATGATTTCTTTTTTCCTTCGTAGCATCAAGAGCTTTGCAGCATTTTTCAGAAAGTTGGAATAAATCTCCTGCAAGCTTTCTGTATGATTATAATATTCTTTTACTACCAGTCAATTTTGCTCTCAAGTTTACTCATATCGTAGTAAACCATTCCATATGGACGATGCTCATTTTCTCTCGGGAGATGTAACATTTGTATATCTAAAACTCTTTAGTGCACATTACAATCCCGGATCTTCCATGAATTTAAGCACACTATCATTATAATAATAGTAGTAAGAAAATGCTTTTGTTTTTGGTAATCTCTGGATTTGTCTGTTAAGAGCCTGTATCCCGGCATCGGTGATGGACATTTTAATCCATACCTTGCCGTCAGCATCTTTAACCTGTTTAATTTCAACATTTCCGGATGCATTGTCATATCCTAAAAATTTACACTTATCTACATCGGCGGCAAAATTGCTTATCTGTGATTTCTACATCAGGCGGATTCTGAGATTCCATAGGGCATCTTACCCGCTTCAGGCATATCTGAATTCATAGCATAAGCTTTTTGCATTGAATCGAACTTTTGTATACTTGTTCGGTCTGTGAAATAGAATTGTTGTTTCATTTCCTGCCGATTCAATTACATTATCGACGGTCTTATTGGTAATAATATAAGTTCTTGTAAGAAAGTACCATAACGTTGTGGTGTTTTTGATAGATTCCATGTCCTACCACCAGAGGCTTTGTCCTTGCCTGCATCATGAATATGCATTTCCATCGCTACAACTTTCATTATAATATTTGCGCTTTCTAAATTCTGAATAAAGTAATTAGGTCCTATACCAAGCAAGTCCCTTTCTCCTTCTCTATCGTCAATGGATTGCCTTTAAAATCAGTATTTCTAAGTTCATATTCAATGTTGGAAAAATAATACTGTTTCTCCTGTTTCTTTATCGGCAAATGGCTCAATATTACATACCCATCATAAAGTTAAAACAATACTTGATAGATGTTCAATATCCCTATTAATTCCAAGGTCTATTTTTGTTCCATCTTCGATATTTCCAATATTATATACCTTTTCTGTACCCTCTATTCCAAGTACATTATCGCATGTTTATAAATGATTTTCCAACCACTTAAGGATTTATTTGCTGTAAATTTCCAGTCAAAAAGTCCAGTTTTGTCAGCCTTAGAATCAAGTCCTTTGAGATTCAAAAGTTCCCTACTGTCAAATCAATTCTCTGGATTTTTCGTTACGAGAAAATTCTTTTCTTCGTTCCATAATCAAAGAACAATTTCCAAGTATCATAAAGTTCCATTTTTCCGCTTGGTTTGGATATAATACATTTTCCTTTAATCTATCACCAGTACTCTCAGCTTTCAAAGGTAGTACATTTCTTTTGAGTTACAGTTGTCCAGAAGAAATCACTCTTTTGCTTTTCCACTCACATTATTAACAGGACTTTTCACAGCTTTATTAGCTTCATAATCAAAATGATCATTTGCATCCGCAGTTGGATCAGTAGATTTTGTGAATATTTTACCTGCAAATGTCCTGTAGCTGTGGGGTAACGTAATAATCGAACTTACTTTTGAGCATATGACAATCTATGAGTATTTGCATTATATTTTCCCGCATAATGTGTGTACTTGCATTAAAGGTGTCGTTATTCAAATACTCCCCAATGGAACTTCAACTCAGTTACTCTTCCACCAGAAATATCAAACTTGACTTCAGGAAAATTATTAACTGTTGCTAAATGAACAGGTGAATTTCATCTGCTGTGTGTTCATTACCATCTGCTGTAGTATAACTCACTTTTTGCTACTTTATAAGAATCTGTATTCCATGTTTGAGCAGTTCCTTTTCCATGCAGTAGGTTTGAATTTCTTCGAAATTCATAAGTTTCAACTGTTGCCAGTTTTATTCTTTGGAAAAATACTCATTCCATTCTCCATTGGCATCTTTTAGAATATAATATTCATTACTTAAACGTGTATAGCCAACATCAGAATACTTTGCATCTGGAAACTGCATTTGCAGTATAAAATCCTCAACATTTTTATAAAGTTGATATCCGGTCCAGCAAAAACTATCGAATTTCATATCCATCAACAGTATTAGCTTTCATAGTTTTAATCTTTTATGCCTTGTCCATCAGCGCTGATAACAACTTCCTTTTGCCGTCTGTTCCATTTGGAGTTCAAAAACAAATTCCGGTGTTGTAGCTTTCATATAAAAGTATCTGAACCAATATTGTCGATTCCATCAGGAACTTGCCAAATAGGTGAAAAATCCCTTTCGTCAAATGCATCGTTCCATTTGTGGTCACTTCCATTATTATAGAAAGGTTTCCTGGTGTTATGAGATAATAATTTCCCTTTTCCATCACCATCATTTTCATTTCACTGACTCGTCGCATAATAAGCAAGATCTAAATCATATAATCCATTTCTGATTTGTAATTTTTGTAAAATGAAAATTTCTTCAACACTTCCATTTTTCGGAACATAAACATGGATATGTTTTTAAACTCATTAGAGGAGTATCCGCGTCATGGAATTGTTCCTTTGCTTATAATAATAGTAATCTTTATTTCCTGTAAAACGGACCACTTGCAGGATCTGTATCATAAAATCTTATGAATCCAGAATTTGCAATCTTCATCATGCTACTCGCATTTAGATGTCGATCTCCTGTTACCGTTGTTTTTAGGATCATCATAATTAGTTGGTGACATTCTCCATTTGTATTCTGATGGATTTCCAGTACTATTAATCGAGCGTATTATTTTTCTCCCTCACGAGGCAGCAACATTAGTTTTGTTTCAAGTTTTCCTTCATTAATCCACTTTTTACATTCATCATCTGTTAAACTACGTCTGTTAAAAAGCGATATTAAATACCAAAATCTTGAACCTCCGCCCAAAGATCAGAGAAATTATCACTAATGTCACAGATAATTTTTACAACTTTATCATAATTAGTTTGTCTGCTGAATCTAATGGTATTAGTATTCCCCCCTGCATAAGCATGTAATTTTTCAAATTGTACTCCTTCCAATTCTCGGATTAGCAAGTTTGAATCCATGTTGGTAAATCGACAACACTTTTGATCTCCAAACTCATTACTCCCATCATCTTTTGTACGGAGGAGTAGAGTTTTATGGTAAACAATGTATCCGTCATAGTTTGCCAAATTATATGGATTTACTGATGTTCCATCTCCATTTGATGTATCTTTAATCTTATGATTGTCATCATATACCATAAGTTTACCATTATCCATTGGAGCTCCGGGTTCAAAGAAAACTGACTTCGTTAGATTGATTAAATTTAGCTTAGTTGTTTCTTCTTTAACTTCTGACTCATCCTCTTTGTTTCATCTTTAGTGTCCTGCTTATCTTTTTGTTCTTCAGGAGCTATCTTTTTCTTCAGCTTCCTTATCAGTTTTAGAATCTTTTTATTGTCCTGTTTATCTGCTTGATCCTCAGGAGCTATCTTTTCTCTTAGTTTTTCATTACCAGTTTTTTGACATCTGTCATTGTATCTTTAGCTAATACTCCTTCTGCAAAAACAACAGTGTTCGGAACATCATCCCAAACAGCATTATAAAACTAAGAATAAAGCCGTTGATTTTTGTAGTGTTTTCGTATTATCCATCAATTTCATCCACTCCAATCTATATTAGAATATTTGATATCTAATATTGAAAAATAAAAATTATTTTTTAATAATAATTAAAATCCCTATAAATATATATCGATATAATACAGATTACTTTCTACTATATTAGTTCAAATAATAAATATTATACCAAAAATAAAATTGTACACACTTTTTCTGGTTCATTTTGGCTCTATACTATCTGTAGTGGGTAATATAGAAAATATTATAAATGTAGAAAAATTCATACGAACTATAATGAAACTATCACAGAATTGCTCGGAATAAAAAGATAAACATATCAAAATACAATTTGTATTTACATACAACGACCGAGCGAATAACATTAATCTTCTACTCCATACTGACTATCTAAAATTATCGAATAAAAATTAGGAAACACATCCAAGAGTAAATTCTTGAATGTCTGAAAAGATTATAACTCCATTAACCTTATCAATAGACTGGAAATGATGATATTATGACCTCGTTATCTCAAATACTGCTGTATCAACCCACTCATTATTAATTTTTAAGTCATTTTCTATAATCCAACCAAAGGTGAAACCATTTTTAAAGCGCTCTCTGAGAAGCTGATTATCTCTCTTGCTGTTCCTGCAACGATTCTATTGAAACCATAAGTCGTGGCGTGTTCAAACGTAGAGCTTAACTGCCTCGCTTGCATAGCCTAAATTCGGTGACATTTTCCCCAATCCTATACCCAAAGCTCTGCTGTTTTCCGATCACCTCTAAGACACTTAAATTGATTCTCCTGACCATAACATGCATGAATCTCTAATCAGGTTGCATGTAGACATCACGATTCCTTTGTTCCGTTAACAATTCCTTGTAATTTCTTTAAAACGCTTCTAGATCAGAAAATAGTTAGCTGGTCTAGGAGGTAAATTCCGCTCAAAACTACTCCCGATTTTCTTTTTCAAAAGAATATACCTCTAGACTATTTTCTTCTGAACAACTCTAAACTTATCATTGTAACCTCTCCCGTTATATCTGCATTCAACATTTTCTCATATTTACACAAAGAGTGAAATTTACAGAATTAAAAGAAAATGCTGTTGTCTATATAGTTTATATATTATAACACAAAATACTATGGAAATCAAAGCGCCACACCAGAAAAATGAGCTGAGTTGCGCTTGAGGAAACTTCTGAGCTCTAACACACAGTGACACAGGAACAATACAGATTTATGTAAATACTTCTAATGTAGTTCCTATGACAGTAGGTGAATTTGCTTTTAAAGTCTCTAAAACAATAAGGTGAAAATAAGGTAAACTTTTCAAAAAACGAAAGCACCCATAAGGTAAGCTTTTGAGTGCTTTTGAAACGTTGATATAATCGTATTGATTAACGTTTTTGAGAATTGCTGATGCTTTACGAGCTTTCTTAAGACACGGTTGAAACATTTCTATTTGAATAAGTTTCAAGATGGGCTTAAAATCAATGTTTTTCCATGTTTTCCAGAAGAGACGATTTTATCTAATTTGAATAACTTTCATTTGAATGGTGTGAATTTTACCCTAAAAATACACGAATTGAACTAGATTTTACCAAAAGTTCACACCATTTAAATTGTTATTATTTTGTACATTTCTATAGAAATAGAAACCTATATCAAATTTCAACTATCCTATCTAGACTATAAGCATATCAAAAATAAAATAATAAAATGAAAATCGACAGGAGATTTTTATGAAATATATTAGTTGATTATAGAAATATTCAGATTTCCTGTTTTAGAAGCTCCAATTATCTTCACTTTTAAAGCTTCATTCAAACTAATTCTATTTTCTAAAATATACGATAATTCTTGATCCATTCATAAATAAAATTTTAGCATCTCCTATTAGAGAAAATCTTGAATCACTTCATCTCTAAAACCATTTATTGAAATAAATAGTCCACGAGTAGAAGTTAGTTTTGTATCAACTTTTTGCTTTAAAGAAGAAATGTTTAATGAGTTATTGGATCTTTAGTCCATTTTTATCTCGACTCAAGTAATCAAACCCCTCAAACCTAAAATAGCCATCTAGTTGTTGAGTATTTGAGCTATTTCTGTACGAATCATGATAATCAATATCGTTAATTTTGAATAAATTAGCAATAATTTGTTCTAAATGATATCCTCTTTCTTGAGGATTCTCACTTGAAAATAGCGAATAATACTCCATTTTTAGTTCTTCGATGCTGTTGTTGCTTGGTTTTGAATCTTGTTTTAAAACGATGATAGGAATTATTCGATGTTTCATTAGTCTTATCTCGTTGAATATTACCTAGCAATCGCTTTAATTTTCTTAACGCATCACCCCCTATTTCTATCTTGCACTTCATCAGGAATATTTTTCATTTTATAAAATTCAGTTGCTATTTGTCTAATTATAAATCTTCCATTTTCTGTTTGATTAAGTTCATTTATAACATTTTTGCCCAAACAAACTTCGGTTCAGATTTCCATCTTACTATCAAATCATTTGGAACTCCCGAAGCCTGCATAAATCGCAGCAACAGTATCTTTATAATGTAAAACATAATCCAAAACATTGAATAATTTGTTGTTGGATTTCAAAAGATATCTTAGTCATTTTTCTCCTTTCTTTTAACTATTTTTAAAATTTCATTAATTAACTGTATAAAGTAACTTGGAAAAATCACTCAATTTATCTTTTTAGTCTCAGCCGTTTGCCGTTTGATTTCATTTCTAATCTGATCCTTACTTTGAGACTTAATCTCTTGACTAATCAATTGAACTACAATTCTATCCAAAAACCTAATTCATAGATATTGATTTCTTTGTCAAGAGATAAACCTATTTCAACTCTCGTGTCAACTTAGTTATCACATCAATTTTCTCACCAACTAATTCTTCAAGAATATTGTTAATTGAATTTAAAATCATTGATGTTTCGTAAATCCCTCAACCCATTATCACAAATAGAGATTATGTCAGATATATCAATTGGTTTTGACTTACCTCTTTTCCTCAATACTAATTGATTCTTCAGTACAACTTTCAATATTTGAAAATAAGAACTGCCCTTAATCCAAAGTTGAGAAATATAATTTAGATTTTCTATACTTAATTTTTCTCATCTCCTTGTTATTTGAGAAATCTATTATTATCTCAGTTAAAACACTTAATAGATCTTTTTCCTTCTCGCAAGAAAGGATAGAAGTTTTATTTTCCTGAACCCATTCTTTTAACAACTCAGATTGATATAATCCAATTGAGTTTTTGCAGTGTATCTGCTTCTACTATACTGGTAAGTATTTAGATTTTATCAAGACAAATAATTCTTTTTATTTTTCTTGTTCCTCTTCACTACCTAAGAAATATCCCAAAAGTATTTTCAGCTAGATCTATCAGTCTCTAGTTCAGTAGGATACATGGAGACGCAATATATATTCTCAATTGCTGTTAGAGTGTTCTCAATTTGAGTTATTTTTAGAATTAAAATCCTTTAAATAAGGACTCTTCTGTTTTTATTTGTACGATAAAATTGTATCATTCTTTTCTGACCTGACGTCTATCAACCCTATCTTTTAATCATACTCAAAAGTCAAAGCTTTTGGGTTCTATTTAGTAATCAGATGAAATTTCACTGAGTTAAAACTGTATAATATTAAGAATATTGCTTTTGACAACCCTCTGTATTAATAGGATTTAATAATGCTTCATAGTTTTGTTTTCCACTTATTTTTGGTGATTTATAAATATTTGGCTCTGTTAAAATGATTGTTCCTTTCTTGTATATTTTCCGGTACTTTCCTGCTCTACCTATCAAATTCTGAAAATCACGAACTTTTATTGGCATCTCCTGCTTGATACACACTTGAGATAATCAAGTATTTAATAGGTAAGTTTACACCTTGTGTACTGAGTTGAAGTGCATACTACATTGTTTATTTTACTTTTTGAAAAAGCATACTCATAGCAATGCGTATCCCTACAGGTATTCCTGAATGATGTGAAAAACTCCTAGCTGACTACATGTATATTCAACACTATCATATCCTAGATGATCAATTAAGTTTCCTATTTTTCAACTTCAGACCTATCCGAATAAGAAATTAGTTAGATCATAATTCCTATTATTTAAGTCTCTAAATCTTCGCAAAAACAACATTGACCGTATCTTTTCTTCCACAAATTCCAACTCCACCATTATTAATTAGCTTAGTCCCATAATAAATACTTAAATCTTTGTGTTTGTCAGTTCTGGAAAATACTTTTTGTTTGCGTTCTTTCCCAATCTGCTCTAATTCACTTACACTAACAGTTCGTGGAACAAAAAATCTTCTTCAAATGTAATAGGATCTATAAAAATATAATTGCTCATTACTACCTTTAAAATCACTGAAACAACTCTTTTCTCTGTTGTTTTATCGAATTATTAGAAACGATTACTCCATCCTCGTTAAACCGCTGATGTATAGCTTCACTCATCTGGTGCAATAACAGCAAATTAAAATCTTCTGTATTTCTTTTCGGGGAAAAATTTGTTTAACCGTTGACAACGAGTAATTCAAAGTTGGTTCCACGGCTTGGATCATCAAAAAGATGTACTCTATCAAATATACAAGTCCTATTTCATTAATAAAACTTTGATGATTTCTCAATAAAAACAACAATTTCTCTGGAGTAAGTATAAAAACTCTTTTTACCATCATTAAAATTGAAAAATCCTGTGGAATCTCAGGTGAGATCAAAAATTTCACTATAAATACTCTTCGTCATTAACGAAGTGCTCATTAATATCTCTTGACATATTTTCCCTACAAAGCCCTAGGGAGCAATAATCAATGCATTATCAATTCTATTTGAGTAAAAATGCTGATCTAGTATTAGGTTAACAGATGCTGTCTTCCCTGAACTTGTGGGCATCTGAATGATTCCAGATTTACCTGAAAAATCCCTCGTACTCCTAATTCAATTTGAGAGTAAAAGTTCCTTAATGCTTCCCTCTGATTGTATATAATTCTGCCATAAAGAAAAAATTCTAACCTGAAAAATTCGGGAAGTAATTTTGTTGATGAACTGTTTATTTTTACAAACTATTGCTAAGAGACAATTTACAAAAATTATAGAAAAATCACTCCCAATACTATAGCTGTTATCTCGTAAATTTTTAAAAACCTCTATAGAAATCTCGTCCCTCTAAAATATAGTTTCTATACTGTTCAACTAAAAATATTTGACTCAATCTGAATATATGCCTACGATTGACTCATAGTTCACAGAGACTCGATCTGTTAAAATATCTATTAATACCTTAACCAGATTAAAGCTATCCTCGGAAATCGTGGATGACATCTGATATATAGCTAAGCATGACTCTCGAACTACCATTATAATCTCCTAGATAGTAGCTGCTTCTAAAATTGCAATATAATCTCGATATTCATTGGCTCAACTCAGACAAAATCAGTGCATCAAAAACTCTGCAGCGTGATGTAATTGGTAAATGAGGATCAAAATGATTATGATTTACTATAATCTTTTAAATACTCTAGCAGAATCCACAATTGCTAGTGCTGCAAGAAAAGATTTGTGAGAGTCCTCTGAAATCGAAATATGATTTTCAAAAGTATATCAAATTCAATCATTTTTGCTTTTGAACGAATGTTTTGAAATAATATAATGACCATTTTCCAAATTTATCATACTTCTCCTTTCAAGTAAAAGTTTACTTTATAAAATCCATTAGCTTCTCAGAATGTATACTATCATCTGAAATTTTTCCGAATCTCTATGTTTCTCTGTAATAACTTGTTTTATTGTCTCCAAATCATGAGGCATTCGAGTGAGCAATATACCATATGTAACTTTAAATGGGTTATCCCTGGAAAAATTTAGAAACCGAGATAATATTTCAGCTTCACCGATTTAAACTATACAGTTTCATAACTAGCAACAATTGAAGTTGAAAACCTTATAAAATCTTTTTGAGAATTGTCTATAGCTTCTTGAAGCTGGAGCTTTTTCATCGCATTTTCTGAAGCAGATGATTTCACTTCTATAACTATAACCTCATCTTTATCTCGGATTATGAGAGACGTAAATATATCCCAAAGCTATCACTTCCGGGTTGCATATCTTTGTTTTATTCTACTATTGAACCGAGTTCTAGGAACGAAATAATTTTTACATTGCGAGATGGTCAGATACTAAAATTTCACCAAAAATCACCTGATTTTTGCTTTGGAAGCGTTTGCTTGGTAATTTATTACCACTCAGATATTCCGAAGCACTAAGACCCGTAACTAATGTCATATGTAACAACATATCATCTGAGACAATAATTACGTCTAAAATTGTTTTTGCCCATTCTTCAAAAGATCACCGGATCGTCCTGAATATCTAAATGGAAAACTTCTATCTTTTTACCTTCATCAGTATATATTGGATTTTCTGAATTAGGTAAATTCATATATCTGTGTGTTGCTTCCTACCTATCCCCCCAGTTCTCTCAACCGTTCCTGTCCCAACTTCAACATCTCTTTTCCACCTTATTCCATTTTCCAAACAGGCATTCGTATAGAACTTGCTGCTGAGGTTTCGTCTCATTTGCGAATCATAAACACACGATTGATCTCTTTGATAAATTTGAATTTGATTAAAAATCTTGTCATTTTCTAACTCTCGTGTTATCAACTCAAATGTTCTACAATTTCATCATGGTGTTCTTTAGGAGTCGCTCTCGCTTGATTAGGATCTATGGCGTGAGCTCTCATAACGTATCAAAGTACTGAGATAGGACAATTCTGGCTTGGTCGCAATCAGTGCAAGTGAGACTTGATATCCTCTAGTTGTCAATAATTGTGCAGTTTTCTAGGGACTCTGTTGTTCTCAAAGTTCCCTCGATTAACAAAATGATACCTTGTTTACTCAACTCATCTACAAGATATTCAACCATTTGTCCCGCAAAATACTTTTGGTAGTAATCCACACTATCTTTGCCATACTTTTTCTGTAGACCAGGTGAGTTCGGATGAAAAAGAGCGATAACTATCTCCATCAATGATAATGATATTACCTTGAAATTCTCTGTTTATACGATGAATCGTTGTTTTTTCCAGCACCACTCTGCCCACCCAACAAGATCAGCCTTGGGCTGGAGATGAGACTATTTTACCACGAGTTAAAGAACGTGACTAAGCCGTTTTGGAGGCTTGTTCAAAATTATCTTGACTAAATTCTTCTAGTTTCATTAAGCCCACCACCAAATGAGTAGCTTGTTCTAGCATACGTTCAATACCATCCAAATAGCCATTAAATCGCTCTATATCCTCAAAAGCTGGAAATGATAAATCCTCGTTAATCAAATCAGACAAATCATCGCTCATTAGAACCCAAAAGGATTCAAAGTATCATCAAGTGCACTTGATCATCTTGAAAACGATAAAGAGTTACGCTAAGATATTCGCCCCTCGTTCTTGCAATCACTTCTAAATTTTCAGAGTTAACTGATAATCTTCTACTGGTGTAGATTTTTCTCCCTACGATATCGATATACGAAACATTAAATTTCTTGCAGATACGATCTATTAATTCTGTCGAAACTCGACTTGTCCCATTTTTCATAACGACTCAGACTATTTCTAGAAAATACCAACAATCTTTTGCAAACTCAGGCTGGGTTAATTTATGTGTTTTACAGTAACGTTTTTATATTTTTCTCCAATCATGTAACTCCTCCTTTTATTTATTTCTATTATATGCACAGATACCAAAAATGGTGCGTTTTTGTTTACACTAGATTCTAATTGTATAATCTTCGCTTTGCAGTAATCCCAAGACTTTTTTACAAATTGCATTGACAGCAATCCCTCAATCTTAGATCCATGGAGTTTTAAAAATTTTCGTCGATTTCTTTGATACCTTTAATTCTGTATTACTGCAATTTTCTCAGAAATGGGAAATGAAACTATCTTTCTCAATTTCGTAATATAAGAAATATAGATATGTTCCTAGATGATAATCAAAAACTCGACCTCCATATCTTTTATCGTAATCGTAGTAACTATTTTTCCAAAAATATCATTAGTTTTTCTTTCAACAATTTCCTCATAGTCATAACTATACACTTCTTCGCCAATGATATTGTTTGTGAATCAGAGTCGGGGTAAATACTTTCAAAAATTCTTCTTTTTAGTTGATAGCATTTCCCCATTTCCTCCTCCGCTTTTTCATATTACTCTCCAAATGCTGATGGAACTCATTTTTATATATTCTTTAATTTTATCACGATAATTTTTAGCTCGTTTATTCACAGAATATATACATTCTGCAATACTCATTTGTCATCTCATTGACCAATTCATTATATAGCTTTTGGGTTTTCATTTTCAGTAATCCCTTTCGAGACTATCTCTTACTATCAGATACTTTAAAAACTAATTCACATGTTTTTATTGTAACGTCCAGTTATCTTTTTCAATAACTAGATGTTTCAATTTTTAATAATAACTCTTAATTCACCTTTTTTATACTGTTCAACTAATTCCATAGATTATGAGTAGTTAAATCTGGTACAAACGTATGCCATTTATTAGCCACGAATAACTCCACTAACATATCAATTGCATATTTAAAATTTAAAACTCATCATTCTGTAATACTATAATACAGTTTATCATGGCAACAATGATCAATAATCAAATTCAACCTATCATCGTGAAATCAAATTCAGCTCCTCCCTCGCGAAATAAAGTTAGATAAAAATTATATTCATCACGGCTAAAAATTAACAGTAACATCAAAATCCGCACCTGTTTCAATTTCGATATTTACAGTCTCTAAAATACATAAATACTCTTTATAAACGTTCATGTTTTTTCTCCTTTTATTGTTTATTAGTTTAAAAATATAATGAAAGATGACACAGTGTAGGGGTACGAAGTTCATATACTCAGTACCTGTAATAAAAAGTATATGCTCACACATAGTAACCTCCTTTTTCTCTCTATATAGTTTGCCACCAAAATTTCAAATTATAAAAATAAAAAATACTGATAAAGGTGTTGTTTACTTCTCAATTTTTGTACTTACCTCTTTTCTCATCCCTCAGTTTTTGCAATTCTGATTTTTCTGTGTGTTTAGCGTTGACAGAAACATATGTGTAAGTCACACTACACTGATACTACGCAAAAAGTGAATAACGTATCTTATCCTAATTTTATTTTAAAATTTATGGCATACTAATAGTATCTAGATATGATTGGTAGAGACGTAACTAATATAGCTACGTTTTTATGTTTGAAAGGGAGGTAGCTATCGTGGAAACAGTGAGGTTTAAGCTGGGTTAGGAAAGAACCAGTTTTGTATTTCATTAACTATAAATGTATAGATAATAAAAAGAAATGTCAATGGCAGTTTAAAAATTTTTTGATCATAACAAAGTATAAAACGAGTAAATAACAAAAGTCTAAAAATCAAATACAAAAACTGAAGCTTAACTCGGTCCTCAAATTCAGAGCATTTAAAACCTGAAAAAGACTAATAGAAAAACAACAGATTTTCATCTGCAGATGGAACTCTACATCTTATTTGAATTGAGTCAACTTGTCATGTTGTAAAATGACTTGGTTATCTTCTTAGCCATCAATTGAAGGCGCCTAAGCAAGGGAAGATACACACCAGTGAATATAGCTTTCAAGTCACTGCACTACTTCAACTTGAATTAAAAAGACCTTAAGAATTTTCTTAAGATCTTCTTTAAAAGCACATTATCTACTATAGAAAGGAAAGAACTATGGCAAAAGAAGGGGAACGTAGTCGTGCTGATCGACGAAAAGCTAAAGAGAAAGCTAAGAAACAACAGATGGATTCTCTAACTACTTTTCGAGCTAGTAAACAATTCGTCCAATCAAAAGGACTAACTAATCTAGTCACGCGCTTTAAAAAGGGAAAGGTATCAAGCGAAATGAATCCAAAAACGGGAGAGGACATTCATTTAATCCATACAGACCGAACTCTTCATAACTACCTGGTTCACGGAGCAGATTCGCTCCCTTTGTTGCCTCAATAACTACTGCCGAGATTTGAAGCTCTTGAAAAATCTAACGATATTGAGGGATGGATTGACTTAGTAAATCAATACTTAGAACATTGTGAAATTAGGGACTTTCTGCTCCAGCCCAGTCAACCTATAAAGCAGCATTAGCTAAAGTCTTAGGTGTATCTTCTACTGCTTTTGTTGCAACAGATATTCGATATCGAGGCCGACAAAAAGAATAATCGTTTGAAGTCTAATGACGACAGGATGTCTGCAGAAACAAATAATCGCTGGTTCTCAATCGTATCTGCCACTGGGTTGCGTAAAAATGAATTAAAAGCAATTACTGAGACTCCTCTACCAACGTGAGATGGTCGATACTATCTTAAAATCATTGGTAAAAAGCATAAAATCAAAAGAGCACGAAGATCGTTGGGTTCCGATTATTACGCGAGACAAAGAAAGAATTAGAGTCTTGTTGAAGAATTTAAACTAGCTGGTAAAAGCGTGTGTTTCAAGTTCCAACGCTTTTGAAAACCCTCATAAATATCGTGCAGAATACGTAAAACGTCTTTATCTTCTTGTCGCTGCGAGATCCCAAAGATATCAAAGATAAAAGAAAAATTTATCTACGAGGCGAATTAAAAAGGTGTTGTCCTTGATCGAAACGCTTGTTTAATTGTATCACGTGCTCTCGGACACAATCGACCAGAAGAGTTTCAAAAATCTATGCATATAAGTTAACTCGCACAAGCAAACTAATCAGCACTTCTATAATGGGTATAGCTCGTTGAAATATATATTAAATAGGTGCACCTACTTTTTTTCTTCAAAACCTTATTACGACGCGTTTTAAAGCACTCAAAATTGAGTGTATTTTTAAAAATTTTTCATTTGTTTTTAAAAAATGGGCGTTTTCGACAACATTTGTGACATACTAAATAATAGGAGGTGAGTTAAATAAATAGAAGCTAAAAATTAATCCTTTAGAAAAAGATGTTGATCTTAGCCCAAACAACATACTTTATCAAAATACATGTGAAAGGAACTTAATAGAATGGCTAGAAGAAAATTAACACCGGAAGAAAAAAACAAAAGGGTTTAGAAGATCAATAATGAAAAAATAGTATATTAGAGGTTTTCTCATCAATGCCTTGTTTTGCTGGAATAGATAAGTGTAAATTATCCTTACAGGATTTTTCTGTAGAGCGTGTAGAAATTAAGAATTTAGCAGGATAGGTCATGTAATCTAAAAACCTCTATAGATGGGAGTTACTTTAGTTTAGATATTAACCAGAATTTTTGGGAAAATCACTATTTCTTTTTGATACATCAGATTTTAAAACACCTACTGTTGCATTGAATTAATTCACGGAGGTTTAAATTTCGAAACGGTTGGTGTGCAGGATTAAAAATAGATTAGCAAATGCAATCGATTTTATTAAAAATAATTACGGTATTATCATTGCATACTCGACTGCCCTTTTTCTCGAAATTGAGCTCGCTTATACTATTGCCTTTGATAAAACTCCCAATCTACAGCTCAGAAGTTTTTCTACACAAAATGTCTTTCATCAGGATACCCTCCAAATTTTGGAAATGAAAAAGTAAAAAGAACAATCTATGACTATCAATTTTGAGTTGTAAGATTAGTAATGAAAGAATTAACTGTTACTTACGATAAAATTGAAAAAGCAAAAAGAAAAGACAAATTAGAAGAGAGGTTCAAAACTAGAAAATCTTAATGTCCAAAGATTTGAGTTAGTATTAAGAAAAACAAAATTAAAAATATTGAGAACCAATTCCTGAATTTACTGAATGATGCACAATTGATAGAATTTTTGGAATCAAAACTTAATTCAACAATAAATGTGTACATAAGGTTAATTGAAGAATCAAGTATTAAAACAGTGATTCAAGATGTATATAACAAACACGGTCCTAAAGAAATTATATTAAAGCACTTTTTAATCAAGTAAATAACCATTCTCTTAGAACTTTGTCTCCTTTGGTGTAGACGAAGAAATTATAGCATTGACGAATATTGGTCCTTTCAAAAATAAAGCTAGAACCAAAAAGAACAATAATAGAATCTTCCAAAATAGCGAAGAAGATTATTCTGAAAACGAGACTGGATTAATGATTACTTGGCACGTCGGAGATATATTTAAACTATTTTATGAATCACTAGAGTTACTAGAGAGAGGGTTGGATGTCATAAGGATACTACATCAACTCATACATATAAACACGTTTTAAAAGATTATCCATCAGGTTATAGGAATAATATTTTTCGAAGAAATTATAAAATCTAATACTCAAAATCAAAAATAAAATTAGAAATCATGTTTTAAAAGATTCCCTGATAAAGATTTAGATATCAATAAAAATAACGCAAATTTAGTAATAACTTTTTATAATTTATGTTTGTAAAACCTTGATCATCACAGCAAAAATATGTTTATATGTAAACGGTTTGAGTTTAATATTTGAGAAAAGGAAATAGATATGTGTGAATTTTTAGAACAAAACTCTAAGCAGGCAGTCGCTAACTCATGACAGAAAAAGAAGGTTCGGCTTTATAATGAAGTGTGGACAATACAAATCCGTGGTCTTTAATAGGACTTTTTCCTAGTCTGTACAAAAACTGGTTGAACAAGAGTCATGAGATAACTCGAATATGCCTTTGAGCATGAAAATAAAATTACTAATAGCCTCTTGTTCTATTGTTCAATAGTTAACAGGAGGTTTTTGTAATGGAAGTTATGATTGAAACTTGTTGTGGAATTGATGTCCACCAAAAGTCTATCGTTTGTTGTATTCTAGATGGTCCACTAGAAAGCAATAAACCTAAAAAGATTCATTTGGTACAACAACTATAGCTCTCAAATGCCTTAGCTTGGATAGTGAAAACCATGTCACACATGTCTTTTTGAAAGCTTTAGTACATATTGGGTGCCACTCTTTAATATTTTTCAGACTCAGAACTCAATTTGATGTTAGTCTTTCAACATATCAGAGTACTGGTCGAAAAACAGACATGAAAGATGCAGAATGGATTGCTCCAACTCGGACGTTGTGGACTTATTGAGCCATCTTACATTCCAAGCCCTGAAGTGATGCAGTTACGTTTACTCACTCGTAGGTTACGTTCTTACAAACAACGTCAAACCCAAATAAAGAATGAGATTCATAACCTCTTACAACGTGCTAATATCAAACTAACCAGCTATCTTCTCTGATATCTTCTCTAAGACAGGACAGTCTCTTTTAACGCTCTTTATCAATGGGAGAACTCATTGATTACGACAATGTGACAGCTTGTATTCACAAACATGTCAAAGCAAGTCCCGAACAATTAATGGAAGCCATGAATGGAAGTTGTCACTGGAAGATCGATTTCTCTTGGTACCAAAGCCTAGAAGAATATCAATTGTATCAAAAACTCATGAATAAATTAACGAGTGAAATGATAGCTTATATCGAAAAAGGAGTTCCCTGAAGAAAATAGATTACTTCAAACGATCCACGGGTGTGGGTGAGACCTGTGCAGCCACTATTCTAGCTGAGATTGGACCAACTATTACAGCCTTTCCATCCGATGCACATTTAGCATCATGGGTTGGACTCTGCCTGAGGTCTTATAAGTGCTGGCATTAAAAATCCTCACATATCACGCAGGAAATCGATATATCAAACAGGCTTTTGACCATGTCAGGATTAATTGCAGCACATTCTAAGGATCCAGCTTTTTCTTCTTTTTACAATCGAATTTCCCAAAGAGGAAGCAAGATGAAAGCCGTCATTGCTTGTGCTCATAAGATTCTTAGAATCATTACAAACTACTCTCCACCAAACAGACTTATCAAAAGAAAAGGCGCTAGGACTGGGGAAACAGTTCTAACGCTTAAAATAAAAATATTTTCAATTACAGTATAGCATAGGAAGTGATTTTTGCGCTTTTTACTGCTTTTTCAAATAAAAAGAGCTTGTTTCCAAACTTTGGTCGGTGTCAGAAACAAACTCAAAATATACTAGTAATAATATCTGTACCTACTTCTATTATCGCAATAAAATTTAGAAATTTCAAGAGGATTATTAATTATGAAAACAAACAATGAACAAAGAAGATTTAATTAAAATAGGGTTTACAATCCCTATACTGCCATTTCAATTATTAGACAAGCTAAGCAAATTATGGGATACAAAAGGGGTATGCCTTTTATAATAATCGACGTTTAGCATGTCCCTATCGTTGCTGTTGAAGAAATTCTGGGTGTTTCACTTCATATGGAGGAATAATGCCACAACATCAATAGAAAACTAAAATTTCCAGGAGTCTATACTGACAAAGACGGAAAATTTTTATTCAAACCGAATTTGGTAAGAGACAGAGTTACCGGAAAACGTGTATTTTGAAAGAAATCAAGGGTAGATCAACACGGAAATCCATTTAATTCAGCTGCAGAAGCAAATAAAGAATTAACTGGCTGAAATATGAATATCAGCAATCTCAAGGTTATTCTAACTACCGGATGATAAATCATCGACAATTTATGGAGAACATTATATTCCATGTTATAGAACAACAGTTGAGTCACAGCATACTTTTCAGTTCGAGAGAAAAATCTTTTTCACAGCTTTGCGATCGTTTTGGTGACCACACTTCGTCTCGATTACACTCGAACAAGTCCAGATGTTTCTGAACATGGTTACTGACTAGTCAAGATGAGGGTGGTGCCGGATATTCACAAGGATACTAGCCTCATCTTTGGCATGTTTAGGAAATCATTGGACTATGCTTTGCAAATGGAGATATAGAAAAATATTTCTAAGCAATCTAATGCAATTCCTAAAGGGAAAAGTAATATCCCATATTGGACTAAAAGCGAATTTGAGCTGTTATTTCACAAAATTTACATTGAAGATGTATATGAACATTTAAACTTCGTGATGATTTGGGTATATTTCATGATCTGGCGTACGTGTAAATGAAGGATGTGCCGCTCAATGGAATGATGTTGACTTTGATAAGCAACGCCTTCGAGTTCATCATATGCTTATTGTTAAAACAAAAAGAATGGACTCGAAATTCCTACACAAAAACCAATGATGGAAAAAGGATGATTAGTTTAGATAGAAGATGCTATTGATGTGTGTATGGCGTGAAGCTCAGATTGGACTAGGACACGAGAACGATTTTATCTTTTCATACGACGGCTTACCTATGCTAAAATCTACAATCTCAAGGATTATTAAAAGGTACGCCAAGATTGCTCACGTAAAACCTATCAAAGCAAAAGGGGCTCCGACACATGCATGCATCACTGTTAATTAATGAATTAAATGTTCTATACTATTCTATCAAAACGTTTGGGACACTCTTCTCCAGAAATCACCCTTGAAACACTCACTATCTATGGGATGGCGCTGATGAAGTTATCACCAGTGAAATGGTAGGAATTATTACGTTTCTTTCCATCTTCTAGCTTAGTACATTTCAACGGGAGACCAATCAATTTCAAAATAACATTCCCACCAAAACCCCACAAGATTACTAACTCCTTAAAAAGCCTATTAGATAGAGATTTCCCAAGGAGTCTGCAACCGTTGAGTAGGGAATACAAAGCCAAACCTCAAGAAATAAGAAGTTTGGCATATTTTAAATTTAACGCTATTTTTCCCACACAAAATTGAATTAGTATTTTATCTACTTCTGGATTTTTCATGTAATTGGCTATGTTGTGCTAGTACCTGTGATTTTTCTTTTCTTTGATAAGATTTTGGCATTATCGGCAACCAAGTATTTCAAGCTTCGAGATGAAGCATTTAAAAACAGAACCATCTGAGCCATTTTGTAATCACCATAGATATTCAAAACGTCAATTTGATTTTTGTGGAAAAACTCACGTAATGGCAATAATCTTTTGGAAAGTTTGTGTGACTTGATTTGGTTTGCTCCTGTCGTTTTATCTACTTTTTCACATCAGATGGTAATGTCCCATAGCTTCTAAACCGACAGCAAAAATTTTTGAGATCACTTGTTTTTGCAGCTGTGGTAATTTCTCATCTTGAGCATGTTCTAAAAGATAATACAAAATCGAGCATATTCCCTAAAGAATGACCTACCATATTCATTTTTGTAAAGCCATACTTTTCTTTGTAACTTACTAACTATAGCCTTTGCATAATTTCCAACGTCAATGGGATTGCGATTATCTTCATAATTCACTTCTACAATTGGATTGATAGCACCTTTTGGAATGTCTCCCCTTAACGTAACTGCACCATTTCTATCAACATTTGCTCGAATAACTGTTTTTGTTACCCTGCTTTTTGCTGCATTCAGTCATCATGCTGCTCCGTATTGGCACTACTTCCGTAACCATGAAAGAAAAGGGTTGGCGTAGTGGATTGCATATAATTCTTTTTGTCTAATTTACCGTCCGCTCTAACGTTATAAAATAAAAAAGCAGAAATAGCAATCAGAACTGTTAAAAACTCCTGTAGTTAGGACCGCTTTTTCGTCATTTTTATCGCTTCTTTCTGTGAGATATACTTTTTAAGTATAACATGTAACGATATAAATGACAATTGATTTGATTTGAAAATCCCTAGTAGGAATAAGCTACTGAGGGTGATGTTATTAAAACCAATTCATCACTTTATGATGTCATATTCATCTGGACTTGTCGGGAGTAATAATAATTCCCACCATTGATATAGAGTTTAGAGCCATGTAGGAGGGCGATGGGGTGGTAATAAGAATAGGTTTGCCCAGTCACGTTTCCTAAACTTGGTGCGACAACATTTTTGGAGTATTTTTGCCAAATCAAGGGTATTTTTCGCCACCGTGTTTTTGTAATGTAGTCAATATAGGAGCGACCAAAAAGTTATAGGCTTGTACAGCGGTCCAAACATCTACTCTTTCTTTTGCTTGAGCTAGATTTAAATTGCGATAAAGGTCTGAACTCCTTGTCGAATACTTTCTTTATTATCTAAAATAGAGTTTTTCTGACCCTGTTGCACTTTCACTAGATTGCATGACATCAGAAACTTTTTCCTTTGTTTCAGTATAAAATCATAGCAAGGACTAGTTCCTCATTGGCTGCAGTATCTCGCCTGCTCTAGCACTTCTCTCACTAAGCTACGGTAGGTCATCACCTGTTTGACATCATGATGAAACTTGAACCAACCTTGTAAACCAAAATTAAAAAGAATGAGAAGGATCAATTTTCTAAGAATTTTAAACATTATTTACTTTTGGATATCTTTCTATAGCTTTTTGATGAGAATGGAATAGGTTCCATTCTCATTTTGTATGAATTCTACGGATTCCAGCATCTTGATAGATGTTATTGGGGACAATGAAGCTCAATTCCCATTTGAAAGAGAGAGCTTTTGGTTTTCAAATTTTTCTTCTGATGACTACTATCAATTTCATCAAATTTAACTGTTTCCGGAATTGTTTCCTTAACCTGATCAATAAAAGTCAAACGAGCTGTCAGATTGTTATCGAACAAGTCATCTGCTAATTTTTCTGGTGATAATTCATCATTTTCTTCTAAATTTCTTGAAAATAGACGATTTAACCTTGGATTGAAATTGAAAATCATCCTGATGAAAGCTCTCTGCAACTTTTTGAGCTGTCCAAGGCTTTGATAGATTTTTGGGAGAAATTTTAGATCGACTTGTAACAGATTATCAGAAAAATAATTGAGAAAAAGCACCATTGTATTTAATCCGTTTTTCAATCAAATGGTATTTACGTGATTGAAGATTGATAACCAAGGCTTCATCAGCACCTGTACCAAATCCCCGGCAAATTGTTCTGGGTAATCTTGATAGGATTGTCTACTTCTCCACCCAAGTGAGTGAGTGTTTCTCGCAGAGCAATCCGCAAAAAGCAAAATGCTCCACTCCTTCCTTATCAAATTGAACAAAAATCAAATCATTGGTTTTCTGATTTTCGCTCACCGAAAACTCCTCTTTCCAGAGATTGGCAATACTGACAGAGGTTTCTAAAAGGTCTTTTGTCATATGTGATAAAAAGACATTATCTTCGGTAAAAATACCTGTTTTTGGCCCTCATCTGAATAGACACGTTCAATCTTTTGCGAAGATATTCTTCGATCTTAGAGTACTATGGAGATATTTATCTGCTAAAAGAAGGTCGGTGTCTGACGGACTAAATTGATGAATAATAGCTTTTTACGTAAATGTCCATTTTTCAGTCCTCATATAGTGGAAAGGCATCGGTCAATTCTTTAACTTCTGCACGGACTTGCTCTAAAACAGCTTCGTTGTTTGCATTCTCTAAAGTCTTGATGATCAATTCTGCAACTTTAATACTTTCAGCTACCCTCAAAGCCACGAGCTGCAATAGCTGCAGTTCCAATACGAATGCCACTTGTTTTAAAATGGAGATAAGGTTTCATAAGGGATAGAGTTTTTGTTGAGAGTGATATGGACATCATCCAAAAAGGTTCTGAGCGACTTTTTCCATTTTCAACGACTTTGGTCACATCCACAAGGAAAAGATGATTCTCCGTACCACCTGAAATAACACGGAAATTCCCATGTTGTTGGAATACTTGAACCATTGCCTTAGCGTTATCCAAAAATCTGCTGAGCATAAACTTTGAAATCTGGATCCAACACTTTTAAAAAACAGCTGCTTTAGCCGCCACGACATGCTCTGAAGGGTCCTCCTTGAATTCCTGGGAAGATTGCAGAATTGATCTTTTTCGCCAACTCTTCATCATTGGTCAAAATTAAGCCACCACGAGGTCCTCGAAGGGTTTTATGAGTAGTAGTTGTCGTAATATGTGCATACGGTACTGGACTTGGATGCAAACCAGCGGCAACTAAACCGGCAATATGAGCCATGTCTACCATGAGTTTGGCTCCGACAGTATCTGCAATTTCACGGAATTTAGCAAAATCAATAATATGTGAATAGCGTAGCAGTCTGCAACAATCAATTTAGGTTTGACTTCTTTAGCCTGCGCCAAAATAGCATCAAAATCTAAAAGTTCCGTTTCAGGATCGACATTATAAGGCACAAAGTTATAGGTTTTTCCAGAGAAGCTAACAGCTGCGCCATGTGTCAAATGTCCGCCTGCTGCAAGATCCATTCCCATTACTGTGTCGCCTGGCTCTAATTAAGGCCATATAAGCCGCACAATTCGCCTGACTGCCTGAGTGGGGTTGAACATTAGCAAATTTTTGCTCCAAAAGATTTCTTTTTAGCACGTTCAATCGCTAATGTTTCAATCACATCCACAACGTCCGTACCACCATAATAGCGACGACCTGATAAACTTCTGGCATATTTATTGGTTAAAATAGAACCTGTGCTGCCATAACCGCTTTTGAAACAACATTTTCTGAAGCAATTAATTCAATATTGTTTTGCTGACGTTTTTCTTCTGCAGTAATGGCTTCCCAGAGCTCACCGTCATATTCTTTATAGTCTTTATGGTCAAAAATCATAAGAGTCTCCCTTCTCTTAAAGCGGGGCTAAAACCTATTTAGTCAAGGTTTAGAAGTGAATTTCTGGAATTTTAGCGAGAATTTCTTCGCAAGTGACAGCACCTTGGCGTAGAATATATGCTGTTTCACCAGATAAATCCAAAATAGTTGAATCTGTCCCTGTTAGAAAAGCATCATCTTTCTATACCAAGAACTTCATGATTGAAATCGGTCATAATTTGCTGGAAGTTTACTCCGCTACTCTTTCCAGATAAATTTATGGACGGACCTAATGAGAGGTCCAAATTTTCTAATCAAGTCTAATGTTTTAGGATGACTAGGGACACGAAAACCAATTGTTTTCATACCTGAATTTACCCAAACTGGGACTTGTTCATTAGCTTGTAAAATAATGGTCAAAGGACCTGGTAGAAAGGCTTGATAAAGTTTTTAAATACTGAGGCTGATGTTTGGAAAATTGATAAATTTCTTCTAAGCTTGAAACATTTAAATTCAAAGGCCTTTTTCGCGAGGTCTCGCCTTTTAAGTCATAGACATGACTGACAGCCTGTTCATCCAGTGCCTCTACAAAATAAACCATATACAGTCTCCGTTGGCAGCACGACTGCTCCTCCGCTGCTCAGCATTTCTTCAATTTTATCCATTATCTACCACTACCATTCTATCTTTTCCGAATTGATCTTGCAAGACGCGAATTCTCATTTTTGGAAATGCAGACTCAAATAATACATGTTCCTTGTTTGTAGCCAATTTCGAGATAGATTTTTACCTTTTTCTGTCAAATGTTTTTGAGGCGTTCTCAGTAATTTTTCGATAAACAGCATACCCGTCTTCTTCAGCAAAAAGAGCAAGATGAGGTTCTGAAGCAAGGACATTTAGTCCTACTTCTTTCTGTCCGTCTCTGAAATATAGGGCGGATTGGATACAATAATATCATACTTTCCTGTAATTGCCTGAAAACAATCAGACTGAACAAAATCAATTGCTACATCAATTGATTCCGCATTTTCTTGCGCCAAATCCAGAGCATCTTGGGAAATGTCGAAGCCGTGACCTCCACTGCACGCTCAGCAGCCAAAGATAGAGCAATTGCTCCACTTCCAGTGCCAATATCCAAAACTTTCAGACTGCTATTTTGATTTTCAGACAAGATAAGGTTGACCAATTCCTCAGTTTCTGGTCGGGGAATTAGCACTCGTTCATCTACTTTGAACGAATGTCCATGAAATTCTGCGTTCCCAATAATGTATTGGGCAGGTCTATGAACTAATAATTGAGATTGAATCTTTTTCAGTAATTCTATATCATCTTCTGTTGCTTCTGCCTGCATTTTCAACACAAATTGCGTAAAAGATAAGTTTTCTCAAAAACTTGAAAAGTAAAGGAGAGACTTTTCAGCTCTTCACTAACTGCTTCAAGCTGTTTTTCCATTTCAGCAAGAATTTGAGTAATTTCATTATTTATTCAATTCTTCTAGTTTTTTGTGTTTGGTCATACAATACCAAGGCATCAACGATTTCATCCAGTTTGCCAGCTAAAATCGTATCTAGCTTTTGCAGCGTTAAACCGATACGATGATCTGTCACACGATTTTTGTGGAAAATTATGGGTACGAATTCGCTCTGAGCGATCTCCAGTACCAATAGTTGATTTTCGCTCAGCATCTTGCTCGTCTTGCGCAATTTGCGCAAAATGGTCCGCTACGCGCGCACGAATGATCTTCATAGCTTTGTCGCGATTCTTTTGTTGGGTTCGTTCTTCCTGCATTTCAACCTGTATTTGTCGGCAAATGAACAATCCGAACGGCTGTTGCAACTTTGTTGACATTCTGACCGCCAGCACCAGAAGCGTGATAAATGTCAATTCGAAGATCTTTTGGATCAATATCATATTCCACTTCTTCAACTTCAGGCATGACTAAGACGGTTGCTGTTGAAGTGTGAACTCGTCCTTGACTTTCTGTTACTGGGACACGTTGTACGCGATGAGCACCTGATTCGTATTTTAATTTGGAATACACGGATTGACCAGAAACCATCGCTACTACTTCTTTGAAGCCACCGACTCCATTCATAGAAGCTTCCATAACCTCGAATTTCCAACCTTGCGATTCAGCGTATTTTTGATACATTGTCAGAAGATCACCGGCAAAGAGTGAGGCTTCATCACCTCCTGCTGCACCACGAGTTTCTAAGATGATGTTTTTATCATCATTTGGATCTTTTGGTAAGAGAAGAATTTTCAATTTTTCCTCGTATTCTTCTTTTTCAGCTTTTTGCATCTTTGAGCTCTTGCTTTTGCCATTTTCTTCCAAAATCAGCATCGCCAGTAGCGTCTTTGATCATTTCTTCGGCATCTGTGATGTTTTGGAGAACCCTTTTATAGTCACGATAAGTTGCTACCGTATTGCGTGTACTCGCTTCTTCTTTGGACAATTCCATAAAACGCTTGGTGTCACTAACAACATCTGGGTCACTCAGAAAGTTCTCCCCAACTCTTCATAGCGATCTTCAACGGCTTGTATTGTTCATAGATATTCATCGTTTGCTATTCTTCTCCTTCACTCTTCATTTCGTCAATTTCTGGCTTTAAAATAATGCTTCCGACAGACAGGAATATATGTTTCATTCCCACCGATTTGAATCTGCTCCCTTCATAGACCGGCTTACCATTCGTTGTTCTCAATACCATGGTTGCTTTTTGGAGCAAAAATTGACAAATGGTTTTTAATCTCATCAATTTTATCTGCTAGAAGCAGGAGATATTTCGAGCCTTCAAATAACTCATTGCGAAAATCATTTTTTCAAACCAAAAAGCCATAACTGGTACGTTTAATTCATCAACTACTCTTGCCAAATCATAGACATGATGACGAGATAGAAACTGCGCTTCATCAATCAATACACAATAAGGCTTTTTCGGGCATTTCTTGAATAAAGCGGAAAATATCAGTATCTTCTGCTATTGCAATTGCTTTTCGCTTCATTCCGATACGACTAGAAACAACGCCCGAAAACCGTCACGTGTATCAAGTGCGCTCGTCATAATGACAACACCTTTGCCTTGTTCTTCGTAGTTGTGTGCTACTTTTTAAAATTTCGATTGTTTTGCCTGAATTCATCGTGCCATATTTATAATACAACTGAGCCATTTTTCTTTAATTCGTTTCAAATTCTCCAATTTTTAATACTTCTTATTTTACCATATTCTGACACGCTTTAAAAACCTAATTTGTGATAAATAAAAAAATATCAAAGATAAAAAGGAGATATAACATGCCATTTGTCAGAATTGATTTATTTGAAGGACGCACGTTTAGAACAAAAGAAAGCTCTTGCAAAAGAAAGTTACTGCTGCTGTCGTGAAAAATACTGGCGCGCACAATCTGCTGTTCATGTCATCATCAAACGACATGCCAGAAGGGACTTATTTCCCACATGGTGAAATGCGTATCAAAATAACAAAAAGAATCTTGGATAAAAATCTGAGATTCTTTTTTATTCAGAATGATAAATGATGTAGATGCAACATTTAAGCTAATTTCTTTTTGAATATGATTAAGACGAAGTTGGTATAAAATGCCACTAACAACCAGACTAGAAATTAAACCAATCCAATAAGCAAAAGGGACCTAAATTTGTCATGTAATCAATAGTAATCCAACTGGTAACGACACCCCTAATAGCCTAATCAAAGCCTAAATAAAATGGAACTTTTTGTATCCTTGTATCACGTAAAATCCCTTTGAAGTGGTGCATGAAAGTATCTGCTAATTGAAAAATAAACTGTAAGTTAAGAAAATGGACGTCAAACGTATAAATTCTTTGTTGGTTCCATACAATGAAGCGACTTGATAACGGAAAAAGATATAAAAAATGTCAACGTGAAAACAGCGAACCCAAGCGCAGTCAATCTTCCCAAAACACAATATTTTTCTGACATAGTCTAGACGCTTTGCGCCAATTTCGTAAGAAACGATAATCGCCATAGCATTAGAAATGCTCATAGGAAAAGCATACATAAGATTGGAAAAGCTGATAGCCGATTGGTGACTGGCAATGATTAACGAAGAAAAACTTAGCCATGAGCAAACCTACGACTGAAAATATCACAACTTCTGCAAAGACAGTCCCACCAATAGGAAAACCGAGACGAGATACCTTCCTGCAATCCTTCTTTTGTCCAAAGGTCGAACTTTTCCATAATTGATATTTTTAATTCTAGGATGTCTTTTTGGCAACTACTACCGAAAGGATTAACAGCACCAGTAAGCCAACGAAGTCCCCAGCCGCTCCTGCTCCGCCCATTTCTGGAAACCAAATGCCCCATAAAATTAAAATGTAGTTAAAACTGGCATTCAACGGTAGCAAGAGCAACATAAGATACATGGATAATCTTGTCAATCCTAATGCGTCTAATAAAGAGCGTACAACACTAAATAAAAAGCAAGGGGATAATACCAAATGCCAAATACCAGAGATAGTGTATAGAAACTTCTGCTACTAGTGGTTCTAAGCCAATATTGAAACAAAAACAAGCGGTGCGCCTATAAAAACAGGCAAACTAAGAGAGAGACAAGCCGAGAGATAAATAAATAAACTGATAAAAATCAGAAGCGATTTTTCTTCTTGTTTTTCGTCCCAGATGGTGTCCAATAATCGGAACCAAGGCTGAGACAATACCAGTCAAAAGGTAAAAACGGACTCCATAAGCTAGTCGCCATTGAAACTCCCGCCAAATGCAAAGTATGGTATTGCCCTGTCATGGTTGTATCCACAAAACGAGGCTGAAAAATTTGGCCAGTTGATAAATCAAAATTGGCAAAAATCGAGACAAATAAGGTCATTCGTTCTTTTTAAATTGCGAGCTTGGTACATACAATCTCCTCAAAACAATACTTTCTCTCTTAACTATACTATAAGCACTCAGAATAGTCAAAAAGCTAGAGGAAAATCCTCCCAGCCTCTTTGTCGAGCTTTATCTCTTCTCACGATTTAAAAATAAGATTCAATACAATCGCAATGACGCTCGCCATAACAATTCCCGTTTGAGAAAAAAACATTTGCAAGCCAGTTGGCAAAGCTGTTAAAAAGATTGCTTCCATTTAGAGCCGACTCCTGCGGAAATAGATACAGCGGCAATCAAGAAATGATGTTCATTGTGTTCAAAAATCAACTCGTGCTAACATTTGCATTCCCTGAACAGAAACAAAAAACCAAACATGACAAGCATGGCACCACCGAGTACAGGACTTGGAATAATTTGTGCTAAAAGCTCGAATTTTGGTACTAATCCTAACAAGACTAAGAATCCTGCTGCATAATAGATTGGTAGCCGTGTTTTAATTCCAGAAAGTTTGACCAAACCAACATTTTGTGAAAATCCTGTATAAGGGAAAGTGTTAAAAATACGCCAAGAAGCACTGCAAGTCCTTCTGCACGATAACCATTTCGCAGACGAATGCTATCTAACTTTTCGTTTTGTAATATCTGAAAGTGCAAAAATAAACACCTGTTGATTCTACCAAAAAGAAACTGTTGCGATAATACACATCATGACGATGGATGAAAGTTCAAACTTAGGTATTCCAAAATAAAACGGTGTCGGAACATGTACAAGAGGAGCTTGAGTTACTGGCGCAAAATCTACTAAGCCCATAAAGCTGGCAATAATCGTTCCAATAATTAAGCCAATCAGAATGGAAATGGATTTTTGAAAGCTTTTCGCAAAGATATTTACTAACAGTATAATTAAAATCGTGACAACAGCCAACAGCAAACTTTTGTGCAGTTGGTTTTTCACTATTATTTCCCCATATTGCCAATCGCAACAGGAATAAGTGTCAAACCAATAGTTGTAATGACTGAGCCCGTCACAATCGGTGGAAAGAAATTAGCAATTTTAGAAAAATGCCTGCAATCAAAAAGAACGTAAATACCGGAAACGATGAGCGCTCCAAACATAGCTCCGCTTCCATGTTTTTGACCAATCATAATCAGAGGTGCAACCGATTGAAAAGCAACGCCAAGTACGACTGGCAAGCCAATTCCGAAATATTTATTGAGTTGCAATTGCAAAAATGTTGCCACCACACATGCAAAAATATCTGTGGAGATAAGATAGGTCAGCTGTTGGCTCGAATAACCTAGCGCACCAGCAATCATAATGGGTACAAGGATTGACCCAGAGTACATTGCTAATAAGTGCTGCAAACCTAAGACAGCCGCCTGTGAGTGTTTTTCTTCTTTCAGTTCCATTATGCATCAGCCTCCATAAATACAACTTTTCCATTTTCAAATTTTTTGAATACGAGCCAAAGAAACGACTTTTTCGCCTATCTTCTTCTAGTAACTTTCTTCCTTCTTGAAATGATTTTTTTCAATCACAATGCCAATCGCTTCCACATGGGCACCTGATTGTTCAATGATATTAACCAGCCCTTTAGCTGCTTGCCCATTTGCTAGAAATCATCGACAATAAGCACTTTATCGTGATGATTTAAAAATTTCCCTACAATTGATACCGTACTTGTCACTTGTTTGGTAAAAGAATAGACCTCGGTCGTTAAAATTCCTTCCGTCATAGTGATGTTCTTTTGACTTTTTCTCAAAAATCATCTGAACGCCCTAATGCTTCTGCTGTATAAATAGCAGGTGCGATTCCAGATGCCTCAATTGTCACAACTTTTGTAATACCAGCCGAGCGAAAAATAGGTTGCAAACACTTTGCCAATTTCTTTCATCAAGTTGAAATCGACTTGGTGAGTCAGAAATGAATCCACTTTTAAAATATTTTCTCCTAAAACATTTCCATCTTTTTAGGGATACGTTCTTCTAATAATTTCATAAAAATCTCCTTTTAGACAAAAAGACTTGCTAAAAGCAAAGCCTAAAACAATTGGTTAACCAACTGAATACAAAATTTCCTTGCTAAAAACATAGCAGGAAAGTTGAAGACTTACTTATTGTTAGACATTAGGTGCCTCGTAGAAACATTACGCCAAATTCGTAATATAAATAAGTAATTATTTTATTGTTAATGAGCATCCACCATTCCAAATGGAATTTTTCACAATGACATAATCTACGTGCTTCAAGACCAGCTAAATCTCTTCCGCCAGCATAGGAAATAGCACTTTGCAAGATCCTGCTCCATTTCACCAAAGTGTCAGCTAAATGTCCTTTAACTGGTAAAAAGAATTTTCTTTCCTTCCACATTCTTATAAGCACCCTTTTGGTACTCTGAAGCTGAACCATAATACTCTTTTGAAATTGTTTCACGTCTACTTCGACCGTTTGACCCTGGACTTTCGATATGACCTGCAAATAGGGAACCAATCATCACCATGGTAGCACCAAAGCGAATGGATTTGGCAATGTCGCCATGCGTACGAATACCACCGTCTGCAATAATCGGTTTGCGAGCAGCTTTTGCACACCAACGAAGAGCTGCTAATTGCCAGCCATCCTGTACCAAAGCCAGTTTTTACTTTTTGTGATACAAACTTTTCTGGTCCAATGCCAACTTTTGGTTGCATCTGCTCCAGCATCTCAGCTCACGAACAGCTTCTGGTGTCCCGACATTTCCTGCAATCACGAAAGTATCGGGGAGTTCTTTTTTGATGTGCTGAATCATATCAATCACACTATCTGAATGTCCATGCGCAATATCAATCGTGATATATTCTGGTGCAACTTCTTTCAACTGGCTAACAAAATCATATTCATAATCTTTTCACACCAACCGAAATAGACGCAATCAGTCCTTGCTCATGCATGCGCTTGATGAAAGGAATGCGACCAGCTTCGTCAAAACGTGCATGATGTAGAAATAGCCACTTTTTCGCGATTTTTCTGCTACATCTTCATCCAGAATTGTTTGCATATTAGCTGAACAACAGGAAGTTTAAAAGTGCATGATTCCCAAAAGTAACTGTCGTATCTAGCTTCTGAGCGAGCTTTTTGATGATACATTTATTCGGAATCAATTGAATATCTTCGTAATCAAAAATAGGAAATTCGTTCAGCATATCACTCTCCTTAAATAATAAATTATGCTAAAAATGACCTACCTATGCTTTCACATCGCTACGCCTTTCCTGACGTTTCCTTTAGTATTATAACATAGGTACAGAAATTACAATATAATGACGTATAATATTTTTATCGTTCGGAAGTATAGTTATCAGATTCTAAAAAGAGGTTTCCCCTCTTTTATAATAGTAAATCTTTAATGCGTCCAATATCTGATTTTTTCAAGACTACATAAATCATATCTCCTAGATACAGGCGCGTGCTGCCATTCACTGTTTGGTTCTCTTCCGTTGTGGTGTTGCATGGTAATCAGAATATCTCTTTGAGCAGCTCCAACTCATGAACTTGCTTGCCGTGCTATTTTCTCAGAGACAGGGAATTTCGATAAGCGTCGTCTCTGTCATCTGCCATACTATCTGGAAGCATTCGTTCTAGCATAGCTTCATGCACTAGGTGCTCCGCCCAGTAAATCCATTACAACGTAGCCACTAAAGTCACTAAACCAAGAGGCATGAGGTTTCGTATATCGCCAACCATCTCAGTCACCAAAGATGATTGCTGTCAATGGAGCTTTAGAAATTGCACCAAAGTAGCTGCTCATACCTAAAATAATAAAAATAGGAAATTGCTCTTGTGTTGCAAAGCCTAATTGCTACAAACGACGCCAACAATTGCTCTAAAAAAGAAAGCCGAGAGCTAAAATGGGTAGAAAAATACCGCCAGGAAGCCCGCTACCATACTAGATCATACTCCAGATAAAGCGAATAACGAAAAACATCACTAATGTTAATAGCAGATAGTGTTGACTGGTTAAAGAGAGAACCAGTTGATTGCCACCACCTAAAAGTTGTGGAAGAAAATACCCTACTGGTAGAATGAAAGAGAAAGGCTATAATGGGATAGTATTGCGGAAGAAAGGTGCAAAAACTTTCTCCAATCATATCATAAATACGAGGCATGGCTAGAACAACTTTTTCATATAAAAATCCTGAAAAACCAAGAAAAATTCCTAACAACAAATAAAGCCAGTATTGCCTAGCCCCATCAGAGGAATATTATCTGGCATATTTAATACAGGGGTCATTCAAAAATCATAAGCGAAACAAAATTCGCCGTTAAACTTGCCGCCAAAGACGAGACCCAAAAGAAACGCGAAAAATGATGATAGACTTCTCAATAACAAACAGTAAACCCGCAATCGGAGCATTAAAAAGCTGCTGCTAGCCCTGCTGCCGCTCACTAGCAATCAAAGAACGCTCTTCCACAGGGCTTAAAATGAAAGATGTTTGGCAATTCCCTTTCTACCCATTGCTCCAAGTTGAATACTGGAGTCCCTCGTCCTAGCATCAAACCGCGCAATGGCTAAAACACCCTAGAATATACTTTTTCCAGAGAACGCTCCACCATAGATAAGCTCATCAGACCCTTTCAGCTCTGCTTCTACTTGCGGAATTCCAGAACCTTTAATATCCCTTTTCGAGAGTGTTAACTGCACTTTATCCAAATCACACAAGCATAAAACAACAGAATAAAAAGCAAAGCCAAATCATACTATCATGACCTTGCTGATAGAAATGTTGAATGATATGAAATCCCTTTTCAATCTAAAAACGAAAAGAACCAACAATTGCACCCACGATAATCGACTAAAATTCCTCTTGAAAGCTTGCAGACTAATCGAACTAGATGTAAATGCAAAATTCTTTCTTGGTATTTGATATACCTTTTTCTGTCTGAACGAGACATCGTTGCCTCTCAAATATGCTCTCTCTCTATTTTAGCATAATTTTACAATTTTTATTATTGCTTGCAGAAATTATTTTGAGAATAAAAATCTAGATAAAAATCAAACCAGTCTCATACGAAACTGGTTTTGTAAATTAAGATCTTGTTTTATTTTTTCAGCTGTTAATGCTGCCATCGTGATGTAATTATAAGGTTTGTTAAAAGTGTGGCAGGAAGAGAAATCATCTGTCAATGCCAATCTATCAATGGTCACTTTTTCTCTTGGATTGCGAGTGAGAAGAGATGAATGCCATTGAAATATCTTTCGTGCGAAGCCATTTGTGTCAAGGATACGTGTATCTTTATCAAATACGATACGAATAGCTACTTCATGGTTGTTGTCGTTTGATAAATTCTGGCGTGAAGGTCGTTAAGTCCTGCTTCAACTGCGTTATAACCCGCAGCTTTTGCTTTTTCCAATGTCAAAACCAGTTGAAACCATTTTAAGGTCGTAGATGTTGATACCGTTTGAGCCTTGCACACCATCGCCTTCTAATTCATGACCAGTTGCGTTATAAGCCCCGACGATACCTGAACGAACAGCGTTTTGAGCAAGTGCGATGTAGCTCATTTTACCAGGAATTGTCATAAATCGTTGCACAGTCACCAACTGCGTAAACTCCCGGAATGCTTGTTTCTGTGTTTTTATCAACAAGGAATGCACCATTACGGAAAAAGTTCAATCTTGCCAGCGCGCTAAGGCAGTGTTTGGTCGGAAACCAGCAGCCATAATGACCATGTCTACGTCAAACGTTTCCTTTTATCTGTTACAATACGTTCAACTTTGCTTCCTTCAACTGCTTTCACAGTTTGACCGTAAGAAGTTTAATACCATGATCTGCCAGTTTTGACTCATCAAATCAGACACCACGGTCAGTAACCAGCAAGGCAAGTATCTGCAACGTCAATCAAGATTACTTTCTTTTCCACAGTCGTTCAAAAGCTTCGCGAGTTCAACACCAATGTAGCCAGCTCCAACAACAGCAACGCGATTGATGCCTTCGTTGTTTTTCAGCTTTTCAATCACTTCAGCAGAGTTTTGATACAATTTTACAAATTGACATTTTCAAGAGTTGCTTTAAATTCACGATTTCTTCTACAAGTTCGACACCTTTTGATTGGCGGGATCATTGGTTGTGAACCAGTCGTAATCAATTTGTCATCAGATTCAAGATGTTCTGACCGTTTTACAAGTGCGGGTCACTTCTTTTTATCATAATCAACTGATAAAACAGGACTTTCCATGTAAACTTTTAGCACTCTTTTGCTTCAAGTTTTTCTTTTATCTGAATAGAACAATCCTTCTGGGCCGTCAATTTGCTTACCAATCCAAAGTGCCATTCCACATCCTATGAAATATTTGAATTTTGGTCAAAACACCACAACTCGCTTTTCATTTTCCGAAGTTGTCTAACATCATATTGATACAAGCTGTACCAGCATGGTTGGCACTTTCGATAACAAATAATTTTACTCATAGAGCAATTCCTACCTAATTTTTAATTTACTAAAACATTATAACAGTATGTGTCAGCTTTACAATATATTTGCTCATAAAACTGAAAAATATTACATTTTCTATCAATTTAAAAGAACTTTCATAGAATGATTTTCATTTCTAATCTCAATGCATTCAAATTTTAAGTTTCTAGTTAAAGACCATTCTATATGAAAATGATATGAAATTGTCGGAAAATTTTCACAAAAAGTTTGGACAAACGTTATCTATCTGTTATAAAAGATGTGTATTTAATCTATAGAAGGGAGGTAATGTGATGGATTTCATCTCTCGTTCTATTCAGCTAATGGGCACGACGATTACAATTTCGATTCTTCATCATCAGGCAGACTTGTTACTTGACGAGGTCGTTCAGCTCCCTTTTTCTTATGAAAAACGCTTTAGTGCAAAATGATGATACTTCGGAGTTGATGAAAATTAACCATCAAGCTGGAAAGCAATGGATTCAGGTGCATCCTGATTTGTTTGAGCTAATTGAGCTAGGAAAACAGCATAGTTTAGCTCAAAATAGTCACTTAAATATTACTATCGGACCACTTGTACAAACATGGCGAATTGGTTTTTCAGACGCTAAAGTGCCTCAGCCGGAGAGAAATCAAATATTGCCTTTCTTTAATAGAACCTACTTTTATTAAACTCGATTCTGCTTCTTCTAGTGTTTTTTTGGCAAAAGAAGGAATGAAAATTGACCTTGGAGCACTTGCAAAAGGCTATATTGCTGATAAAGTGATGGAGTTCTTAAAAAATAAAGGCGTGACTTCTGCTCTCATCAATCTAGGCGGGAATGTATTAACCATAGAAATCAACCAAGTTTCTAAGCGTCCTTGGCGGATTGGAATCCAGCATCCCAAATTAACCTGCGGGAATAATCTGGCTCTTCTTCCTATCGTAAATCAATCCGTTGTGACTTCGGGAATTTATGAGCGAACCTTTGAAAAACAAGGGCAAACCTATCACCATATTCTTGATGGTAAGACAGGTTATCCTGTGGAAACGAGATGTCGCTAGTTTAGCGATTGTGTCTAATCGCTCTGAAGACGGGTGAAATTTGGACAACCCGATTATTTTGGCGAAAGCCCATCGTCCATTCTAGAACAAGTCGAAAAAGAAGAACAGATTGAAGCGTTAGGGATTACAAAAGAAGATCAGTATTCTATTCTTCTGGTTTTAAAACCAGAATTGCTATTTTAATATCGGAAAGGAAATAATTATGTTAAAACTCATCGGTTTGCTGGCACACAATTCAAAACGTTCCACCAATCGCCAACTATTACAATATATGCAAAAACATTTTGCGGATAAAGCAGAAATTGAACTAGTGGAAATCAAAGATATTCCACTTTTCAATAAACCCGCAGACACTTCAGCTATTGTAACGGAAATTGCTGAAAAAGATCGAAGCGGCTGACGGGGTCATTATCGGAACGTCCTGAATACGACCACTCTGTCCCAGCTTCGCTCATGAGTGCTCTGGCTTGGTTATCTTACGGCATTTACCCATTGCTCAATAAACCGGTCATGATTACAGGTGCTTTCCTTTGAACCTTGGGTTCGTCTCGTGCACAGTTGACAGCTTCGCCGAATTTTGGATGCCCCTGAGTTGAAAGCTTCCGTCATGCCTGGTCTGAATTTTGCTGTCGCACTCTCTGCAGGCATTTGATAAAGAAGGGAATCTCATCGACCTTGAAACTATTCAGAAATTAGATGCACTCTTTGATGATTTCCGTCTTTTTGTGAAAATTACCGAGAAACTATCCAGCGCAGGAATTATGTGCACAAAAGAAGCTGAAAACTTTTGACTGGGAGAAAACTCAGTAAAGGAGAATGATGCAATGAAATTTGTAGGAATTGTAGGCTCAAATGCAGAGCAATCGTATAATCGTGAATTACTGGAATTTATCGAAGACATTTTAAACTAAAATTTGAATTGAAGTCTTGAGATTGATGAAATTCCGATGTTTAATCAAGACGAAAAATGGGACGAATCTTTCCAGCTTCGCTCTCCTATACAACAAAATTACCCGTGCAGACGGAGTCATTATCGCAACACCTGAGCACAACCATACTCATTACCGCCGCTCTGAAAAGCGTGCTTGAGTGGCTGTCATTTGAAGTTCATCCATTTGAAAACAAGCCTGTCATGATTGGGGCGCTTCTTACTACGATCAAGAGAACTTCACGCACAGGTCCATTTACGTCAAAAATTCTTGACGCACCAGGTGTCAATGCTTTACTCTTCCCGGAAATGAATTTCTGCTTGAAAAGCCAAAAGCAGTCTTTGACGATGAGGAAATGTACCAACAAAGGAAACGTCAAATTCCTTGAAACCTGCTTGGATAATTTTTATGAAATATGTAGAGGTCGTTTCAAAATTAAAAACCAAAACCAATTGAACCAGAAGATTTAGATGTTACCAAACCTATCGCAACAACGATTCAAGGCATTGACCCAGATGATCCTGAATGGGTTGAAAAAGCCGCTGCCATGGTAGGTGCCGTCTCAGGAGATACCTATGTAAAAACTAGACCACGAGTATTTTTAACGGTGGATCAAATCAATATGTTTTTGAAGTCCATGCCGTTTGAACTGACTTATGCCGATGACAACAACCAATTCCTCTACTACAATAATGCACATCAAGACCCTGATACCATGCTGGCAAAACGTGTACCATCTCAGTCAGGAAACCGCCTATCAGCGGTTCTACAATTCACTTCCGGCTGGCAGAATGAAAAATGTAGAGTGGGTATGGAACTTTGCGTAACGGTAATCAAGAATATGTCCGCACCCTGATTCCAAATCCACATTCACCAGTTTTAAATACACACAACTATCAAGCTATGTACTATCCAGACGGCTCATACGCTGGTATCAATGAAATTGTCTTTAATTTCAGACCATGGCTGGAATGGTACTTGGAAACAACTGGTCAGCAGCTAGTTGGCGGAAGCAGTCCATTCGCTCCTACAGGAGGACAGGCTAAAGCTGATGCTACTTCCATGCTTCGGATACAGGTAGTCACAGCGAGAGTACGGGTGAGGCAGATGCTACTTCTGCTGCTTCCAGTCATTGATTCTAAAGAAAATCAAAAGAAAAGGTCGAGCAATTTTTGTCTCATCCTCTATGTAAAAGATCATTCCATAAGATTCACTTGCACAGATTTCGTGAACTTGTTATAATAATGAATATACGCAAACGTTTTTCTGCCACAAGGAGATAATGATGATTGAAGCAAATCAATTATATAAGACATATAGTATTGTCGAGAAAGAATTAGGTCTTAAAGGTTCTATCAAAGCCTTTTTCACCCCAGAAAAACAAATTCACGCTGTACAGAATATTTCATTAACGGTTCAAAAAGGTGAAATTATTGGTTATATTGGTTCGAATGGAAGCGGAAAATCCACGACTATAAAATGATGACGGGTGTTCTTTATCCAGATCGAGGCAGTCGTTAAAATTAATGGACTTATCCCACAGAAACATCGCACAGCAGTCAATAACAAATTGGCGTTTTGTTCGGACAAAAATCACATTTACGTTGGGATATCCCTGCTGGAATCTTTATTTTACATGCGAAGATCTCATGACGTTCTGATAAAGTTTTTGAGGAACGCTTGAGCAATTAATTGAGCTGTTGCAGCTAGGAGATTTTATTCACGACCTGTTCGTAATCTTTCGCTCGGGCAGCGAGGTTCGCTGCGAATTTGCTGCTATATTCATTCATCAACCTGCCGTTGTTTTTCTTGGATGAACCCACAATCGGTCTTGATGCCAGTGTAAAAGAAAACCATCCGCTCTTTCATTCGCTGCGAATAGTATCGACAACTTTCCTCATTACGTCCATGATATGCGGGATATTGAGTCGCTCAGGAACGAATTCGCTATTGATAAGGGCAAAAAGGTTTTATGACGGAAGTCTGACGCAATTAGAGAAAAAGCTCAACAATTAAACCATTTCTTTTCAAAAACGCAAACGCCAATAGAAGAGCTGTTCCAAATCAATGGTTTTCGTTTTGAGAAAATTGACTCTTATCATTTCAATATTCATTATCAGACGGATATTTATACTAATGCCCGTTATCAATCAGATTTTTGAGCATTATTCAATCGAAGACCTAGTTATCAAAGAATTGACAATTGAAAATATCGTCAAACAAATTTATGAGGAGGGGCTTGATGAGTAAATATATTCATCACCACGATTAGCTCTTATTACGCAACTTCAATATAAATCTTTCTTTGTCGCGACCCTGATTCGTACTTTCTGCTGCGTCTGGTCTCTATTTTTGTTTGAAAACCATCACCCAATCTCAGTCAATGGTTATACTTTTAGAAACTTTTCACAATCTCATATTATCTGCAAACTACTGGGAAATCTAAATAGTTTCAGCATTGGACGGATCATCTCTGATGATTGTCGATGGGAATATTACCGGTGAGCTACTTTATCCCTACTCTTAATTACTTTCTGCTCTTTTTCCAAGACTTTGCTGTCAAATTGCTGTTGAAATTGTTAAATTCTATTCCAATTCTTATTAATTATCCTTGCTTCGAGCGACAGTTTTATCTTCCAAATTGGCAGACAGATTGCTTTTTCTTATTTTCTAGTTTATTAGGTTCTGCTTTATCATCCTCCTGTTAGAGTTTAGGATTTAGCTTAACAGCCTTCTTCACGGCAAATACATGGGTGAATATTGATTCTCAGAAACGGGCTCACTCGCTTCAGGAGCGCTTTTGCCACTAAGTTTTATCCAGAAAATATTGCAAACATTTTTGAACTATTACCTGTTGCAGCTTCTGCTGCTAATTCTTCCGATCAATATCCTTTTGAAAAGACAGTGTTAATTTTGATTCTTCTGGATTCAATTGGCTTGGATTCCGACACTTTTCAGCTTTCATTGCTTTTCTTTGGTATCAAGCTAAACGTCGTTTGTCATTTTAGGAGTGTTGAAGATGAAATACATCAACATTTATTTTATAACCTCAAAGCTTACTTGATTGCTAGTATGTCTTATAGGATAGACTTTTTATTGGACGTGTTTCTTCTTGATTGAACAGATTGTTTATTTAATCTTTAAATGTATTATTTGGTGCAAAATATCAAGGAAAATTGGCCGGATTCAACTATGGACAAATGCTATTTATTTATGGAATGGCACTATCGGACGTTCAGTTCACTTGTTGATTTTCTTTGACACCCTTGGATGTTTGGAAGCCGCCATATCGCAAAGGTGAGTTTGAACGCCTGCTTATCATGCCCATCAACTCCTCTTTTGTCAGCTGATTTCCAGTGAACGCGTGCAGCTACAAGGATTTGGCACAACACTATGTGGGAGCTATTGCAACTTATCAATCCTATCATTTACTCGGACTGCACTGGAACATTTTTCATCTCACTTTCTTTGTCTTTATCTGTATTTGTATTGGTTTACTCTTATGCTGCTGCTATTCAATTAGGACCTACTGCCTTTGCTTAAGTTTGGATTGTCGAATCTTCCTTATCACACTGGGATTTTCTCCTCAATCAAATGGCACATATACACTATCAAAATTCTACCCAACCTTTATCCACTGATACTATAATTTTGTACTTTCCTTATGCTACTCCAGCCCTTTATTTTTAAATCTAAGCTGGATTGGTTTGCTACCTTTAGTCCTACTTTGTCATTTTTATTTCTATCAACTACGCTCTATTCAAATACGGCATGAAAATTCTCCAGAGTGTTGGGAATTAATAATATTAAAAACCAACTGAAATCTTTCATCAGTTGGTTTTATTTGCCTTTGGAAAATAGAGACGAATCTCCGTATAAGACATTTTCTCCAGATTTAATTTCCATGTGATAGATTTACCAAATTGTACTGCAAACGCTGATTAACATTCTTCAAACTCGACACTACCCAAGTGCGAACGAGTGTAGCATTTGTAGCCTCGCTGGCGACAAAGCTTCATACGACCATTGTCATAAATTGAAACGATGAGTTGCGTGTCATTTTAGAAACGCTAACTCGAATCATCCCTCGACGATTCATTTCCTTGATACCGATAGATCATCGCATTTTCAACCAAAGGCTGCAAAATTAATTTTGGAATCTGATACTATCATAAGCACCTAACTCTTCAATTTCATACTGCAATTTCTCTCCATACCGCTGTGTGAACGAACAATATACGCCGAACATGATCAATTCCATCCTTGAGAGAAATTTGTTCATGACTCGATTAAGTGCCAAACGGAAACATTTAGCCAGTGATTTGTGACTTCACAACACGTTTTGCTATCAGTCAATTCATGCCATCCAAACAATGGTATCTAATGTATTGTACAAAATGAGGGTTAATTTGATCTTGAAAGTGCCTGTAACTCATACTTTCTGACATTTTGCTCTTCTTCTTTTTGACTGCTCATCATCAATTGATCAATCCGATTCCAACATAATCATTAAACTGTCTCTGCCAAATCAACTCAATTCAGGAGAGCCGTCTCATTAGCCCCCAAATCTCGAATGCCCACCTCCAACCTTTTAAAATGGCTGTTTGCAATTCCTGCAAAGGCTTTAATCCAAAGCTCGAAGCACAAACCAAATCCCTATTAGACAAACACCCAAAGCAAAACAACCCTGCTCCAATAAAAGACCATTAAATATCTAGAAGCTTTGAACTGCATGCAGTTGCTCCATAGAAGACACAATCAATCAAGGTCCAGTCACTAAGGTGGAATTTCGCAGTACCGAGATACGTAGACCTTGCTGTGATTTCACATAACCATGCAGCAACATAGGGCGCCATCGCACGCATCATCAGTAGCGGATGAATAAACTGCTTTCTTGATGATAGACAAGTCATGATTGGAATCGACGATAAAGGTAAACCTCTTTTCCTAACTGTGTTGATCTAAATAAGCTTCCAACGTCTTGCATCCAATATCTAAGCGAACAACCCCAGATTTTACCATCTTTATCTACAACTTCCTACGATTTGAACCAATCATTTTCATCAGTTGTATGACTGACGGCTCTTCGTGCTGGTGTCAAATCGGCATAGCACCTTTTGAGGATAGCATCCTGATACCATTTTTCTTTTCTATCATATCAGCAGAAGTCATGGTTAATTCAGGATCTGGTCGAGATGAGTTCGTATCGTGGTTTCATGAAAGTGCTTAGACAACCAGAGACTCTGCCAACCACTCCATCTACTCATGGAAAAGCCATTCTTCTACACCCCAGAAACAACCTCCTGCCAAATAGATAAGCTAAATTTGCATTTTTCAAGTCCGCTGCTTGACCGATTCGGCTCATAATAGATGCTTTTTAATCTGATTAATAGCAGACTGATTTTTAAGGTTGCACTGGCGTGACTTCCAGCACAACAATAAACTTAAAACCAGCAGGACTGCTCCACCCTAAATAATAAATCCATTTCATTTTATGTTCCATCATCCCCCTCCTATTTAATGCTTTTAAGAGTTGATTCACCCCTGCTTTTTTAATAAGTCCAGACGAGTTTTTACCAATTTTCCACTGCTCCAACAATGCAGCTACCAGATAGAACGACACCATATTGTCTCCAATAGTTTACCACTGATCTAGTAAAATGGCAAATGTTTATAATTTAATTTCTCATACCAGTTTTTGAAAATCTGCCTAGATTTTTTCACCAACATGCCTAGTGAAACAAACCGTCAAAACTACATAGTCTTTCCCAGCATTTTTAGCTAACCATCGTATCCTTTAATGATAAGCAGATAGAACAATTAAGATGTTTCAAAATTTGAGATAAACTTTTCCTTTGAAATCTGACAATTTATAAGTTTTCCTTAACTTTTAGTTCAAAAATCAGGAGCTGTCGGCCTTTGATTCAACTTTTGTAGCTGTCGTTTTATTTGTAAATTGCCTGTGTCCAGATCTCTAGTCTCACTAGCTGATTTTTGATTTCCACAGGCACCCAAATAGAGCAACACAAACAAGACCTGTGATGATCAACATTGTTTTTTTTCATGAGATTCCTCCTATCCACCAAATATTAGCTAGAAACTATTAAGATTTCCCAGCATAAGTAAAATTCCCATCGAAGATGATAAGTAACCCGCCAATTTTCTTAGTAGTCCCATATAAGGTTTTATTTTCCCAAAATGGCGTAAAACAACAGAAGAGGCAAGTGCCAAAAATGAGAAATGGGATAGCAAGACCAAGGGTATAAACTAACATGAGGAAGACAATTTTGTACTGGCTCCATTACCACCAGAAGCTGCACCATGAGAACAGAACTCTCGATAGGACTGCTGCACAAGGTGTCCAACCAAGGCTGAGGTCACGACCTAGTTAAAGAAAGCATTGTGTAACCATTTCTATATCTTTTTAATTGAACACTTTTCTGCCGTTGGAGTAGTCTTAAAATTGATCAGATCCATTTGATGAACACCGAGCAAAATAATAATTGCTCCTGTATTACATAGCGGAACCACTCTGCATAGGAGACTCCTTTTCCCAAAAAGCCAGCGCTCATATCCAAGAATTAAAAAGACTACAGACAATCCTGCAATGAAAAATAGTGTTTTTACAATTCCATACCACACCTTCTTTTCCCAAAAATAATGATTGTTCTTGGTTCATCTGTATCCAATAAAATACCAACATATGCAGGAAGCCAATGGCACATAGGCGAGTGAGAAAACGATAAATTCCTGCACAGAAATACAGAAACTCAAAACACGATAGATAACATTATCTTTTCCTCCTCATTTTCTTTTCTAAGAAAAGTATACACTGGTTCACTTCATTCAAAATAGAGGATACGATTTGTAAAAACTTGAATTTGATATGGTTTATACTATCACAAAAGTGATAGTGTAATTATTCCATTTCAATGTGTCACTGTTTATTTGGCAAAACAAAGATAATCACAACTCGGACAATCGTCGGTACCAGCTGCTAAGGAATTGAAGCTTTGTGTCAAAATGGCAAAAGCATTGATTAAATTACTCACACTAGTCAATTTAAAATTGCGAGCCAATAATATTCGCAAAGGAAATAATTGTTACAACTGCGACCGTTAGCTGTATCTCCAACCTTAGATAAGGCAAGAAACTTATTGACAATCACAATCATTGCTAATCGCAATGGTAATCGGTACAAAATTTGCAAGACAGGAACTGAATACTGAATAATCAAGTCTAAAACCAAGATTTGTACTGCAAATCCAATCAAGGTAAAAGACTGCAAAAGTTTTGTAGCTGATTTTAGGAAAGGTTTTATTGAAAATTCTGGACGTGGAAACAATCAAACCAACTCGTAGTCGTAAAGCAGGTCATCATGTTACCACGGCTGCAAGGAAAATCTGTGCTGCGGACCATAGCTTGTGTAGCTTGGAGATAAGACATAAACCTCCTTTATTGGCACCAGAAGCCATTACATCAGCCGGATTGGGAAATGATTTCCCAAGAAATCCTAATCCAATATAAAGCGCACTCAAATCCCAATGCAACAACAATTCCAACAATCCAAATCGTTGAGATATATTCTTTTTATTAGCAGCCAAATTGGTTCAATGTTTCGCACAGCGATAACGCTAAAGCAACAGAGGCAAGCATCTAGCTGCATGGAGACCCTTCAAGAAAGCCAGTTCTGCAAAAGCTGCTGTATTTCCGTGCTAGAACATCTTTACGTGCAGTTGCTCCATATTTATCGCCCCTAAAATGATCCCTGGTTAGAATGACAATCACAAAATGGCAAACATAGGAGTCAAAACTGACCAATCCGATCCAAAATTTTTGAAGGATGTAATGTAAACTGGCAAGCAGCCACGAACATACAAGATTGTAAAAATACAAGTCCTAATCCAGTCATATATCGAAAGCAATGGTGCAATCCCAACTTCATAAGAAGTCGTTGCCGTCCGAGGAATGGCAAAAAATGGACCAATCGTTAGATACAGAACCACCAAGTAACTGGTCGCAAACCAAGAAACCTTTAGAAATTTGTAAACATAGCCTTTTGGATAAAGTACCGATAATCAACAGTTAAAATACACCCAACTCCTGAAAGCACAAATCCTGCAATCCTGACCAGAAGTGTTCGCAGACAAAGCTCCTAAAGTTGGCGGAAAGATTAAAATTTCCTGCGCCGAAAAATATTCCAAACAAGAGGAATCCTGTCAGTGCTCTAATCATCTCTCCCTTTTCTAAAATTCAGTATGCTCCAGCATTATAACAGATTCTTACAAAACTTCCAGTGATGATAGTTAAAATATTGCACAAATTCTGAATGTTTGAGTACGAAAAGCAGCATAATCAAGTCATGCTGCCATATTCTTATTTAATCCCTTAGGGCGATGCAGTGCAGCAGACCTCATCTTTATCCACAGTCCATGCTGGATACCATACCACCGAACTTCTACTGCTCACTTCAGGTACACATCTGACATCGCATCATGAATCTGATCAGTTAATAAGTCAGCCAGTGGACAGCCCATTGTTGTTAAGGTCATATCAATCTGCGTCTCACCATTTTCACCATTGAACCGAATTTCATAACCGTCAAACCAAGATTTCCATACAATATCAATCTCTAACGAGGGTCAATAACTTGTTCCAAACTTTCCAAGATACGATTTTACTATCATCAATCTGTTCGTTTGTGTATGTCATGAAAGCCTGCCTTTATTTACTAGTCCTCAATAAAATCAGCGGAAGTGGCTTTATTGCGACTTTGGATGACGCAATCGGTGCAGGGCTTTGCCCCAATTTGTCGAATCCGTTCACGAGTTACGTTAAAGACTTTTCCAACATCTTCCAGCGCGTACGCATTTTCCCCATCATTTCGTGACCGAAAACGCAAACGTAGTACATTTTCTTCATACGATCTGTTAATGTGTCAAGAACCTCGCACTGTTTCGCGCAGGACGATATGTGTGTGCGTGTTGTATAATCAACTGGATTTTCAATCACTTCATCCTCAATGAAATCACCTGGGTCGATCACTCATCATCTTCTTCTCCAATTGGGGTTTCAAGAGAGACCGGTTCTGGGCAATCTTCGTACACTTCACGAACTTTCGTCTGGTGTCATATCCATGCGCTCAGCAATTTGTTCCAAGGCGCGGATCCGGTCCCACCCTTTGCAAAAGACTTGCCGTTGCGCACCAATTTATTGATCGTCTCAACCATGTGAACCGAATCCGAATCGTACGCGCTTGGTCAGCAATCGCATCGAGTAATCGCTTTGACGAATCCATACCCGCGCGGCACAGGTCGAAAATTTGAAACCTTTGGTATAGTCAAACCGTCAACGGCTTCATCAATCCCATATTTCCTTCGTGAATCAAGTCAAGAAACCGCATGCAGCGTCCAACATAGCGCTTTGAAGCAACGAGACAACCAACCGCAAAATTAGCTTCTGCCAAACGTTGTTTCGCTCTTAAGTCGCTGCTCCACAAGAACAGCTAATCTTTGTTCTTTCTTCATTGGTCAATAACGGAACACCACCAATTTCCTTTAAATACATACGGACAGGGTCGTTCACTTTAGCAGAATCTTCGCTACCAAGCCAACTCTCATCTGTCACATCAGCTCTTTCTTCCTCTGCATTTAAAAACCCGTCTCACTTGGGCTGTCTCTTTATCCGTGGTATTAGCAACTCCTCGCGTCCTGGAATCCGTTGAAGAAGATCAATGCCATCAGCCTGTGCAAAGTAGAATGACTCAGCCGATCATTGATTTTCACCATCGGCTTTGCGTGTACTAGTATGGTTGCGAATAAATTCTGCACCCTTTGAACATCGTGCCAGTATGTTACTTTTTGTTTTAGTAGCCATTCCCACTCCATTCTCCTGAGCTAACAATCGTTTGTAGTTTCTAATCGCCGTATCTGCATCCCCACTCATGAGATGCGTTTCACGGACTACCACATCAATTGATTTTCTTTAGCAAGCACCCCTTTATCTCGCATTTGCTCCACTTCAATCAGCTCCCTGCTCAGAAACTTCCTCTGGTAGATTTTTCTTTCTAAGACCCGATACCAAGCTTGCTAAGGTACCGAATCATGCTTTTGCTCGAGATCAAATCTTTGTGTGTTACCGCCATTTGTTTTTAAAATATCGTACAAAGTCCGTGTAATTCTACCGAAGTGCGAAACGAAAATCTTCTCAAACGATAATCATTTTCGAAATTACAGGATTATCAATCATCCGCTGCAGAAGATGACTCTCTGCCTTACTCAGCCGTGATACTTGCCGTGTTACCGGAATGTCAAGTCTTGACACTTGTTGATGCGATTGCTGTTGCATGTCTCTTCTATTTACCAAACGATGATTATTAACAGCTTGTTCTGCACCCAAGGATAATCAAAATCAGGTAACAGCTCAGCGAACATGGCAAATATAAGGAATTCTTGTGCAGGCACTCGACTCTGACTTTCTGTGCAATCAAAGGCGACATCTCGCTCCACAAACCAATTTGAGCTTGCAAGTTTCTCGATATTATCTGGCTTCAGATAGTTCAAAAGAAACTCTATATCACTAATTCGCGTTTAGTCAGTAAATTTTGTAAATCATCAGCAGAATCTTTTTGATAACCATCTGATCCATGCTATCAGGAATCCTGACAATTTCCAACTGATAAATCGTGCTAATTCATTCAGGAGCTTTCTGCTGTCGCTATCTCGTCCCGCTTTGTCACCATCGTACGTTAAAATAATTTCTCTTGCGAACTTCCGAAGATGCCCCACATGCCCATGCGTCAACGCTGTCTCACAGATCGCTACAGGCATTTGTCTACTCAGCACGATAAGCGGCCATAACATCCATGCAGCCTCATTTAAAGTAAAATTTCGTGACTCTTTCTGATAGTCGCTGCATTTCCTTTGTCCATAGATGGACACAACCTCACAGCTGATTGAAAATCGGTGTACTGCGCACTATTTTTGAGCACTTTCGCGACTCTCTGCTCATATCGCTTGCTTGCCAAATACGACCTGAAAAAGCAATGACTTTGTCCAGCATCATTTGTCAAATGGAAACATAATCCGATTTTGAAAAAGCATCATAGTACGAGATTATTACCAGTTGTTGACATCAAACCAGAATTCATATACTGACCCGTCTCGTCAAATCTCCCACCAACACTTTTTATAAAGACAATGTATTTTCACTATGCCAAACCAATTTGAAAACGCTTGATAACCTCATCTCGTTAAGCCACGTTCATAAAGATAAGAACGTGCTTTTCTCCGATCTTTTGCTGTCATCAATCACTGCATGGTGTATCTTGCAGCTCTGCATGAATGCCTGCGTCATAAAAGCGCTTGACGAGTGATTAGTATGAGTTGACTGTTCTGTTCTTACTATGCTCTATTTCTAACGGAAACTGCACGTGATCGGCAACAATTTGTACAGCGTCCATAAAAGAAACGCCGCGATGTTAATCTTCAATAAATTCTAGCGACATCACCTGACTTCCCCACAGCCAAAACAGTGATAAAATTGCTCTCACTACATTGAATGATGGAGTCCCATGAAAAGGACAGCTCCAGACACTCCTTCCGGCCTTTGTTAGAGTCAACGACTTCTCCTTATGATTTCGACGATATTGACGCTATAATATCAGAAATGATTTCTTTTATCAATCAACAGACAACACCTCTATTTATCATAGACAACAACTTACATTTTATAATAAATTTACCAAAAAGCAAAATATTCCACTATATTTTAGACATTTTATTGACTTCTTCCCTTTTGTAGATATAATATAGCTGTAGTATTTCTCTGAAAGGAAAAAGAAAATGTTAAAGGAATTAAAACTTTCTTCTTCGCGTAACGTGATTGACCTAGCGGTCGGTGTCGTCGTCATCGCTAATGCTCGAGCCATCGTCAAAGTCATTGATGGAAGACGTTATTACCCACTCTTTCTCAATCCAGCTAAAAGCTGCTGGTGTAGTAGCAAATTGCTGGTTTAAAATGGAATGGAATTGCTATCGGCAGTTTCTTATGTGCTGTTATCAATTTCCTCGTCATCGAACAGTTCTTCTTTCATCGTTAAGTTCATGTTGAAAAGCGCAAAGTCTTACTAAAAAGAAGAAGTACACCTGCTGAAGCTGCAGCAGGACCAACTGAATGAGAAGTTCTTCAAGCAAATCAAAGCCTCTGCTCGAAAAGAAATAATAGAAGTTAGGGAAAAATGATTAAAAGATCGTAAGAGTTTGAGAAAGTGTTTTATCTCGTGACTCTTTTCTTTTTGAATAGCCACAAAAACAGGACTTCAATCCTGCTTTTTCTTTTATTAGAATTTCTTCTTTACGTTTACGAGCCGTTTCGATTTACGCTTCACGTTTTACGTGAAGGTTTTTCAGAGAATTCACGTTTGCGTGTTTCTTGAAGAGTACTATTTCAGTAACCGCACGTTTGAAACGGACGAAGAGCATCGTCAGGGATTCATTCCTTGCGTACTACGGTGGACATCAGCTCCCTTCAAGCTGTATCTTTCAAACTTTCTTTACAGATCATATGTAAATACACTTGTCAAGTCTTTTCACAAATTAGGAGAATGTGGTAAACTTTTGTAGCAAGCAATATGTATTAACTTAAAGAGAGTTGATTTTTAGCAATCAAAATCTGCCAACTACTTCATTCCGTAATCTAGCCGCAAAATTTATCGAATTTGTTCTCAAAATGCAAACGAACTGCGATATGATCGCCAGTAGCTGTTCCGGGTCTAAATCACGCTGCAAAACGGTAGGAAATATACGCGGCAATGGTGATATAACCAGCACCTAACAGGCGATTTTCTACCACATAGATTGGATCATATACTGATAGTAGCTCGTTCAACACCAGCCTCCTCTAAATCTTAACACTACTAGTTACAGCAAGGTTTGATTTGACGGAGATCGGTTCCTGTCAAGACATAAACCTGTCTGCAGCTAAGTCAAAACTAGCTTGATAAATTTTATCCGGATTAAAATCAGCACTTCCTCCATTGCGTTTGATGACTCGTATAGAAAACTCCTCAGTTTTATTCGTTTCGTTAAGAGAATACAGTTTTATTATACTATTTTTGCGCTGATTCTCACGATAGATACTGAATATCTATCAGACAAAAGCTACATTCTCTATTTATATTTATCATTATCATTTTCACCGTTGATTTTAATCATTCAATCAAAAGACAAACACTCGAAAAACAGAGTTGTTTGCCTGTGGGAAGAAAGATTAGCTTTTTCTAAAACTCTTCAATTATTTAATCTTTCGTTATTTCTTTTTACGACGGCGAGCACTAGCCAGAGCTCCTAAACCAAGTAGCAAATCCCTACGCAGCAAACCGACCTGCTTTTAGCACCTGTAGCAGGCAGAACTTTTTGACCAGCATTTTATGCCGTTCAACCAACAATGGTTTGCCTGGCTGGCAAGTTCTGCATGTTGTAATTTTGTACTTCATCTGTTCTGAGCCTTCGGAGCAAGCTGACTTTTCAATTGCTCATAGTTTTCTTGTAATCTTATAAATTCGAACGAGAAATCTCAGTGTGCTTTCATCTTTTAACGTTTTAACCTTTAGAGGTATAATCAGGTTGTGCAGCTTGAAGAGCCTTTTTGAGTCTGTTTCCAAGTACTTGTGGTGCATTTTGTAAATTTTTCCGAGTTATCTCTGTGCTTCTTTTAGCTTTGGCTTGACTAGCTTGCAGCGTCTGCCTTGGCAACATTTAACCCGTCAATGTATGACCTTTCTTGAGTTCTGCTAATTTATTTTTAGCAGTTTCTAGTAATCCTTGTTCTTTTGCTAATGCTGCTTGTTTTGTGCCAACTCGATGCATTAGTTGCAGTTGCGCGCTACCAGTCAGCTTCTTTGTTACAACATTTTGCTTCGCTTTTGTCAAGGCCGCTCAGCCGTAATCACTCCAGCATTCGCAGTAGCAAGGGCAGCTGAACGATCTCGCAGCCAACTTTTGAAGATCTGCTACACCTTTGCTTTTGGATATTTGCGTAGCAGATACATAACCTGCTCTCTTGAGCTCGCAACACACACCTCCACTGATTCTGCTGCTGCGCTCGTGCATTTGCGGCTTTGCAGCACCAGCAAACGGCGGACTGGTGGCTTTCATAAGCACTCTGCGCTAAGAAGAGTACCGTTATTGAAGCGTTCATTAGATGCTGTGTGGATACCAACTCATATAAATTATTATATGATTTGAATTACTATAATATGCTGCTGAAATCGAATTGAAGTTTTATCTCATCATTTGAAGATAGTGACCAACTTTGTAGAAGAAAGTGTTGATCGATGATTACGTAAGGTGGTGTCAAATTTGATTGGAATCAATGTCTGCGTCATTTGTTGTTAGCCCACTACTCATTAGCCTCGCTGTGCCATATATAAGGCTTTTCTTTATACCAGTAGTCAAATCGCCCTCTTCACAGAGTCTATTATACGGCTACTGTTTTCACTACAAAATATTTGCCCATATGCCACTCATGGTCTTCTAAAATAAAGAGTTTGGACTCGTTGGCTGGATTTGTATGATCAGGATCAATCAGTTCTTTTTATCCAGCTGCTTTACGGTAAGGCATTGATCGTCTAACCAATCTCAATCGCTTTTAAATTATTTTCCAAAGTTGCTGGACCTCGTTGGACCGAGAACCAACTGTAATACTGTCTTCATGTTTAGCTCTCTTCATAAGTCGCTAGAGCTCAGCAGACGCATTACGAATCGCTTGTTGGCCTGCATTTGTTTCTGTGCATGTTGCATAAATCACCATAGGTCGCTTTACTCAAGTCAACATTTTCTATTAGCAACTTCTGATTGTTCAGCGCGGGTTACCAGCAGCTCGATCAAGAGCCGCTTTCGATTTTCTGCAACTTCGCTCACTTTGCTTTGGACTTGTTCAGCAGCTGCATCGATTTTCTTTAGGAAGATTAGCGATTTTCTTTCACTTTCAGCAAGATGCTTTTCTGCCAAATTCTTTCCGCTTGTTTTCTTCTCTTTTGTGCGGTTAAGATCGTGTTCTCTACGCAACTGGAGTCTTTAGCTGTATCTAATTCACGTTTGTGCAACATCATCAAGTGATTGCTGCCCTGCCAAGGTCATTTCTCTCTTTGATTTTAGTCACTGTGCCTTTGTGTCAGACTGTTCGCTGCTTGAGCTTTATTTTCCTCTGTTGTGTAACCGTCTTCTTCTGACGCTCGCTCACTCTCTTCTTTGCGGTTTCAATAACTTCTGAGTTGCTTTTTCTTTTCTCGCCCCAGCATTTGCAACAGCTTTTTCGCTATCTGCCACCGCGTCCTTGAAAGCATTTACATCTCCCTTGACTTGTTTCTACAACTTTTTGCTGAGCATCTGTTTGAACTTTTGCGCATCGGTTTGCAGCTTTGTTTGACTGAACATCTGTTTCGTAACTGGTTTGGTGATTTTTCAGATGTCTTTGGCTCAGTAGATTGTGTTTTTACTTCTTCGGCATTTACTTGATGATAACCACCTGAAACTATAGTGGTTGCAGCTAAAACCGGTCGTAACTACTGATTAATCTTTTCTCCATTAGACGGCCTCTAATACCGTTACTTTTCATTATAAACCATTCCAGCCTAAATTACAATTCCGCTAATGTATTACTCAGATAACTA
>BNJU01004074.1_pt1 | contig 112783 bp, 130 predicted proteins | sample 8539281 | NCBI WGS metagenome assembly BNJU01 (sample SAMD00202456, study PRJDB9452) | human saliva metagenome | isolation source: human saliva | place: Japan
TCTATCCATATCCATCTCCCCTACAAAGAAGGGAGCAAACGCTGCACCCTGTTTCTCCTTGGTGCGAAGCGTCTGCTCCCTTCTTTTTATCTCATCTTTTCTTTATCTTATCTTTGATTTTTACTGTTTTGGGTTTTACTCTTCGTTTTTTTACTTCTCTTCCGCTCTCTTACTGAGAACAACGTAGCCTGCAAGAGAAAGTACGGACAGACCGAAGAGAGATGCCCTAAAGTCCCGAAAAATTGTAGTCTCCGGTGCTTACCTTTCCTCTTGTAGAAAGGTTCTTTGCTACGGGACGATTCTCGTCGAGAACCTTCCCTTTCTTTTGCAACAGCAACCATATTCTCTACAGTAGCCGGTGTCGGACGGTTCTCTCCCAGAACTTCACCCTGGTTAGACGGTGTCGGACGATCCTCACCCAGTACATTTCCCGGCTGAGACGGTGTAGAAGGATTCACAATCGGTGTTCTGCTTCCGCCATTGCCGCCATTTCCACCGTTACCGCCATTGCCCGGGTTAACAGGCTGTACAGGATTTACCGGAGCAATCGGTGTTACCGTACGTTCCTTATCTGTAAACTTAACTGTCAAGTAAACCTTGTCATTATCCTGACCGGCAACCTTGTCACGACCGGCATCGTTCTGGATAGCGCCCCACTTATAGGAAATCTTTCCATTAAACTTGTCATGCCCTACATCCGCATTCATATACCCCACTAAGGTACCTTTAAAACTTCCTTCTGTAGTTATGGTTTTCTCCGTAATGTTTCCTGTTGCGGTTGTAGAACTTGTCTCAGTCTCTACTCTATTGTCGGACGCAGAATTTAACTTGATTCCTTTCATCACCAATTGAATCTTCTGCGCGGAACTATTTACTAAATTTCTTAAATTTCCAAACACACTGGTGTTATATTTGTGTTCACTACTCGGATGTCTAAAATTCTCAATTTTGTTCCCAGCTCCGTACAAATATTCCAGACCAACCTTATCCCCTGTATATTGATTTTTAAGCGGAGTCATCTTTGTTAAATCCAAATCCATAGCAATACTGACTTTATTCTTGGAAAAAGATGAATTGCCATAGTTGATGCGATAAATCATCGGTTTTCCATCAGCAGAGCTAAGCTCATAGTGTTGCTTTGCATCCTCTAAGTCTTTAGGAAGATGGAAGCTTCCATCCAAGTTATTGTCCATCTGAACAACCGTTCTGAAACCGGTAGTCAAATTATTAACATAGGTATCATTAATATTGATATCATTATAACCAAGATACCAAGATATTGACCCCGGAATAATATTTTTCCCAACTCCTTCCGATGCTGTTAACGCTTTTGCTAACTGAAGAAACATCAAGATCCGCTTTTTAAGGAATAACTATCCTCCTTATCTACTGAATGTGCATCCTTTTCCGTACTATCGTAGGAAGAAGCCCCCTTCTTTGCAATAGATAAATCCCCTTTCATTATCATATCTTCTGCTCTTATATCAGAAAACGTCGAAACGGAGTTAAAGCCTCCCGGTAATTCTGCAAGTGTTTTCCCCTCTTTGGCATCTTCGGGCTTAATAGTAGCAGCAATGCTATTTTCAGCAGGGAACAAAGATATAAATTTCCCGCTAAAGTGAATATCCGTTTCCTGCTTATCATTCTCCACCACACGATCCACATGATCCACTTTGTTCGCATTGTTTGGCACAGTAGTTCCCGAATTTACAGGCGGCTCATTAAAGGAAATCGAGCCGTCCGAATTCGTTATCACATCTGAGGATACCGCTGCCGGAGCCGGAGTTGTTGTGCTTGCTGCGGGTGTAGCAGCCGTAGCCGTAGTTGTCGCAGTTGTCGTAGCCGTTGTATCTGCCGCCGGAGTTGCTGTTGTGCTTGCTGCGGATGCGGAAGCTGCTCCGCCAGCTACTGTAGTTCCTGTACTGCTTGTTGCTCCTGCTGCTGCAATTGCCGGTGCCGACACTGCTGTACTTGCAGTTCCCTCTTCTGCTCTTACTGTCATCGGGCTTACTGCAATCGTTCCTGTTACAGCGAGTGCAGCTACTTTTAATCCTAAATTCTTTCTTCTCATGTCTTCTCTCCTCTATCCATTATTGATTTGATTGATTTTGTCCCATAGTAGCTACTCTCTTCTCCTGAATTCGTCCTATGGTTCTCCTTAAACTTTCGCTATCCTACAATCTAAAAAAATTAAGAAATCAACATAAATATAGAGGATTAATTGTTTTTGCTTTTTTTCTATTTTAAGAATCTTCTTACAATTTTTATAAAATTCTTTTATTTACAGCAAAAACGCAATTAAAATTATTCGATTTTTGTAATTTAAAACATATACATAATTTTACTTTCTTTTCCTCTCCTCTTTCTCGTTTGACTATCTTTCCGATTTCCTTTTCCTCCCTAAAAAGAGGCAGACAGATGTCTGCCTCCTCTCTAAACCTTTTTCTCCGTTTCCTATTCTTCCGACGTATACATTCTCCCACGCCGTTCTCTATCCTTCCGGCGCGAACTCTCTTCCATTTCCAAAAACGAAGCGGCCACAGCCGACACCCTCTTCAAAGTGACACTTCGCAATGCCGAGATCGACCAGATCCAGTTCATAGTCATTTGCGATGGTCGCGGTTAACACCCCGTCATGGTAATGAAAGAACGGTTTCTGCTTATTCATTGCGCTCGGAGCAAGCGCCACCGCTTCCATCCCTTCTCTAACCCATTTCGGATAGGGCTGCTTTCCTTCAATCCTGCTCAACCAGTCCTTCTTCTTCGTATGGAAAAGGGAAGTCGTAAGCTTCCCGACCAGTCCCGCATTTCCCGCGTAACCGAGAAGAATGACCGCTTCCACCTGTTCCTCCTCCGGATAAGAAAACTCCTCCCGGTCAAAGGTGCCTCCCACCCAACAGGTCTGCACCCCTTCTCCTTCGGAATAGAGCAGGAGTTTCTCTCCATAATACCCGATTTTCTCCTTAAAGTAAGGAAGTCCCGGATTTCCCTTCAGAAGAAGGAGGCTTCGTACATTTTTGAAAAGGCCGTACGATTTTCCGAAGTGGGAAAAGGCTTTGCTCCCGTCTTCCACAAACTCGATATTGAGTTGACTCTCCGTGTTTTTCTTCGAGAATTTCCGCCTGCAACTTCTCAATAAATCCTTCCGGAAGCGCTTCTCCCGAAAAACTCCGCTGGGACTTTCTCTTCTGAACAATTTCCTTCATTCTTGCTTTTCTTTTGTCCTGTACTGCCAAACTCATGCTAGTCCTTCTTCCATTTCCATATTGCCATCGTAAAAATCAAAATGTAACCGATAAAACTATAGATATCCGGCACCTCCCCGAACACGACGAAACCAAGCAGTGCAGAGAAAATGACCTGACTGTAGTCAAAGACCGAGATTTCTTTCGCCGGTGCATAGGAATACGCCTTCGTCACAAAAATCTGTCCGACCGCCGCACTGATTCCCGCGCAAAGGAGATACAGAAACTGCATCATCGTAGGGGAAACAAAATGCAGTACGCAGAACGGTAAGATCACAATAAGAGAGAAAAAAGAAAAATAAAACACAATCTGCGCACCGTCTACCCCCCGCATGCCGAGTTTCCGCACAAAGGTATAGGCTGTACCTGCACAAAAGCCGCCGAAGAGACCGACCAGCGCAGGAAGGCCGAGAACTCCCTGCCCCGGCTTCACGACGAAAGCCGCGCCGAGAAGGGCAATCAGCACCGAAACAATCGCTACGATACTCGGCTTTTCCTTCAAAATGAAAATCGACATCACAATCGCAAAAAACGGTGCCATTTTCTGCAAGATACTGGCATCCCCAAGTTTCAGATACCCGATTGCCCAGAAATTACAAACCAGTCCTGTTGTGCCGAAGAGACAGCGTAAAAACAGGGGAAAACGAGTGTCCTTCTCTACAAAGAAGGATGCCCCGTCTCTTCGCATGATGAAAAAGGCAATCAACGCCGCAACGGCATTCCGAAACATCGCTTTCTCCATGACCGGCACCTTTCCCGAGAGCTTCACGAAGAAGCCCATCCCGGCGAAGCCTGCCGCAGAAAGAATGATGGCAAGAATGCCCTTTAAACGATTCTCTCTTTCTTTTCCTTTCTCATGTAACGGAGTCCCTTTTTCTCCCATTTCCCCTAAATTCCCTTTCCTTGTCACCCTTCTATCTGTTGCCTTTTCGTTTCGCGTCGCTTCCCTAATTTTCCGTTTACTTCTTCTTATCGCCACTTCCCCTATTTTCCGTTCACTTCTTCTTAGCGCCGCTTCATCCATTTTCCGTTTGTAAAATCCGGAATCGCAACGGGCATTCCGCCTAAAGCGATGGATTCCTCCGCCAGTGCGGAAATGCTCATCCAGCTCGCCATATCATACACATCGATAGGCATGGGAAGCCCTTCCTGCAATGCTCTGATAAAATCGGAGAACACAAGGTAATCCATGCCGCCGTGCCCCTTCTTCACGCCCGTTTTCAGGTAATCCTTCCAAAGCGGATGCTCATACTGCGCGCGGAAACGCTCTACATTTCCCCACTGTTTCTTCCATTCGAAGTGATCTTTCGCCCCCTCATCTCCATCCAGGAAAATAGAAGCGTTGTCCTCCATATACATTCCCTTCGTGCCCTGCACGGTAAATCCTCTGGAATAGTAGCGCGGTAAAGTGGTATCTAAAGTGAGAAGAATACTCTCTCCGTTACTGCACTTAATGATGGTATTGACCACATCGCCCTGCTGAAAAACGGTGTCCAGAAGTTCCCGGTCATCCGGTTTCTTCTCCTGAATATAGGCGTGCAACCCCGCTACCTTGGATGCCATCGAAGTAAGCGTGAGCATCCGATTTCCTCTGTTCAGATGAAGAATCCTGGCTATCGGGCCGAGCTCGTGGGTCGGATAATTCTCCGTATTCCGATGGATATAGTTATCGAGGCGATAGTGCCGCTTCTCTCGCCCGAAGGAAACCTCTTCTCTCAGGTCATGACGGTAACCTCCCTCACAGTGCACGATTTCCCCGAGTACCCCGGCTTCCGCCATGTGGTAGACCATCATCTCATCTCTTCCGTAGACGCAGTTTTCCATAAACATAATCGGCGTCTTCGTCTCCTCATAGCAGTCCACGAGTTTCCAACACTCGGAAATCGAATATGCACCGCCGACTTCGGATGCTACCGCCTTTCCTGCGCGCATCGCGTCCATGGCAATAGCACTGTGCGTTTCCCAGGAAGCACAAATCAGCACGGCATCGAGCTCTTCCATCTGAAGCATCTCTTTATAGTCGGAAAATGTCATGGGTCTCACTCTGCCCATCTCTTCCAGCGCCTTTGCCGTCTCTTCTCTTCTGTCCTCATAGACATCACAGAGCGCGATAAATTCTACATCCGGATGTTCCGAATACACATATTTGACCAGTTCAGACCCTCTTTGTCCAAGGCCGATGACGCCAAGATGAATCTTCCTTCCCATAGCTTCTCCTTTCCCTTCATGCAAGCTTTGATTCTAGCATACTTCCAAAAATTTCGCACTTCCGATTCTTTTAAAATATTTTCTTTGCAAAGATTTCGAAAATTAAGCGTTTTCTCTAAATTAAGGCGATTGTTCCGAATGAATATGTTTTTTAATGAAAGCGCACGGACACGCATAAAAATACCGTGGGAGGCACTGTTTTAAAGAACAGCACCTCCCACGGCATATAAAAAGATTATTGATTATGAGAAAACTTGTTTTATGACCTATCTTGCTTTATGACAAATCTTGTTTTGCGCCTTGTTCTGCGTCTTGTTTTTTGTGTCTCTTCTACCCGTTACGGAAGAAGATAGCTCTCGATATTCTGCTCCGCATAAGGAAGGAAACGATAGCTGTTGTACACTGTAGAGGATACCGAATTACTCGATCCCGGGTTCAATACAACTTTTCCGTTTTTCTCCGAAACTTCATATCGTGTTACGCCTTTTGTACGGTCGTTCGGCTCTGTGAGATAGAGTGCGGTGAGCTTCCCGACCCTCGTCCACTCTGCACCGAGAACCAGTGCCGGAGACTTTCTCCCCCCGGAGAATCCGCTTTGTTCCAGGATGAACGGTTCATTGTTTTCGATTCTTTCTTTTGTCCAGTCGGAAAAGCTCTCCAAATCCGTGCATTCTCTCTGATCCAGCAGTGCTTCATTCCGGTAATTTTCCGGAATGCTTCCGGAATGCGCTGTCGCGCCGGAAGCAGTTCCCGGAAGCACAGACGCACTGGCTACGGAAGACGCGCTTTGAGCGGATGCCGCTGTAGCGGAAGGCAGAACTGAGGCACTGGCTACAGAAGAAGATAACGTAGCGCTTCCGCCGACTCCGCCTGCTCTTTGGTAGAGTGCGTAGACAGATTCCTGCCCGCCTGCCGCCTTTTCACGAAGGAGGTCGCTCAGCTTATGTACTTTTCCGAAGATGCGAAGGCTTGCGTCCGGCTGATTCTGTACAATCTCTCTTATCTCCGCTTCGTGTGCGCTGAGATAGTAATCCAGAAGGTCCCGCTCCACCGCATAATAGGAAAGGGAGGCAATATAATGCTTCTCTCCAGACATACTTTCTACCCGCTCCGGCACATTTTCCCGGTCAAGGATGCCGCGGCCCGCTTCATACGGCTTAAAGCCGTAACTGTAGGTTCTCTCCCCTATAATAAGCCTCTTCGTCAAGAAATCACTTTCGTGCAACTGCACACCCTCGATAAAATGAGACTCTCTTGCTTCTTCCCTTCTCTTTTTCTCTAAGGCAGCTCTCTCCCTCTCTTCTCTTTCTCTCTTTTCTCGCTCCTGTTTCTGAAGTTCCGCCTTCTGTTTCGATTCTTCCGCATCTTTCCTCTGTTTCTCGAGCGCCGCTCTTTCCTCTATCTCCACTTTTCGTCTTAATTCATTCTGCTCATGGAAAATACGAAGTTCCTCTGCCGAGGAAAAGAGATTGCTTGGGGACGAATGATATGTAGTTTGCCAGGAAGAGGAACCGCTTCCGGCACTTCCCCTGCTATAACTGCCGCCGCTACCGGAACCGCCTCCCTGAACCGCCGGAGCCCCCTGCTGCGCGGAATCCGCCACTACCGGAGCCGCCGCCCGAGCCACCGGAACCGCCGGAAGAGGCAAGTGGCTTAAGAAGAGAGTCGGTCTTTCCTGCCTGAGCGGCTTCTTCCGCTACTTTTCTCTCTTTCTCCGCCGCTTTCTCCTTCTCCACCGTGCTCTTCACGCCGAGTTCCGGCTTATAAACGGATTCTCCCTTTTCATTTGCCCATTTTCCGCCGGCAGAAACAAAGTAGCCATCCGGCGTCTTCTCATTCTCCGCCATCTTTCCGGTCGTAGCATCAAAGTAGTAGCAGTAGCCGTCAATCCACTGCCAGCCTTCTGCAAGCTTTCCGAGAGACGCCTCCTTCGTATCCAGGAAATACCACTTTCCCTCCATCTGTACCCAGCCTGTTGCAAGAGTTCCTTTTATCGGGTCAATATAATATTTCTTTCCTTTATCTTCTATCCAGCCTGTTTTCTTCTCGCCATTTTCCCCAAAAAATAACCAGTTTTCACCGCTCTGCACCCATTTTTCCGCCGGCATGCTGTTCTTCCGCACGCACAAGAAGCGGAGATAGTGCCGTAAGCGCAATAATACTGAAGGAATGATTCCCTTCCTTCCGAATTCTTCATTTTTCCTCCTTCTCAAAGAATCCACAAACTTCTTCCGAAGTACTATTAAGAATTTCGGCGTTTTTGCAAATAAGATTATAAAATTTACGTAAATTAATCTGGAAATATCTTCACTATACCCGGATTATTTTTCCTTTTAAACAAAATAGAAGAAATGGAAGAATTTTTATAACAAAAAGAGCTATAAAAACGCTCTTGTGGACACACACTCTTACGGACTGACCGCTCGCAAGAGAAAATGCGCTTTCACAAAATCGATTTTATAGCTCTTTTCTATCGTTACACTTCAATCATGCTTATGCAGGAACTTCAGAAGAACCTCTTTGTACTTCTGCTCCTCATCTGCAAAGCACATATGACGGGAATACGGAAAAGCTCCCACTCCGCATCCGGAATGGCATCATACATTAATTTAGCGATGTACGGAGAGCAGAGATCCTCCTCACCGTCGCAAATCAAAGTAGGATAAGCAAAATGATGCAACTTCTCCATGTAGTCATAGTCACGAAGAGTCCCTGTCGGTGTGAACTCATTGGGTCCCCATCCGGCTACATACGCCTCTCCTCCGGCACGCTTCTTTCTTCTCAAGCACTCCGGATCCTTCTCGGTGAAAGGTCCTGCACAGTAACGCTCCATAAAAGCGGTAATCGCTTCCAGGTAATCTTCCGCATCATAATTGCCGGTTTCTTCCGCTCTCTTGATGGCTTCCTGCTGTTCCTTCGGCATATAGCCGACACGACGCTTCTGCTCACTTTCCCAGATTGCATTGTAGGGAAGCGTACTGGAAAGCACTACGGACTTAATGCCTTTCGGTGCGTAGTCACAACCATAGATAATGGCAAGCATACCGCCCCAGGACTGCCCAAGAAGGTGTACCTCATCCAGGTGAAGGTGCTTACGAAGAGCAATCAGCTCATTTACCCAGGTCTCCTTCGTCCAAAGTTCCGGATGTCCATCCACATAGGAATTTCCGCAACCGATCTGGTCATACATAATAATCTGTCTGTCATCCCGGTCTGCTAAGTCATCCAGGATTTCAAAATAGTTATGCGTTGACCCCGGTCCTCCATGCAGAAGAAGAAGCGGTGCTTTCTTCGGATTTGCCTCTCCCACAATTCGATAATACGTCTCATAGCCCAAATAGGGCATGGTACCTTCTACAATTTTAGCCATCTTTCCCCCCTCATAAATTCAACTCTTCCAGCTTACTCAGCTTTCTCGATTGTGCCGTCTTTCTTCACAACAAGAAGGTCTTTGGTGTAGTGATTCAGTACCTTGCAACCGTCCTCCGTAATGATGACAAGATCCTCTACACGAACACCGATATTCTCTTCCGGAATATAGATTCCCGGCTCAACGGAGAAGCACTGTCCAACCTCGATGATTTCTTCATTTACAGAGGAAACATCACCGACCTCATGGTCTTCAATACCGGCAGAATGTCCTGTTCTGTGTGAAGTACTTTCCGAAGCCTTTCTCCTCGATGTAGTTTCTGCAAGCTAAATCGACATCGCACATCCGATTGCCCGGCTTTGCCATGGCAATTCCGCGAAGGTTTGCATCCCGAACAATCTGATAAATCTCTTTATGGCGCGGACTTACCTCTTCAATAAACACGGTTCTTGTCATGTCGGAAATATAATCGTCCAGCACGCCGCCGATATCCAGAATGACGCAATCGCCCTTCTTTCCTTTCGAGTTATCCGTTACATGGTGCGGGTCAGCTGCGCCGTGACCATACGCGGTAATCGGATCGAAGGAAACACCGGATGCACCGTGCTTCTTATATAACTCTCTGGTAAGATGATTCAGCTCCTTCTCCGTGTAGCCCTTTACCACATTCGGAATCAGGTCTGCCATTACCTTATCGTTCAAAAGGGAGGAAGCAATGAGCTTTTCCTGCTCCTCTTTACTCTTAATCTGTCTTACCTTGTCTACGATTACAGAACCGTTCACATAGGAGGAAGCACCGTGCAGCTCCTGCAAGTGAAGTAAGAAGCGGGATGGCCAGGTCTTATCCACACCGAGCGGTGCATTCTTGTCAATTACTTTCGAAAGAATGGCTACGGCATCATCCGTATCATCAAAATACTGAATCTCTACACCAAGATCCTGCTCGATCGGGAACAGACGGTTCACAAACATCTCTTCCTTACCTTTTGTGCTGATGTAAAGCGCAAGCATTCTTTCACCCGGGAAAATCCAACGTCCGGTCAAGTAGAAAATTGCGGGTGGATCCGTAATCAGCATCTGGGGAAGATTCTGCTCTTCCATCTTCTTGTAAATTCGGTTTAGTTTCTCTCTGTCCATCTTAATATCTCCCTTCTTTAACGCTGTACTCTACCGGAGCTGTCTCCCCCGGCAAGCTTCTCCACTTCGGGGACGCTAACCATATTATAGTCCCCTTCGATACTATGTTTCAAGGCTGAAGCTGCAACTGCAAACTCCAAAGCGGTTCTGCTGTCATCTCCCTTTAAGAGGGAGTAAATCAAACCGGCAGCAAAACTGTCGCCTCCACCGATACGGTCCACTATATGCACAGGGTAAACCTTTGAGAACAGGCATTCTTTCCCGTCATAAAGGAGTCCCGACCAGTTATTATCCGATGCGGTTTTACTTTCTCGCAAGGTGATTGCCACCTCGGAGAAATGGAACTGCTCCGCAAGTTTCTTCGCTACCTCTTCGTATCCCTCTTTATTCAGCTTTCCGGTCGATACATCCGTCTTCTCCGCCGCAATACCGAAGACGGTCTTCGCATCCTCTTCGTTTACGATGATCATATCGATGTACGCACTGAGCTTCACCATCGCCTCTCTCGCCGCTTCTTTCGACCAGAGCTTACTGCGGTAATTGACATCACAGGAAACCTTCACGCCGAGACGCTTCGCCGTGCGACACGCCTCTTCACAGATCTCCAGCACATTTTTGGAAAGCGCCGGGGTGATTCCGGTAAAATGGAACCAGTCCGCGCCCTGCAAGATCTTCTCCCAGTCAAAATCACTCTTCACCGCTTCGGAAATCGCGGAATGGGCTCTGTCATAGGTACAAATACTCGGACGCTGTGAAGCCCCCTTCTCATTGAAGTAAATGCCGACACGATTGCCTCCGCGCACAATCTTCGTCGTATCTACCCCATATCTTCTTAAAGAATTGATGGCAGCCTGTCCCACCATGTGTGTCGGAAGTTTCGTGATATAAGAAACATCGACGCCGAAATTGGCAAGGGAAACGGCGACATTTGCCTCCGCTCCTCCAAAAGTAAACTGCACTCTTTCCGCCTGAATAAAGCGCTCATAATTGTAAGGCTGCAAGCGCAGCATTATTTCTCCAAAACTGACAACTTTCGCCAAAATACACCTCCAAGCCGTTCTATACCGTTCCTCTTCGTGCTTCTCTGATAATCTTCACGGATTCTTCGCAAAGCCTTGTGATTTCCTCCCAGGCCCCTTCTTCAATCAGCTTATCTTTCACCATGTAACTGCCGCCACAAGCCGCTATAAGAGGAGACGCCATATATTCTCCGAGATTCTTCAGGGAAATGCCTCCGGTCGGCATAATCTTAAACATGGGGAAGGGTCCCGAAAGCGCCTTAATCATCGGAATACCGCCCAGTTGCTCTGCCGGGAAGAACTTCAACACCTTCAGATCATACTTCAAAGCCTTATGATAATCACTGGCGCTGCTTGCCCCGGGAAAAATGGGGACGTTCCGCTCCTGTGCATACTCTACGAGCTCCTCATCAAAGCCGGGACACACGATGAATTCCGCACCGGCATCCACCGCACGATCAATCTGCTCTTTCGTGGTCACGGTTCCTGCACCGAGAAGCATCTCCGGGAGTGCCGCGTGCATCAGACGAAGCGCCGTATCCGCCCCTTCCGCACGGAAAGTGACCTCCCCAATCGGAATGCCACCCTTACACAAGCTCTTTCCCAGGTTTACCGCATCTCTCTCCGGATGCTTCAACTTGATTACCGGTACGATTCCCACTTCACTGATTCTCTCTGCTATCCTGTCCACCAGTTATCGCTCCTTTCCGCTATCCTGCTGTCCGCTTACTCTCCCGGGAAAGCAGGCATATTTTCTTTTCATTATTATTTTTATTCTACCAAAATTTTCCTCTTTAACATAGGATAAAATAAAGAATATTCACAAAAATATTCTTGTTTCCTATTCTTTCTTTTTCTCTTTCCTTTTCCTTTCTTCCGGCTCCTATCCTTTTTATTTTTGATAAATTGGCGTATACTGTAACTCGTTGGCTTTTTTCTGTCCTATATGATGTTGACGTTTCTTCGGAACCATAGGATGAAAATGCGTCAGCTGTCTATAGAACAATGCTATTTTAGATAAAGACAAAGGAGTGCATAAAGATCATGAATTGGAAAAAGAGTATGGCTTCGGAAATGATTTTCCCTATTGAAAAACAAGATAAAGGAAAGAATATCCTCTTCTTCTCCTTCCTCTTCCTTCTTGCTCTCTTTCTGCTTTTCCCTCTGAAAGGATATGCGGAAGAAAGTGCGGAGCATCACCTGAAAAGCTATTACAGCTTGTACTACAAGGGCGTAGGATTTCAGGAATACAGCAACGACGGTCAGAGGCAGGTACGAAATGACTCCTACCCCACGGCAATGAAAGTGCTTTTAAAACATCAGCCGGAAGGGATGAGCGGTACAGTGCAATATCAGGCAAACCTCTCCGGTCTCGGATGGTCCGCAGTACATGAGAACGGTCAAGTAATAGGCGAAGGACAGGAGATGCCCATCGAAGGAATCCGCGTCTTCTTAAACGGCGCCCTGAAAGAGCAATACGACGTCTACTATAAAGCCTCGGTGCTCCATGAATGGCAGCACTGGGTAAAAAACGGAGAAGACAGTAACCCTGTCGGTGTCGGAAAGCATATCGACGGCATGATTGTTACCGTTGTGAAAAAAGGAGAAAGTCCGAAGGAAGACAGTGCTGCCCCTGTAAGCGCTACCGCAGAGCAAGGTACTGTAGATCCTACCCGTCCGATGGTTGCCCTGACCTTTGATGACGGCCCGGGGCTCTATGAAGACAGAATCCTCGCTTCTCTACAGAAATATAACGGAAAAGCAACTTTCTTCTTCGTCGGAACGCAGGCAACAAAATTCCCGAATACCGTGAAGAAGCTTGCGGCTGCCGGTATGGAAATCGGAAACCACAGCTACAAACACGAAAATCTTCCGAAGCTCTCTCAGGGCGCAATCGTCGGTTCGATTTCCAAAACAAATGAAATTCTTCGGAATCTTTCCGGACAGCCCGTACACCTTGTCCGTCCGCCTTACGGAGCAACGGCAGGAAGTGTAAAGCCGGCTCTTGCGAGTCTAGGACAGCCTTCCATCCTCTGGAGTATCGATACACTGGATTGGAAGACCAAGAACGCCGATAATACGGTAAATGTTGTTCTTTCCCACGTGAAAGACGGAGACATCGTCCTCATGCATTCCATCTATAAGCAAAGCGCTTCCGCCGCTGAGCGAATTATTCCGGCTCTTCGGGAAAGAGGCTATCAGCTGGTAACCGTTTCCGAACTGGCTAAAGCACGAGGCGTTTCTATGGAAAGCGGAAAGAATTACAGCCAATTCCATAAGAAGAAGTAGCTAAGAAGTAAAATAAGAAGGTACTAAAAAGGTATTCAGGCAAAATCCTGAATACCTTTTTTGTGATAAGTTCCTTTTTCTTCGGAACTTTTCCCTTTTTCTTATTCCGCACATCTCCGATACTCGTCTCCGCCTTTTTCTTCGTCATAGAGGTGACAGTATACGATGTGCCCGTTTCCCATATCCTTCTTCTCAGGAGCTACCTTCTTGCAGATTCCCATGCATTCTTTACAACGGGTATGGAACTTACAGCCTTCCGGAGGATTTGCCGGAGAAGGAATGCTTCCTTCCAGGATGATTCGATTCATCTTCGCTTCCGGATCCGGAATCGGAATCGCGGAGAACAGAGCCTTCGTATAAGGATGCAGCGGTTCTCTAAAGAGATCCTTCGTGTCTCCGAACTCCACGATATTCCCGAGATACATCACCCCGACCGTATCGGAGATATGCTCTACGACGGATAAGTCATGGGAGATAAAGAGATATGTCAGGTGGAACTTCTCCTGCAAGTCCTCCAAGAGGTTGATAACCTGCGCCTGAATCGATACATCGAGAGCGGAAACCGGTTCGTCACATACCACGAACTCCGGATTCAGCGCAAAGGGCTCTTGCGATACAGATTCTCTGTCTCTGTCCGCCGGAAAACTCGTGGGGATACCGTCCCTTATGGAAAGGCTGCAAACCGCACTCATCCATAATCCTATCAATATACTCTTCGTACTCGTTCTGTGGTACTAGCCGGTGTTCCTTCACCGCTTCTCCGATAATCTCCCCTACCGGAAGTCTCGGAGACAGGGAAGAGAAGGGATCCTGGAAAATAATCTGCATCTTGGTACGCATCTCGTTCATTTCTTTTTCGGGATGTCGTAGACTTCTTTTCCGTTGAATAGAACCTGTCCAGCGGTTTTCTCTCCGCTCAGACGTAAAATCGTTCTGCCGGTCGTCGTCTTTCCGCATCCCGACTCTCCGACAAGTCCCATTGTCGTTCCTCTCTTGATGTGAAAGGAGATGCCGTCAATGGCCTTCACATGACCGACAACCGTATTGAAGAATCCCCCTTTATAGGGAAGTATTTCTTGAGTCCGTTGACTTCAGAATATTTTCTTCATTATGAACGATTGGCGTAAAGTCTTTCATTTCGCTTTTTCCATCATTTCCACTTACCCTTCACGAACCTGTATACCCGACGTTTCTTTTCTCTACAATCGTATTCTTCGAAGCCTCGTCATAGAGATAACAGCTGACTCTATGCGTCTCGGAAAGATAAATTTCTCTCGGATACGCACCGTCGCAGCAAGGCATCCGCCTGTCGCAACGATCTCTAAAGTAACAGTAATTCGGCATATTGATCGGATTCGGCACTTTTCCGGGAATCGAGTAAAAGCTTCTCTACTTCTCTCCCTACCACCGGCTTCGACGCCATGAGGTCCAATCGTATAGGGATGCGCAGGATGCGCGAAAATTTCTTTCGCGGTTCCCGCTTCCACAACCCGTCCGGAGTACATAACCACGACATAATCCGCCATCTCCGCAATCACACCGAGATCATGCGTAATCAGCATGATGGACGAGTTAATCTGATCCTTTAAGTTCCGAAGGAGGTCGAGAATCTGTGCCTGAATCGTTACATCAAGCGCTGTTGTCGGCTCGTCCGCAATAATCAGTTTCGGGTTGCAGGCCAGTGCCATCGCAATCATGACACGCTGCCGCATACCGCCGGAAAGCTCATGCGGGTACATCTCATAGACGCCCTCGCTGTTCGCGATACCAACCATCTGTAACAGTTCAATGGTTCTCTTCTTCACTTCTTCCTTCGTCTTGTAGGCATTTTCATGGAAAATGAGTACCTCTCCGACCTGATCTCCGATCTTAAAAACCGGATTCAGGGAAGTCATCGGTTCCTGGAATATCATCGACATGAAGTTTCCGCGGAGATCTTGCATGACATTCTCCGGTGTCTTTGTGATGTCATATACCTTATCGCCGGTATTTAAGCGAATGGCTCCCTTCGACAACCTGTCCCTGCGGTCTCTGTAAAAGTTGCATAAGGGACAGAGAGGTTACCGACTTACCGCAACCGGACTCTCCCACTACACCGACCGTCTTTCCCTGGGGGACATCGAAACTGACCGAATCCACACTTCTTACCGTTCCGGCATCCGTAAAGAAATAGGTGTGGAGATTCTCAAACTCCACCGCATTTTCCGGATTCCGCATCTTGGTCAGATACTCGCTTTCCGGAACATTCCTTCTCTTCCGCTGTTTTTCCAGCTTCGATGTGATTGCTTTATTTTCTCTCGATATCCTCCGCGATTCTTTCGCGGAAAGATAACCGTCATTCTTTGCCATAGTATTTCCTCGATTCTATCGTTTCATCTTCGGGTCAAATGCATCTCTGAGCCCGTCTCCAACCAGGTTAAACGCAAGTACCGTAAGCAATAAGCAAACGCCGGCGGGAACCCAGATGAAAAGATAATTGCTGAGTACATAGGTATTGTTTACATCGTTTATGATATTTCCCCAGGAAGCGAAGGGGAACTTTACACCAAGACCGAGGAAGGAAAGAACCGCCTCGGTAAGAATTACGCCGCCGAGACTCATCGTACAGGTTACGATAAGCTGCGGAATAACGTTCGGAAGCAAGTGCCTCGTAATGCGGTGAATCGGCTTAATTCCCGTCGCCTCCGTCGCCATCATGAACTCCTGCTCACGAAGGGTCAGAATCTCACCGCGCACCAGTCTCGTAATCGAAGGCCAGCCGAAGAAACCGAGAATAATCATCAGATAGAGCATACGAACCTTCGGATCTACGTGCATGGCATCCATCGCCGCACCGATGATGATGTAGATCGGAATCGTCGGAATACAGTAGAATACATCCACAACACGCATGATTAAATCATCAATCCATCCGCCGAAGTAGCCGGAAATACCGCCCATAAGCATGCCGATGACCGTCTCGATAATCACTACGACAAAACCGATATAGAGAGAAACTCTTCCGCCATACATCAGTCTGGTCAGCATATCCATCCCGTTCTTATCGGTTCCGAGCGGATGCTTCCTGCTCGGGCTGGAATAGGTATCGTAGACCATCTGCTCTCTCTTCTGCTTAATGTTGTAGGTCTTTGACGGAGCATCGTACTGAATGGTATAGACAGACTCTTTTCCGTCGGCATCTTTGAAACGGAAGCTGTCCTTCTTTGCCTGAATATCGGCGAGCAACTCTTCTTTGAACTCTTTCGTGAAGGTAACATCGCTCATGATGGCATTCAAGATGTAACGTCCTGCCGTAGCATAAACCTTTCCGTCTTTCTCGATGGTTCCGTCTTCTTTTATGCTGTAGTTTATGCCGCCTTCACTGAAGGTTTTCTCTTCGTTCGTATAGGCCTTCAAAATGGCAAGCTGCTCGGCATAGGGAATCGCATCACTCCCCGCCGCGGTTACCATATCGACAGCAGCAAAGGCAACGGGAGTCGTTCCTCCCTTTTCATAAATCAAATGAAAATCCTTCCCCGCTTCTTCATAGCGATAGTCCTTCCCGCCGGCAGAGAAATCCGTCTGTTTCTTTCCTTTCGCGAGAATGAACTGTGCCTGTGCGACCTTCGAGAAAGAATCCTTATCCGCCTGCTGATACCGGAGCTCCGTGTTCGCCTTCACGGCAGCATACTTCTGCACCTGCGAATCCTTCCGGTAAAAGAGCTGAGACTCTTTATACGGCGAAAGCATTCCTCCTACAAAGGAGAAGACGAACATCGCAAGGAGAACCACCATACCGAGCACGGCAATATGGTTTCGAAAGAAACGCTTCGCCACCATTGCCCCCGGAGAAAGGGTCTTTACACGACGATCGTCGTTCAGGGAGTATCCGGTCTTCGTTTCTTCGGAAAGGACCGTTTCCACGATTTTTTCTTCCGTATGCGCTCCATCTGTAACGCTTTCTTCCACTCTTACGATTGTTTCTTCCGTTTCCTCGGAATGCTTATTCTGCTTATCCATCATCGACTCTTCCTCCTTTCCTACGCAATCCGTACACGGGGGTCAACCACCGCATACAAAATATCCGTGATTAAGTTTCCAATCAGGGTCAGCGCGGCAATAAACACCAGATAGAACATGGAGAAAGGAATATCGCCGGCAACCATTGCCTGGTAGGAAATGTAACCGATACCCGGAATGGAGAAAAGCTGCTCTGTAATCATCGCGCCGGAAAAGAGTCCCGGAAGAGAAGTTCCCCAAATCGTCACTAAAGTAATCAGCGTATTTCGAAAAGCATGATGATACACCACACGACGCTCGGAAAGTCCCTTTGCGCGCGCGGTACGAATATAATCGGAGCTCAATACTTCCAGCATATTGGTTCGGATATAACGCATATACGAACCGATGCTGGCAATGAGAAGCGTGAGAATCGGCAACACCAGATGCATCGCGATATCCCATTTCTGCCCCATCGGAGAAAGATAGTCATAATTTCTTCCCACAAGACCGTTCAGATCAAACCAGCCAAGGTCTACGGAGAAAAAAATAACTTTAATAAAGAAGCCGTAAAGAAAGTGGGAAGGAGATTCCTGCCAGGGCAACGATGGAAATCACATTGTCGGTCATGGAATACTGCTTCGTCGCTGCAATGATTCCGAGCGGAATCGAAATCAGCATCTCGAGTATCATCACAATCAGTCCCATCCAGAAGGAAATGCCCACGCACTCCAGGAACTTCTGGGTTACCGGAACGGTATACTTCCAGCTGTCTCCGAAATTTCCGCGCAGGGCTTTTTCCAAGCCAGGAGAAGAATCCCGGAACAATCCCTTTATCCATACCATAGGGTCGCGGACAGCTGCTTCATCCATTCCTCAAAACTCTTGGATCCCGGCTGCTGCGCTTTCGTTCTGGCAATCTGCTCCAGATACGAAGTTGGGAGACTCCGCATCAGGCAATAGGTAAAAATGCCACGATGAACAAAATCAAAACGGACCATAGCAATCTTTTTGATAATATACTTTTTCACTAGAAAACCTGCTCTTCCGAATGAGGAAAACGCTGGTACGCTTCCCCGTCTCTTTATCGGGAAAAAAACCGCATTTCCACTGATTTTCAGAAATGCGGTTCAAGCCCGAAAACAACGTACGATTGAATCGTTTAATCTTTACTTAGTTAACTCATAGTTCTGAATTTCAGAGTACCACTTATAGTAAGAGGTCATATCCGGCGTAATGGTATCCACCTTGATTCGATTGGAAGCGAATGTTGTTACTTCCTGTCTCTGGTAAACCGGAATCTCACAAGCCCAATCGATAATCTTATCCAATGCCGCTCTGTAGATGGTCTTACGATACTCCTGGTCAGTAGACTCTCTCGCCTGCATAATCATATCATCGAGGTCTTTGTCTTCAATCTGATACATATAGTTGGAACCGCCCGGCTCTTTTCCGCCGTTTGCAACATCAGAGTAATATACCTGGTACATATCCGGATCCGGGGTTGCCTGCCAAGCGGCACACCACATCTCCGCCTGTCTTGCGTTCAACTTGTTCCACATATCCGCACTGTTCGACATATCATTGATATCCAGCTTCATACCAATCTCTGCCAGAGCCTTCTGTGCCTCGGTAAGAATCATGAAGGAGGGGTGATCTCCGTTTCCCGCCACCGCCAATCATCACTTCATATTCCATCTTCGCGCCTGCCGGAGCGGCAGTAATCTTTCCGTTCTGTACCGTGTATCCCGCCTTCTCCAGGAAACCGAGAGCGGCTTTCTTTGCTGCGGCGTACTTGTCTTCATCCTTCATATCGGAAGTGTAAATCGGGTTGCCGTCTGCATCCTTCGAGAATGCAATTTCATAACCGTCATCTGTCGGCTGCGGTGCCGCCCAGGAGGTGTTTGTAATCGGATGAGTTGATGACACTTGCTCTGTCGCCATAGTATGAGCTGATGGCAAGGTCTCTATATACAGAAAATGGTGGCAAAAGCACGACGAAGATCCTTCGACTGCTCACTGCCCGGCTCTTTGTTTACACAAACGTTATGGGAATTGATTCCGATATAACCATAACCGAGCGCATCGACAGCATCCGTGTGAGATCTTATCTCCGGAAAGCTCGCCGTTGCTGTTTTGCTTTCTTGATGGCATCCGCAACCTCTGTCGTGAAAGACAGGGGTAGCAATATCCGTGGTTCCGGCAAGAATGGAGTTCAGCTTATCATTCTCTGCAACATACTTCAGGTTCAGGTTCTTTACCTTCGGCGCTCCGTCATAGTAGCTGTCGTTTGCTTTCAGGCTGACGACACCGTTCTCATACTTATCGAAAACATACGCACCGGCACCGAGCGGCTTGGAAATCTTTTCTCTCACGGAAGAGGATCCCTTCGGGAATCCGAACTGGTTCTTATCATAGTCGAACTTTGCCTTATCCCCATAGTAATGCAAAGCACCGACGGTTACAGCCAGCTGATAAATCATCTGCGCATCCACCTTGGTTGCAACGATTCGCAGAGAATTCTCGCCGGTCTTCTGAATACCCGTAATGTTCGGTGCGGACTCTCCGGTCTCTACACCGACCTGGTAATCATTATAGCTCGGCATCAAAGCACTGAACTGGGTTCCGGCACTCTCTGAGGCACTCATCTTCGACACACTGCCGTCATACTTCGCCAGCATCGCATTGAAGAAATCCATAGCCGTAGCGTCATCCTTCAGGCCTTCATAGCCGTAATTTGCTGCACAGGCGGCAATAGAGTCGCCCTCTTTATTCAGTCCGTTCTTCACGCAAAGGTCTGTGATTTCCTTTGAAAGCATCGACTGCCTTCTTATAGTCGGTCCAGAAGGTCTTCTGTTGCTCTTCTGTCCACTTGGAAAAAAATCGGTGTTTCCTTCTCCTGCCTTTAAAATCAGGTTGAAAAAGGGTATCTACTCCATTTCTGTACTCGTCCATACCCTGAATCGGCAAAGTAAAGAAAGTAGCATTTCCATCATAGGTCGGATCGGCAGCACATACATCGTGAAGATAACATCATCGATGGTGAAAGGCTCTCCGTCAGAGAACTTCAAAGCCGTCCTTCAGTTTGAAATCATAGAAAACCGTGCCGTCACTGTTCTCTTTGATATCCAGGTCGGAAATGCCGTGATAGGTATACTCCTTACCATTGTATTCCTTTTTCTCCCCTTCGATTCCCTTCGTGATGATGGAGCCGGTTCTATCGAGCTGAAGAAGCTGAACATTCACGAGGTCGGACACCATAGTGTCCCGATACGGTTCTGCAAAAAAACGGAAGAACTTCGCATTGAATTCATCCGATGCAAAAACCATGGCGCCGGAATCCTTCGAAGCATCCGCGCTCTGCTTTCCCGACTGGTCTTCCTTCTTCCCGGAAGAACTGCCTCCGCAGGAAGCGAGGAGGGATGCAGTCATTGCTACTGCAAGTAAGGAAGCAATAAACCGATTTCTCTTTTTCATACTACAATCTCCCTTCTGTAAGTGATCGTCTGTGCAGCTTTTCTACTTCAACGCACTAACGCATACTATATACTCTGATGCACTAAAGCACAATAATAGAAAAACTTCGGTACATTATACGGTAAAAGAATTAAATTCACAACGTCCAATTCAAAATTTCTTCTTTCGCCTTCATCCAGAAAAGTCCGGAAAAGAGCAAAAAGCCGAACTGAATAAGGAGTATGCCTATTTCTACCGCCTGCTTCTTCTCCGCTTTCACAAAGAATAAGAAGAAGAGTTCGACAAGAAAGAAACCGATGCCGAGGATACAGGACATCGCCGCTCTGCCGAGAGAAATCGCTGGAACTGTAAGCGGTAGACCCTGCCATCCACTGTAGCTTTCGCGTGAAAGAGGAAGGAAAGGAGTCCCGCTCCGGTCAGTACCACGGTCACCGCCTCCAGTGCATAGGGAAGCAGAAGATACGCGGTATGGGATACTGCCGCTTCGGAAAAAAAACCCGGCAGGAGCATCAGGGGAAGAAGAGGCAGGTAAAAGAGGAAAAGGCGGCGTCCTGCCTTCTTCCTGCTCTCTTCTCCTCTTCTATCCATATAGACCTTCTTCCGCTCCTCATAAGCCTCTTTGGAAAGCGCGCCGCCCTTATCGTAAGGCGATTGGAACATGCCCATTATTCTATCCCCGTAAGATCATAGTCCGAAAGGTAAGCGGAAGCCGTCTCACAGATTCCGCTGAGGCAGGATTCTTCAAAAGGACTGACCAGTCCTGCATTCTTTAAGAGTGCGGTAAAGGGGAACGGAACCTCCCTGGGATGTGTACGCCATATAGTGCTTCCATGCATCCTTCTGGTCTTCCTGAATACGGTTCCAGAACTCGAGCGCCACGGTCTGCGCGAGGCAATAGTCAATGTAGTAGAACGGCATGGAATAGATGTGGTGCTGTCTCTGCCAACCTTCCCCTTCGCTATAGAAAGGAATGTCTCCATCGAGTTTCAACCATGGCTGATAAAGCTCCACAAGCTCTTTCCACTTCCTATGCCGCTCTTTCGGTGTCAGTTCCGGCTCCTCATAGATGATATGCTGGAAATGATCCACCATCGTCCCGTACGGAAGGAAAGTCAGTGCGCCGGCAAGATGAGAATAGTTGTACTTTCGCGCATCTTTTCCGAAGAATTCCGTAGAAAAGGCTTCCGCAAAGAATTCCATCGACATGGAGTGCACCTCGCAGGCCTCCATACCCGGCCAGATTGTCTCAAAAGGCACACGGTTCCGGTTCAGATAGGCGGCAAAGGCGTGCCCCGCTTCATGCGTAATGACCTCAATATCATGCTGGGTTCCGTTGAAGTTCGCGAAGATAAAGGGCGTGTGGTAGTCCTGGAAACTCGTACAGTATCCTCCGCCCTGCTTGCCTTTCGTTGAGAGGAGGTCCATCAACTCATTCTCCACCATGTGTTGGAAAAATTCCGCTGTTTCCGGAGAAAGGGAGTCGTAGAACTTCTTTCCACTTGCCACGATTTCTTCCGGCGTTCCTGCCGGGCGGGGATTTCCGGAACGGAATTCGATTGCGGCATCCGCATAGCTCAAAGGATAGCTCTTGTCCAATCTCTTTGCCTGTCTCTTGAAGACTTCTTCCGCAAGAGGCACCACATAGGTCTGCACGGCTTCCCGGAATTTCTGCACATCCGCTCTGTCATAGCAGCTTCTCTTCATACGATAGTATCCGAGTTCCACGAAATCCTTATAGCCGAGTTTCTTCCCCATGCTGTCGCGAAGGTGAACCAGTTCATCATAGAGACGGTCGAGTTCCGCCTGATTGTCCTTATACCACTTTCCTTCCGCTTTCCAAGCGGCAAGTCTCCGACTGTCGTCCGGGTCATTTTTAAAAGGGGTCATCTGAGAAAGCGTATAAACCTTTCCCTCAAACGGAATCTGAGCGGAGGCGAGCAATTTTTCATACGCCGTAACCAATTCGTTCTCCTTCTGTAGTTCCGGGATGATTTCCGGGGAGAAGGTCTTTAATTCCAGCTCGGCGTTCGTGAAAATGACCTTTCCGTACTTCTTCTCAAAGTCCGAACGGAACGGAGAGGCAAGGAGGGTCTGAATCCACTCCTGATTAAATTCTCCGATTTTCGGGGTGGCATTGTCCCAGTAATTCGACTCGGTATCGTAAAACGCGTCTTCCGTATTGATGGAGTGCCTCACCTGTGCAAGACTGGACATCGTCGAAATATGCCCCTGCAATCCGTCATAATTCAAAAAGGCGGCATCCGCTTCCTGAAAATTTTTCGCCTCTTTCAGTGCCTGAATATACTCCTTCGCCTCCTTTCCAATCTCCTCGACGGAGAGCCTTTTTATATTCCATATCTTGAAACTTCATCCCTGTCCTCCTTTATCCAAATAACAAAAAAATAACAATAGGATGCGACGGATTTCGTGCTGCTTTCCGTGGCTTCCTCCATGACAAAATACTTTTTTTAGGATAAAGCAGATTGTAAGGAAGGTCAACGGTTGCTTCGGTTGATGTTTTTGAAAGAGTACGCTTATGCGAGAGTACAGTTCTGCGAGAGTTCGTGCGATACAGATAGAAACGCAAAATAAAACTCCGATTCCAAAGCGAATACGCAAACAGAGGACACGCTCGCACTCCCCCGCCTAGGATACTGTCCTGTGGCGATGGTAGCACAAGCATGCCCCCTGTTTCTAACCCATATTGAAGGATACTATGCTGCTCGTTTGCAGCCCGTTTTTGAAAAAGCTTTTATTTCTTCGTCGAATCTTTTACTTCTTCGTCAAATACTTTCGAATGTCGAGAGACGCGGCGATGAAGATGACAATACCGATTGCGATATACTGTGCATTGGCATTCACACCGAGATACTGTAGTGCGGTCTTCAAGAGTTCCAGTACGGCAACGCCGATGAAGGCACTGGAGACTTTACCGCGTCCGCCGGTTACCGATACGCCGCCAAGCGCACACGCCGCGATGGCCTCCATCTCGTAACCGAGTCCGGTATTGACCGAAGCACCGCCGGCTTTCGCGCCGAGCATATAGCCTGCCATGCCGTAGAAGGCTGCCGCCTTCGCATAAATCATCACCAGAGTGAAGTTCACCGGTACACCGGCAACCTCCGCCGCCTGCGGATTGCCGCCGATGGCATACATATACTTGCCGTGCCGTGTCATGTTGAAGATGAACCAGGTGATTGCCGCCATAAGAAGGGCAATCCAGATTAAGTAGCTTAAGCCGAGGAATTTTCCTGTGGAGAATGCGGTGTACGCATCAATATAGCCGCCAAGCGGAGTCGCATTCGTAAACAGAAGTCCCAGTCCGTAGATGATTTCCATCATTGCCAGCGTTGCGATAAAGGGCGGAACGGAAGATAAGCGATAAACCATCCGGTAATCGTTCCGAAAATCGCGCAGACAAGCATCACAAGGAGCAGCACGACGAAAGGATTCATCGGGGTAATCTTTAAGAGAATGCCGTTTCCCATGGAAGCCCACGGCTCCTGCTGGAAGAAGCGTCCGGAATAGTTCACCTTCTGGAGAAGGGTTCCCGCGAGACAAGCCCCGAAACCGATCATTCGTCCTGCGGAAAGGTCACAGCCCGCCGTGATAACGCAGCCTGCGATACCGAGGGCAATCACCAGACGATAGGACATATTGGCAAGAAGGTTCATTCCATTATCCGCCGTTAAGAAGTTCTTCGTGGTCAGCCCCGTATAAATCACCAGAATGAACATTACGATGATGACCCCGTTGTTGATTAAAAAATCCGTTATTTTTTGTTTTTGTGTCTTTTGCATTTTCCCACTCCTCTAAAACATCGTCGCAAAGCCCATGACATTCTCCTGGGTCATCTCATCCTGCTGATTCAGCTCTCCCGTGAGCTTTCCGTTACACATCACACAGATCCGGTCTGCCATACCGAGTAGTTCCGGCATCTCGGAGGAAATCATGATGATGGCCTTTCCCTGTTTCGCCAGTTCTTCCATAATCTCATAGATTTCATGCTTTGCACCAATATCGATTCCTCTGGTCGGTTCATCCATAATCAAGATATCCGGATCCTTCGCAAGCCAGCGGGAAATAATCACTTTCTGCTGGTTTCCGCCGGAGAGATTGCCAATCTGCTCCTTCATGCCGGGCGTCTTAATCGAAAGGCGCTTTATATTCTCGTCCACCACCTTATTGATTGCCGGGTGGTCAAGCATGATGCCCATTTTCAGGAATTTGTTGTAAATGGAAACGCCGACATTGTCCTTTATGGAGAGACAGCCGAAGATCCCGTTTCCTCTCCGGTCTTCCGTAATCATGCCGATGCCGCTGTCCATTGCGTCCCGCGGTCTTTTGATGCTGACTTCCTTTCCGTGCACCTTGATCTTTCCTTTAGCAATATGGCGAATACCGAAGATGCCTTCCATGAGCTCCGTTCTCTGTGCTCCAACCAGTCCGCCGAAGCCGAGAATCTCTCCCTTTCTGATGGAGAAGCTCACTCCGCGGAAAGACTTCTCGTGAATCGACGTATAGTCCTCCACTTCCATGATGGTCTCGCCGATTTCGTGATGGTGTTCCGGATAAATGTTGCTGAGTTCCCGTCCCACCATCTTCGCAATAATCTGCTCTGTCGTCATCTCCTCCGCAGGCCACGTTCCGACGTAGGTACCGTCCCGCATGATGGTGATGTCGTCGGAAATCCGCTTGATTTCATCCATTTTGTGGGAAATGTAAATCATGGAGACGCCCTTCTTCTTCAAGTCTCCCATGACCTTAAAGAGGAACTCCACTTCTTTGTCGGAAAGGGAGGAAGTCGGCTCGTCGAAGATGATGACCTTTGCATCGTGGGAAACCGCTTTTGCAATTTCTACCATCTGCATCTGCCCGATGGAAAGGGAAGAAAGCGGCGCCTTTACATTGTAATTCAGTCCCAGCTCGGATAACCATTTCTCCGTCTCTTTGTACATTTCTTTATGGTTAATCACCTGCAAGGGGCCGAAGTGATATACCGGGAATCTGCCCAGATACATATTTTCCGCAACAGAACGGGCGAGCACCGGCTGCAACTCCTGATGTACCATCGCTACGCCTTTTTCCATCGCTTCGTCCGGGTTGTTGATTTCCACCTTTTCCCCGTCCAGGTAGATTTCTCCCTGATCCATCTTATAAATGCCGAAAAGGCATTTCATCAGGGTGGACTTTCCTGCACCATTTTCCCCCATAAGGGCATGGACTGTACCCGGACGGACAGAAAGCTGTACATTGTCCAGCGCCTTAACACCCGGAAATGACTTCGATATCCCTTTCATTTCCAACTTATATTCTGCCATCAATTCCTCCATTTCTTTGGGTCTTACTCTCTATCCTCTATCTTCCGCCATCGATTACGATGAAAAGAAAGGAGGGAGGCCATGCAGCTTCACTCCTTCCTTCCGTTAGCGCATTACTTTAAAAGAGCCAAAATGTCTTTCGCATTATCCTTTGTAACCTTTACATAGTCACAGCCGATATAGTGCTTGTTTTCCTTACCGGTAAGGTAGTTGATTGCTGCATCGCCTGCTGTGTGAGACTGTGTCAGGAAATCGTTGAATACTGTTCCGGTCTGTGTTCCGTTCAGTACGTTCTGACAAGCTTCTTCCAGAGCGTCAACACCGACAAGGTAGATATCCTTTCCAACGGTTCTGCCTGCTGCCTGAATCGCCTGCAATGCACCGAGTGCCATCGCATCGTTGTTACAGAATACGACTTCGATGTCCTTACCGTTCTTCGCCAGCGCATTTGCTACCAGAGACTGTGCCTGTGCCTGATCCCAGTTTCCAACCTGCTCATCGAGCTTGTTGACTTCCATCTTCGCATCCTGCAAAGCCTTGATGGAATACTCTGTTCTGTACTGTGCATCGATGTTCTCCGGGTCACCCTTGATCATGATGTAGTCCACTTTGCCGTTTCCGTTCATATCGAGCTTATCAATCCCTTCTGCGGCAATGATTTCGCCCTGGAAAGTTCCGGACTGGCGAGCATCACAACCAACATAGGTTACGTTCCAATTGTTCTTTTCCCATCTCTTCTCTTCGTCCTGATCCGGCTCTCTGTTGATGTAAACGAGAGGAATGCCGGCAGCCTCTACCATATCGGTAATCGTTGCTGCGGAAGAAGAGTTCACCGGGTTTACAATCAATACGTCCACCTTGTCGGTGATGAAGTTCTGAATCTGATTCGTCTGGGTAGCCTGGTCATTTGCGCCATCCATGATCTTGATATTCTCTTTCTTGAATCCCTTGGAAACAAGGTAGTTCTCTAACTCTGTACGGAACAGGGTCATGAAGTTGTCGGAGAACTGGTAAATACAGATGCCCACTTTCTTATCGGAAAGGTCTCCACTCACTGCCTCTGCGGCAGCCTTGCTACCTTCCTCCGCCTTCTCAGGGAAGCGGCTGCGGTGAGTCTCTGCCCCCTTTGTTGTCTCCGCAGTCTTGGAACCGCCACATCCTGCAAGAAGGGATGCCGCCATAGCGGAAGCTGTCAATACACTCAAGATCTTTTTCATTTTTTTCCTCCTCTTTTTAGAGATTTTTTAGTCTGAGGAGATTATAGAACTTGCATTTTTGAAAAACATAGAGATTTCTTTTCTCTTTCTTGGAATTTCTTTCCAATTTTTCCCTTTATAGAGCATAAAATTTCTTTTCAATTCGTCGGATAGAACAAAAGCTTCCGCATCTCTTCCGCGGAGAGTTTCTCATCCGTGAAAGGAAAAGAGATCCTCTTCCGGTATTTTGCAGAAAGATAAATCGCCTTTACGATTTCCAAAGTCTTTCTGCCTTCGAGACCGGAGACAAGCGGGTTCTTTCCTTCCAAAATCGCACGGTAAAAATCCTCCAGTTGCATCACGTGTGTCGTTCCCCAATAATCTTTCCCGACGGTGACACTGGGCTTCACCTCACGAAACTCCTCGTACTTTTCCTGCAAATACGAGTATCCCATATCCTGCACTAAGCCGAAACGGCCGTTCTCCGCGCAAAATTCAATCTGTATCGGCGTATCATAGCCGTTTGTATTGGTGGCAAAAAGATGGTATTTCACGCCATTTTGAAACTGTACCATCGCTTCCGCGGTGTCTTCCACAGAAAGACAGGGGTGACTCCGGTTAAAGATGGATGCTTCGACCCATTCCACATCGCTCCCCACGATATAGCGCACGCGGTCAATGCTATGGATTGCCTGGTCAATGATGGTTCCTCCGCCTTCGTATTCCCAGGTACCCTTCCAGTCCGAGCCTTCATAATAAGAATCGGGTCTGTCCCAGGTGAGAAGAGAAGAAGCTGTCTTTATTTTTCCGTAAACGCCCTCTTCCAGTCTCTTCTTTAAAGTCTGCACCGAGGCGTTGTATCTCGTCTGGAAAAATACAGCCGAGCAGTTTTCCGGTTTCCTTTTCAACCTGAAGCATCTCATCCGCTTCCTGCAAAGTCATGGCAAGCGGCTTCTCCGTCAGAACATTTTTCCCATGTCGCATCAGAAGAATGCTATAAGGCGCATGAAGGAAATGTGGCAAGGCGAGATGCACGACGTCTAGATCCCGATCCAAAATATCTCCGATATCCGTACAGGCACGGCAGGAAAAATCCTTCGCAAAGTCCCGCGCTTTTTCTTCTACTTTATCCACTGCATACTCTACGGATATCCGGTCGGCAAGTTTCAGAAACGCGTCCTTATAGCACGCGGAAATTCTTCCACAACCTACGATAGCCACTTTCAACTTCTCCATTTTCTCTCCTTTTCCTCTATCCGAACCGCCGTCCGCTCCAAACCGCTGTCTTAACCCAGTCGTCTGCAACACCCCGTTATCCCCGCCGAACCGCCGTCTGCATCACCCTGCTGTCTTAGCCAAGATGGATACCCCGAATTCCTCTTTCCATGAAACGATATTCCCGGGAAAAGAAGTAATCCGCCGCCTTAACCCGTACTTCCGCTTCTGTCTCTTCACTATGAGAAGCCGCAAATCCTGCATGATATAGGAGAACCCGATGCGGGTAATCTCCTCCCGCAGCTCTTTTCAGAAAAATCCTCTCCCCAAAGCGGAAAGGCGCCCTCCGAGAAGAATCAGATCCGGAAAAACCACGGTGGACACATTGGACAGCGCAAGGGCAAAAAGTCTTCGATGTATTTCCGTCGCACTTTCTCGTATTCCCTTCTTTCCCTGTCTTTATTTTCCAAAATCCGCTGTAAAGGCTCTTCTCTCCCAATCAGCGCGCGGATTCCCCGCCTTCCGATTTCCGCCTCTAAACACCCCAGGGATCCGCAAGAGCAGCGAGTTCCGCCCGGGTGTACGATACTGTGCCCGAACTGCGTCAGATTTCCTCCTGCACCGCCGAACACCTCTCCGCCCATGAAATAGGCGGCGCCGACACCCTCCGATAAATTGACATATAGAAAGTTTTTCTCCTGTAAGCCGAGTCGCTCCATTGCTGCATAGCCGAGGATAGCATTATCATTAAAAAGACCGATCGCCTCTTCTCCGCTCTCTTCCAGCTCCGAAATCACTTCTTTTCCGCTCTCTATATCCATCCTGAGCGGATAAGACAGAATACACTTTCTTTCGCGGTCAACAATTCCCGGGAGCACTATAGCGGTTCCGATATAATGATCCCTTCCTGCCTGTTTTTTACGAAGAGAACGAATAATGTCGAGAGACACTCTCCCGAACTCTTTCGGAGAGGAAACTTCTACCGAACAGCACCCCATCCTTCTTTCCGAATAGGGCTTCCCCTGTTGCAGACTCACAATACTGCCATCGATTTTCCCTCTTTGCCAGAAAAGCACGATGGCATAGTCTTTTCGGAAATCCGCTTTAATCTGAATGGGAATGCGTCCGAGCCCCCCTTCTCTTCTGTCCTTTCCGTCCTCAAAAATAGCTCCCATGGTAAGAAGTTCATCTACCAAAGAGGAGCTGGAAGGGCGGCTGAGTTCCAGAGCCTTCGCGATTTTCGCCCTGGAGACTCCCGGATGGTGAAGGACATACGTGTACACATTCTTCAGGTTCCGTTCCCGGATGTCCGCTTGTTTGATTTGATTCGTCTTTTCCATACCTATTTTCCGCCGCTTGTTTAGAATGCTTGTTCAGGCTTCCGGATTTCTTGTTTAGCTTTCCTGTTTAAGCCGCTTGCTTACGATGTAAATCAGGCTGATGCATCAGGCGTTCAGCAACTTTTCCAGATACGCTTTCGCATAGAGAATATCCCGAATCTGCTCTTCGCCGTCGATTTCCCGTTCTATCGTAATATCCCCGCAGTAGCCGACTTCCTTGAGTTTCGTGAGAAATACGGGATAATTCACTTTTCCGTCGCCGATTCTGGTCTCTCTGCCCAGTTCCTTCGGTTTGTGGGATATAAGCCGTCTTTCCCATGCACTCCGCGAATTTTTCTTTCCGAAAAAGTTCTACCGCATCCACCGGATTCGCCTTGCCGTAGAGTAAGAGATTCGCCGGGTCGAGATTGATTCCAGGTAGTCCGACCCGATATCCGAAAGCATCCTGAGCAAAGTGGTCGGCGTCTCCTGCCCGGTCTCAAAGAGAAAATACTGCTCGTTTTTTTCACAGACCTTCATCAAATCCTTTAAAGCAGCGAGCGTTCCGCTATACAGCGGATCATTTTGATTTTCCGGAAGAAAACCGACATGGGTTACAAGATCCGACACGCCCAGTTCTTTCGCAAAAGCGGATCCTTCCTTTAAGGCGGCAAGTCTCTCCATGCGATATGCTTCCGGCACGAGACCGAGGGTAATCGGCCCCTCTGTGAAATTCCATGCCTTCGGGCCTTCCCATCCACACCAAAAAGCGGTAATCGTAACGCCGAGGGCTCTCCGCAACTTCCTTCACTCTGCCGGCATTCTTTTTCCGCATTGAAAAAAACTTTCTGTCCCAGGACACGAGCTGACAGCTGTGGAGTCCCAGCTCCACCAGGTTCTTCAGCTCTTTTTCGATATTCGGATTATTTTCCATACGGACAATACAAGCGATATGCATTTCTTTACCTCCCTTTTCCGCTATCTTTATCCCTTTTTTGCGCTTTTATCCCTTTACCGCCCCTGCTGTAATGCCTGTCACAATATACTTCTGCATCAGGAGGAAGAAGAGGAGACTGGGAAGAATGCTCATCATCGTTCCGGGAAGAGCGTGCGACCAATCCGAACTCTGCACGGAGAAGAACATATAGAGCGCATTCTGTATATTGATGGAACTCATCTTCGTTCCTACAATCAACTGATTTGTAATGACATCATTCCAGGTCGAGAGCGCATCCAAAACCAAAACGGTCGTGAGAACCGGTCTGAGCAGCGGTAATATAATATAAAAATAGCACTGGTACAGGTTCGCTCCGTCGATGTAGGCGCTCTCTTCCAAGGTCAGGGGAATCGTATTGATATAGTTATAGATAATATACACCGCAAGAGGCATCAAAAGCCCAACCGTCACGACAATATACCCTGTCTTCGTTCCAATCAGGTGAAAACCTCCCATAAATTTGGTTAAAGAGATCATATACGTCTGAAACGGCACCATAATCGGAAGAATCAGGAGTGCAAAGCTAATCTTTGAAAGAAGCATATTCTTTCTTCTCACGATAAAGTACGATGCCATGGGTGCCAGAAGAAGCACCATTGCCGTGGTCACGACCGTGTAAAAAAGCGTATTTTTTAAAAGAAGCGGAAAATGAAACTTGTTCCAAGTCTCCGCATAGTAGCGAATCGACCACTCTTTCGGCAGCTCCAGAAAACGATTGACGATCTCGGCATCTCCCTTGAAGGAATTGATAAAGATAAATGCCAGAGGCATGAGCCAAAAGAGAGAAAAAAGCAGCGTGAAGATAAAAATGAGCTTCGCAAAAATAGAGTTTTTCACATCTCCACCTCCCACTTCTTTCGAGATCCGAAACAGGGTAACGGTAATGCAAAGCACCAGTACTACAAAGATAAACGATTTTTGCCGTCGCAAGTCCATAGCGGTTCGCACTGAACGCTTCTTTATAAATATTATACGCAACGGAAACGGTACTGTTCACCGGTCCTCCCTGTGTGAAGACCATAATAATATCAAAGAGTTTCAGACCGAACATCATCGACAGAAGAATGCAGATCGAAAGGGAGGGAACCATAAGAGGAAGCATGACTTTCATAAAAGCACTGCCTGCTGCTCGCCCCGTCAATCACTGCCGCTTCCATAAGTTCCCTCGGTATCGTAATGATTCCCGCAATATAATTCACCATATAGAAGCCGATATTTTTGCCAAATGGTCATCAGCAAAAATAATGATAAAAAGTCAGTTTCGGTCTCCCCAGCCAGCTGAGATGAAAGAAAGATATTCCCGTAAGCTTATATAAACCAGCAAAAAAACGGGTCCCAGGATAAACTGCCAAACCAGACTGATTGCCGTCAGGGAAATGATATAAGGGACATAGTACAGTGTCCTCCCAACTTTCCGGGAAAAGGTATTTTCCCACAATTGTAAAGCGACAAAAAGGGAGAGGAGATTGACGATCAGCACATAAAAGAACGTGTAGCGCATCGTAAAAAGAAAGCTCTTCCAGAAAAGCCTGTCGCGAAAAATCTTCGCAAAATTCTCCAATCCGACAAAGGTCGCAGACTTGGACACGCCGTTCCACTCAAACAGGGAATAGACCATATTGAGTATAAAGGGGATATCCGTTGCCAAAAGCACGAAAAACAATGCCGGGAGAACAAAAATACCAAAATGGAGAAACTGCTTACTTTCACGATGCACTCCCATGTTCTCTCCTCTCTCTTCTAAAATACTTCTCTGTCTTTTCTACTTCAAGTTCTTAAAATAGTCCTCAAATCCCTGTGTTACGTCCTCTTTGGAATACTCTCCAAGGAGATACCCCTGAATCAGCGGTCCGACCGTATCGGAATAAGTTGTATCACAAATGGTATGAATCCAACCGTTTGTCTTTCCCGCCTTAATATACTTCTGTGCATCCTGCGGCAAATCTCCTGTCGGCTGCAATTCTGTCGTGTTATTTGCCGGAACCGCATCAACGCCTTCCGTCATCCACTTTGCGCCGTCTTCACTGCAAAGCACATACTCGCAATATTCTTTTGCCAAATCCAGATTCGGAGAATCCTTATAAACCTGGAATACCCAGCCCACGGAAGATAAGATGGTGTTGTCCTCGGCGGCAGTTCCTACCGGAACCGGCATGAAAGCGAGTTTCGTATCGGGTCCCATCTTCGTGAAGTTTGCCTGTGCCCAGTCTCCCATGTGCAGCATAGCTGCCTCTCCTGTTGCCACTGCATTCTCGGCAGGCTCCCATCCTGTTTCTACGGCCTTATCTCCATCATACTCTTTGACCAAATCCAGGAACTTAAAGAAATTGTCCCAGTGCGGGAGATCTTTGAAGGTTTTTTTGCCGCTCTTTAACGCTTCCACCGTGCCTTCCGCATCCAGACTCTTATCCATGATAAAGTGTGTAGCGAGTTGTCCGAGTACCCATTTTTCTTTTCCGGGTAAGGAAATCGGCTGCACGCCGTTACTTTTTAAAGTTTTGCAAATCTCTCCCAACTCTTCTACGGAATTGGGAAGTTCTTTGATTCCCGCCTTATCGAAGACATCCTTGTTGTAGATGAGCGCCATTGTCTCATAGGTCCACGGCAGGCCGTAAATGGCTCCCTCATCGGTCTTTGTGAGATTCAGCGCATCTTCGTTGAACTTGGACAGGAGGTCTTTATCCTTCGACCAGTCATAAGAATACTCATAGTAGAGCTTTGCTCCCGCTCCCGGCTCATTCAGGAACACATCCGGAATATCTCCCGAATTCACCCTGGACTGGAGAATCGTATTCCCGTCATTTGCCGCGTGCTGAATCTCTACCTTCACACCGGGGTGCTGTTCTTCAAACTTCTTGATAAGTTCATCATAGGATTCGATCCCGTACGCCATGGAATCAAAGACTTTCAGCGTAACTTCTTTGCCTTCCTTCTTCTCTTCCGCCTTCTTTGTTTCCGCGGAAGAACCGTTTCCCGTTGTTCCCTCCGTCGCCGCCTTTTTGCCCGCAAGAGCAGAGAAGAGATGCGGAAAGACCGGTTGCCACCAGTACTGCCATCATTTTTTTCATACACAGTCTCCTTCAAAAATGGTTTTTTATGTTCCATAAGAGATTTGGTAGTCGTTCCGTTCCAAAGTCTCTTTATGTTCCTGCTCTTATCTGGTTTGTTTCAGCAGGCTCTCTGCCAGTCGCACCGACTGAATCGCATCACTTAGTGATACCGGCTTCTCCTTCTCCTTTCCGAGCAGGTAGCCGATAAACTTCCGGTCTTCCGTGAGATATGCACCGAGGCTCTTGATATTGATTTCACTTTCTACCTTCTGCATCTCCTTTTCTCTGCCTTCCGGCTCCACTTTCTCCGCCTTTCCTCCGGCACAGACCAAAACGTGCTCTTTATCCGACAGAGAATGATAGAGAAGCGTCGCTTTCTCAAAGTCCGCACGATAGCTGACATGGAAAGGAAACGCCTCATCATGGTACCAGCTCGCTTCCGAAAGTACGGAAAGCACGCCGTACTTCGCCTTCGTTACGATATGATTGACCATTCCGCTGTCAAAGCGCGTGCAGTGTAAAACCTCCGCTTTCTCCGGTTCGCCCAGTAAAAATCGCATAAAATCCAAGTCATGAATATGCAAATCCAAAATCACGCTGCCGGATTTCTTTTCCTCATGAAACCAATCTTCATATCCCCAGTTCACGTCGCCGGACAATCTCTCAAAGGATAAATCCAAGAGTTTTCCGTATTTTCCGGAAGAGATACAGTTCTTCAGAAATAGGAATTCGGGCATGTGCCGTACAACCTGTCCCACACAGACGGGATGCGGATAGTCCTTCTCCCTCTTTAAAAGCTCGTCACACTCCTCCTCCGTTAAGCAGACGGGTTTCTCACAGAAAATCGAGAGTTGCTTCTCCATCGCTTTTTTCAGAAGAGGAAAATGGGCATAGCTCGGCGCAACGATAAAGACCGTATCCAGTTTTTCCGCGTCCAGGAGTTCCAGTCCGTCCTCATAGACTCGCGCACCCGGAAAGACGCTCTTCGCCATCTCCTGTCTTTCCTTCCGCTTATCCGCAATCGCAACTACGGAAATATCCTCCGTAGAAGAAATCTCCTTCAAACTGAGCAAATGGGTATATCCCATGCCGCCTACCCCGATAAAAACCGATTTTTCATGGACGCCTCCCTGATTTTTGGTACAAAAATAAAACGGTAATGCCGTACGCATTCCTCCGTTTTTTTCTTATGGATTTTGCCGTGTTCTCCGCTGTCCTATGTACAAATATGGAACCGCTTGATTGAGCATATTGTAAACTGTATTTACAAATAAATCCATATAATAAATTTTATGCGTTTTTCCCCTATGCTTTTATTTTTATTGTTCTGCGATTTGTTCAATATAATGAATTTTTTTAGCTTTAAGTTTGTTTATATTGAGCATTTGTTTTTTCCCTTTTCAGTGATAGTCTTTCCTCAACTGATGTGTGTGAGATGAGTACGATGATTCTATATCTGTTCCAGTTTACTAACTCACTGATTTATTTTATGAAGAAAGGGGATTCAAAATGCTAAAAAAATCAAAGCTATTCATGGTAACAGCAATTTCCACACTATCCATGTCTTTTACATCACTGGCATGGACAATACCGACATTTCTACAAACGCCCCAACCAGCTCCCATGCGCAATTCTTCAAGCGGCTATACTCCCACAAATCCCGACGGCACGCCAAGCGATCGCTGGAAAAAAAGAGACAAGGATATTCCTCTACCCCATGATAATCCGACTAAAACAGATAAAAATGATGCAAAAAAATATTCTTGTGAATGCTCTAATATAAGAATCTATGTAGACTTCCTTGCTCTTCACGGGGACAGGTATGAAGTGAAGTATTCTAAGTTCAACGACAGCCCTTCCGCTCTGTCTTTTATGGATGACTCCATTGTTACAATTCACAGTATGTATGCATTTTCGATTGTTCCTTTACCGATTGGGTATCGGGCTACATCTGTAAGTATTGATGAAAACAGTAAAACCATCACAGCAAAGGTTGTCAGAAAAAAAGTCATGAAAGAAGAGGAAGCGAAAGTCGGACAAATACCAAGCTATGGTCGTGGCGTCTACTGGGATTATTCAGAGAATCCTGGGAAAAAGATTTCATTTCCTCCGGATCAGTTTTGGGTTTCTGCTAATACAGATAAGCCTGTAAAAAAATAAACTAAACTTTACAGCAGAATGTAAGGCTTCAAGCATAATCATGGAAAGATTATGCCTGAAGCCTTAAACTGCTCCACCTCTGCGACAAAAGAAGTCGTCCCCAGGATGACGATGGGAAGCGCGAAACGCTTTGCCTCAGAAAATGCCTCCGAAAAAGACGCTTTCCACTCTGCCTTTATCCCCTTTTCCGCAGCACAGCGAAGCTGTTCTTTTCCGAAATGATAGTGCGGATTACGGGACTGGCTAAGGAAGATTCTTTCCGAAATGTCTTTCATTTCTTCCAGTACACCGAGATAGTCTTTGTCCACGGGGATGGCAATGATGCTCAGCACGCTTCGAATATGAAGTTCCTCCAGGACTTCCTTCACCTCTTTACAACTTACACGATGGATACAAGAGTCCAGCAGCACGAAGGGTTCTTTGGAAAGAAGTTCCAGCCTTCCAGGCCATCTTATCCTTGCCAGTCTTTTTCGTACTTCCGCCTCTTTCCAATCTTTCTGCAAATCGGCAAAGATACGCTTCGCCGTCGCAAAGGCCAGAGCGCAGTTTCTCGCCTGATGGGCACCGAAAAGCGGAAGCGTAATCTTCCGATACCGTTCTCCGAAAATGCAAAGGTCAAACTCTAAACCGTCCTTCGTATAACGAAGATTTTCTTCCCAAAAATCTTTCCCGTAAAAGTAGAGCGGCACAGCAAGACGCTTCGCCCTCTCTTGGATTACAGTAAGCGCCTCTTTCGTCTGCTTCCCGACAAAAACCGCCTTCTCTCTTCCTGTAATCACATGCGCCTTGTCTTCCGCAATTTCTGAAATGCGCTCTCCGAGTTCCCTCCTATGTTCAAGAAATACACTGTTTATGATGGCGTAGTCATGCAATACATTATTCACGTCATCAAACTTTTGCTCCTTTTTCCGCATTCCAGAATATTCCACTCTGTATGCTGCTCTTGAAAATAGCTTAAAGCAAAAGTCCGCCTGAATCCCCATCAGGGCTGATACAGCTTTCTTTAGGATCGTCTCTTCGATTTTTCTCTATCTCAGGGCGAATCTCTTCCATCAGTATAGAAAAAAGGGGAGAAGAAGCCTTTTCCCCATTCACTTGAAATCGCTCACAAAAATCCAAAAGATGCGGACTGGTCATCAGTCCGACCCGGTATCTTGTCTCGAGAATCTCTGAAAGCATCTTTGCTACAGAGCCCTTCCCTTTACTGCCGGTCACCACTACCGTAGGGGTTCCCGACTTCCTTTCCAAGAGCTCTTTCGTATATTCCGGATGCCGCCGCACCGCATCTTTCTCCGTATAAGAATGGTATTTTGCTGCACGAAGGTAGGAACGATAGACAAACTCTTCCGCTTCTTCTCTATTCATCCGACTGCCCCGAATCACATCTCTTCCGCCGGTTTGTAGGTCTCTACGATGTCTTTCACCATCTCTCGAATCTCGCCTTCCTTGTTCTTATAGGCGACTTCCATCAGACCGTCCACCTTCTCCAGAAAACTATCTACATCAAAGCAAAGCGGTTTCCCGATATGGATACGACTGTTTTCCGTGTCCTCCAGTCCTTCTTCCGCCATCAGTTTCTCCTCATACAGTTTCTCTCCCGGTCTAAGTCCGCTATACTCAATCCGAATATCCACATCCGGCTTAAAACCGGAAAGACGAATCAGGTTTCGTGCCAGGGTATCAATCTTCACGGGAGAGCCCATGTCCAGAACAAAAATTTCGCCTCCCTTGGCGAATGTCCCTGCCTCCAGAACAAGGCTCACAGCTTCCGGTATCGTCATAAAATACCGGATAATATCCGGGTGGGTTACCGTAACCGGTCCGCCTTTCTCAATCTGCCTTTGAAAATGGGGATGACGGAGCCGTTGGAACCCAAAACATTTCCGAAACGCACTGCCACAAACTCGGTGTGAATATCCCGAAAAACCGTTCCGTTTCCCGTCTTGTCCGCGTTCTCCATCCCTTTATGCGTGTAGAGTTGCGGAATCTCTTCCGCCTTCCCCGCCTTGATCTTCTTATCAAAGGCCTGAATAATCATTTCACAAATTCGCTTACTCGCGCCCATGATATTTGCCGGATTCACCGCCTTATCCGTTGAAATGAGTACAAAGCGCTTACATCCGTGCGTAAGTGCCGCGTAGGCTGTCTTATACGTTCCGAGCGCATTGTTCTTTATGCTCTCACAGGGACTCTCTTCCATAAGCGGTACGTGTTTGTGCGCCGCGGCATGGTACACAATCTCCGGATGATAGGTTTCAAAAACCTGGTAGATTCGCCTGGAATCGCGGACGGAGCCAATCAGAACAATCAGTTTCAGGTCGGGATACTTCTCCTTCAGTTCCAACTGAATGCTATAGGCATTGTTTTCATAAATATCAAAGATAATAAGTTCTTTCGGACTATGTGCCGCAATCTGTCGGCAAAGCTCGGAACCGATACTCCCACCGCCTCCGGTCACCAGCACGGTCTTTCCATTAATAAACTGAAAGACTTCCTGTAGATCCACCCGTATCGGATCCCGTCCGAGAAGGTCTTCCACGGAAACATTCCGCATGGCCGATGCCGTGACCTGCCCCAGAACAAGCTGATACATCCCGGGCAAGTTCTTCAACTCGCAGCTTGTCTCATTACAGATATTTAAGATATCCCTTCGTTGCTGGGCGGTCGCAGAGGGAATGGCAAGGAAGATTTTATCGATACTGTACTTTTCCACCATCTCCAGAATATTTTCCCGTCCGCCCACTACGGGGATGTTGTCTATGGTTCTCCCCCACTTATTCTGGTTATCATCGATGATACAAAGCACTTCTCCATCGACTTCTCCGGCTCGCTGGATATCCCGAATCAACATCTGCCCGGCAGACCCTGCACCGATGACCATAATGCGCGAATTGACCTGCTTCACCCGTATTTTCCGAATCAAAAGAATAAAACGGTAGGAAAAACGAATCCCGAGAACAGCAACATACTGTAAGAGCGCCCCGATAAAATAATAGGAAATCGGCATACGGATATACAGAAGCGTAATCCCGACGGTATGAAAGAGCGCGCTGATAATGGTCGCCACGCTGACACGCAGTAACTCTGAATAGCTGGCAAAGCGCCATATACTCTTATACAGCTTCAGATACCAGAAAACCGCAAGAGAAAACAGAATATAGAGAGGCAGGAAGTGTTTCCACGCCTCCAGATAAGGGTAATCAATCGTGGTGTAGCGTAAATCAAAGCGTAGCCAAAGAGCGATAAAATAAGAAAAAGCCAGGGCCAGTGCGTCGTACACCATAAGAAGCCCTGCAATAATATGCCAGTGCTCGAGTTGGAAGCCTTCTCTTTTCTTTTCTTCTTTTCTCTCCACAGATTCCTTCTCCCCTACGTGTCCGATGATTTCTTATCCCTGAAACGGAAAACTGTCTCCGGGGTTGACCGTAACATCTTCTACCGTTTCGTCTCCCCGGGTAATGGTATAGTGTACGCCATACTTCTTGAAGAAGCTGCCGAATTCCGTATCCGTGGAACGCGTATACCGGAAGTCCTGAATAGCTGCTTCATTGGCAATGTTTTCCATGAGGTTCTTCAAAAACAGATTCAGTGCCTCCGTGCTGACATTATCCATAATCTCCGCCGTCACGGTGACCATCTTTGTGCTGTTGTCCCCTGTAATGTTCAAGCTCTTTACAAAAGGATAGTCCTTCGGGTCCATATTTTCCACAACATCGTTATGAATCTGGTCAAAATCCATATTAATCTCTACATTTGCCGCCGCAGTCGTCATAACCGGCGTCTCATTCTTTCCGTACTTCGGCTTACAAGCGGACAAGCCGAAAGCGCTGAATAACAATAACGCGGTAATCCCTACTTTTCTTAAAACAGACTTCTTCCCTTTTTCCATCTTAAGCACCCTCCCTTTATCGATATCTTCTCTACTAAACTCCATAAACCTTTCTGTTCCTGAGACGCTACGAAAGAGCGAATGCCTCTATTATATACGGGGAATCCGGAAGGCTCAAGCCGGAAGAAAAAAAGAGCCGTGCTTTGCACGACTCTTTCTTCATCACGGGGTGGCATCCATTACTTTCTCGGATTCTTAATCTCTGCCTGTGCAGCTGCAAGACGAGCAACCGGCACACGGAACGGTGAACAGGACACATAGTCCAAACCGATATTATGGCAGAACTCAACGGAAGAAGGATCTCCACCGTGCTCTCCGCAGATACCTACATGTAAGTGAGAGTTGACCGGTCTTCCAAGGTCAATCGCCATCTTCATGAGCTTACCTACACCAACCTGATCGAGCTTAGCGAACGGATCGGACTCGAAGATCTTCTTGTCGTAGTACGCATTCAGGAACTTTCCGGCATCATCTCTGGAGAAACCGAAGGTCATCTGCGTTAAGTCATTTGTACCGAAGCAGAAGAAATCAGCATGCTTTGCAATCTCATCCGCAGTGAGGCAGGCTCTCGGAATCTCTACCATAGTACCTACCTGGTAAGAAAGATTTACGCCGGCCTTCTTGATCTCCTCGTCAGCCGTCTCTACTACAACTTTCTTCACATAGTCAAATTCCTTTACTTCAGCAGTAAGCGGAATCATGATTTCCGGTGCGACCTTCCAATCCGGATGCTTCTTCTGTACATTGATGGCTGCACGAATAACGGCTTTCGTCTGCATAACGGCAATTTCCGGATAGGTTACGGCAAGACGCAGTCCTCTGTGTCCCATCATCGGGTTGAACTCGTGGAGGGAGGCAATGATGTCCTTAATCTCCTGCACGCTCTTGTTCTTTGCCTTTGCAAGCTTCTCAATCTCTTCTTCCTCTTGCGGTACGAACTCATGAAGAGGCGGATCCAGGAAACGGATGGTTACGGGGTTCCCTTCCAGTGCCTCATAAAGAGCTTCGAAGTCTCCCTGCTGATACGGAAGAATCTTCTCCAGCGCTTCTTCTCTCTCTTCCTTCGTATCGGATACAATCATCTCACGGAAAGCGAAGATTCTCTCCGGATCAAAGAACATGTGCTCTGTACGGCAAAGTCCGATACCCTCGGCACCGAGTTCTCTTGCCTTCTTTGCATCATGCGGTGTATCGGCATTGGTACGAACGGCAAGCTTTCTGTACTTGTCAGCCCAGCCCATGATCCTGCCGAACTCACCGGCAATGGTTGCATCCACTGTCGGAATGATGCCTTCATAGACATTTCCGGTAGTTCCGTCGATGGAAATGTAGTCTCCCTCATGGAAGGTCTTTCCGCCGAGGGTAAACTTCTTGTTTGCCTCATCCATGACAATATCGCCAAGACCGGCTACACAGCAGGTTCCCATACCACGTGCCACTACGGCAGCGTGAGAAGTCATACCGCCACGAACGGTCAGGATACCCTGTGCACTCTTCATACCCGTAATATCTTCCGGAGAAGTCTCAAGACGTACCAGAACGACCTTCTCTCCTCTTTCATGCCAAGCTACGGCATCGTCTGCGGAGAATACCACCTTACCGCAAGCAGCTCCCGGTGATGCGCCAAGTCCCTTTCCAAGCGGAGTAGCGGCTTTCAGAGCCTTCTGGTCGAACTGCGGGTGAAGAAGAGTATCCAAGTTTCTCGGATCAATCATCGCTACCGCTTCTTCTTCCGTACGCATTCCTTCATCCACCAGATCACAGGCAATCTTCAAAGCCGCCTGTGCGGTTCTCTTTCCGTTTCTGGTCTGGAGCATATAGAGTTTTCCATGTTCTACGGTGAACTCCATATCCTGCATATCTCTATAGTGCTTCTCCAGCGTCTCACAAACCTCAGTGAACTGCTTAAATGCCTCAGGGAACTTCTGTGCCATCTCATTGATGTGCATCGGTGTACGAACACCGGCTACCACGTCTTCACCCTGCGCATTGGTTAAGAACTCTCCGAAAAGTCCCTTGTTTCCGGTTGCCGGATCTCTTGTGAAAGCAACACCGGTTCCGCAATCATCTCCCATGTTACCGAACGCCATGGACTGTACGTTTACAGCGGTACCCCAGGAATACGGAATATCGTTGTCTCTACGATATACGTTCGCACGCGGGTTATCCCAGCTGCGGAATACTGCCTTAATAGCACCAACCAGCTGTTCCTTCGGATCGGTCGGGAAATCTTTTCCAATCTTCTCTTTATATTCTGCCTTAAACTGCTCGGCAAGCTCATGAAGGTCTTCTGCAGAAAGCTCAACGTCCTGCTTTACGCCCTTCTTCTCTTTCATCTTATCAATTAACTCTTCAAAGTACTTCTTTCCGACTTCCATTACGACATCGGAGTACATCTGGATAAATCTTCTGTAGCAGTCCCAAGCCCATCTGGGGTTCCCCGACTTCTCTGCGATAACCTTTACCACATCTTCATTCAAACCAAGGTTCAAAATCGTATCCATCATACCCGGCATGGATGCACGTGCTCCGGAACGAACGGACACAAGGAGAGGATTCTCGTGATCACCGAACTTCTTTCCGGTAATCTCTTCCATCTTCTTAATATGCTCTTCAATCTGTCCCATGATTTCAGCGTTGATCTCTCTTCCGTCCTCATAGTACTGCGTACAAGCTTCTGTCGTAATCGTAAAGCCCTGTGGAACCGGAAGACCGATATTGGTCATCTCCGCAAGGTTTGCTCCCTTTCCGCCAAGAAGCTCTCTCATGCTTGCATCCCCTTCCGTGAAGAGGTAAACCCACTTTCTTGCCATCGTAAACCCTCCTTATGTTTCTTTCTTACAAAGTGCTGTAAAGAAGATCCGTTACACTCCTGTACACTGTGTACATTACTGCGTTTTAAAAATTGTGTTTTTCCTACAGGTAGACGAAGAAACACTAAGCGAGATTATATACGACTGGGGATTTTAAGTAAAGGGAGAGAGCCGTGAAATCAACAAATTTTTAACGGACTAGACCTTGAAACGATAGCCCACTCCCCAGATTGTTTCGATATATTGCGGCTTCGTTGCATTCTCCTCTTCAATCTTCTCCCGGAGCTTCTTAATATGTACGGTCACCGTGGCAATATCCCCTATGGAATCCATTTTTCCAGATTTCACGGAAAAGTTCTTCCTTCGTAAAAACATGGTTGGGATGTGCGGCAAGAAAAGCCAGAAGATCAAACTCTCTGGAAGTAAAGTTGACTTCTTTGCCGTCCACAAAAACACGCCTTGCCGTCGTATCAATCCGAAGACCGCGAATCTCAATCACCTTGTTTTCTTCTTTACCGCCGTCTTTCAGTCTCTTATACCGTGCAAGATGCGCTTTCACTCTTGCTACGAGCTCACTTGCGGAAAACGGCTTCGTCATGTAATCATCCGCGCCGAGCCCTAAGCCGCGAATCTTATCAATGTCATCCTTTCTGGCGGAAACCAGAAGAATCGGGATATCCTTCTTCGCTCTAAGCTCCTGTGTAACCGAGAAGCCATCTCTTCCGGGAAGCATCAGATCCAGAATCAGAAGGTCATACTCCGTAGAAAGCGCGCGCTGTAAACCCTTTTTCTCCATCTTTTTTCAATCTCCACGGAGAAGCCTGAAAGTTCAAGATAATCTTTCTCCAAATCGGCAATTGCCCCATCATCTTCCACAATCAATATCCTTTGTTTTTCGTCCATAACTTACTTCCTCTCCATAAAATGCTTTCGGAGCACAAAGTGAATGGCGGTTCCTTGTCCCACCTCACTTTCCGCCCATATCTTCCCTCCGCTGTCCTCTATAATCTTCTTCACGATAGAAAGACCGATTCCCGATCCTCCGTTCTCCGAACTGCGTGCGGTGTCGGAACGGTAAAAGCGTTCAAAAAAATATAGGGTAAATCTTTCTTCCCGATTCCCCTCCCGTTGTCTCTGATCACTACTTCCACGAAATCCCCGGCATCCAGGAGGCTGAAATGAATCTCCGGTTGCGCCTTATCCATATACTTTACGGAGTTCGAAATAATATTGCTCAGAACTTTTCTGAGTTGCACCGGGTCCGCAATGATTTCTACCGTGTCTTCCAGAAAAAAGTCGGTGAGGAAACGGTATCCCAGCGCATCCAGATCTCCCCTTAGTTCCACACTGTAATCCTGAAAATATTCCAGTGCGGGAAGAATCACAAAGTGATACGGAATTTTTGTTGGTTTCAATCTTCGCGTAGTAGTTCAGCTCATCAATCAGGCGATTCATCTCTATCGCCTTATGAAAAATCGTTTGCAAGTACTGCCGTTTTTTCTCTTCCGTGGAAGCCACGCCATCCAGAATGCCTTCCGCATAACCCCGAATCACCGTGATGGGTGTCTTTAAATCATGCGCAATATTCGTGACCAGCTCCCGGTTTTCTTCTTCGTCCCTGGTCTTTTCCTCCTGATTCTCCTTCAGTCTCTCCCGCATCTTTTCAAAAGCCTGTGTCAACTCCGCAAATTCATCGCGGCTTTCCGCCTCCAGGTGAAAGTGCAAATCTCCGGATTCGATTCGTCTCGCCGCTTCTTTTCAAGACATTCACCGGCTTCAGAAATCCGTTGTAAATCCAGGCAATCAGGAAAAATCCCCGCCAAAAACCAGAATGATGACGGCCTGCTCTATACTGATAATCCTTCTCGTCGAGAGAAAAAACAAAAAGATAGGGAGAACCGTACTGATGATGAAACTGACCGCGACTCTTCCCATCAACCCCAGCTTCTTCACCTGATTCCTCCTTTCCTCTTCCCGGTCTAGCCGAGCGTCTTCTCCGAGAAGCGAAGTGCCGCATCAATTACGGCATCCATATCATAGTATTTATATTCTCCAAGACGCCCGCCAAAAAGCGTTTTTTCTTCTTTCTCCGCCAGTGCCCGATACTTTGCATAAAGCGCCTGGTTTTTCTCATCGTTTACCGGATAGTACGGTTCCTCTCCCCTTTTCCACTCTGCGCTGTATTCCCTGGAGATAATCGTTGTAGGAAGATCCTTTCCGGCACGATCCTTCCCGAAAGTAAACCACTTGTGCTCGATAATCCGGGTGTACGGGCTCTCTTCATCCGTATAATTTACCGCCGCATTTCCCTGGAAATTCGGAACAGGAAGCTCCTCCACTTCAAATCGCACTTTCCGGTACTCCAGTTCACCAAGAGAGTAGCCAAAGTACGCATCAATTGCGCCGGTGAAAACCACCTTCTTTGCCCGACTAAACCACTTTTCCTTATTTTCCAGAAAATCCTCTTCCAGCTCTACCGGAATGCCGGAGAGCATCTTCTCCACCATAGCGGTATAGCCTTCTACGGGAATGCCCTGATAAAGGGCATTGAAATAGTTGTTATCATAGGTGAAACGAACCGGAAGCCGGCGGATAATGGATGCCGGTAAATCTTTACAGTCCCTGCCCCATTGCTTCTTGGTATAGCCTTTAATCAGTTTTTCGTAGATTTCTCTTCCCACGAGAGAAATGGCCTGCTCTTCCAGGTTCTTCGGCTCGGTAATACCGGCAGCTTTCCGCTCCGCTTCAATCCTCTCCTTCGCTTCCTCCGGACTCACCACGCCCCACATCGTGTTGAAGGTATACATATTGAAGGGGAGAGAATAGATCTTTCCTTTATAATTTGCAACCGGAGAATTCGTGAAACGATTAAAGCCGGAAAAGCGCTGTACATAGTTCCACACCCTCTCGCTATTTGTATGGAAGATATGTGCCCCATACCGGTGCACCATAATACCGTTCTTCTCATAGGAGTATACATTACCTCCTATATGGTTCCGCTTGTCGATTACAAGCACTTTCTTTCCCTGCTTACTCGCTTCCTGTGCGAAAACCGCACCGAAAAGGCCTGCTCCGACTACGAGATAATCCAAGTCTTCCATACTCTTCTCCTTTAGCCTTTACTCTTCTTTAGACTTTACTCTTCTTCCTAGACTTTACTCTTTTCAATGGCACTGAGTGTTCTGTCCAACAGCTTCTTTAAAACCTGCATTTCTTCCACACTGAGCGGAAGACAGGCACGCATCTCTTCCGGTACGGACTTGGCTTTCTCCTGCAATGTCTCTCCCAAATCCGTAATCTGTACGCAAAGCGCTCTCTCATCATCCTGATAACGAGAGCGGGTAATCAGCCCTTTCTGCTCCAGGCGTTTCAAAAGCGGGGTCAGCGTTCCGGAATCCAGATATAAAACCTCTCCCAGGTCCTTTACCCGCACTTCTTTCTTTTCCCAAAGTACCATCATGGTGATGTACTGCGTATACGTCAACCCTAACGGATCCAAAAACGGTTTATATCTTCTCGTCACTTCCTTCGCACAAGCATAAAGAGGAAAGCAGAGTTGATTCTCCAGTCTCAGTTCCTTGTATTCCTTCTGCATGACTCTTTCCCTTTCTCTTGGCTCTTTTATAAGTTATGAGAATTCATGTAATTCACGGCGGCAAGTGCGGCAACCGCCCCGTCCGACGCTGCCGTGGCGAGCTGTCGAACCGCCTTTGTGCGGCAATCTCCGGCAGTAAATACGCCTTCCGTTTCTGTCAGGCTGTCTTCTCCCGCCTCGATATAGCCTTTCCCGTCAAGCTTCACGATATCCTGAAAAGCGGCATTGTCCGGCGCCTGTCCGATAGCAACAAAAAGGCCGTCGAGTTTGATTTCTCTCTCCACACCGTCTTTGTTCACTACTACGATACCGGTCAGTCCCGTATCATCGCTTTCCAGAGCCTTTATGGTAGAATTTAAGACCAACTCCACATTCGGCTTGGACGTTAAGCGATCAACTTCCGCTTTATCCGCTCTAAATGCATCCCTTCTGTGCACCACATAGACTTTCTCCACGTATGCGGAAAGAAAAGTGGCATCTTCTACCGCTGTATTTCCTCCGCCGTTTACCGCAACAACCTTGCCTCTGTAAAACATTCCGTCACAAGTTGCGCAATAGGAAACCCCTTTCCCGACCAATTCCTTTTCTTTATCCAGTCCGAGACTCCGATTCTTCGCCCCGGTTGCCAGAATAACCGTCTTGCCTTCGTACTCCTGTGCCTTGGTGACAACCTTTTTATATGCTCCATTCTTCTCTATGGAAAGAACCTTTTCTATGCGAACATCCGCTCCGAGATCCTTTGCCTGCTTATAGAGGTTCGTTGCAAAACTCAAATCCGAAATCTTCTGAATCCCCGGATAATTTTCAATCTCCGGCGTGTTGATAATCTGCCCGCCATACGTCGTCTCTTCTAAAACCAGCACGGACTTTCCTGCACGAAGACCGTAAATTGCGGCGGAAAGTCCTGCCGTGCCTGCCCCTACTATAATAATATCAAACATAATTCTCCTTTTAAAAGAAGGTGCCGCACAAGTCGAGCGACACCTATCTCTTTCTCTTAGCAATACTGCTGAATACGATCCTTACTTCAACAAATCCAGAACCTGTTCCTTCGGGATAAATCCTGTGTTCTGCTTGTAAATCTTACCCTCTTTAAAAACAATCAGGGTCGGAATAGCGCGAACCCCGTAACGTGCCATGAGCTCCTGCTCTTCATCGGCATTCACTGCATACACCTTGAAATCTTTTGCTTCTTCCGCAATCTCTCCTACGATGGGAGAAAGCATCTGGCAAGGTCCACACCAGCTTGCCCAGAAATCAACCAAAACCGGCTCTTTCGCCTGTAAAACCTTCTCATCAAAATCTTTCGCTGTAATACTTGGTGCTGACATATCGTTTCCCTCCTATACTTTAACTCCAACTATTTCACTTACTCCAATTTATTTTTGGCAAGTTAATTGTACACAATCAAATGGTTCTTGTCAATCCTTTTCCTATTTTATTCCCACTCGTCTTCCCCTTGCAGTACTTCCCGTATCATGCTGTAGGAAAAACCCTTCCGCATCAAAGAAGCAAAGAGTCGCTCTCTGTCTTTCCTATCCGTTAAATCGAGTGTCCGGCTCTTCTTCTCTACCCACACGCGAAGTGCTTCCCGCTCCGGATCCTCCTCTTCCTCTCGTCCGCTTTCACGGAAATCCTCTACCGCACGCGTCAAGGCTTCCGCCTCGACTCCTCTCAAAAAAAGCTTCGCTTTCATATCCCGTAAAGAGCGCTTCCCCGCATTCTCCTGAAGATAGGTCACAGTATAACGATAGTCATCCAAGTAGCCGTATTCTTTCAGAAAAGAAAGGGTCTTCTCTATGATTTCTTCCGTATAATGCGCGGACTTCGCGAGCTTCTCTCTAAGGCGCCGTTCCGTCTTCGCCTGCCCTGTGAGAAGGTACAGACTTCTTTCTTTACAGCGCTGAAGAAGCTTCTCCTCCGCGGTAAGAGAAGCACTGTCCAAAGGGTTTCTTGCCGCGTTTTCTCCTTCCCACTCTTTCATCTTTTATGCTTCCTGTCCCGCAGTATCCGTAGCACGCTCCTCCGGGTTCTCTTCCTGTGCCTCCAGTACCGCGGTGAGATACGGATCCTCTTTCAGGCCGTAGAGCTTCCTGAGTTCGATTTCCAGCTCCGCCATGAGTTTCGGGTGCTTGCGCAAAAACTCCTTCGCATTCTCTCTGCCCTGTCCAATCTTGTTTCCCTGATAAGCAAACCAGGCTCCGCTCTTATCAATCAGCTTCTGCTCTACACCAAGGTCCAGAATCTCCCTCTTTCGAAATCCCCCGTACCGAAGCTGATATCAAACTCCACCTGCTTAAAAAGGCGGCGCAATCTTGTTCTTTGCAATCTTCACCTTCGCACGGTTTCCGCTGAACTCTCCTTCTCCGGCTTTGATGGTCTCTCCCTTTCGGATATCGATACGTACAGATGAGTAGAACTTCAGCGCTCTACCGCCGGTCGTCGTCTCAGGGATTTCCGAACATCACGCCAACCTTCTCACGAAGCTGATTGATAAAAATAAGTATACAATTCGACTTCGCAATAATGGCGGTCAGCTTACGCAGCGCCATGGACATAAGTCTTGCCTGTAAGCCGACATGGCTGTCGCCCATCTCTCCGTCAATCTCCGCCTTCGGCACCAACGCGGCAACCGAATCCACAACGAGAATATCCATCGCACCCGAGCGCACCATCGTCTCCGCAATATCCAAGGCCTGCTCACCGGAATCCGGCTGAGAAACATAGAGATTGTCAATATCCACGCCGATTGCCTCCGCATAGCGGGGATCGAGTGCGTGCTCCGCATCAATAAAAGCGGCAATTCCTCCTCTCTTCTGTACCTCCGCAACGGCATGAAGCGCCAGAGTCGTCTTACCTGAGGACTCCGGTCCGTAAATCTCGATAATTCTTCCTCTCGGGAAGCCTCCCGCTCCCAGTGCAATGTCCACAGAAAGGGAACCGGTAGGAACCACCTCAATATCCTTGTTCACACCGGCGTCCCCCAGCTTCATGATGGAACCCTTTCCGCAATCCTTCTCTATCTTTGTCAAAGCGGCGTCCAACGCTTTCAACTTCTCTTCGTGATTCACAAGCGCTACTACCGGAGCCTTACTCACTTTATTTGCCATACTTTCTCCCTTTCTGCATGATCCCTTCTTCTCCCGAAAACGGTTCTGGGATTTCGTTTTTTTCGTATTATATCACAGAACAAACATTCTTCCTATACTCCACATTCGGATATGCTTTCCCTTGTTTTTTTCTTATTTTCTCTTGTTTTATCCTGTTTTCTCTTGTTTTCTCTTGTTTTTTCTCACTGCCCCGTCTTTTTTTCTTTACGAGCACGAAATTCCATTTTCAAATGGACAATCCCTTAAACAGATGATAAAATGTGCGCGTCTTAAATAAATTTTTATCATTTTCTATTTTTCTGATGAAGATAAAAGATGTTTTTTGCAATAACCCAGATGGATTCGGTTTTTTTACTTATTTTTCCCGTTTTAAGGAGTTTAAAAATCTTGATTTGGATTGTTACAAAACTTTTTTTATTTATGAAAGGTCCCTGTACACCCACTTTCAAAAAGGAGAAAAAATGAGTCAAGAAAAAAATCTTCCACGGTCTCAATGGAAAACATCTACCGCCTGAACGGGCGCGTTCCCATTGCAAAAGGCCATTCCCTTCGGTTTGCAGCATGTCCTTGCCATGTTCGTGGCAAACTTAAGCCCGATGACCATCATCGCCACAGCCGCCCAGCCCGCACTTTCGCAGCAGGAAGTCGCCATGCTGATTCAGAACGCCATGTTCGCAGCCGGTATCGCCACCATGATTCAGCTCTATCCCCTGTGGAAAATCGGATCAAAGCTTCCTATTGTAATGGGTGTCAGCTTCACCTTTGTCACCATTCTTTCCACCATCGGTGCCAATTACGGTTATCCGACGGTCATCGGTGCCGTTCTTGTCGGCGGTTGCTTTGAAGGCGTCCTCGGTCTTCTCGCCAAGTATTGGAAGAAAATCGTCTCTCCCATCGTCGCGGCTACGGTCGTGACCTCGATTGGGTTTTCTCTCTTCACGGTCGGTGCCCGTTCTTTCGGTGGCGGCTATGCGGAGGATTTCGGTTCTGCCGAGAATCTCGCCATCGCCTCCCTCACCCTCATCGTCTGTATCCTCTGGAGCATTTTCGTGAAAGGCTACATGAAACAGTTATCCGTGCTGGCAGGTCTTATCGTAGGCTATATCTGTGCCATTATTGTAGGAAAGGTAGACTATACTCAGATTTTCTCTAAGGGACTGATCTCCCTTCCCCACATTCTTCCCGTGATGCCGAAGTTCAACATCGGTGCAATTCTTTCCACCTGCATCATTTTCCTCGTATCCGCAACGGAAACCATCGGAGATACGACTGCCATGGTGGTTACGGGTCTCAACCGGGAAATTACGGAAAAAGAGATTTCCGGTTCTCTTGCCTGTGACGGCTTTGCCTCCTCCATCTCCGCACTCTTCGGATGCTGCCCGGTAACTTCCTTCTCGCAGAACGTCGGACTGATTGCGATGACGAAGGTGGTAAACCGCTTTACGATTGCGACCGGTGCGATGATGATGCTTCTCGCCGGCCTCCTGCCGCCCGTCGGACAGTTCTTCGCTTCTCTTCCCCAGTGTGTTCTCGGCGGATGCACCATCATGATGTTCGGTACCATTGTCGTTTCCGGTATGCAAATGATTGCCTCCTGCGGGTTCTCCCAGAGGAATATCGTGATTGCTTCTCTCTCCCTCGCCATCGGTATCGGTTTTACTTACCCGACGGAAGTGGATATCTGGAAAATCTTCCCGGAAATGGTACGCAACGTATTTGGTGCAAATGTTGTCGCCGTGGTATTTGTCGTTGCCATCATTCTGAACCTGATTCTTCCGAAGAATATGGATATCCAGAAGCTCTCAGTAGAATAGAAGAACTTGAAAAAGATTTATAGATAAACTGCCAAAAATTTTGACAAAACTAGATACTTTTCTGAAATAAAGTGCTAAAATGACTTTGTCAACACAATTTACATTATTATCCTTACAGGAGGAGGAGTGTCGCAAATGAACACAGTACAATCAAAAGCGAACCCCAAGGCAGCATTCTGGTTTTGTAACTTTGCTTTCACCTTGGAGCGTTTCAGCTACTACTCAGCGAAATGGCTGCTTGTAGGATTTGTCATTCTTGCAGCAAACAAGGGGGGTATCGGCGCGCCGAAAGAGGCCAGCGCCATGTTTCAGTCCTATTTCGTAGCTTTCACCTACCTTGCACCGCTTATCGGTTCTTATTTTTCAGACCGTCTTTTCGGTGCAAAGTATCTTGTTCCGATCGGTATGGCTCTGATGTCTCTCGGCTACTTTATCGGTGCAGGTGCACACAGCCTGGCAGGTGTTGCACTGATGATCGGTCTGGTATCCGTAGGTACAGGACTCTTTAAGCCGCAGACGAACTCTCTTACCGGTCTTCTTTTCACCGATAAAACAGAGCTCGATAAGGCGTTCTCCACACAGTACTCCATGGTCAATGTCGGTTCTTTCATCGGAACTACCGTCATCGGTCTTCTGGCAGGCGCACAGGGCTACAGAATCTGCTTCGTACTTTGCGGTATTGTAATGCTGGTTAATGCAATCATGTTTGTATGTTCCTGGAAGGCATTTGGAGAAGTTGGTTCCAGACCTTTCAAGGAGGGAGAGCAGAAGGAAGCAACTGCTACTGTAGAGAAGAAGCCTCTTACCAAGCTGGAGAAGCAAAGAGTACTTGCTATCATTGCCGTATCTCTCTTCTCTGCTGTATTCTGGATTTTCTGGTACCTGGCTTACCTACCGGTTTACGATTACTGGGCAGAGGCAAATGCAGCCGGTGAGTTCCTTCGTATGAACTGGAAAATCGGTTCCTTCAGTGTTCCGACTTCCTTCTTCGATTCAGAAAACGGAATCCTCTGTATTCTTCTCGGACCGGTTCTCGGTATGCTTTGGGAGAAGGATGCAAGGAGAGCGGGCGGCGGCTTAAGTATCTTTAAGCATACCGCACTCGGTATCGGTATCTTAGGTCTTGCCTTTGTTATCTTCGCTTTAGGCGATATTACAAGAGGCGGAAAGCCTGCAAGTCTTCTCTGGGTTATCTTCTTCGGTATTGCGTTATCCTTCGGTGAAATGACTTTCTCCCCGTTAGGAAACTCCTTCATCTCGAAGTTTGCTCCGGCAAGACTCCTGTCCGCTATGATGGCAGTGTGGACTTTCGCAATCTTTATTGCAGGTCTGTCCTATGGCCCGATTTATAACTGGCTGATGAAGAATGTCGCTTTCTCCGGCTGGTGTATCGGTGTAGCCGTTCTTCTCATTGCTATCGCCGCTATTCTTTGGATTATGGATAAGAAATTAAACAGCCTGGTTGTTGATGAGAAGTAATGCTTTCTTCCGCAGGGATGGGAAGAAAGATATATAATGAAAGACTTTGATGTATGGAAAGAGGGATTGTGCAGAGCACAATCCCCTCTTTTTGGTTCGCGCGCCATGGGCGCGCTCTAACGGGTGAAAGTCCCGAGCATGCCTAGGCAACGAGGAAGTGTATAGCCAAACAGCAAGGGTGTCCATCGTGAGGTGGAATCTGAAGGAAGCTGTAGGCAAACCCTTGGTCCGACGAACAGAAATCACATATAAGGCTCTGAAATACGGATAAGTCTGCCAAAAGAGATGAAGTCCAAAAAGTTGCCGGAAGTAAGAGTAGATGTGACGGATAGATGAGGGGAAAAGAGCGTGCACCTTAAGCGTGGAGGTCTCATAGAGGTTTCATTAGCCTAGTAACAACGAACTATGAGAAGTCAGCCGAGCCCATAGTAGTGAAGAAGTCTCCGTAATGGAGATGGAGCAAAGGGGCGAACAATCAATAAGTTCGAGTATGTCTCGTATTGTAGAGATGGCAACATCTGCCGTAACCAATCGGGGAAAAGATGGTCAAATCAAGCGAGACGGAAAGGAAAGAACGCATGGACACAAGTAGTCTAATGGAGCAGATACTTTCAAGTGAAAACTTAAACGAAGCATATCTGCAAGTCATCCGAAACAAAGGTGCAGAGGGAGTGGACGGAATGAAGTACACAGAACTTAAAGAGCACTTGTTTAAGAATGGCGAAGAAATCAAGAAGCAGTTGAGGAATAGAAAATATAAACCTCAACCGGTACGAAGAGTGGAAATACCAAAACCGGATGGCGGTGTCAGAAACCTGGGAGTACCAACAGTAACAGACCGATTTATCCAACAAGCGATAGCACAGGTATTAACGCCCATCTATGAAGAACAATTCCATGACCATAGTTATGGTTTTAGACCAAATAGATGTGCACAGCAAGCCTTAATGACCGCACTCGATATGATGAATGACGGAAATACATGGATTGTGGATATCGACATGGAAAAGTTCTTTGACACAGTAAATCATGATAAACTGATGACCATTATAGGAAGAACAATCAAAGATGGAGATATAATCTCAATCGTCAGAAAGTATCTAGTCAGTGGAATTATGGTGGATGATGAATACAAGGAATCAGTGATAGGAACACCACAAGGTGGGAATCTATCGCCACTCCTTGCAAACATCATGTTGAACGAGCTTGATAAGGAGATGGAGAAAAGAGGACTGAATTTTGTCAGATATGCAGACGACTGTATCATCATGGTCAGAAGCGAAATGTCGGCGAATCGAGTAATGAGAAATCTAACAAGGTACATTGAAGATAAACTGGGGCTGAAAGTAAACATGACTAAGAGTAAAGTTGATAGACCACAGGGGCTAAAATACCTTGGGTTTGGATTTTATTTTGACAGTCATGCGCACGTCTACAAGGCGAAACCACATGCAAAATCGGTAGAGAAGTTCAAAGCACGCATGAAACAACTCACATGTAGAAGTTGGGGCGTAAGCAACAGCTACAAGATTGAAAAGTTGAACCAACTCGTCAGAGGATGGATAAACTACTTTTAAGATTGGAAGCATGAAAACGTTGTGCGCAAAGTTGGATGGAAACATTAGATACCGACTACGCATGTGCATTTGGAAACATTGGAAAACTCCACAAAACAAAGAGAAGAACTTGGTTAAGCTAGGTATACCAAGATGGGTAGCACATAAAGTTGCAAATACAGGAAATCGTATTGCGCATATGTGCCATAACGGATGGGTACAAAAGGCTATAAGCACAAAGAGACTAACCTCATTTGGATTAGTCTCAATGTTAGACTACTACACCTCAAGGTGTGTTACTTGTTAAGTTGATTGAACCGCCGTGTACCGAACGGTACGCACGGTGGTGTGAGAGGTCGGGAAATTTAATTTAAATTTCCCTCCTACTCGATTTATAGATAATCCGAAAAACCTTATCCGCTAAGACGCATTCTACAGAAGGCATCCAGAGACTTTCTTCCCAGAAGAAAGAGCAGGAAGAAGGATATTCCCATCAATACTGTAAAAAACAGAAGAACGAGTCCGCCATGCATTCCGCCCAGAATAAACTTCTTTGTGAACGAAAACTGGAAGAAAGCATCCCGAAACGGGCGATGAAAAACATAAATCGGAAGGGTATATTGCCCGCTACGGAGAAATAGCTCTAAAACGCGGTGGAGAAGCGTAGCCGATTTCACCCTTTTTAGCGCAGTGGAAAAAAAGAAAACCAGCGTATAAAAAGAAGTAGGAAATGCAAAGTGCATAGGGGAAGAATCCGATCCGAATCAGGATAGGAAATGTCTTAAAAAACGGCGCAATGGCTTCCCTCTCGATCCTGTATCCCCACACACCATAAAAAACCCTGGTGTAAGGATAGAGTTCCCGAAAAAAAAGAAATAAAGTGGCCGCGAAAGCCCCGCCCAAAACACAGGGAAGAACGTGGATTTTTCTGAAAAGAAAACGCCTTCTTCTTTGCGATCATTCAAGGTAGAAAAAGGAGCAAAGCTGAGCAGCCGGTCAATGGATAATAAGTCCTTCCATTTTTCTCCCGATTTCCAGAAAAGAAAGCGGAAAGGAGAGCAAAATCAAAAATAGAAAGATATAAGATAGTCGCCCGGTCGGACACGCCTCTCTTTCCTTTAAAAAAGAGTTCCAGAGGAAGTATGCTGAGTTCCAGAAAAAGCAAAACCAGAATATACCAGGGCGTTGAGGACTCGTGCAAAAAATCGGGAAAAAGATGCTTGGAATGATAGAACAGCAAGTCCGCAATATGCATCAAGCATTTCATAAAGAGGTATAAAAGGAAATAAGAAAAAGGGAACGGAACTGCGTTCCCCTTTTCTTCCATCTTCCAAAGAAAAAAATAACCCGAAAGGAACAGAAAAGCCGGCATGTGAAAACTGTAAATCAGATAAAAACTGCGTCCGAAAAAGGGAATGCGGACTCCCTTTTAGCGGTAGCAGAAAATGTCCGAGTACAACCAGATAAATCAGAAATCCTTTGTAATAATCCAGTTCCGGAATCCTTTTTTTTCCATTCTCCGGCTCTTTTTTGCTGTCCCGTATTCGACTTCTAAAGTCCTGCATTCTTTTCTCCCGACTGCCTGCTTTTAGGAGAATAGCGGTGCCAAAGCTTTCGCAAGTTTCTCTTTCTCCTGTCTTGCCTGCTCCTTATCCTTCCCGAGGGTGGTGTAATAGGCTTTGATTTTCGGTTCCGTTCCGGACGGACGCACAATCACGGTTTCCCCATTTTCCAAACGATAAAGGAGTACATTGGACTTAGGCAGTCCGGTATGCGCGCTATCCAGATAATCCACACACTCTGCTACCGGATTTCCTGCAAATTCTTTCGGACAGTCTTTCCGGAGTCCTTCCATAATGCCCTGCATCTTATCCATTCCGGACAGTCCGGGGAAGGAGAAGCTGTCCACGGCATTCAGATAGTAGCCATACTCTGCATAGATTTCTTCCAATCTTTCTTTAATCGAGGATCCATTCTTCCGGTAATAAGCCGCCATCTCACAAATCAGAATCGATGCCACTACTGCATCCTTATCCCGTACGGCAGTTCCGGAGAGGTAGCCGTAGCTCTCCTCAAAGCCGAAAAGAAAGCGCTCTTTCTCTCCCTTTTCTTCCAGAAACTTGATTTGCTCTCCAATCCACTTGAATCCGGTCAGGGTATGGCGCATCTCGACACCATAATGCTCCGCTACCTTATCTGCAAGCGGCGTGCTGACAATGGATTTCACGGCAATCGGATTCTTCGGAAGAGTTCCTTCCGCCTTTCTTCCGGACGCAATATAATCTAGAAGAAGGACGCCCATCTCATTTCCACTGACTAACTCATAGTTCCCTTCTTCTGTCCGCATGGCTATTCCGACACGGTCAGCATCCGGATCCGTTGCCAGAAGCAAGTCCGCATTCTTTTCCTTCGCAAGAGCAAGCCCTTTCTCCATCGCCTCCAGAATCTCCGGATTCGGATACGGGCAGGTTGTGAAATAGCCATTCGGATACTCCTGCTCCGGTACAATCGTAACATCCGAAATGCCGAGTTCACGGAAAATGCGGGTTACCGGCTCCAAACCGGTTCCGTTCAGCGGGGTATAAACCAAAGAAAGTCCCGCCTCTTTGCAAACACCGGGATGCACGCTCTGTGAAAGCACTGCCCGGTAAAATGCCTCTTTGCATTCTTCCTCTACAAATTGAACCAGTCCTTTCTCCACTGCCAAAGAGAACGGCATGGTCTTCGCTCCGGTCAGAACATCCGTCTCCTTGATTTTCTCATAAACCTTTCCTGCCGCTTCGTCCGTCATCTGACAGCCGTCACTGCCATACGCCTTATACCCGTTATAGACAGCCGGATTATGAGAAGCGGTCAGCATGATTCCGGCGCTGCAATGATAGTATCTCGTCGCGAAGGAAAGTGCCGGAACCGGCATAAGCGCATCATATAAGCGGACCGTAATTCCATTTGCCGCAAGAACACAAGCGACCTCTTTTGCAAAGGTCCACCCCTTCAACCGGGAGTCATAGCTGATGGCAACCAACTTCTCGAGTCCCTCTTCCAGAATATAGCGTGCGAGCCCCTCCGTCGCCTGCCGAACCACGAACAGATTCATGCGATTGGTTCCCACACCGAGCGTTCCGCGAATTCCCGCAGTGCCGAATTCCAGTGCTCTGCCAAAATGCTCTTTGATTTCCTCCTCATTTCCGGAAATCAGCTCCAACTCTCTCCCTAAATCGAAGTCCAACAAGTCCGCTTTTTTCCACCGCTCGAATTCCTTTTTGTAGTCCAGCATACTTCCCTCCATTTTCTCTATTTGCTCTCTCCGCGCTCCGTCCTTAAACTCTTTTCATTCTACTACGGAAAAGAGTTCTCTGCACGAATTTCATCAGGATTCTGTCTATCCCGCAGAACAGTGTTCCCTTTCCGCTGTCTCCCGTCTAGAAATCTGCCTCTTCTCCTAACCGCATTTTCTCTTTAAGATACTTGAGCAACTTCCCTTTTTCATTTTCTTCCGGAAATTCTAAAACACGCTCAAACAAAGCTTTGAGCAGAACGCCCAGCTCTTTTCCCGGCGCAATTCCCAGTGCTATCAGGTCTTTTTCCGCACACCGCCATGTCGGAAAGAGAAACACAATCTCCCTTCTCCTTTATAGCGGAAAGCCAACGAAGCCGTTCTTCGATGCAAGACTGTTCCTGCTCCTCTTTCCCATTTTCTTTCCGCAAAAGAAGGGCAAGCTTTACTTCATAAAAGGCGAACGTCATATCGATTCCGCACTCCGCCACTCTTTTCCTGAGTCCATAAGGGCTTTCCACTTCCTCCTCGGAAAACAGACGGGCGAAACGGCTTGCCTTATCCATCGTATCCCGATCGAGCTTCAACTCCCGTAAAATCTTCCGGGAAAGCTCGGGCACGCCGCGAAGGAACAAGCCGAAGCGAAGCCACTTCTCTTTCGCTGCATCGGGGAGAAGGTCGGGAATCCCTCTTTTCTGAATTTCCGGAAAATCTTCCGTGATAAAAGGCGCTAAACCATAATGAAAGAAAAGGGCTACCTTCTCGGGATGCCCGCTGGCAAGCAACTTCCAAAGCTCGACCGCAATCCGCTCTTTGAAACATCCAGAAGCGTCTCCCGAAGCTTCTGAATCCCTCTTATCGCTTCCTCGTCCAAAGTAAAATCCAGTTGGGCGGAAAAACGAATCCCCCGCATCATCCGAAGGGCATCTTCCCTAAAGCGATCCTCCGCCTTCCCTACCGCACGGACGATGTATGAGCCCATATCGCGCTGTCCAAAATAGGGATCAATGATTCCTCTGTCCATGTGATATGCCATCGCATTCATCGTAAAATCCCGTCTTGCCAGGTCTTCCTCTAAAGAAGAAGTAAAAGAAACGGAACTCGGATGGCGGTGATCCGTATACTCTCCATCAATGCGGAAAGTCGTTACTTCAAAGCTGCGAATCCCGTTCTCTATCTCTTCAGGAGGCACCAGAACAGTAAGCGTCCCATGCTGAATCCCGGTATCCACTGTCACCGGGAAAATAGCTTTCATCTGTTCCGGCAAGGCATTGGTCGTGATATCCCAGTCCTCCGGCGCCCGTCCGAGAAGCGCATCCCGAACACAGCCCCCCACAATATATGCTTCATACCCCGCATTTTCTAAAGAGCGAATGATAAACTCCGCTCCTCTCGGCATGCAAATCTTCACTCCGACTAATCCTCACTCGGCAACATAACACCGACTTTCTTCTCCATGACCTTCAGCTCCATCTCCCGATAAGCACCGCCAAACTCGCCATCCACTGTCCACTCCACATCCTCTTTTGCGGAAAGGAAGAGATGTCTCGTCTTAAAAAACTGTACCTGCGGATTGTCCTCCGGAATCACGCCACCGATGATGGTTGCAAGGATTTCTCCAAAATCCGCAATATTCTTCGGCGCACGAATCAATAGCACTTCAAACTTTCCATCCTGTAAGTCCACGTTCCATTTCCTCTCCCCGGATCCCCCCGAAAAGCCGCTAAAGCCTGCTACCGAGCGGGAATTGGATATGGCGCCGAAGATATATTCTCCTTCTTCCGAAAACTCTTCGCTGCGAACCTGCAAAGGATAGCTCTTCGATAGATTCTCCGGCATAGTACGAATAGACTCCAGAAGATACGCCATGTACCCCAGATTATTCTTCAGCTTCTGCTCTGTCCCGTAACTCACCTTTGTGAAGGCACCAAACGCCGCAATATAGTTAAAATATTTCTCATTCAACTGCCCGATATCGCAGTAAAACGGCTTCCCTTTTACCATCCCGTCGATATTTTCCTTCCAATCCTTCGGAATGCCCATAGAAGCGGCAAAATCATTGGTAGAACCTGTCGGAATATAGCCGATAGGAACCTGTAATCCCTCTTCCAGAACGCTGCTCACAAGATAATGGAGTGTTCCGTCCCCCCGACACAAAACAATCAGGTCAAACGCATCTTTATACTTATGGACAATACTGTCTGTACTCAGTTTTCTCGACTTCGGAAGAATCGGAAAGACGGTCACCACACAATTCTTCTTTGCAAATTCTTCCACAAAAGAATAAAGCAGTGCCTTTCCCTTCTCCTGCCCGCTACTGCTGTTCACTAATAAAAGAACTCTTTTCCCCATACTATACCGTCCTTTTCTGTAAGGGTCGTACAGTGACACCGCTAACATTATATAATGAAAAGAAGAAAAAGGCTGTAAAAAGAAGTTCTTTTTCTCCTTTTTACAGCCTTTCTATGTTTTTCTATTACAGCCTATTCCCATTCTTCTATAGCAGTATCTATCGAAACGGGATTTCTCGCCTCTTCCTTAATACGCTCTTCCCCAGTATACCATCTTGGTCGCTTTCTTTCCACAAACCACACAAGTATCGGAAATCGTTTCTTGCTGATCCGGAATACAACGGGAAGTAATTCCGGAATACTCTTTCAGCTTATCTTCACACTCTCTGCATCCACACCACATTGCCCGCACAAAGCCCGGCTTCTTATCAAGAGATGCCACCAGCTCATCCAGGGTCTTCGCATCCGTAGTTCTTTCCTTCTGGAAGGCAAGCGCACGCGCATACATCTCGTTCTGTACGGTTTCCAGAATCCTCTTCACTTCTCCGGAAAGAGCGGAAAGACTCACTACCATCTTCTCTCTTGTATCTCTTCTTACCAGAACCGCCTGCTCCTTCTCGATATCCTTGGGTCCGATTTCGAGACGAAGCGGAATGCCGCGCACCTCTCCGTCGGCAAACTTGAATCCCGGTGTCTTATCCGAATCATCGACCTTTACACGGAAGCCTGCTTTCACCAGTTCCTCTTTAAGGCTGTACGCCTTGTCGAGAACCCCTTCCTTGTTCTGCTGAATCGGTACAATGTTAATCTGTACAGGAGCCACTCTCGGCGGAAGAACCAGCCCGGAATCATCCCCGTGTACCATAATCAAAGCACCGATGGTTCGCGTCGTCATGCCCCCAAGAAGTCTGATGAACCGCTTCGATTTTTATTTTTCCTTACTAAGGTACTGTACTTCAAATGCTTTTGCGAAGCCGTCTCCGAAATTGTGGGAAGTAGCGCACTGTAGTGCCTGTCCGTCATGCATCAGCGCTTCCACGGTATAGGTTGCAATGGCTCCTGCGAACTTTTCTTTATCGGTCTTGCGCCCCTTAACTACCGGAATCGCGAGAACATTCTCCAAAACATCCGCATAGATGTCCAGCATCATTCTGGTTCTCTCTTCCGCTTCCTCCGCAGTTGCATGGACAGTGTGTCCTTCCTGCCAAAGGAACTCTCTCGTCCGAAGAAACGGTCTCGTGGTCTTCTCCCAGCGCACAACGGAACACCATTGATTCAGAAGCTGAGGAAGGTCACGGTAAGACTTTACGACTTTGGAATAGTAGTCACAGAAAAGCACCTCGGAAGTCGGACGAACGCAGAGACGCTCTTCCAGTCTCTTGGAACCTCCGGAAGTTACCCATGCCACCTCCGGAGCAAAGCCTTCTACGTGTTCACTTTCTTTCTCGAGCAGGGACTGTGGAATCAGAAGCGGCATCGCACAGTTCTGTACACCGGTTGCCTTAAACCGTGTATCCAATGCTTCCTGGATTCTCTCCCAGATGGCATACCCGGCAGGTCGGATAACCATGAACCCCTTCACGGAAGAATAATCCGTAAGTTCCGCCTTCTTTACTACATCCGTATACCACTGTGCAAAATCTACTTCTCGTGAAGTAATCTGCTCCACCAATTTCTTATCCGCCATAACGCCCCCTGTCAATATGCTTCCCGTTCCTTCTGAACCTTATTCTGTACCTTATTCCTGTACGGTTTATACTCGCTTTGTTAAAAAAATACCTTTGTTAAAAAACTATCTTTTGATTCTACTCCACCTTGAAAAGATACGCAAGCACCATTATTAATCCTGATACCCTGCTGCGAGAAAGAGCGGTTTGATGACTACAATGCGGTCATACACCTTCTGAGAAACCTGTTTCGTGTGGTCCAGTTCTTTCAAGTCTTTCTTCATAAGCAAATACGCCTCGGAAGTCGTCTTCGCCCGTCCTTCCAGTATGCTCTGCTTCATCCACGAAAGACACAGGGGATGCGCATACTGCGGGGGCAAAAGGAAGTCTTCCGGTAAGGATTCCTTCATCTTCCGAATCGAAGCTTCGTACTCTCTCTGCACTTCCTCCTGATTCTTCTTTCCGGTCGGCCGTACACGAAAGCCTACAAGAACGAGCATAAACGCAAAACCGGCGAGGACAATGGCATGACTGCCGTCTTTATGGGCATACGTCACGAAGGCGGCAAGAAAGCAAAGAAACGCGCCAAAGAAAAGGAGTAAAGCAAAACGCCCATAGTACGGATTTGTATTTTGAATCATCCGCTCCTGCTTGGCTCTACGCACCAGGTTCTCCGACAGATCTTCTCTTTCCGCTAAACTTTCCTCCGCCTTCGTGAGTTCTACGATAGCTTCCTCCGCTTCTCCGGAAAGAACGGGAAGAAGCTTCTTTCTCTCCTCTTCTTCCTCCTCCTTCAGCATGGCTTCCGCTTTCTCGCTCATCGTCGGAATGGCCGGAAAACGCTCCCGAATCGCGGCTAATGCCTCATCCACTCTCCATTCCTTTCGAATCAGGCAGGCTTTCTCTTTCCCATGGTCATACTCCACCACGAGATAAGAAAGACTGGCGAAGATTCCCTTTCCGGAGAAACCGCCTTTACTCATCGCTACCCGCTTATACACGCGCTGCACTGCCGAAACAGGGATGTAATACATCCGGTCAATATAAAAAGAGTTCAGGTAAAGCGCTTTCTCTCCGATTCCAACCGGTCCAATGCGCAATGCCCCTTTCTTATCCTTCTTTAAAAGTTCTTTATCAATTCTTTCCTCACTTAAAGGAATATTCATGCCTTCCCTCTCTCTAAAAAATGACCCCGCCCCTCTATAGTCGCTATGCGGTACACGCAACACACGAACTATGGCGAGACGAGGCTCTTTGTTTTTTAAACTGCCTTTTCTCCGGTACGATGCCGGACTTTCCGGAACAACTTACGCTTTACGAGCGGCTGTATCGGAATTGTACGGCTGCTTTGTTGCTCTCATAAAGAGGAGCAGGAAAACTGCCGCCAGAATAATTCCCACAGGGTAAGCCACGGTTGTGGTCAAGCCGATAGCGCCGAGACACTCCGGTGCGCAGAAGAAGTAGGTCATGGAAACCGCACTCATGAATACTGCCGGAACCGCTGTAATCCAGTAGTTCTTCTTCTCCCTGTAGAGATACATCGACGCTGCCCAAAGCACAATCATGGCAAGCGTCTGGTTCGTCCAGCTGAAATAACGCCATACAATAGCATAGTCCAGATGAGAAATCACCGCACCTGCTCCAAGAATCGGGATAGTCAGAATACCACGCTTCTTGAAATCGTTCTGATCAATCTTAAACCAGTCTGCAATGGTAAGACGTGCAGAACGGAAAGCGGTATCTCCGGAAGTAATCGGGCAGGCGATAACACCCATCATCGCAAGAACCATACCGAGAGACCCCATCGTCGTCTTACAGATATCGTAAACGGTTGTGGAATTTCCGCCGCCTGCATCAAGAAGCTTTGCTCCGCCGTAAATTGCGCAACCTGCCGCAGCCCAAATCAGGGCAATAATACCTTCTGCCACCATGGCGCCATAGAACACGAAACGTCCCTGTTTCTCGCTCTTCATACAACGCGCCATAAGGGGTGACTGGGTAGCATGGAATCCGGAAATCGCACCGCAGGCTACCGTGATGAACATGAAAGACCAAATCGGAAGTCCGGTCGGATGCTCATTTCCAAAGTGGGTGAATATCTCGGGAATCTGGTAACCATGAGTAAAGATACCGATTCCCTACACCGAGTGCCATAGCGATTAAGCAGATACCGAACACCGGATAAATCTTACCGATAATCTTATCAATCGGACAGAAGGTTGCAATTAAGTAGTAAAGTAAGATAATCCACAGCCACATCTCTTTATTGGTAAGAATCGCATTTGCAGAACCGCCCTCTTTAATCAAGGTGACAATCAGTCCGGCAGGCCCTACCGCAAATACGGTACCAACCATAATGAGGAGCACTACGGAAAAGACACGCATCACGTTCTTCATGCCAAGTCCAAGATAATTTCCGGTAACCTCGAAATCGATGCCCCATCCGAACGCTCACTGAGCATTCCGGAGAAATAATCGTGTACGCCGCCGGCAAAAACTGTACCGAAGGTAATCCATAAGAACACAACCGGTCCCCATTCAGCACCGGTTAAAGCACCGAAAATCGGTCCCAACCCCGCAATATTCAAGAGCTGTACCAAGAACAACTTCCATTCCGGCATGACAACATAGTCCACTCCGTCGTTAATCCGCACTGCCGGTGTCTCTCATCATCCGGTCCAAAGGTATTTTTCCACAAACTTACCATAGGTAAAATACCCGCCAATCAGGATAAAAAGACATACAAAAAAACTAACCATAACTCGCCTCCAAACTTTTTCTCCTGTTTCTCTTAAATTATAAATTTTTCGGTTTTTTTATGGCAACGATAAGATTTTACAAATATTCGTTTTTAAAATTAGGAAAAATGACAAACTATTTATCATTTCCTACAATAAATTGTAGTATTTCTTCGCTTTCTATACTTCACTTTTTTCGCGCTTGTATACAGTACTACTTGAATCCGATTTAGGATTTGCCTTCCTTGTGCCGGAACGTTTTTTGAGCTGAAATATCTGCGGACGAAGGTGTACCTCTTCCAACACGACTCCTTCCCTCTGCTCTAAAATCATCTCTACCGCGGCACTCACATCCGAAGGGAGGAGAAAGCTGTCCGCTCTTTCCCCTACCGTAAAGTCCGCATTTCGATAGAGTCCGGTATCGGTCATATCCGGAAGAATACTGTGCACTTTCAGACCCATTTTTCTCTGCTCCTGAAACAAACTCCGGGCAAAGGACAGCAGACCGGCTTTCGTCGCCCCATACGCCGCCCCATAGACATTTTCATGCAAAGCGGTAGTCGAATCGATAAAGAAAATATGTCCCTTCTCCTCCTTCAGTTCCCGAAGAAAATGCCGTGTCAAAACCATGGGAACCGTCAGATTGACTTCCACCATCTCTTGCAGGCGTTCGGGATGCACCGTCTCATGAAAGCCGTAGTAAGCGACTCCTGCCGCGTGCACCAGAATGCGGAGTCTTCCTTCCTGTCGAAGCAGTCCTGAAATGCTTTCCGCCGCCCCTTTCTTTCGCAAATCCAGTTCTATCGGGTTAAAAGGCAGGGTAGCAGAGGAAGATCCACCCGGAACTTTTCCGAAGTCTCTTCCCACCCCTGTAAACACGGTAGCCCATTGCGGACAACTTCACAGCAATCGCATAACCGATTCCGCCGGATGCGCCCGTTACCAGCGCAAGCGGAGTCTCTTGCTTGATTTCTTTTTTTATTTCTTCTCTCATTTTTCTTTCGCTTTCTCTTCCTTCCTCTCCGCGAACTATTCGTCTTTCCATCGAAAGATTCGTTCCTTCGGAAACTGCTCCTCTATCCGGGAAAAGGAGAAAGCCTTCCATTTCCTCCAGTAACGCCTTCGGATAATGATAAAAACCATTCGTATTTTCATAAGGGAAGAAGGTGCGGGGAGAATCCGGACAGGCGCGTTCCATTGCCTTCAGATAGCTTTCGGAGATACGAAAACTCCCGACACTGATGTCATAGACCTTCTCCGACGGAATTTCCCGAAAAACAAGATCAAGAAACCGACGATATATGTTCTTCCAGTCCGCATGGTAAATCATCGGGTCAAAGCAGAGCCGAACGCGAAATCCTTCTTCTATGGCACGTTTCACCGCAACAATCCGCCCCATAAGCCCTGCACTTCCCTGCTCCGCCTCCTCTACAATTTCCGGCGGAGAAAGAGTAAAGGCAAAAATCATCCGCCTCTTCACGTCTTCCGGAACGGAAAGCGTCTCTATTCTTCGGAAAAATCCTTCTCCTCCCGCTTTCGTCCGCACCTCAATCAAGAGTTTCTTCTCCTCTTCCAAAAAGGAGAGAAAACGCTCCACATAGGGATAAACTTCCTCCATTGCGATAAGATCCGTATCATAGGAGATGCAGAGATAGAGGCTGCCTTTTTCAGAAAGCAGGGCACGACAGTCTGTTAAATAATCGTTCAGATTCAGGAAAAGCACCAGATTCGCGCTCGGATACATTCCCTGCAAATAACAGTACGCACAGTGAAACGGACAGTTCATGAGTAAAGAACTGTAATAAAAATGCGCTTCCGAAAAGTCCTGACAGACCGGCGCACCCTTATAGATTCTTTGCCCTTCTTTTCTGGCTAAAATAAGCTTCCGGCTCTTCTCCTGCAAGCTCCTGTTCTGCTTCTTCCGGTTAAAGACATCCTTGTAATGGCGAATCGGAATATAGACTGCTTTCGGAAAGCGTTCCAAAACACGGAGGCATTCCCGATCCCGAAGCAAGCCCTCCTCGATATAGATATGTGAAAAAGGAGGATAAAACGGGAAAAATTTCCTCCTTATCCCCTACTTCCGCCGGACTGTTTTCGTCTCGCTTTAGAACAGCTCCACTTTTTTCGCGCTGTTCCGCTCTAGCCACCCTCTCCTCGCTCTCCTCTTGCAAGAGCCAGTTCGAAAAGTCCGAAAGCACTTTCTGTCCGCTTCGTTTATCGTGTACCGGAAGGTTCTTTGCCTCTCGCAGGGCCTGAAAATACGCCTTCCAAGAAAGCGAAAGAGTATCCGCATAGCGAAGGAATTTCTCCAGCTTCTTTTCTAAAAGAAAAAGCTCAGGTGCAACTCTTTCGAAAGTTCTTGCACTTCCGAAAGGAAGCTCTCCTCCTTTTCTTTTTTTCCCTTGCTCGCTTCCGGCTCAGTTTCAGGAGAAATTGGAGAAAAGGAAGCAGGGTGACTCTCTCCTCCGTTCTTTCCGAGCTTTGCGAACTTTCCGAGCTTTGCGAGCTCTCCGCATGCTCTTCCTCTCTGCAAAGAAAAAAAGAGGTCTTCCGTAGCAAGGTACTGATTCGCAATCGGAAACAGTTGTGCCGATACCCTTTCCAGGAAGACTGCTTCTCCCTTCCCTTCAGAATAGGGAAGAGCGCGCGCGGATTCCTGTCCGCTACGGCGCGGCCTTCCGGAAAGCCGCTTCGGTAGAGCATCTCCGGATAGAAGCTTCTCTCCATGCCTTCCATTGCGTGAAGCTGAAACCATGTTCCCGGTCTTTCCCGCTCTGTAAAGAAGGGGAAACCGTCTTCCGTACTTTCTTCCTGCACGCGTTTTCCGCGTCCCAGGAAAAGAAAAATATCCCCTTGCTTTGCCTCCGCTATTCTCAGCGTCTCCTCCACTGTCCCTTGGAGATTCTCTCCCTCCAGTACCGTGCAGAGGACATCTTCCTTTCCTGTACGCAAACCTTCTACATCTTCTTCCTTTGTTGCAAAGATCAATACCATTGTTCCGACTCCGCCCTATTCCACACTTTTATAGGCTTCTCTATAGAAAAAGTCCTGTGAATCGAAGCGCTCGTCTCCCGGGTTCTCCGGATCGTGGTAGAGTCCGTCTGCAAGCAGAACCTTTCCCTTCTCCGTATCCCGGAATCCGAGATCAAAAATCTCCCGCACCCGGTTCCGATTTTCCTCATCATAGATCGGTGCCGCAACTTCCACTCTTCGAAGCGTATTCCTCGTCATAAAATCCGCACTGGCGATGTAAATCTCTTCCGCATCTCCCTGTCCGAAACGATAGATACGGGAATGTTCCAGATAACGCCCGACCACACTATGCACGGTAATATGGTCCGTCTTCCCGGAAATTCCCGGAATGAGGCAGCAAATCCCCCGAATCAGGAGCTGAATCACCGCCCCCTTCTCCGAAGCTTCAATCAGTGCATCAATAATATCCTTGTCCGTCAGCGCATTCAGTTTCAGGCCGATATATCCGCCTCTGCCCTCTTCCGCTTTTCTGCCTTCTTTTCTAATCTTTTCGAGAATGGCCTCCTGCAATCCTCTCGGTGCGACGAGAAGGTCCGTACTCGTCTCCACCGTCTCGCCGAGAAGCAGGGTGCGAAATACTTCCTGCGCATCGCGCCCGATATTTTGATTCGCCGTAATAAGCGATAAATCCGTATACAGCGTCGCCGTCTTTTTCGTTATAATTGCCCGTCCCGATCTGCGTCAGAAAAATGTACACCTTCCGCTGTTTGTCTGGTAACCAGGCAAAGCTTGGAATGCACCTTGTAGGACGGCAGGCCGTAAATCACCCTGACAACCGGCATCTTCCAGTCGGCGAGACATTTCAATGTTGCTCGCTTCATCAAAACGCGCTCTGAGCTCTACCAGAGCAAGGACTTCTTTTCCATTTTTCCGCGGCATCACAAAGCGCCTCCACGATCTGGCTGTGGCTCGCCATGCGGTAAAGGGTAATCTTAATGGAGCGCACCGATTCATCTGTCGCCGCAGTCTGCAAAAAGGAAATAAAATTTCGCATACTTTCAAAGGGATAGGAAAGCAGGATATCTTTCTTCTCTGCGAGAGAGAAAATATTTTCCTCTTTCCGTACCTGTCTGCTGGCCCTCGGACTGTACTTCGGGTAATACCATTCCTGATGCTCCCGCATCGTATTCTGCAAAACGAAAAGGAAAGATAAATCCAGAGGCGTTCCGCAGTAGAGCACATGCTCCTCTGAAATGCCGAGGAAGGACGCCAGTTTCTTCTTTATCGACTTATGCAGGTCTCTGGTCAGCTCCAGTCTCACCGGATTCAGCCTCTTCCGCTTCTTCAGAAGCTGCTCCATCATGCCCCGATAGTCCAGGTCCTCATCATACACGTCCCCCGCATCGATATCCGCATTCCTCGTGACACGGATGATGGACTTCTCTTTAATCTGATATGCCGGATACAGCTTCGATACAAAGTGGAGAATCAACTCCTCGGAGAGCATGTGATACCCCTTTCTCCCCGGAATCTCGATCAGGCGTTTAAAAACCGGATTCCAGCAGGGAACAATCCCCACTCTCTTCTTCCCGCTCTTCGTCTCCAAGTGCGCCACGGCATAGAGCTCCCGGTTCTGTAAGAAGGGGAAGGGCTGCTGCTTTCCTACAATGACCGGAGACAGGTAGGGACGAATGGCCTTATCAAAGTAAAGTTCCAGCTGATTCTGCTCTTCTTTGGATAATTTCTGAAAGTTGATAATATGGATTCCTGCCGGTTCCAACTCTCCCATCAACTGCTCGTAAACCTCTTTCCGCTTCCGCTCGAGTCGCTTCACCTCTTTCAGAATCAGCTTCACCTGCTCTTTTTCCCGTCAGTCCGGTTTTTATTGTCCTGAATGGCTTTCTTCCCGCCTTTTTGCTCCATGAGCGTCCCCACACGCACCATAAAGAACTCATCCAGGTTCGTCTGGTAAATGGAGATAAAGGGTAGCCGCTCCATCAAAGGTACACGGGGGTTTGCCGCCTCATTTAAGACTCTTTCATTAAACAAAAGCCATGACAGTTCTCTATTTTTATAACAATCCTTGTTTCCTTTCACCCCTTACTCCTTTCCAAGCCGCAGTTTAGTTGCCTTATTATACCTGAAATTTCGACCATAGAACAGACGCTTCCGGAAATAGTTCCCTGATGAAAGTGCAAGGAAAAAGGACTGTAGAAAAGCAAAACAGCTCTATGCCCTATGGCAATTGCCCTATAGCAGTAAAATGGCAGCTTTCCTTTTTACAGTCCCTTTTCTTTTTTACTTTACTATCTTTCTTACTTTATACCCTTTTTACTTTATGTCTTTTTCTTATCTCTTTTTATTACATATCTCTTTTTATGAATATCTTTATTCTTAGCGATTTAGCTCTCCTTTACCTCAACTTTCTTCTCCCGCTTCGCAATAAACGGAAGGATGAGTCCCAGAGCGGTCAGCACCAGGGGCGTAATGACATTCAGTGCGAATGTAAAGGGGTCGTCCGAGTGCATTCCGAGCAGGCAGCACAGCGCGGTGACCACGAAGCACCAGATACCGAAACCGAGTGCTACGGCATTGCTCTTCACAAAACGATACTCCGGTTGGAACTTCTCCCCGCCCTTACGAAGGGCAATATACGCTACAAACACCCAAAGATAACGAAGCGGCATACAAACGGAATTCAGCTTGGTAAGCTGCTTTAATACTGCCGCTGCACCCGGAACGAAAGACTGTGCCAGGATGATGGATCCGGAAAGAACCGCCACCATCTTGATTCCGTTTGTATAGGAACCGACATCATTCTGCTTCAAGAGCGCCTTCGGGATGAACTGCTTTGTGTCTTCGTTATCGAGAAGCATACGAAGCGGAGCGTCAATACTGATAATCAGTACGGCGAACTGTCCGATGACGTTACAGAGGGCATAGATAATCAGTAAAGCATCTCCCACATGATAGTACTCTCCCAGTTTCTGGAATGCCCAGTAGGAGCCGTTTGCCGCATAAGAATCGAAACTTTCTTTGGAGGCGTTGACGAGCTTCGGATCAAACATCATGCCCATCGCGATGGTTCCGAGCATTGCGCAGACTACCACCATGATGGCAAGCGCAATCATGCCCTTCGGGAATCCCTTACTCGGATTCTCGACTTTGTTTACATACGGGGAAATCTTCTCACAACCGCCCACCGCAAAGACAAGGATAGACAGCGATGTGAAGTATTTCAGATTGAAGGTCGGAATCAGATTCTTCAAACTGAAATCCAGGCTGACATAGTCCGCTTTCGGATTCAAAATCGGTGCGGCGAACATCATCAGGATGTAAAGAAGAGACATCACAAACATACTGGTTCCGGCGAGGGTTGCCATCTTCTTTAACGGATTCAGGCCTCTGCTTGCTACGTAGCAGAAGATGAGCAGCAAAGCAAAGGTAATGAGCTGAATATAAATACTCGGCAGGCTGTCATAGAGGGAAGCATCCCGGAAAATCACCCAGGAAAGCGCTTTCAATCCTCCACTCGGCTTACTGGCGATATAGGTGATGTGACACGCCCAGTACGTCCATCCTGCGTAATAGGCAACTTTCGTTCCCATCGTCTCCCGAATCCAGGAACTCACCCCACCGCCATGGTGTTTGAAGGCAGAGCCCAGTTCTCCCACCATCAAGGCATAGGGTACGAAGTACAGGGCAAACATGAATATCCAGCTGAAAATGACTTGGATTCCGTTGAACCACACGAAACCGTTGGTTACATTACCGAATCCCCAAACCGTAGAAAAATGCCATAAACGCGAGCATCTTCCAACTTATCTTTTTTTGTTCCATACTTTCTCCTTCTATTGATAGGTTATCTATGTTGCAATAGGACGGCCATCTCCTGCAATCGCCTTCCTATTTATGCACTCTTCCATACGGTGTCCGGGCTTCGAAGTCGGTCTTTCTTTCTACCGCCCCGCTGCCCGGCGCTTAACTTCGAACTTCTTCTCTTCCTTTCCTAGAACCGAATCTCCAAATTACCGTCTCCTCTTCCGAGAATCGAAGAAGAGTAGAACAGCTTCGCCACTTCCACGAGATAATAGCTGTCGAGAACACCCGCCGTCTCAAAGGGGGAATGCATGGACAGCTGCGCCAAGCCGATATCCACGGTGTTCAGTGCCACCTGGCTGTTCGAGATGTTTCCGAGTGTCGATCCGCCAAGCATATCGGAACGGTTCGTAAAGCACTGGAAGGGCACCTTCGCTTTCTCGCAGAAGCTCTTGAAGACCGCCCCGGAAACCGCATCCGTGGTATATTTCTGGTTTGCACTGTACTTTAAGACAATGCCCCGATTCATATAGGGTCTGTTCACCGGATCCGCCTTATCGAGGTGAGAAGGATGGACAGCATGCGCATTGTCCGCGGAAATCAGGAAGCTGTTCTGTAACGCCTTAATAAACTCTTCCTCTCCCCCGTGAAACGCGGCAAGGATACGGTGTAACACGTCTTTTAAGAAGGTGGATCCCGCTCCCTGCTTCGTTCCGCTTCCCACTTCTTCATTGTCATAGACACAATGCACGGCAACGCTGTCCTTCGGCTTTGCCGAAAGAATACCCTGGAGGGATGCGAAGGCACACTGCAAATCATCCAGTCTTCCACTTCCGATAAATTCTTCTTCCGCCCCCAAAAAGGTCGCTTTCTGTCGGTTGTAAAGGAAGAGATCCCAGTCCAGAATGCACTCCTCTTTCACGGAAAGCGCCTCTGCGACAATCTTCTTGAAACTGCCCTTCCCTTCCTCCGTCGAAAAGAGGGGAAGCATATCCTTCTGTGCATTGAACTTATAGCCGTCGTTGACTTCCCGATTCATGTGGATAGCGAGATTCGGGATAATCAGGAGATCCCGGTCGATGTTCAGGAGCCTCGTTTCTACGCCCTTTGCTGTTCTAAGCAGCACTCTTCCCGCTACGGAAAGCGGTCTGTCCAGCCACGGAGAACAAATCATTCCGCCGTACTTCTCCACATTGAGTTGGATATAGGCCTTGTCTACTTCGATTTCCGGATCCGTCTTCACTTTAAAGACCGGAGAATCACTGTGACTCGCCATCATCTGAAAGCCCTTAATCGGCTTCTTCGGAAGAACAAAAGCGATTAAAGCGGAGTCATTTCTCGTGACAAAATACTTCTCCCCGCTCTCCAGCTTCCAGTCCTCTCCCTCATACAGCGGATGGAACCCCTCTTTCAGAAGAATTTCCCGCATATTCTCGACGGCAAAAAATGCATTGACACTATGATCCAAAAAGTCCATCAGTTTTCTGTTTAACTTTTTTACTTCTTCCTTCCGTACTGCCATACTTTCTCCTCTCCTATTCCTTTCTCCAAATGAATCCCGTTATTGTACTGTTTTATGAATAAAACCGGCTTTTCCCTCTATACTTTTTTACATTATACAGGAAAACAGAAGCGCTGAGAAGACAAAGCTTTCCCATTTTGTCCAATATCCTCCGTTCCATTTCCCGATAGGAAAACAGAGCGCACGCCCGGGTTTTATCCGCAGAGTGCCAAGTCTCTACAGTTCCCGATAAGGAAACGAAGCACAGTCTGTAAAGAATCTTCGTGCGTCATCCAAATGTTGCAAAAGCAACACCACTTTTCCTCCGTATTTGCTATACTGCTGTGTAATCGCAGTACGTCGAAAAAAGCGACAGACACGGTTTGATGTAAAAACAATAGATAAAATCTATCATGAAGAAAAGAAACAGGAGGCTTTAAAAATGGAGAAAATTTCAAGCGATATGCTGGTAGGACAGATTGTAAACGAGCATCCGGAGTTGATTGACACCTTACTGGAAGCAGGGATGCACTGCTTAGGTTGCCCAAGCTCTCAGATGGAGTCTTTGGAAGATGCCTGCATGGTACACGGTCTGAACCCAAATGCCGTACTGGCCGCATTGAACACAAAACTGAGTGAGGTTTCCGCATCATGAGTGCTTTTCTGGGTCCTATTCACTACTGGCTCTACAACAAGATTCAACTACAGGAAGAGCTGATTCGAGAAATCGTTTCCTTCGGCGAAGAGTCCGCTTGGAAAGTCTTTTCCGATAAAAAACTGGCGGAAGAAACCGTCAACAAGGAATTACGTCCTCTGAATGAATTAATTGACGTTATGAATATTCACGGGTGGTTGCAGGAGCGGATACAGGATGCCGAGTCCCGTTACGCGCTTCTCGTGACCCGCATTTTAAAAGAGGATGAAAAGCACCTTTCCGCTTTGGAGGAAGTGGCTTACAACTTCGGAAAGGAACACGCACTGGACGCTTCTTCCGATGCGAGTGACGCGTACAGAAAGATGGATGACTCCCTTCTGAACGGGATGCCCTGTGACCGGGTAAATGTTCTTACGGAACAAGATCCCGAGCGTACTTCCTGGGTGCAGGAAGAAGACATTCACGCCCCGTTCTGGATCGAAGCGGGCGGAGACCCCGGGGTATACTACCGTCTTCGGAAGAAAATCATGGAAGGGATGCTAAGCACTACAGCGCTTCATCTTCAAGCAGACGACGGTGGACGTTACAGCATTTTCAAGTAAAGACCGTTTCCCTAAAAAGGGGGTTCCGAAACCGGACGAAACGGAAGCAGAAAGAAACTGAAACAGAAAGAAACAGAAAGAGGATGAACCGTTATGCACAGCAGTATTTCCATCATGGAAGAGGATCACAGCAATATCAATCGTGCACTTGCCGTTGTACGCGCCCTTTGCTTACAGCTTATGAACGGGGCGGAAGTTCCCGACGAAGACTTTCGAACACTGATTGACTTTATCCGGAACTATGCGGATAAGCACCACCACGGAAAGGAGGAGAAGTTTCTTTTCCCCGTGATGGTGGAGAAAATGGGACCGGTCGCAGACAAGCTGGTAACCCACGGTATGCTCGTGGAGCATGACCTCGGTAGAGCGGATATTCTTTCTTTGGAAACCGCCTTAAACGAATACCAAAAGAACCCTCTCCCCGAGTTGAAGCTGGACATCCTTTCCTATGCGATGGCGTATGCCCACCTTCTGCAACTCCACATCGAAAAGGAAAACAGCGTGGTTTACCCCTTTGCAGAAAGAAGCCTCAGTGCGGAGGATTTTCAGGCTATAGACGAAAAGAGCGAAGCCTTCGAGAAAGAGCAGGAAGAAAAGGGGGTTCAGGCACATTACCTCGCTGCACTGGAGCATCTGGAAAAAAAATACCTTTCCTAGTCCTCTTTCCGGCAGTTTATCCTTTTTTCACTGTTTTTTTTCTTGCAATATGATATACTAAAACAAGGTATAGAGTATTTTTATAAATCACATCCAGTGAACAGCTATTTGTTACGAGTCTTTACGGGTTATTACTTAAATGACCATAAGAAAAGAGATGAAGTTCTCCTTTCCTATGGTCGTTTTTTATACTTCCGCGTGCATTTTCAAAATAAACGTATTGCGGTCAAAGTCTATCACGCCTTCCTCCCGCAGTGCCGAGAGTTCCCTGGTCATCGCGGAACGGTTCGTACAAAGAAACTGCGCCATGTCCGTCCGACTCAAGCCGAGCTCAATATACTTCGATTTCTGCTTCTGCGCCTGCAAAGAAAGATACGCCAGAATCTTCTCCCGGAGGGTACTGCGGGAAGTCACCTCAATCTTCTCCATCAGCTGGATGTTTTTCTTACTGATTAAGTCAAAGAGATTCTCAATCAAACGAAAGTGAAAACTGCACTGATTCTTGCAAACGTGAATCGCCTTCTCAAAAGAGAGAAAGAGGACTTCCGTCTTTGTTACGGAAAGAAAAGTGATATACTCCTCCCCGCTCACCTTTCCGCCGAACGTTTCCCCGAAGATTTCCCCCTCACTCATATAGGTGAGCAGCGTTTCCTTTCCCCAGACATCCGTCTTAATCATGTGAATGCTGCCGCTGAGAACCACACCGACGTGCTTTTCATGATTTTCCTCGAGATGTATGATTTCTCCTTTCTTATAAGAGCGAACATAACTCTTCATACAGTAGAGCAGTGCGTTCAGATTCTCCTTTTCGATTCCTTTAAAAATCTCCATGTCGGAGTAACGAAGTACTTCCTCCCTGTCCAGTGCCTTTCTGTGCGTCGCCTCGCTCAAGCAGGCGCTACAACAGGCATTTCTTTCTCCTGCCATCTTTCCTCCTGAAATTGTTTTTTCTTTATGCATAGTGTAGGCTTATTTTGTTGCGAGTGCAACAAAATTTTTCCTTGCGTTCAGGCAGAATGAATACGATTCAGCGCGGTGCGTATAGAGCAGAGAAAAGAAAGAAGCGCACAGCGCCTAAATACACTTACGTTCCGTCATGATTTTCTAGGAGGGAAAAATGGAGAATAAGATGTTTTGTTTTCAGTGCCAGGAGACAGCGAACTGCACAGGTTGTACCGTATCGGGTGTTTGTGGAAAGAAGCCGGATGTGGCAGCAATGCAGGACCTTTTGATTTATGCCACGAAGGGACTTTCCGCGGTCGCTGAAAAGTTAAGAGAAGAAGGCAAGGAAGTATCGAAGGAAGTAAACCACAAAGTAACGATGAATCTTTTCATCACCATCACAAATGCAAACTTCGATAAAGATGCCATTGTGAAGAATATTACCGAGACCTTCGCGCTTCGCGATTCTTTGCGGAAGGAACTTTCCGACTCGACAACGCTGCCGAAAGCCGCAACCGTAGCTGTTTCCCCGGATGACTATGCTATCTTTGCCCAGTCCATCGGTGTACTCTCCACAGAGAATGAAGATATCCGTTCTTTAAGAGAGCTGATTACCTACGGTTTAAAAGGGCTCGCAGCCTATTCCAAGCACGCAAATGCCCTTTTACAGGATGATGCCGATGTAGACGCTTTCATTCAGAAGGCGCTTGCCGCAACACTGGATGACAGCCTTTCCGTAGACGACCTGGTAAAGCTGACCCTTGAGACCGGTAAAGCCGGTGTAGAAGGCATGGCTCTTCTCGATAAGGCAAATACCACAGCTTACGGCAATCCGGAAATCACTACCGTAGACATCGGTGTGCGGAAGAACCCGGGAATTCTGGTTTCCGGACACGACTTGAAAGATCTGGAAATGCTTCTCGACCAGACCGAAGGAAGCGGTGTGGATGTCTATACCCACTCCGAGATGCTTCCGGCACACTACTATCCGTTCTTTAAGAAGTACAAGCACTTCGCCGGAAACTATGGAAATGCATGGTGGAAACAGAAGGAAGAGTTCGAGCCGTTCAACGGTCCGATCCTCATGACCACAAACTGCATCGTACCGCCGAAGGACAGCTATAAGGACAGACTCTGGACAACCGGCTCCGCAGGATACCCGGGATGCAAGCATATCGAAGGTAAATACGGTGAAATCAAAGATTTCTCCGGCATCATCGCCCAGGCGAAGACCTGCCCCGCGCCTAAAGAAATCGAAAGCGGTACGATCGTAGGCGGATTCGCCCATGAGCAGGTATTTGCCCTCGCCGATAAGGTTGTGGAGGCAGTAAAGTCCGGTGCCATCAAGAAGTTTATCGTGATGGCAGGTTGTGACGGAAGACAGAAGAAGAGAGAGTACTATACCGAGTTTGCGAAAGCCCTGCCGAAGGATGCCGTTATCTTAACCGCAGGATGCGCCAAGTATAAGTACAACAAGCTGAATCTCGGCGATATCGGCGGCATTCCCAGAGTGCTTGATGCAGGACAGTGTAACGACTCCTACTCTCTGGCACTCATCGCCCTGAAACTGAAGGAAATCTTCGGACTGGATGATGTGAACAAGCTTCCGCTTGCCTACAACATTGCCTGGTATGAGCAGAAAGCGGTAATCGTTCTTCTTGCCCTTCTCTATCTTGGCGTAAAGAACATTCACCTCGGGCCGACTCTTCCCGCCTTCCTTTCTCCGAATGTGGCAAAGGTTCTGGTAGAGAACTTCGGCATTGCCGGTATCGGTACTGTAGAAGACGATATCAAGCACTTCTTCCCGGAAACCGCTTAAGGAAAACACGGTTTTCTAAGGAATGCCATTTTTTCTCGATGGGAAAAATAATTTCTGATGTATAAAAATCTTTTCTTTTCTTTGGAGAGGGATTGTGCTGTAAAAAATACAATCTATATGGTATATTTATATGCGCATTAAAATATTTATTTTTAATGCGCATACTTTTATCGTATTGCTCCCTTTTAGGATGACCGATCTTCCCCATCCTGCCTGCAATACACCTGAAAGAAAGGAAGTTCAAGATGTATCAATTACAGACAAAGCGAATTTATGCGGAAAATGCGGATACAGACGGCTTTCGTATCTTAACAGATCGGCTTTGGCCGAGAGGCATCTCGAAGGAGCGTGCGGCAATCGACCTTTGGGCGAAAGACATCAGCCCCTCTACCTATCTCCGAAAGTGGTTCAACCACGAAGAAGCGCTTTATCCGAAGTTTCGGGAACAGTATCGGGAGGAGCTCGAGAAGAATCCCGATAAAGACGATTTTATTAAGACCGTGAAAGAACAGCTTACAAAAGACAATGTCACTCTTCTTTTCGGTGCGAAAGAAGAAAAACTGAATCAGGCTACCGTCTTAAAAGAATGGCTGGAAGAAAAAATGTAAAGAAGCAGTTGCAGACACCTTCGCAGGACACACACTCTTTGAAAAAGGAGCGGAGAAAGAGGCGCTATCCTCTTTCTCCGCTCTTTTTTTATTTTCTATTCACAGTGCCGGAAGAAAATCTCTTTTCACAGGAATCCTCTTCTTACATCTTCTCTGATATCTTCTTTTATGCCTTATTTTATGCCTTCGCCAAAGCTTCACCCAGTGCCTTGCACTTTGCAACGCCTTCGTCATCCGGTGTGAGATTACAGATAACCGGCTCGCTTACCAGTACGGCTCCCGCCTTCTTCATCCGCTCTTCCCAGAGGCGCATCCACTCTCCATCTCCCCAGTCATAGGAGCCGAAGAGCCCAATCTTCTTGCCGGAAACGGAACCGCAAAGCTCTTCTACAAAAGGCTCCATCTCTCCGTCATCCAGTGCTTCATCTCCCATAGCGGGACAGCCGAGTGCGAAAACCGCATCTCCGGATAAATCGGCAGCGGAAATATCGGAGACACTGACTGCTTCTCCCTGTCCGCCTGCTGCCTGAATCCCTTCTACAACAGCATTTGCCATCGCTTCCGTGTTTCCCGTCTGACTCCAGAATACTACCTTAATCATCGTTTCTTCCTCCTTATTTTCTTGTGGCTCATGATTTTCAGTCGTGCTGTAAAATAGACTACAACCCTTCTTGCCTTTTTCTATATCATAGTGTTTCACTAGGAATTATATGTTGCTTATGCAACATTTTCACATAATGAAGCAATATGTTTCCTTTCCGTTCCCTTCTCTCTTTCTTCCATCCTTTTCTGCAATAAGGCAATGCAACGGTCATACTTTTGAAACTGTTCTCTTGCCTTCTCCACTTTATAGTAAACCTTCCAATAGCCGGTAAGTTTCGCCTCTCTCCGCGGATTCTGCATGAAAGCGCGGATATCCCACAAAGGATAACCGAGAAAAATGCCTATCTCATGGGGAAATTCTCTGCCCTCTTCCTTATATTCCAGAAAGCGTTTTTTAAAATGGAGAATCCAGTCCGCTCCCTCTTCATATCCCAGCGCCAAGGAATGCAGAAACCGTTTCACCTTTCTGTCTGCCAAATGCGCATACAGAATATCTTTTCTATACAGCAGGATGCTTTCTTTCTCTCCGGAATGCAGCGTAACGATAGCGAAAACTCGACAGTCGGACGGAAAAGCTTCTTCCATACGGGCTCCCCCGCAGTACTCTTCTAAGGGACAGTTCCCCCCTCTTTTCTTCCCGCAAGAGGAGAGCAGTTCCTCGAGTCGCGCTTTCTCCGCCTTACTCACGGTGAAAATTGCCGCCGGCTTCAAACCGAGAAGTACCGGTGCGTTCAGGCAAAGATGCTCCTTCACATAGTCTTCCACCGAATTCTTTTCTTTAAAATAGAACTTATCCCTCTCCATCCCTACTCCTTATTAAGTTAGTAATTTTAAACTAACTATATAAGGGATTATATTAGTGCTTTCTAACTTTGTCCAGCTGATTTCTTACTTTCCGTCAGTTTTTTTCTTTATATTTTTTCATTTTTTTCTTTAATGCATAAAACATATTTTTAATCACAGTTTCCGACTATCCTATACACAGTTACAAGAAATTGTAACGAATAAAAAAGCTTTTCATACTCAAGCTCCGGAGCCTTCTCCTGTATATAAGGGTTTCGGAGTCCCCCTTCAAAATGATAGCAAAAGAGCAAGGTGGACGCCTTGCTCTTTTGTTATCTAAAATACAGTCTACTGTTCAGACGGAAGCTCTGTCTCTTCCTTTCGCAGAAATTCCTTGCAATCCTCCATCAATGCCCGAAATGCCGGTATCGATGCTTCGATTTTCTCATAAGGCACACAGTAAGCGAGACGAAAATAACCGGGTAAACCGAATCCGTCAGTAGGTACCAGGATGAGATGCTGTTTCTCCGCAAGCTTTATGAACGCTTCGGTATCCGCGAGAGGGCACTTCATCAGAAGGTAAAAGGCACCCTGCGGCGGAACACAGGAGAAGCCCATCTCCGTGAGTTCGGTATAGAGGAGCTTGCGATTCCTGTCATAAAAGCCGAGGTCAATCTTCACGTCCAGGCATTGCCCGATTACCTTCTGAAACAAAGAAGGCGCATTCACAAAACCGAGCGTTCTGTTCGCAATGACCGCCGCAGTCATAAGACGCGCACTATCCTCTACCGCATCGGATATCGCCATATATCCGATTCTCTCCCCGGGAATGGAAAGGGTCTTCGAAAAGGAGTAGAGATAGATACTGTTTCGGTAAAGATTCGGCATATAGGGCACTTCTCTTCCGTCGTATGCGAGTTCCCGATAGGGTTCGTCACAAATCAGGTAAATCGGATGACCGACCCTCTCTTCCGCTCTCACAAGCATCTCCGAAAGAGCGGTAAAGCTCTTCCGCGCTATAAATGACACCGCTCGGATTGTTCGGGTTGTTCAGGATGACCGCCTTGGTCTTCATACGAATCATCCGCTCCGCCTCTTCTACATTGAGAGAAAAACTGTCCTCTTTCAGGGGAACCACCTTCAAAACCCCTTTGTAGTGGGAAACATAGGAGCGATACTCGGTAAAGTACGGTGCAAAAGTAAGGATTTCATCCCCCTCATCCAGAAGGCAACGCATCAGTACGTTCAGACCGCCTGCGGCTCCTGTGCAAAGGAGAATATTTTCTTTGCTGTAGCTCTGTCCAAAACGCTGATTCAGATGTTCGGCAACCGCTGTCCGAACATCCTCAAAGCCCGCATTTTTCATATACCCGTGAACCTCATGCGGATCCTGGTTCTCCAAGAGACTGATAATCGCATTCTTCACTTCATACGGAACCGGCGCCACGGGATTTCCCAAGCTGAAATCATACACAGCATCTTTCCCGTACTGTTTCGCCATATCCTGCCCCATTTCAAACATCTTCCGAATCACGGAATTGCCTGCCATGAGACTTTCCATCGTGCGTGCTAAACTCATTTTCTCCTCCCAAAGATGACTTCTCTTTGCTTACCAAAAAGGAAACTGCTCTCCACTGCACTCTCCCGGACGTTCCCTAGAGAGACGTTCTTTCTTTTTTCTCTTTCAGAGGCTTCATCGCCGCCTTCTTTAAATCGTCAAACCCTCTCTCCTCTGATACCGCTTCAGGGTTGTTTCTAAGCATCGTCTTCACCCACCAGGGCATCTTTCCGCTCTGGGCATTGCCCCCATCTTCCAAGATGGAAAGTTGCGCTTCCATCTGCTCTCTGCTTTTCTCCAGATCTTGCAGATTCTCATTTTTCCAGAAGCGTCCAAGCATTGCCCCCGCAGAATCCTTGACATCCCCGGCAACATTTTGCACGGAATTCCGAACGGAACTCGCCACCGCCACGGTAGAATCCTTGATGGAGTTTGCCATAAATTTCGCCGCAGCCACATTTCCTTCCGTTTTCTGCACCTCCAAGAGTTCTCCGGCAGATTGTCCGAAATCCGCTCTTGCCGTGGCAAGCCGGTCATACACTTCCGCAATGGACTTTCGAAGCGACTGAATCTCTTCCGAATTCTTTGCGAGCCGCGCCACTCTCTCCCGAAGCTCCAGCGCACCGATTACGGAAAACACGATATCTTCAACAAAAAGAGTATAAAACATCGTATCAACAACAATAAAATGAATATACGACCACTTCGCCGGAATATCCGCAACGTAAGGGTGAACCGCTCTGGTGACAAAAACGGCGGCAATGCCCCAGCCGACGGACGCCGGCAGGCAGATATACCCGTGGAAATTCAAAGGATTCTGTGAGTAATCCCACCACCGCATGTGAAAAATCCTGTTCATAATGAGACCGGTCGTTAACTCCAGCGTCGTCCCGCCGAAGAACCCGACAAAAAACAGATAGAGCAGATTTCCTTCATGCCCATGCGTCAGGATAATCAAAATACTCGCGCCTACTCCGTATATCGGAAGCCAGGGTCCGTGACAGAATCCTCTGTTTTGCAGATGTCCGGACTTGATCGAACAGTACGTCGACTCAAAACACCATCCCAATATACAATAGAGCATAAAAAAAGTAGCCCATTGTAATACCGTGTATGACCCCATAGAAACACTCCTTCTGTCTACTTCTATAAAATCATATCCTAGCATAAAACAGGCTATTTTACAAATTACCGCCCTTTCCCCCGAACAGCCGGAGTTCCCCTTTTCCCCGGACAAGCGGAGAAAGGAAACCGGCTCCCGGGAAAGCCTCCGATTTATAACTTCGAAAGAACTTCCGGCAGTTCCGGGAGACCGCAAATCTTCGCCCGCATCTTCTCCGGATGCCCGAAACCGTACGAAGCAAAGATAAAGGGGATGCCCGCTTCCTCCGCCGACTTCTGATCCAGCGCAGTATCCCCGAGATACACCGCCTCGTCTTTTCGAATCCCGTTTCGTTCCATGAGAAGCACGATATTCTCCGCCTTGCTCTTTCCGGTATTCCCGAAACACTCGATGTCCTGAAAAGTTTTTCCTTCACCGTATGGCAGCTTTACCGCCTTTAGCATCGCTTCGATATAACCGGACTGACAATTGGAGACAATATAGAGCATTTTCCCTTCTTTTTTCAATCTCTCCACCGTTTCAAAAAAGTCCGGGAAGAACTTTCCGGGATGCTTCGCGAGGTATTCATTTTCATACTCCATCGCATAGCACATAATCTCTTCTCTTCGCGCTTTCTCCACTCCGGGAATGAGACCGTCCCCGATATCCTCCATGGTTAAGCCCATATACTTCTCCAGGTCTTTGTCGGAAATCGCCCTTCCTTTTGTTTCCGGAAAATGTTGAAAAGCCTCCGTCCAGGAAGCGGCAACCTCCTTTGCACTGTCCCAGATTGTACCGTCCACATCAAAAATCACTGCTTTAACCATTCCTCTAACCCCTTTTCTCTATCTCTTGACCACTTCCTGCCAGCATCGCTCTCCCTCTTTCACTTTTCCGGTATATACCTCTACGAAGAGCTCCCGAAGCGGTTTAGCCAGCGCATCCAGCCCCAATTTCTCCGGAATAAACAGGAGATTCTCACCAATCTCTTCCGCCATCTTCAAGGAAAGTGTGCTGTCCTTCATCCGGACAAGGCCAAATACCGTCGAGCTGTAGCTCTTGTCCGTCGCACAGGTCTCTATCCAGAACGAAGCGAAGCACTCCAGTTCTCTCCTGCGAAGAGGCGTCGATCGCTCTCCTTCCTCCTCCAAAGAAAAGTGGAAGTTCCTAAGAAGCTTCTCCACTTCTTTCCGCGCGCTCTTTCTGTTCCAGAAATGGATGCCGTTTCTCCCCCGAATCAGGATATTCATCCAACTGTACATATAGAGATCGACAAGCGGCGCTTCTCTCGAAAAGAGCCCCTGCTTCCGGCTGCTCCCCTCCTTCTCTCTCCGCTCTTTTAAGACCGGATAGCGCTCATAGAGCACGGACAGACGGTCTTCCTCTACCTGCCGTTCGGCGTCTTCCTGCTGCATCCGTAGAAGGACCAGACTTTCTCTCTTTTCCGGATTTTTCTCTTCATAAAAGGCAGCGGGCCAGTTTAAAAACGGATCTCGTGCCTCTTCCTCTTCTTTAAATAACATTCTCTCCTCTATTTTCTCTCTGTACAATTTGCGCTGCAAGTTCATGAATCATTCATATTTTGTTAGCACAATGTTTACACGCAACACATAGTTTATTCATCGCTCTTTTCTATAATTTCCTTCAGATAACGAAAATACGTTATTTGATTATTAGATTTTTTTCATAATACAGGCAGGAATGACCGCTAGGTTGTCCCTGCCTCCTCCCTTTTATGGCAGTATTTTTCTCTCCAAATCCTACTTTCTTCTGATTCTCTCATACTGTTTAAAGATTCTACGGAAAAAGGCGGAGTTTGCCCAGGCAATTAAAGGAAATCCCAGAATAAAGAAAACCGGCACAAACATCGGAAGAATCCGAAGCAGAAAGTAAACGCCCACGACCAGAGCGAGATCCATAAGAAGAATGCCCAGCGTATAGGGAAGGTGCCGAATCGACATAAGGAGCGCGTGAAAAATCGTCTTCTGCCAGGAGTTTTCGAAGCGGGAAAGCAAGGGCCAAACATAGAGAAAGACAAAAACCCAGAGTAAAATCAGGGCATCCGTAATCCCCCGAAGCAGAAAACGTAAAACATCCTTTTCCCTGAAAAAGCGATACTAAAGAAACGATGATCCAGTAAGAGGATAGCAAAGATAGGAAGAAGAATCAGCCAAATAATCAAACCTTCCTTCCAATTCCTTTTAAAGGAGCGAAAAAACATCCTGGCATTCCCGTCATCCTCATCCTTTACAATCTTCAACGTGCAATAATACAGTGCAGTTGTGGATATGCCAAGCGTCACAATCGGAAGGGAGCAAATCACCCACAGGAAATTCAAAACCATAATATCCGCAAGTCTCCCCACAAAACGCCATATCTCATTATCATAATTAAAAAAGCCCTGAAACATCAATCTTTCCTCTCCTCGAGCTCCTGAAGATACGCCTTCGCATCCTTCAAAAAGCTGAAACAAATCAAAAGAATCACGAAGCCAATCGGAAATGCCGCAATAATCGACACCGATTGCAGATTTGCCATGGAACTTTCCGAGAAAACCAGGGCAAGCGGAAGGAGAATCAGGAGAATTGCCCAGAATCCCTGCACCCTTTTGTCCGGTTCCTCGCCTTCTTTCAAACTCTTATAGCTGTACTGCGATGCCACGAGGGCAATGGAGTCGAAAGAAGTGGCATAAAAGGCAAACATCGTGAGAAGAAGAAGAGCGAGCACCAAAGGTGCCAGGGGAAGTGCCTCCAGACACTGCACAATCGTCTTATAAAGGGAGCCTGTCTTCTCATAGATGGAAAGCACCGGAAGTTTCCCGAATATTTCCAGAGAAAGACTATAGTTTCCCAGCACCAGAAAACTCACAAACGTACTGCCCACCCCGAAGAGATATCCGCCGAGGATTGTCTGCCGTATGGTTCGTCCTCTGCTGATGCTTCCGATAAAGAACGGAGACGCCACGCACCATACCATCCAGTATGCCCAATAGAATATCGTCCAGTTTTCCGGAAAATGATTCTCTCCGAGCGGATCGGTATAAGTCGCCATCGTCGGAAAGTGCTCTACCATCTTCCCGAACGCGGAGAAACCGTGCTTCAGGATGAAATTACCCGCGCCTCCGAAGAAGAAAATGTAAAAGAGAAGCGAATAAAAAAGCCAGGTACAGGTCTTTGCCAGAAAAGAAATCCCCGCCATCCCCTTCAGTAGAGAATACGTATACACTGCACAGGTGATAAGCAGTATTGCAATCGTAAGACTGACCGTCGATACGCCGGGTAAGACCTTCTTCAAAATCTCCGCCATAAGCGGGGTTGCCACGGAGAAGGTTGTAGCCGTACCGGCAAGCAGGGCAAATACAGCCAGAAGGTCGATTCCTCTTCCGAGAAGTCCGTCCGTCTGTCCTTTCAGAATGGGACGACAAGCCTCGGAGTAGCGCTGCTTACTTCGCTTTCGTACGTGCAGCATAAAGCCGAAGGCAACGGCAAGAACCAAGTAAAATCCCCAGGGAATCGGTCCCCAATGGAAAAGCGTATACACCGTCGCCCATTCCTCTTTATTGCCCAGGCTCTGCACATAGGGTTCCCGCACATAAAGTATCCATTCACAGAGGGAATAGAACAGGATGTCCGCTGCAAGCCCCGCCGTGAACATCATACTGCCCCAGGAAAAGAAAGAATACTTCGGCTTCTCCTCCGGACTTCCCAGTACGATACTCCCATACGGAGAAAAAGCGATATAGAACGATAAAAGGAAAATAAACAAACCGATTCCCAGGTAATAGACTGCAAACTCCGATCCGAGAAAAGAACGAATCATCGATAAAATCCGGTTGGAGTTTTCCGGGAAAATAAAAAAGAAAAAGCAAAGGAGAAGAATTGCCAAAAAAGGAATGCCGCTGATTCCGAAATCCAATCTGCTTTTCTCCCCGCCCTGTTCTCTATTCCTCTGTTCTGAATTCTGCATAATTCTTTCTCCTCACCTTTCTGTAGGGAAGCCTGGTAATCTTCTCTATCTCCGTCCCCTCTCCATCCTCCGCGCCTTCGGACGCAAGCTGAAAGGCAATCCGGAAAAGGGCTTTGGACTGTCCCACTTCATCATTGTATACCGTTGCACGCATACTGCCTTTCTCTATAGCGGCAAGGCCCGCCTTCGTTCCGTCTATGCCGTAGATCCAGGGACGAAGGTCTTTCTGTACGCCTATCTTATCATACGCATCAATTACGCCAAGTGCCATATCATCATTGTTAGAAAGAATTAATTCAATCTTCCCCTGAAATTCAGGATAGAGCTGCATCATCTTACTCTGTGCTTCCGCCCTGCTCCAGTTCGCAATGCTATAATCCAGCCTTTCCAGCGGTATACCGGCGTCCTGAATCGTAGAGACCACATAATCCGTTCGCATAATCGAGTCCTGGTGTCCCGCTTCTCCTTCAAAAATCAGATACTGGAGCTTGCCGTCTCCATTTCGATCCAGCTCCGGAGGAAGCTGTCCCTCCTTCTCCGCGTCCTTCACATCCTCCAGAACCAACTCTCCCTGCAAGATACCGGACTGCTTGGCATCCGCACCGACGTAATAGAGCTTGTTCCACTGATTCAGGTCTTCTTCCACCAGCTCCCGGTTAAAGAAAATAACCGGAACATCCTTCTTCTTCGCCATATCAATGATTTCCGAAGGCGCAGTGCGATCCACCAGATTTACACAAAGCACATCGCAGGAATTCTGCAACATTTCTTCCACCTGCTCATTCTGCATAGCCTGACTTCCCGCCGCATTGTACTGGAGTACATTTACTTCGTACCCCTCTGCCCGTTTCTCGGCAACTTCCTTGTCAAAAGCGCGCATATAGCCGGTTAGAAACGTATCATAACTGTCATACAGGGTGACGCCGATTTTAATCTTCTTTTTTGCCTTCTTCTCTCCGGCATTCCCGCAGGCACTGAGATTAAAGAGAAGGAGAAGAGACAGGCAAAAAAGCAAAGATGCCTTTCCCCTCATTCTGCACTCTCTTATCCCGCTTTTCACACTTTTCCCGCTCTCCCCGTTTCTCACGCTTTTCTCGCTCTTCTCGTTATTTCCGTTCTTCCCGTCCATCGCGCCTCTTTCGCTCCGCTCTTCTTCCATCCCGAAAACGCCCCTTTCATCCAGCCGTGTCTCTCCACCTCTCCCTGTATGTTTCCGTCTCTACCCCGTCGGAAAGAGAATCTGCTCCATCTTATCCGTATACATATTGTTTGCATTGGCGATGTAGAAATTCACCTGATGGGACTCCGGAAGGTTTTTTCCTCCTGAAAGGCTCTTCCAGAGATACTCCACCGCGGTATACGCCATGTCATAATGGTCGATTACGATAAGGCTCCGAATCACCCCCTGATCCAGGTCATAAATCAGTTCTTCCGAATCCCCCACGCCGTAGAGTTCGATAAAACTCCGTCCGGTTTCCTCGGTATACCGCGCAGCAGAAAGCAGGTTGTCGTTGTCCAGCGCAACAATCGCATCCACTCCCTTTTTATGATTCTCCTCTTTCAGATCCTTTTCCGTCTCTCCCCGGTCTTCTATGACCCATGCGATTTCCTGCTTTCCGTCCCGCAATGTTGTCTCCAGTGCCTTCAGACGCTCCTGCATATTCCTCTTCTGCTGATTTCCGGCAAGAATGCCGATACGCAGTTTTTCTTTTTTTAAAGGAGAATGAAGCACCTCTTCCGCAAGCGCTTTACCGAGTGCTTCCTCGTCCACGGAGAAGGAAGGAATCGAAAGTTCGGGAGCAACCGCTTCTCGTGCACTTTCCACGAGTTCGACCTTCACTTCCTTCGCTAAGCTGTTGAGAATCTCCCCCGTGCCTTCCGTTGCGCGAAGTTCCGTAATGATTCCGTCCGCACCGCCTTTCACTTCCTGCTCCAGAATCCGATACTCCTCCTGAATGGAGTGAAAGCGATTGGTCGTGACATAATTGTACTCCATGTTATAGCGTTTCATCGCGGCATTCAGTCCTTTTCGAAAACTCCCCCAGCCCTCCGAACTGCTGTTGTCCAGTACGATGGAAATTCTGTATTTCTCCGCTTTATTGCTCCCCATGAATCTACCGAGGGAGAGAAGAAGCAGTAGGACTGCCACTGCCACTAGCGCTGTCGTGAATATCTGGTTTTCCTTCATTGTCGCTTCCTCCGTAAAATCCGCTTGCACTATGATGCATACTGCTGTGCTCCATACTCTTCTGTGTCTCCTCCGTATACAGAATGGCAGGAAAACGCAGCTCCACTACCGTTCCTTCATCCGGTTCGCTGTGAATCTGTAAGCCGTACTGCGCACCGAAGCGGAGCTGAATCCGCCTGTGCACATTAATCAGTCCTACCCCGGATCCCCTCTTCTTCTGTGTGGAAAAGTCCACTTCTTCACTCTCTTTTCTGAGAAGCTCCCGCGCCTTCTCTTCCGTCATACCGAGGCCGTTATCCTCTACCGACAAGAGGACAATACTGTGCTCCCCTTCCTTCACCAGTTTTCCGCGCACATGGATTTCTCCATCCTCATCCATCCCTTCCATGCCGTGGTAAATGGCATTTTCCAGAATCGGTTGCAGAATCAGCTTCACTGTCAGGCAGGAAAGCGCTTCCTCGGAAACCTGAAAATCGACCGTAAACTTATCTTTAAAACGAATTTTCTGGATATTCATATAATTCTTCGCGTGCTGTATTTCCTGCGAAAGACGGATGACGTTCTTCCCCCCGGAAAGGCTGATGCGAAAGAAACTGGCAAGCTCCGTCACCATGAAGACCGCGTCCTCTTTCTTTCCGCTCTCAATCATCCACACCACGGATTCCAGCGTGTTATAGAGGAAATGGGGGTTAATCTGGGATTGCAGTGCATCCATCTCCGTACGCCTCTTCTCCTCCTGCTGCTCCATTTTTTCTTCCGTAAGCCTGTCAATCTGGGCAAAGGACTGCATAAGACTTTTCCCCAGATGGATAATCTCCGTACTGCCATAGGCGGAAATATCGTCCATCGAAAGACGGTGCTCCCCCATTTGTTCCAAATCCTCATTTAATTTACGAATCGGATAGGAAAGACGTAGGGACACCACCTGGTTAAAAAGCAGGGCAATCAAGAGGGTAAGAGAAATCAGGATAACTACATAATAAAGCATTCCGCCCGGCGCAAAAATCCGGTTCCCGTCCCGCATGACGGAGACCATCTTCCAACCGGTATACCCGATGGTGTCCACAATCACCGTTTTTTCTTTTCCCGAAACCAAAGCACGATGGACCCCGTCATCCCATTCGCCTATCTCAGCGGTATTTTCCTGAAATTCTCCTCTCAAAATCTCCCGCATCCTCGGATGGTAGATTAGATTCCCCTGTTTGTCGCAAAGATAAAAATAGCGATCCTTATCCTCCCCGTTTAACTTCTGCATCATTCGTTCGATATTTTCAAAATTCATGTCTACAAGAAGAACGCCGTTGCTGTTCACCCCGCTCCTGCTCAGTTCCACGACACGACTCAGGGAAATCACCCAGTAGGTACGGAACGAAGGATCATTAAAAAGATTCTGCACATGGGGAAGCGAAAAATGCAGATTCTCCACCTGCTGTACGGCGGAAGTAAAAAAATCCTGCTCCACTACCCTCCTGTTTCTCTTTTCGGAGGAATTCGGCACTGCGGTAATCAGCTTCCCGTCACCCGAAAAAAGCGCAACGGAAACCAGGCTGTCCTTATGCGCTTCATATAAAAGATTCATGGATTTGTTTAAAGTCGAAAGGTCCAGACTGGACCCTTTGATGGCGCTGTAATACATCGCATCCGAAATCTGTCGCATGCTGACCAGATACTCTTCCAGCCGATTGCTTCCCTGATTCAGAAGTTGCTCGGACTGCATTTCCCGCGCGTAATTCAGCCGTGCGGAAAACTGCACATAAAGCACGGAAGATAAAAACAGAATAATCCCGATCGATAAGAGCATAAAGCTCATCAGAATCATGTTATGAAACGAACGGAACGGGGATTCCGAAGCGAGCGGAAAGAAGAAGCCTTTCCGTAAGAAAACATCCTGTACAAAGTGGCTCTTCTCTCTCTTCTCCATTATGCTCCCTCTTGCCTCTTTCCGTTTATTTTGTATTTGGAAGGCGACATACCGAACTTCTTCTTAAAAGCATAACTGAAATAATTCGGGTCCGCATAGCCTACCGCTTCCGCTATGATATAGGTTTTCTCCTCTTCTTCCATCAGAAGACGAAGCGCCTTCTCCATCCGGTAATCCGTGAGATAGTTGATAAAACTCTTCCCCGTCTCCTTCTTGAAAACCGTGGAAAAATAGGCTGCGGATACATGCAGTTCCATAGAAAGTCCCTCTACGGAAAGGTCTTTATCCATATAGTGGCTATGTACTCGCTCCACGGCTTTCTTTACGAAAGACTTCGTCTTATCACTCCGCTTCTCCTGAATCTGTTCCTGCACCTTCACACAAACTTCTTTCATCCAGGCGGAAAGCTCCTCAATACTGAACTGCTGTACCTTTCGGTACACGTCCTCCTCTTTCGGGAAAATGAGACCCGCGTCCACATGATTGGAAAGCAGAAATTTATGAATGTTCGTCACCAATTCCATGAGGAAAAACTGGTAGTCCTGCAAGGAAGGATTCTCCGGATTGCTGTTTTGCATATAGGCGTCAATATCCTTACAGAGTTCCTCTTTCGAAGACATCCGAATGCTTCTGTATACATCCAGAAGCCGTTCCTCATCTAATATCTCCCGGTTCAGAGAAGGATTCTCCCGTTCCTCCGGGTTGATATCCGATATCGCAATTGCCTTTCCTCTTCCGTACAGCACGCGGTAAGAGACCGCATCCCGCGCTCCCATATAGGAAATCGGCAGATCCATAAGAGAAGAAACTGTCTTTCCGACTCCCGCCGTAATCGTCGCCTTGCAGACGTGCTTTGCCAGACGGCAGAGCGTCTCCAGCTCATCCGTCAGACGATAGCGCTCCTCCTCACTCTTTAACTGTGTGATGAGAACGGTGTCCCCCAGATAGGTAAAGAAACAGGAACGTCTGCTCTTTTGCATGTGTTCCTCCGCGAGCTTTCGAATCGACATGGTAATGAGCAGCGGATTGATTCCTTCCGGAGAAAGGCTGATGGAATTATGCAGAATCACCACCGCATAATACCGCCCGTTTAATTCAATCTGGTAGTCCAGCATCGTCCGCATCAGTTCGTCCTGTCGTACGTTTCCTTCAATCAAAGAGGTGTAGAAACTCTCCTGTAAGATAGGCAAACTCTCCAGATAATAGTTCTTCAAGTGGTTGATGTTCTGCTTCTCATCAAACTCTTTATCCAGGCGATCATGCACTTCTTTGAAAATACGGGAAAGTTCCCCGCTGTCCACCGGCTTTCAAAACATACTCTTCCGCTTCCAGACGGATCGCCTCTTTCGCATATTCAAACTCATCAAATCCTGAAAAAATGACAATCTTAATAGAGGGGTAGAGTTCCTTCAGCTTGTGCGCAAGCGTGAGCCCGTCCATATACGGCATCTTGATGTCGGTCAGCACGACGTCCACCTGCTTCTCCTCGGCAAGCTCCAGTGCTTCCAGACCGTTCCTCGCATACCCGAGGAGATCATAGCCGAGCCCTTCCCAATCAATCGTCCGGATGATGGCTTTCACCACATCCTCTTCATCATCTGCTAAAAGTACGGAATACTTCTTCATTTTCTGTCCCCGGCATACTTTTCTTCCAGCCGTTTAAACTGTACGGCACTGAGAATCAGCCCCAGGAGAATGAGTGTGATTCCTAAAAACGGATGAATCAGCATGCAAAACGATGCCACTAAAGAAATCAGTGCGAAAATCAAAACGAATATCCCGGCTTCCCTGCCATAGCCCTTTCTGTCTGAAACGGGCGGACGCTCCTTCGGACGAATACTCTCCACGTCGTGAAAGACCAATAACTTAATAGCGTAATATAGTAACAAAACCGTAAACAGCAGGGGAAGTCCCATCTCCTGCCAAATGCTCTCTACCATTTTCCGACTTCCCTCCCCGATACGTTCTCTATTTCTAATACTTCGATATATAGAATTATGTTTTAATTTTAGCGAATGTGCTTCCGCATTGCAAGGTCTTTCCGTTCCGCGCCTCCCGAAAAGGAGCCTTTTCCCTTGTTTTCTCCCGTAAAATACAAGCGCGGCAATTGACAGCACCGCCTCCATTCTGTACTATCATTTCAATTATAAATTATTTTTCACTCTGGATGGAGGTGTTTTTATGAAAAGCAGAGCATTCATTCAAAAACTGGTCGGGACGGCAATCCTCACTGCGGTTGTTTTATGCCTGCAACTCTTTCTCGGGAGCATCAAACTCGGTCCCTTTAATATCACCTTTACCTTGATTCCGATGATTCTCGGCGCGATTCTCTACGGTGCCGTGAGCGCCGCCTTCTTAGGTCTTGTGTTCGGGATTATGGTCTGTTTCTCCGTTGTGTCCGGAAGTGATGCCGGCGGGTTCATCCTCTTTTCCCAGAAACCCTTCCTACCCTTTTTCCTCGTTTTTATTGAAAAGCACCGCTGCTGGGTACCTTTCGGGTCTCGCTGCCGGCTTTCTCCGGAAAAAAAGTCAATTGAAAGTCACGAAAGTCCTTCTTCCCGCCATCCTAGCCCCCATTGTCAATACCGGGATCTTTATCGCAGGACTGCTGCTCTTCTTTCAGGATACCTTGAAAATGTGGGCGATGGGCGCCCCCATTATAGATTACCTGCTCTTCAGCATTCTCGGCGTAAACTTCGTGATGGAGTTCACCATAAACCTGCTCCTGATTCCCGTTATTTTACGCATACTGGAGGGAATTCATCTTACCAAAACAGAACTGGAGGAACAATGATTCTTGCGATTGATTGTGGCAATACCCATACCGACTTCGGTTGCATCGATGACACGGGAAAGATTCAGCAGATCTTCACCATGGAAAGTAATCGAAAGAAAACAAGCTATGAATATGCTGCGGATATTGACGAAATCTGCACCCTCCTGAAGATGGACGTCCACGCCTTCCATGCGATGGTGCTTTCCTCCGTCGTACCGGTACTCACCGGCTCTTTTCAGGAAGCCGCAAAGATTCTCGGCATAGAGGACTGTCTCGTTGTAAAGAAGGAAAATGTTTCTTCTCTCCGCTTTCCGGATGCGGTGGGGGGAAGAAATCGGTCCCGACCTCATCGTCGCCGCTGTATCCGCAGTGAAACGCTATCCGCTTCCTGCCATTATCATTGACATGGGAACGGCAAGTACGCTCACGGTCATTGACCGCGAAGGCAGCTTCTCCGGCGGGGTCATCCTTCCCGGTGTCGGCATCTCCATGAACGCTCTTGCGAAGGAGACTTCTCTTCTTCCCTCGATTGACGTTGCGCCGGCAAAGAAGCTGATTTCTCTCAATACTATCGACGCCATGCGTTCCGGCATCATTTACGGAACCGCAGGCTCTTTAGACGGTATCATTGACCGTTTCCTGGAAGAGCTCGGGGAGGAAGCCTCCATCCTCGCAACCGGCGGACTCTCTCCGCTCATTTGCCCCTATTGCAGGCACCACATCACTGTCGATGAGAATCTCCTTTTATCCGGCCTCTGGGAAATCTGGAAAGAGACAAAAGGAATAGGATAAGGTCGAGGAGAACGAGAAGGGCGAGTGCAGGAAGGTCTCCTTCCGTACCCTTTAGGAAAAGTCCTACAGGGGAAAGGTAGGGCAGAAGCCGCGTCTTCTCTCCCAGTGCGGAAAAGTCCATAAACGCGCCGCCGAGAAGGCTGAAAAGCAATCCGAGATGAAGACCGAGTCCTGTTTCCGCCCCTTCTCCGAGAACCTTGGAAGAGAGCCCTTTCGAGAACGCGAAGAGGAAGAAAGCGTAAAGCACAAGAGAAAGTGTCGTAAAAAGAGAAAAGCGGAGCTTGAGTGCAAGGGCAAATGCTACACTCAGGAGTAAATAGAGCAGAGCGTCGCTCATAAACAGGCGAACTGTCCCGCCGGAAAGGCTCCGAAGACGTCCTTCCACCTTCTTTTTCCTCCGACTCTCCGTAAAAAGCGGAAAAAGAGAAGAGATAAAAGTAAAGCAGAAAGGCGTAAACCGCCTCTTTTTTTGGCATAAAAAGCGTCTTCTCCTCCGCACCGTTCTTTCTTTCTATCGTAAACAAAGGCGTGGTGCGTCTGTACTGATTATTCTCCGTAAGCGCCTTCTCTTCTTTCTCCGTCGGCTTTCTGCCGAGAAGCGAAGAAAGATACATTTTCTCCGTACGCATCGTACGCTCTCTTGCCACATACGCCGCAACAATTTCCCGCACCGCCATTTCCGAAAGGGAAGACGAGGACGTTTCATATAAGAGTTTTTCCCTTCCTTCCTCGTCTCCCGTGTAGCCTTCTCTCAATCGTCAGTACCCCTTCTTTATCCCCATAGAGAAGCTTCTCTTCCGCTTCCTTCTCCTGAACCGGATAAAGGGAAAGACTCTTTTCCGTTTCTAAATCCTTTATCAGTTCTTTACTCCAGTCTCCCCTGTCTTTCTCTACAAGATAAACGGCGAGATGCGTTTCCTGTCTGTCTTCCGCATACTTTCCGAGAAAAAGGCAGAAAAGGAGGAAAAGGAGGCAGCCTGCCACTCTTCCCATCCGGATATATCCCCTCCAGAGGGGAAACGGAAGCACACGCATCATGAGTCCCGAAGTTCTTGCTTTTTCCGGTCCCCTTCGTCCCACAGAAAAAGAGCAGAAAGAAAAGCAGGGACAAAAAGAAAAAGAGGAGAAAGAAAGGAAGGAACGCGGAAAAAGGATAGCCTCCTTAAGCTCTTCCAGGAGAACCGCCGTAATACTGATGGGTGAAAAACGCGCCAGCGAAAAAGGAATCTTCCCGCTACTAAACAGTCTTCCGGTGAAAAGCAGAGTGAGGAAGAGCAGGGTGAGACTGAGGGTTTTTTCCCAGACGCGCATCCCTGAACGACACGAAAAGAGCCCCAGAAAGAAAAAGAAAAAGCTAAACAGGGAAAGCAGAAAATAGAAGAGAAAGACCAGCATGCCTTCCCTGAAAGCGCCAGGACTTTTCTTTAAGGAAAGTTCCGTGAAAAGCAGCATCGAAGGGACAGAAAAGAAGCACAGCTCACTTTGGAAAGATAGAACTCTTTCCCCCATTTGCCGAAAACGGATACAATGCCTTTCTCCGCTCTTCTCGGAACCGCTGCCACCATGGACAGCGCCGTAAAAGAAAGAAAGAGAAAGAGAAGCGCGGAAGAACTGAATAAGAAGTGCTGTAGCCACATTTGACTCTACATATCGTATCCTGAAAAACCAGCTGTCTCCGGAGCACCGCACCGAGCAGCCGCTCTGATGCGGACTCGTACAGTGCTTCCTCCTCCTTTTCGGAAAGTTTGTCTCCGTATGCCGTGTGATATACGGAAAGGCTCACTTCCTGCTCCTTTTCCATAATCTTCATAATCGAAGTGAACACCGACTCCAGAATAGCACTTTCCGTCGGGCGCTTTTCGTTCAAAATCAGCTCTACAGGCTCCCCTGAAAGCGATACGCCGTATAGAAGAAGTCCTTCGGAATGCAAAGCACGCCGACGCTTCCCTCTTTCAGCTCCCTGTCAATCTCCTCCCGCCGAATCCGATGCACTTCCGAAAAGAGCTCCACGTCTTCCATCTGTCGAATCAGAGTCTTCGACATGACGGTTTCATCTTCATCTACTACGGAAACGGGGAAAAAGAGCGAAAGGAACCGGACGTTCCCCGAAAGAAGAACAGAAAAAAAGGAAATAAAAGAAGGGGAAAGAGAAGCGAGAATGCTCCGCCCTTCCTGAAAAACAGAATCAAGTCTTTTTTTATCGCCGCAATAAAGCCGTTCACTAGCCCTTCCCACCATCTTTCCCTCTTCAGATAAACAATCCGATCCGCCATTTCTCCAGTTCTCCTCTGCCATGGCTGATGAGGAGCATCGCCGTCCCCTGCTGCTTCATCTTTCTGTAAGAGCGCTAAAATGCGCTCATAGGATTCATTGTCACAGCCTACCGTCGGTTCATCCAGAAGAAGAATCGCCGGCCTTCTCATCAGGGCGGACGCGAGGTGCACTCTTCTCTTCATGCCCCCCGAAAGGGCGGAAAGCTTCTCCTTCTCTTTCTCCGAGAGCCCGAGCTCCGTAAGGAGCCAGTGGGCCCTCGTCCGAATCACCTTTCCCGGGAGTCCCGTCACCTTTCCGTAAAAATACAGATTCTCTATCGCCGTCAGGCTGTCATAGAGGGAAATCTCCTGCGGCAGATAGGACAGGTTCGCCAGAACCTCCTCTGCCATCCGTATCTCTCCTTCCTGATACGGAAGAAGGCCTGCAAGCGCCTTCAAAAGGGTACTCTTCCCTGCCCCGTTTTCGCCACGAATGCCGAGAATTTCTCCACTTTCTAAAGAAAGGGAGAGCCCCTTTAAAACTGCTCTCCCTCCTCTTTGATACCGAAGACCCAGATTGACTACTGTGCAAATCTGCTCTCCCATTTATTGCGTTCCTCCCAGTACATTCATGAACGTACCCGCTAAGCTCTGCTGAATCTTCTCTCCGAGCTCGAAGAAATCATCCTCGGAATAATCGGAGATATCCACGACCTTCTCCTTCGGTACGGAAAATTCCGCCTTTTCCGTGGTATTTAAGTTAATCTTTACAGACTCTAAATCCTTTCCGACCGACCCTAAGATACTACCGTACGAAGATAAGCCGCTGAGAACAAGTTCATGATCCGTACTGTCCTTTGCTCCGTCCTTTACGGTCAGGGTTGCCTCGCCGCCCATTCCGCTCGGGTCTTTTACCGTGTAGGTTCCATAAGGCATGATCGGCGACTTCTTTCCGATTTCGATATTGTACTCTAAACCGGTGATATCTACGATTCCGTTTCCGCCGGAAATACTACCCTTCAGAGTCTTTCCCTTCTTCTCATAAGTATTGGAAAGGTAGTAATTCTCCGTGCTTTCGCTCTGCACATTGACCTGTTCTATCGTCTTTCCGCCGTCTTTTCCTACTTCCAGAGAGAAGACGTTTTCATTGGCACTCAACTTAATCTCACGAAGCTGCTTTCCTTCTACGGCAATCTCCCAGGTAAAGTTTGCCGCCTCTATACTCTTTCCGTTCTCTTCGGCTTCTTCCCGCATCTGCTTTGCAAGAGACGCAAGCTGTTCCTTCGCAGTCGGACTCTGTCCGAGACCCATTGCTTCATTCAGGTCGTTGCCGTACATCCCCTGTTCTATCAGCTTCTCCAGATCCGAATCCTTCTCTATCATGTCGGCAAGTCTCTCCAGAAAGCTCTTGATTTCATCCGCCTTCGGCTTAAAGGTATACACCTCTCCCTTAAACTTCTGCTGGATACCGTCGAGGCTGACCTCTTTCTTCTCTACCGTAAGATTGTCCTTTGTAATCAGCGTGGAAAGCAAGGCACTGTACTTCTTAACAAGTCTTTTCCCGAGCTCCTGATTCTCTTTCATCTCTTTCAGGTTCGGCGCATCCTTATCCTCTCCGGTCAGGTTCTTCAAGATGGTCTTATAATCTCCTTTATAGAAGTTATCATCCACAACCGGAATCGCGAAACCAACCTGCCCGTCCATGTATTCTCCATACGCCTCCAGTACATCGCTTCCCATCAGCTTCAGTCCCGTGCTGATCTGGAGATTGCCCTTCTCCATGTCCGACTTCGCCTTAAAGGTAAGGGCAGAGTCTTTCAGATATTTGTTGATCTCATCTACTCCCTTTACCTCACCGGTAAGCACCATGGTTACTTCTTCCTGGTCTTCTTCAAGAATCCCAGTTCCTCCATGGACTTGACCTTCCCTGTTCAGATAATCGAACTGATACTTCAGGAATTTCTGCTCCGGACTGGCATTTCCCCCGCCGAGAAGCAGATTCTTCCCGAAGGCAAAGAAAGCAACACAAAGGAGCAGAACGACAGCCACAATCGGAATGAAGAACTTCGGCAGACCGTTCTTCTTTTCTGCCGGATCCTCCACTGTATTATGAAATGTCTCCGGAGCACTCTCCACCTTCTCTGCCTTTGCAGCGGACTCCTGTACGGTCTCCTCCGCTTTCACAGCAGGGTCAGTTTCTTCCGCTTTACAGGGGCTCCTGTGCAGTCCTCCGCCTTTTACAGCAGATTCCTGTACAGTCTCCTCCTCCTTTGCAGCAGATTCCTCTGCTACGCTCTTTTCGCTGTCCAGCTTCTCTCCGCAATACGTACAGAAGCTATCCTGATCCTGCACCTCTTTTCCGCAATTTGGACAAATTTTCATCAAATCCTCCCTGTTTTTAGTAGAAGTTTATCGGTTTACGAAACTCATCGTAGCATAGCATAAAACATAATTCTTTTTTCAATTTTATGAAGCTTTTAATAAATATTTAAAGCGAATCCTCTTCCGCGCCTCTCGCCCGCATTTCTGCGGACACTCTTCCTATTCTACAGAAGCGGGGCAATAAAACGTAAGAACTCCCTGTAGGCAGCGCTTAAAGATACCCGCTTTTCATCCCAGTCCCGACTCACTTCTCTCGACGTACGGAAAAGTTCATAGAAATCATCCGCTATATCGAAGATACAGGGACTTTCATAAATCAGCACTCCATTTTCAAAATGATGATAGAAAGAGCGATAATCGAAATTACTGGTACCGACAGTTGCCATCCGATAGTCTACAAGAACCCGCTTTGAATGCAGAAATCCCGGTGAATACTCATAAATACGTACACCCGCCCGAAGAAGTTGCACATAATAGGAACGACTGATTGCATAAATCAGCCTTCTTATCCGGAATGCCCGAAGCACAATCCGTACATCGATTCCTTTCTTTGCCGCATTCGTCAGCGACCGACTCATCTCATCCGTAATAATCAGATACGGTGTCGTGATATAAATGCAGTCTTCCGTGAATTGATGAGATTCAGGTAGACATCCTCTCCGACAGCCTTCCCGTTAATTGAGAATCCCCTGCACGGCGCACAATACCCTTCTCCGGTATAACGATTCCAGTGCCTCGAATGTAGTTGTAGAGCTCTCTCACCAGACTATCATCCATAGCATGCCACATCTCTAAGAAGAGCATCGTAAGCGTACCGACCGCTTTCGCCTCTTAAACGGATTCCCGTGTCTTTCCAGTAACCGTAGGGGAGCGCACATTGAAGTACTCATCCGCCAGATTGTATCCTCCCGTGAAGCTGACCTGTCCGTCCACTACCGTGATTTTTCCGGTGGTCACGGTTATTCATAAAGAGATTGACCAATGGCACGATAGATTAAAAATCCGGCACTGTATCCCGCCTTCCTCCAGTTCCTTCACAAATGGGGACTGATGAAGCTGATAGAACCGACATCATCATAGAAAAGGCGTACTTCCATCCCCTTCCTTCGCCTTCTTCAGAAGCAATTCTTTTCATTTCCCCGAAACACTCTCTATCCTCGATAGCATGATATTCCATAAAAATGAACTTCTTCGCCGCGGAAATGGCTTCCATCTGTGCCTCAAAGCCAATCATCGCCTCTTTATAGAAGACGACCTCCGTGTTCCGGTAAACCGGAAAACCCGCATCATTCTCCAGCATGGTAAACTGATTTCGCGCCGACTTACTTCTTTCCTGAGTGCGTTCAAAACCAGATGGCTTTGGTCCAGATAGGGGAAAAGCATTCCGTCCGCCAGTTCAAACCGCTTCCGTATGGTCTTCCGAAAGTTCGTCCCGTACACCAGCATATACAGCACCCAGCCGAGAATCGGCATCGCCATGATGAACACGACCCAGCTCATCTTGATGGACTGATTGGTTCGTTTTTCCGATGATATAAAAATGGATAAAACGGAAAATACCCGAAAAATAAGGAAAAGTACGATATAATTATCCACTAAAAACAAGGGAGATGTAGAACCAGGCAATCTGCAAAAAGCACTCACACAATCACAAACAGCAATCTCCCGATACTGTTTTTTTCTGATCTTCTTTATGCACCTGCCGCTTTCTTCGGCATACCCCATACCCTCATCTTCTTTCTCTTCGTTTCTGTTCTCAGGAAACCTCCAGATAGCGCATCGGAAACGGAGGATGCGCGGGCGCACCGCAAGTTGCATCAGAAGAATCGGATTGTCATCCGCAAGTGCCCGATTCAGATTCAGCTTTCCGCACCGCTTGCAGCGATGCAGGATACCCAGTCACCATCTTCCTTGCGACTATGGCAATCGGTTCCATTTCCCGTGGCAGACCGCCTTCCGGTCTCCCGCCGTCTCATCCACATGAAGACTGTAAAGGCAATGCGGACAATGATTCCGATGCTTCGATCCCGCCCCTTCCGGCTGAATCTTCTTTTCCGCAATGCGCGCAGACGAAACTCTCGAAGCACGCCTCTTTTCTGTAATCCGCATGGGGAATCTGCGCCTTCTGCTGCTGCTCTTTCTGCTGCTCCTCCTTCGCTGCACCCCCTCGAGATTCCCTTCTGCACCTTTTGCTTTCTTTTTAACCGCTATATCTCCGTTTTTTTCATATCGTCTATAATCCCCTGCTCATCCTTCTCAATTTCTTCCCTGCTTCCTCAAAAATAGTTCTTTCTAGACTTTTCAAAGGCAGGCAAAAACTTTCCTGATGAGCAATAACATCTCCTCTATCTCTTCTTCATTATAAATATGTGTAGCCAGATTTCTTTTCAGCATCAATATCCAAACTTGCTCTTCTTTCAAGAATCCCACTCTGAAGGCAAGTTTTAAAAATGTCTCTTGCAGAGCCCTGTCTCCGAACCTTGTACGCCATCCTTTTCTAAAAATAGCTTTCAGTGCTTTCCATGCAAGCTCAAAAGTAAGATTGAACTCTCCTATTATTCCTGTTCGATATATCTCATTCTCTCTGCCAACGAAAAGTCCGCTTTTTGCAAGTACTGCCAAACAATTACAAAAGTTTTCAATCTTTTTTCATAGATCTCTATTCCTTCGCGTTCAATATCTTCTAAAAGACTTGGAGAAACCTTTTCTATGCATATCGATTAAATCAAATTCCAAAAAGGCTCTCCGTTTCTTCCCTGCACCCGAAAAATAAAACGTATCAAAATCCCCTCGCCATAGACAGCAAGATCAATATCACTTCTTTTCAGAATGCGTTCCTCCTCGCTCTCGATCCAAACAGGACAAGCCGCTCAACACCCTGCGTCTCTTGCAAATTGAAGAATCTCCTGTAAACCCGCTCAGGAATCATTGGGACTTTCTCCATCCAAAAACCTCCAAATCGCTTTTTTCTTCATTATAACAGGAAAATGCGTCCCGCTCAAGGCTGACAGGAAAATGTAAGCGAATGATAGATTATCGTCAAAGTTTTCTTTTGAAAATCCCTCAAAATGATACTTTTATTTAAAATGATTGTTTTTCTCTCACGGGAAAAGGAAAGGTGGGTTTCTTTGCAGCAAAACGAGCCGGAAATCGTATTTTTCCAACAAGGACGTCGTCCCTCTTAAACAAAGCGGTGGGAATGGACTCCGAGCACGCTCTCGGTAAAGGATTTTATCCGATTTACCGCCTGGACAAGGTGGCAAGCGGTCTTCTTCTCTATGCGAAAAATGAAAGTGCCGCGCGGAAACTCAGCATCGCCTTGCAGGAAGGGAAACTACAAAAGCGTTATCGCATCCTGATTCCGTCGGAGAATGCAATCGGCGAAAAATTCCTGAAAAGTATTCCGGGAAGGACAGTTCCAAAACTTTCTGTATAAAGACAGCTGTAAGCAGAAGATGTTTCCGGTGAAGAAACCACGAAAAGGGGTAAAAGAAGCTTCCCTTCACTACAAGGTTCTGGAAGAGCGGGACGGGCAGCTTCTCCTCGAGATTGCCCTGGAAACCGGTCGTTTTCATCAGATTCGTGCCCAGTTCTCCGCACACGGCTTTCCCCTTCTCGGCGACGGAAAGTACGGCTCCCGGAGAAAAGGAAATGTTGCTCTGCACTGCTACAGCCTCTCCTTCCCCGACCCGGACAGCGGGAAAGAGCTCCACTTTCAGATAGAAGAGCGGGAGGATAGGAAACTGTCCTAGCTTCGGTGCCCGTTTTGCCATTTGAAAAAGAGGGCATTTCATATTACTATGAACCGGTAGCAGAAAAGACTCGCGGCAGTTCACAATCCCCGTTCGGGTGCAAAGGCCGTGCGCAAAATTCCACAAAATCCCGTCGCGTATCACGAAGATGCCGGCATTTCACAAAGCCATTCCAGGAGGATTTCATGTTCGTTGCAAACAATTGGAAAGAGTATCGTGTTCTCGACTGTTCCAGCGGAGAAAAGCTTGAGCAGTGGGGGAAGTACATCCTTTGCCGTCCGGACCCGCAGGTGATCTGGAAAAGTGAGAGGAAGAATCCGCTCTGGAAGAAGCTGAACGGCCATTATCACCGCTCCAAAGCAGGCGGGGGCGACTGGGAATTCTTCTCCCTCCCGAAAGAATGGCAGATTTCCTATCCGCTGGGAGAAAACGGGGCGGACGCACTGCATTTTCACCTGAAACCCTTCGCGTTCAAGCACACCGGTATCTTTTCCCGAACAGGCGTGTAAACTGGGGAATGGTTCTACCGCCTGATACGAGAAGAGAAAGAACGGCGCGGAAAACAGGGAGATACCGCGCCGATCATGTGCTGAACCTCTTCGCCTATACGGGCGGGGCAACACTTGCCGCCGCGAAAGCCGGTGCGGAGCTCACCCATGTCGATGCCTCGAAGGGTATGGTTTCCTGGGCGAAGGAAAATGCGGAGCCTCCGGTCTTTCGAAAGCGCCCATCCGCTATCTGGTGGACGACTGCGTGAAATTCGTGGAACGGGAAACCGAAGGGAAACTCTACGACGGTATCATCATGGATCCTCCCTCCCTACGGAAGGGGGACCGAAAGGGGAAATCTGGAAAATCGAAGACAGTATTTATCCCCTTTCCTGCTTCTTGCCGAGAAGATTCTGAAGAAGGACGCGCTCTTCTTTCTCTTGAATTCCCTACACAACAGGGCCTGCAAGCTCGGTGTAATGCAATATATGCTGGAAGAAATCATCGGAAAGAGAAGAACGGGCAGGTCCGCTCCGATGAAGTGGGGCTTCCTGTAGCAGAAAACGAGCGCATCCTCCCTGTGGCTGCGCAGCCCGATGGGAACGAAACGAATAGTCCCAAAAAGAAAGTGCGATACATTGCACGGCATTCGGAAAGCACAGTTCTGCAAAATGGCGGAACAGTGAGACAAAATCGCGGAATCGTAAGGCAAAAAGGCGCCCTTTGTCAGAAAAAAATTCATTGTTTTTTTGCCAGCAAGAACGGATAGTATTAAAATAGATTTTTAGTATGCGAAGGCAGACTGCATTTTTAAAAATAAAAGTTGAAAAATAAAGGAATAAAACTGGAACAAGAAAGGACAGATTCATGAAAAGGGGTTTTACCACTCTTCTACTCAGTATAAGCGCTACGGGACTTTTTTCTACCGCGTCTTTCGCCGCCGGATGGGCAACCAACCAGCAGGGACAGCAGGTTTATCAAAATGACAACGGATCCATCGCGACAAACACCTGGATCAAGATGAGCCAGAACGGGAAGACCGATTGGTACTACGCAACGGCAAACGGAAACCTTCGGACAGACGGATGGCTGAAAATCGGAGAGAATTATTACTATTTTGACTCCAACGGAATCATGCAGACCGGTTGGGTACAGGAAGACCGCTATTATTGTGAGCCGGGCAGCGGAAAGATGGTAACCGGCTGGAAACTGCTCAGCGCTCCGGAAGGCGTCAGTATCGGAGAGGCGCGAAAGAGCAACAACAATATGTACTGGTTCTACTTCAACCAGAGCACCGGTGAAAAGCTCTATGCGAAGGATGAACGCGTAGTCGTGAAGTCCATTGATAACGCTTCCTACGGTTTCGATGAAAATGGAATCATGGTGACCGGTTGGGCGGAAACCGCCGATGCAAGTCCGGAGATCGCCGGCTATTCTTATTTTGCCGAAAAGACGCAGGGAAACTGGAAGATGGGACAGCGTGTCAACGGAACCTGGTATGCCACGGTTGGGCCGGAAGGAGACAGTTCCAGTCTCTCCACCGGTAACGTTGAGTGGTTCTACTTCAAGAACAACGGGCATCCCGCTGCCGGAAGCGGCAAGGTTTACGAGGTACAGCGTATAGGAGACAAGCGCTATCTCTTCAACGCGAAAGGGAATCCGGTTTACGGCATTCAGAAAGGAAAAACCGCACAGAACGCGCCGGAAGGCTACTACTACTGCGGAAAGAACAAGGAAGACAGCTCCGTGAAAACCGGCAAAATGAACCTGATTGACGGCGACGGCGAGCATATCACCTGCCTCTTTGATAACAGCGGACGGGGCGTAACCGGTATCAAGCAGGACTACGCCTACTTCAACGGCAGATTACAGAAAGCGGAAAAGGGCTCCCGCTATCAGAAGATCACCCTTCCCGGACAGAACAGAGCCTATGTGATTAACGAATCCGGAAGAGTGATGAAGTCCAGAACGAAATACAGAGACGGAGACGGCAACAAGTGGTCTGTCAATGCGAGCGGTGTGCTGACCCTCGACGAAGGACTGGACAGTGTAGAACTGCAATCTCCCACGGTAACGGATATTGACTAAAATGAAAATTTAGCATAGTATGAATAGGTCGCTAGGGGCGCTGTATGCTGAGAGGTGAAAACCGACCCTTTAACCTGACCCGGGTAATGCCGGCGTAGGGAAGCCATACTGTTCGCGCCTCCGTGCTTTTTGGCATCAAGGAGGTTTTTTTATGAGAAAAAATACGGAAAAACTGGCATTTTCAGGCGTTTGCATCGCACTGTCCATGGTACTTGGAATGGTGAGGCTCTTCTCCCTTCCCATGGGAGGCTCCGTCACCGCCTGCTCTATGCTTTTCGCAACACTTCCCGGATTCTTCTTCGGGACCGGCTACGGACTTCTGTCCGGTTTTGCTTACGGCATCACAAGCTTCATCTTAAAGCCGGAATTCTACAGTCCCATGCAATTTGTCGTGGACTATCTCTTCGCTTTTACCGCGCTCGGTATCTCCGGCTTCTTCAGCCACAAAAAGCACGGTCTATACCTGGGATACATCGCAGCCTGCCTCGGACGTTTCTTCTTCGCCTTCCTGTCCGGCGTCCTTTTCTTTGCCGCGTACGCCCCGGAAGGGATGAGTCCGATATGGTATTCCTTCAGCTACAACATCAGCTATATCAGCGTGGAAGCCGCTCTTACCCTCGCCGTTCTCTCCGTTCCGGCAATTCATAAAAGCATTTACCGCCTGAAAGGAAACTTCACGGAAGGAAATGAGCTGAACGCCGTGCACAGTAAATAAAACGTTTATGAAGACGCGAAAGAGACTTTCGAGCTCCCATAAAGCCTTATCTTCCGCCGTTCAATGCCTTCCAGAGCTTCGGAGAGAGCCGCTTTAGCGCTCTACTCACTAAATATGCGAGGAAGAGGCAGTAGAGCGGACTCAGAAGATAGAAAAGCAGTTTTCCTCCGTCCACCAAAGGGTCTCCCGCTTGATTAGGGAGATCCTTTTTCAGTGCGCGGAAAATCCCGTTCTGCATAAAAAACCACGGGCGCAGAAAGAGATAGTGCGAAGCATAGAGGAAGAAGGTCATCCCGGAACTCCCTTTTCTCTGCGAGCGAGAACCGCTAAGGCTCCAAAGCAACATAGTGAGGGTCAGAAGAAAGAGCGCCATCCCCAGGCGGTAGAGGACGGTCGACAGCAGGATTACGCCTATCCTGTGCGGTGCAAGCGTGTTTCCGTAAGAAAATAAAGCGAAAAGAAGAAGCGTAGCACTAAGCCAAGCAAGGCGCATTCCGGAACACCCGAAATCACTCCTCTTTGTCTCTTCCTTTTCGCCTTCCCTCCTCTCTTCCCTACACTCTGCGCTCCCAACTTTCGCTTCGGCAGTTCAGAAGGACACCGACCGCGCCGCCGAATGTATAGTAGAATCTCGCGTCTTCATTCAGGAAGGGAATATCGATTCGAAAATAGACGAGAAGCAGGAAAAAACAGGGAAAGAGGAAAGAAAGGAGAGTCTTTCGCGCATTCTTCTCCCTTCTCAAAACAAGGACAAAGAGCGCCATAAAAGGAAAGGCATAGGGTCAAGAGAATCAGCTGATAGAAATACCAGAAGACCGGATTATAGCGGTAAAGAAAAATCCCCTCCAGGATACTCTCCGGGCGAAAGGGCGCTCTCCCAAAGGCAAGATAAAGCCCTGTCATTCCGCTGTTCCAGAGAAGATAGGGAAGAAGATAGGAGAAAAGCCTGGAGCGTAACTTCCGAAACCACACGGCAGAGGAATACAGCTTATGAAAGAACAGGAGGCCGCTCAGAAAGAAAAATCCCGGAACGGCTGTCTCTCCCAGAAAGGAGGAGAATAGGAATTCTATTTTCTCCAAAAAAGAAGTAGAGAAAAAGGCTGTTCGCGGAACAGCCTCCAAATCCGCCGGTGTAAAATGCGTACTATGCACAAAAATCACCAGAATCGATAAGAGAAACGTGTAGGTCGGCAAAGCAGAAAAAAAGCACTCTTTCTCCATGCTCCCTTTTCCCTGCTTCTCTACCGTAAACACGCCCTTCTCCTATCGCTTTTCTTACATATCATCAAATTCTATCGTAAATTGTTCGTTCTGGCTCGAACGATGCGCCTTGTATTCCGAAACGCGCGCATTGATTCTCGCTACCGGATCCAGAATCGAAGAAATCGAAATGTCATGGTTCATGTTGTCAATCAAGAGAGAAATGTACTTCGCCATGCCGACATTGATATACCACTCTCTCTTCAGAAGCTCCGGAGACTGATAGATCAAGTCCGTCGTCAGAACGCCTGCCAGCACACCGGATGCGTAGGCTTCATCGAACTTGTTCAAACCGTTCGTAAACAAGCCGAAAGTACAGCAGGCGAAGACACGCTTTGCCTTTCTGTCCTTCAAGGCCTTCGCCGTATCAATCAGGGACTCTCCGGAGGAAATCATATCATCGATGATGATGACGTCCTTTCCTTCCACATCCGTGCCCAGGAACTCATGCGCCACAATCGGGTTTCTTCCGTTCACAACCTGCGTATAATCTCTTCTCTTATAGAACATACCCATGTCGAGACCCAAGACGTTCGCATAGTAGATTGCACGGTTCATTCCACCCTCATCCGGGGAAATAATCATCATGTGGTTCTTATCGATATCGAGATCCCGGACATTCAGGAGCAAAGCTTTAATGAACTGATAGGTACAGGACACATTGTCAAAAGAGTCTCTCGGAATCGCATTCATCACTCTCGGATCGTGTGCATCAAAGGTCAGGAAATTCTCCACACCCATCTCGTGCAGTTCCTGTAACATCATGGCACAGTCCAGAGATTCCCTTCCCGAACGCTTATGCTGTCTGGATTCATACATAAAAGGCATGATGACATTGATTCGCTTTGCCTTTCCCGTCGTTGCCGCGATGATACGCTTCAAGTCCGCATAGTGGTCGTCCGGCGACATGTGATTCACATTGCCGAAGATCGAGTAGGTCATCGAGTAATTCATGACATCGACCATAAGGTAGATATCCATACCGCGGACCGTCTCCAGAATCTCTCCCTTCGCTTCTCCTGTTCCAAAACGGGAAATCTTCGAGGGTACGATATAATCCGATTTCTGGTATCCGGAAAATGCAATCGTTTCCTTGTGTTCACTCTCCCTCTTCGCTCTCCATGAAACGAGATAGTCGTTTACTTTCTTTCCAAGCGGTGCAATGGACTGTAGCGGCATCAGCGCCAAAGGTCCTACCGGAATCCGCTCAATAAACTGCGAAGTTCTAGAATCTGCCATGACTTTCCTCCCTATCATACAAACAGCTTTCCATAAGTGTGTATACACTCTTCTCTCTAAAAATACAGGATGCAAAGCGAAATGTCCACGCTTTCCCCCCTTCTTCTATGGCAAAGGAAATCCATTTTCCTATCCCAAACGTAGATCTCTTCCATACAGAGGGATGATCTCGTAGTCCGACATCATACGGGAAACCACCCGATCCGAATACAAGTCTTTCAGCTCCCTAAAGTTCAGATTCGTAGAAATCAGCATCGTTTTCCGAAGCAGAATCCGCTGATTCAGAAGATTAAAGAAACGGGATGCCGTAAAGGAATTCGAGAACTCCGTTCCGAGATCGTCCAGAAGCAGAACATCCACTTCCTCTACGAATTCATCCTCTATCCCCTCCCGCATCAGCCTGGAAAAATAACGGAACAGCCCTTCCGCCGTAAAATACAGAACGCTTACTCCCCGGTCAAGGAGCGCTTTCGCGATGCAGTGGAGGAAGAAGGTCTTTCCCGTGCCTGTTCCTCCGGTAAAAATGAAATTGCCTTTGTTCTCCGGATAGTTCTGACAATAATTATAGAAATAATCGCGAAGCTCCTTCATGTAGGCTCTTACCGTCTTATTTCCGGTCTGCGCCTTCGCTTCGAGATTGTCAAAGCGTTCCAGCTGAAAAGCGGAAAAGTTCTCCCGGGAAAGAATCTCTCCCATCTTGGACTGCTTATAGAGGATCTCTCCCTGTAGTTTCAGAAAGCAAGTACACTTCTTTCCCTCATAGATTCCCGTGTCCTTGCAGAGCGTACAGCTATACTGCGGTTCCAACTCCTCTACGCTATACCCTGCGTTCCGGAGAAGCGCCTCCTTCTTCTCTCGAATCCGTCGAATCGCCGTCCGTAGCTCCTGTACGGCAGTCGCGTCTCCACCGACCGCCTTCTCCATAGCCTCGACCGAGGTTCGCCGCAGCTCCTCCTCTAAAGCGGCATAGCCTTCCACCTTAGCGAGGACTTCCTTCTGCTTCTCCAGCGCGGTCTTCTCGGCACGGAAGCGTCTGTTGGAGAGAATCTCCTGTATCTCGTGGAACTGCTCTTCCGTCAACGCCATTCCTTCGTTCCTCCCTGCTGTAAGAGATTCATCGCCTTCTCCTTGGCAAGAGAATCGTAGTCCACCTCTTCCTGCGTAAAGTTCACGAAACGATTGCTCTTCTTTTCTTCCTTTCTCCCGTTGAAGACCGGTTTCTCGTCGAGCGCCTGCCCGTTCTTTATTCCTTGCGCTCTGCTTTGCAAGGGCGCTCTTCTGCGCCTTTCTTTGTCAACTGGAAGTTCTGTATCAGCTCTCGCGCTTCCTTCACCGTCTTGATGCCCTGCTCATGCCAGTTCAGTGCAACGCTCTCCATGTAGCGCGGCGCCGTCTTCTCGATACTTGCGCAGTAATCGAGTAAAAACTCAACGAGCTCCGCATCCATCTTGAGATTCCCCATCATGTACTCAAACTTCTGGATATGACTTCTTGTCACGCCGCCGGGAAGAAGGTGCTTCGCAACATAGAGCACCCCTTCAAACTCTTCTTCGGAAAATGCCGCGCCTTCCTGCACCGCTTTCATCATAGAAAGAAGCTTTCGTAAAATGCTTCAGCCTGCTTCCGGTCAAAGTCTTCCTCCGAAAGTCTGGCAGCCTCCTCGCTTCGAATCTCCTGCTCCACTTCTTCCGTGGTGCCTTCCGGGAAAATGCCTCTTTTTTCCCAATAAAAAATAGCCCTCTTGATGTCATGATCGGTCAGGTTCAGGGCATCCGCAATCGAATGCACCTTCACACTCTCCCGCAAATGGCGCAGCAAATAGAGATAGACACGGACATACTCCCCACTAGCCTCTGCTAAATATTCATCTATAAAGGAGTTCGGCACGCAGGTGATCTCCACTCTGCTCCCCTCCTGTAATCGTATCTCCATCTCTTTTCACTCCAAGTCTTTCCTCGTTTTTTATCCGAAAAGAATCATAGCACAGGCAGAAAAACACTTCAACGGAACTGCTCCACATCTTTATCAACAAGACTTATCCACAGCATTGTGGATAATGTGCATTTCCTTTGTAGAATTATCTACAATCACGTATTTACTGGCTTTTCAGCAGTTCTTCTCGAATGAAAAATCTCTGATTTATCCACAATCTATAGGTGGATTTCCAAAAATTGGAAATAAAGGAAATTATTTTTCTTTTCTATTGTAGAAAATCTATCCGCTCGTGTCTTTAGTCAAGAAAAATCCTCTTCACTGCCTAAGCAATAAAAAGGATTTTTCAGCTTCACTAAGAGAAAAAGCGAGACAATCTACCCACCTTCTCTTTCTATCTTATTGTATGTTTTTCTTCTGCTTCTTTCTCTGTCCAATACCCCAGAAGAGGAGAGATGCCATCGAAAGCACTGCAAAACATCCATAGAGTGCCATCACACTGCCGTCACCGGTTGCTACCTGTCGGATTACACCGAGGACATCCGGTACTCTCATCTTTACTTCCGGTGTCGTAATCATCGGTCTGTTCTCTCCTTCTACCGTCGGAACCTTGGGGTTCGGAGAGGAGGAGTCGGCCTCGGAGGCGTTCCTCCGCCACCACCGCCATTCGGGGTTGTTCCTTTCACTGTATTGGTTATTGAAGGCAATCTCACCGAGCTTGGTCAGGCTGCCTTCCTTCCCCGCAGAATACACTGCGGAAAGATAAGGCGGAACCGGATTGTGTGCCGAATCGACATCGTACTCACCAACCGTTACCAAAACAGCATATACACTGTCATCATAAGTAAAATTGCTCTTTTCACCGGGAACCTGCTTAATCAGGTATCTGTAGGAGCCGCTAGCGGTATAGGTCATCTCCTCAAAGGAAAGATTGTACTCCTTCTCTCCGGATCCGGTTACCGTTAACTCACTGGGACTTGCCACCGGCGCGTTCGGATTCGAGGGATCCCGCTCTATCACTACTTTATAACTTTCTTCCGGTGCATTTCCCGACACACGAACCGTGACCGGAATCTTCACCGAAACATGCAACGCCGCCTGCGCCAATCCACAGCCCGCAACAGACAGGAAAAGCACAGCTGAAAGAAGCTTGCCGGTCCTTATTAAAAACTCTTTTGCTTTCATCTCCGTTACTCCTCCATCTACGGGTTTACTTTCTAGCCATGACGACTGCTCGCCCATTTGTTTCTAATGATACACGGTAGACAGGGCAATGACCTGATCTCCTTCTTTCATGCCGATATCGCGATACGCTGTAGAATGTGCTTTCAGATAGTCTACAAGCTGCATCACATTTCCCTTCTTACTCTCCGTGTTGTAAATCATCTGGTCATAGGCATCGCACTCGATTGCCGCGAAAACCTCCAACTCTCTTGCCCTTCCATCCGGTAATACCAGATGTCCGGTTTTATGTGCATCGAAGTAATCCTGTTTCAAAAACTCCATCACATCCCCATACATCCCACCGTTATCCATGTGGTGCCCATAGGTCAGCATATAGGGATCACTGAAATCAGGCTTATTCTGCGCACTGAGGAAAATTGCTCCGGATAAAGCGAAGTCTCCTTTCGCATCTTTATTGACATACTCCATATCGTCCTTTCCCTGGGTCATAGGGTAGTCAATGTGCGTTCCGTCTATGGTAATCCATGCCCGTACATCCGGGTTCAGTGCAATCAATTCTTGCAGACTCAACCTAGCTTCCTCCGGATTCCCGAGATTCGGCTTATACTTCAGAAGGTCTTGTCCCATAAAAGCACCGCTCATCGTGATGTAAGTATCCCAAAGAGAATACCCGCCATAGAACAGCATCAGAAGCATAAGGATCACAGCAAGAAAGGAAAGTATCTTGTCCCCGGTTCTAGCCGCCTTTGCTGCTATATTCATCGTATATCCTTTCTACTCCTTTTTTGTACACAGTGTGCACATCTTAAACTTAAAGAATCTTAGCGTTTCCTTAAAGGAACTATCGAACCCTTCTTTAAATCTATAATCTGCATACTTTGTATTGCAGTAGTGTCTCTCCGGGGAGACAAGCTCCCGAATTCATACTGATTCAAAACTTCCTATTAGCTCACTAAGTTTTGGAGAAGAAGATTTGATTACTCAACAAGCTCTTCGGAAAGATTTTGAAACAAATTAATGGAATCGAGAGAAATTATTCCTCTTCCTTCTTACGGTTAAAGAATACTACACCCAGTCCACCTGCTACAGCGAGCATCAGAGCGTACGGTGCAACACTCATAACGATACCGGTCGGAGTTACAGCACTTTATTATTGTTCACAATTACAACCGCATCATCCTTCAACAGCTTATGAAATCACCTTTCTTTATTAGCATCACACTAAAATTGGAGTCGTTATAAAGGAGTCTTTTTCCAGTATTGCTTACAGTCAGTTAGTATTCATTTGCACCCTGTTTACGACAACTATCGCCCTTCAGTCAAATCATAAAATGTGAATACCTTTTATCCTGTGTCAATCAGGAATGAATCCAGGACTTCTCACCAGCTTTAAAGACTTAAATCCAAGTCGTTCCACCAACTTCCTCAACATGATATCCCTTTCTCTCTCCTGCTGTCACGCCAGTGGTGTCTGTCGGAATAACAGCACCCGAATGAATTCCGTGTCATAGCCATTGACATTACCATCCGCCGGATAATGCCAGAGTCGCGAGTTTGTTTACATTCTTTCTCATCGTTTCTCCCCCTTTTTAAAAATAGTAGAAAATGTGTAGTTTATAAACAGAAGGTACGATCCTTCAATTTAGTTAAGATACAGTGAGATCTCTTATATTCTTTTCTCAAAAGTCGATATAACAACTAATTGAGCATCTCTTCCGATGCAGATGCAGCTGCTGTTGGAGACGCCAGGTCGCCATTTCAACTCCTTTCGTCGGTCTTCGGTGAACCGAAGTTCTTTTCCAACTTTGATTTCTTCTTCAGCAGATGTATCTGCATCGGAAGAGATTTTTATAAGATTTTCAAAGTCACTTGGTAGGTTGTTTCTATTTCAGAAAAGATTGGTTATACTTCCTCTCTTTCTCTTTTTCTTTATGCTGAGGTAAAGCCCCAGCCATAAATGTAAAGTCCACAGAGACTCAATACATACGGTGAAGTCTCCTCGAAAGTCCGTC
>BNJU01001402.1_pt1 | contig 112728 bp, 156 predicted proteins | sample 8539281 | NCBI WGS metagenome assembly BNJU01 (sample SAMD00202456, study PRJDB9452) | human saliva metagenome | isolation source: human saliva | place: Japan
GTGGTTGGACTAGTGTAAAAATATAGGACGCTTTAAAAGCTGAATACAATGAACTTAGGGAGCTGTTTGGAACAGTTCTCTATTTTTTTGCCTTTTTCCAAAAATTCCATTTCGTGTAAACTTATCTATCTATGTTTTTTTCTCCTTATAGAAAAGTTTAATAAATTGCACGACTTATAAAAATATATAGTTGTATTGTTGAAAAATTAGTTTTTATTCATTACTATTTCGAGGAGACTAGTGAAAAATAGATAAAAGGGGTATGAAAATGAATTTAAAATTTGGAAAACTTATGGGCGAGTTACTTATTTTTTTGTGTAGTCTTGCTGTGTTTCTTTGGGAGTGGTACAGCGTATGCGGAAGAGAAGTTGGATGCTGTTTTTTCTTGAGTGTCGAGAATGATGGTAGGAAGGAACCGCTTTTATCTGATATTAGCTTTATCCTGACGGATGAGGAGGGGAATGAGACAGAGCATAAATCTTCCATGGGAATGTTGAATATAGAACTCATTTATCAAAAAATATACTCTTAGCTTGCAAGAAAATCAGGATTACACTATGTCTAAGTTAAAGTTATGGAATAATGGGGAGTATCCTGCCGATTTAGCTACAGATGAGCTGGTAGATACTTTGGTTTTGCAAAAAAAAGATCCGGCAGAAAATATGGGGAAAGATGATGACGTAGCGGAAGAGGAGATGGAGAGACCGGATAGTATAGCTATCTATACTTATAAAGATGGGAAGGCTTTTGGCCGGTAGTATCATCAGACTTTTCCAAGTTTGAAGGGATTTTTCCTAATATTTTGTATAGAAAACCAACAGATACTGAGGGGAAATATGAGTATTCCCATTTTGATCCGAATTCAAAATATGAAATTCGGGTGGAAAAATAGAGGTTTAAAATTTGAAGTGGATCATTATAATTTTGTAACAGATAAGGATGGAAGAGTAGCAACAATTGATGGAAAGCCTGTTAAAGATGAAAAGGATGCAGTAATTGAGTTTAAGGCCTTTGAAAAAGAGCTCTGAAGTCTTACCCACGACAGAAGTTTATTTTTTGTTGTGGATAAAGAGACCTCTGCATTTGTTCCGAATGTAGAATTAACTGCAAATACCATTACTCCTAACTTAAGTTCTTACAAGAATGTAAAATCCGATGCAAAAGGAATGGTTACTTTTTAAGCTTGAGGGACAGAATGGAGGAAAGTACTATTCCGTTTGCGTTTCTAAAATGGACAATTTTTTGTGGAAGTTTGAACCGGAGCAAATACTAATTTCTGTAGATGAAGATGGAGAAGTTAAAATAGAAAATGATGTAGATCCGATATTTTATGTTACAAAGGAGGATAGACGTTACTTAAGGGACGATCTTCAAAAAGAAATTAACGTTGCAAGAAAATACTTAGTGGAGAATCATTTTTCCAATGCGGAAGCGCGTATAAAGCTGGAACAGGCTATTCAAGTATCTCAAGAAGAGTTGGATAAGCCGGAAACGACTCCTTTTATGTAGAGGGATTTATTCAATCTGTGAAAGAAGCGAAAACGAATTTGGAACAATACCTAGTAAAAAGAAGAAAAGACGGCGGAGGAAGAAGAGAAGAAAGAAACAGAAAAAGGAAGAAACAGAAAAGAAAGAAGAAGCTGGAAAGTCTGAGACAAAGGAAGAAAAAGCAAGTGACAGGGAGCGGAGCTTCCGGCGTTTTTGGGGAGAAAAGTAGCTTCTTCTAGGGGACAGGTCTTGGGAGCAGAGCGTGGAAAAACTCCCAGCGAGTGGACAAAGGATGCCAAGGGCTGGTGGTTAAAAAAAGAGGATGGCAGCTATCCGAAAAATGAATGGAGCTATTTGAGTTCCGGAAATCTCACGGGATGGTTCTTCTTTAATGAGGATGGCTATATGAAGACAGGCTGGCACTTTTCTAACGGTAAGTGGTACTTCCTCGGTACTGTATCCGATGGAACACTCGGTGCCATGAAGACAGGTTGGTATTTAGACCCGACAAGTCAGTACTGGTATTATTTAAGTCCGACAGATGGTGCAATGCTTAGTGGCTGGCAGGAGATTAACGGCAAGTGGTATTATTTGAATGAAGACGCTTCGCCCTCTTGGCGCAATGTTTCTTAATGAAATGACAGCGGACGGGCATAGAGTGGATGAAAATGGTGCAAGAGTAGGATAAGAGGAACTGCATATTGTGCTCTATACATGGTACTTCTTGAAAATGAGATATCGCACGCTTTGAAAGCGATACTCGTTATGAACAAGATGTCTCAGGATCAGCCTGTGCCACTTGTTGAGAATTAAAAGGCGTGCAAGCTTTGCTAATCCGGCAGGCTCTGCACGCTTTTTATTCTCGAAAAACGGTGACTTATGATTTATGCGATTACTTTTCACTTACAGTTTTGATTTCGCTTACCTTATTATTTTTTTATATCAATATTTAGCTCTATTTTGTCCTTTTCATATTCAATGGCGTCAATCTGTTTAAGAGATTTTTCCTTTGCTTCCTCTACAAGAGACTTCTTTTTCTGTTTTTTCTATCCTGCTTTGCAAGGAACGCATTTTGATTGCCAAGGAAAACATTTCAGGATCTTTTTCTCTCAAGAATTTCAAGTCCTTTTCATGCACATCTTTCCCACTACCATAGAGTAGGGTAATCTTTAAGATAAGAAATTCTTCATTTTTTTCATTTGCCTGCTTTTTGTACTTCGGAAAGATTTTTCAAGCTATCGCAAAATTTGGACTTAAGCTCGTTGAATTTTTTTATATTGTCAGCAATTGTTTTGAAATTTTTTTCCTTTTCCTTGTCTGTGAGTACAATCTTTCTCCCATTAACTTGAAGATATCCGTCCTCGGCTATACTTTTGTAAATCATCGGCATTGTCAAACTGTATTGTCCAGTTTCCTTGCTTATTATCCTCTTTCAGCACTAGCGGAAATAGAATGATTTACGAATACGAATTCTCCTTCACTCGTAATCTTTGGCGTTTCTTCTTTCTCTGCAAATCCTTTGTACTCTTCACTTAAAATAAAACTATCTTTTTTTTGCAGGATGCGAAATTCCGTTGTCTTATACTCTCCATTTAGCTTGTATCCCTAAAAACTTTCTTGTCAATTTGTTTGTACTGAGAACCCCAATCCCTGTTTATTCCTTGAATCCCTCATAGTAATCTCCTTTTTAACAGCTATCTATACATAATCTTATATCGACAAAGTAGGTAGGAAGTATAAAATGCGGGCGTTTGACAGCTTTTATAACTGCATTTGTTAATTTAGCCATGTATTATTTTAGTTAAAAATTTTCTCTTCATAGCTTAAAATTTTTTTCTCTTGACGAATAGGAAAAATGGATTATACTACCATACAAGACTTGAATATAAGACTTAAATAAATAAGTCCTAATAAAGGAGGAAGAGAGTATGAGCGGAAAAGCAAAGAGCGGTGCCTTACTGGGGCGGCATTCCTTATGGCAACATCGGCTATTGGACCGGGATTTTTGACACAGACGGCTAAGTTTACAGGAGATTTTCAGGCGAGCTTCGGTTTTGTCATCCTGATTTCCGTTATCCTTTCCGCCATTGCCCAGTTAAATATCTGGAGAGTGCTTTGTGTGAGCGGGATGAGAGGACAGGACGTAGGAAACCGTTTGCTTCCCGGACTGGGATACTTCATTTCTTTCCTGATTGTACTGGGTGGTCTGGTCTTTAATATTGGAAATGTAGGTGGAGGTGCTCTCGGGATTCAAACTACCTTGGGAATTCCGGTGCAGATTTCCTACTTTATTGCAGGGGGACTGGCTGTACTCGTTTTCCTCTCCAAAGATGCTAAGGGGATTATGGATAAGCTCGTAAAGATTCTGGGCGGTATCATGATTGTGGTTATCCTTGTAGTAATTTTCATTGTAAAGCCTCCTGTTGGAGTAGCGGTAAAGAACAGCTTTGTTCCGGATGCGAAGCTCGGCACATTGGTTCCGGCTATCTTGACACTCCTTGGGGGCACGGTTGGCGGATATATCACTTTTGCCGGTGCACACAGATTGATTGATGCAGGGGTTACAGGAGAAGGAAAGCTTAAGGACATTCAGTATTCCGCAGTGATGGGCATGATTGTGGCAGCGATTGTTCGTATTCTTTTATTCCTTGCAGTGCTTGGTGTAGTGGTAAAAGGAGTAACTTTAGATGCGGGAAATCCTGCAGCGGATGCTTTCTTCCAGGGAGCAGGAGAAATCGGAAGACGCTTCTCCGGACTGGTGCTTACCTGTGCAGCGATTACGTCCATCATCGGTGCGGCCTATACTTCCGTCAGTTTCTTAAAGACTTTCTCTTCGAAGATAGCGGAGAAGGAAAATCTTTGGACTATCGCCTTTATCGTGATTTCCACTTTGGTTATGGCCTTCCTCGGAAAGCCGGCAACTCTCCTTGTTTTGGCGGGAGCTTTAAACGGACTGATTTTACCGGTAACCCTTGGTGTATGTCTTGTGGCTTCACAGAATAAGAAGATTGTGGGAGAGAACTATAAGCATCCGAAGCTGCTTTTTATCTTAGGTATTGTGGTTGTTGTACTTGCAGCCTATGTAGGTATTCGTTCTCTTTCGGCATTGAAATTATTCTAAAGGCATTGAAAATAATCTAAAAGATTAAATAATACAAAAGATTGAACTGTATTTTGCAGACAAATTTGGTTTATAATGATTGCCGTACGAAATCGTACGGCAGCTCGCTTGTAGGGGAAATAGCAGATTCCGTCATGAGATTGCTTATTACTTTTTGGCACGGCAGCTCGCTTGTAGGGGAACTATACTTAATGTAAATCGAAAGCAAGAAGGCGCGGCAATACGATTGTGTATGGAAGTTTATTTTTCTCCCTCAAAAACGAAAAATAGATCGTCTTTTAAAGCATGAAGATTGGAATAGATTAAGAAGGAAAAATTTATGGAAAAGGTAAGAGTGGTAGCGGCAGGGATTCCGCAATTCTGATTCTTTTTAAACAGGAGATCAGCGAAGAAGTGAATCGAGCTATCAGTGCTACGGTACAGCTGATAAAGATGCAACAGATTGAAGGCATTGTGGATATGATTCCGGCTTATGCGTCCCTTCTTGTGGAGTACAATCCCTTGGTAATTCGCTATGAGGAATTATATAAGAGACTGCACTCCATTGTGAAAATGGATACACAGGTCGAGAGCCTCGAAAAGAAGATTTGGGAGATTCCCGTCTGCTACGGCGGGGAATTCGGACCGGATCTTAGCTTTGTTGCGGAAAATTCCGGCTATTCCGTGGAAGAGGTGATTGAAAGACATTCCCGGGATGCGTATTTAATTTATATGCTCGGTTTTCTGCCGGGCTTTACCTACCTCGGGGGCTTGGAGGAAAAGCTTCACACCAAGCGACTCGATAATCCGAGACTCTGTATTCCTGCGGGATCTGTCGGGATTGGAGGCTCTCAGACCGGGGTATATCCCGTGGATTCTCCCGGCGGCTGGCGCTTAATCGGAAAGACGCCGGTAAAGATGTATGATCCGACTAAGCCGGATCCGATCCTCACAAGAGCGGGAGAATACATTCGTTTCTGCCCTATTTCCCTTAAGGAATATCGGGAGATTGAAGAGGCAGTGTCGAAGGATGAGTATGAAGTAAAGTGGTATAAGGGGGAGTAAAATGGGATTTCGAGTAATTAAAGGAGGACTTCTTACCACGGTGCAGGATTTCGGGCGATCGGGATTTCAGGCGCAGGGTTTTAACGTAAACGGCGTCATGGATAGAAGAGCCTTCCGTATTGCAAACCTCCTACTGGACAATCCGGAAAATGAGGCGGTTTTGGAGTGCACCTTAATCGGGCCGACCCTCGAATTTACGGCTCCCATGATTATTTCCATAACAGGAGGAGACTTCCGTCCGGAGTTAAATGACGAGAAGATTCCCATGTATACCGCGATTTACGTTGCGGAAGGAGATGTCTTAAAAATCGGCTCCGCAAGGACAGGTAGAACTTGCTATATCGCCTTTTCCAATTATCTGAAGGTGCCCGTTGTGATGGGTTCCCGTTCCACAAACTTGAAATGCCAAATAGGGGGATTTAAGGGAAGAAAGCTGGAAGACGGCGACTTTATTGAAACCCGTATCAACAGAAGAATCTACCTTTCGAGCTTTCTCTCGAGAACGCTTCCTCTCAAAGAATATGAGGAAGATAAGGTGAAGATTCGCGTGGTTATGGGACCGGAGGAAGAGGTATTTTCCAAAAAGGGAATCCGGAGCTTTTTGGAGACGGAGTTTACGGTCGGTGCGGAATTTGACCGTATGGGGATGCGGCTGGAAGGAAGTTTTATTGAAACCAAGCGCGGCTCGGACATTATCTCCGACGGCATTGCACTCGGCTCCATACAGGTGCCTTCCCACGGAAAACCGATTATCCTTCTTGCAGACAGGCAGACAACCGGAGGCTACGGAAAGATAGCGACAGTCATTTCCGTGGATTTACCGAAGCTTGTGCAGAGAAGAATGGACGATAAGATCCGTTTTGAGGCGGTGAGTGTGCAGGAAGCACAGCAGCTTATGCTACAGGAGGAACGGGAGCTGCAGGAGATGCGAAAGGCAATCCATAAGCCCTGTAAGGAAGTGCTCGAATGCAGATTGGCTGCAAAGAGATTATCCATGCTGTTCGGATAGGACAGCTTTACGATAAGGAGAGTAGAATGTTGGATTTAGAAAAGTTAGAAGGACTGGTGAAGATTATGGAGGGCTCCACCTCAAACACCATGTCCATTAAAGACGGCGATTTTAAGATTATGATGAGTAAGCTGGATAATCCCCCCATTGTTGCGGGAAGCGGAGTGGTAAGCAGCATCAGCGCAGTCAGCAGTGACAGCGGTGCTAGCAATTCTTCTACGGAGAATGCCGAGGAGGAAAATGAAGTACATATCACCAGTCCGATTGTGGGAACCTTTTACTCTGCTAAGGGTCCGACCATTCCGGCCTTTGTTAAGGTTGGCGACACTGTGAAGGCGGGCGATACCGTCTGTATCCTGGAAGCCATGAAGATGATGAATGAAATCACGGCGGATTTCGACTGTGAAATCGAAGCGGTACTGGTTTCGAACGAGCAGAAGGTGGAATACGGACAGCCCTTATTCCGTGTGAGAAAGCTGTAAGAGCGCTAAGCATATGTTTTAGCGTTAGACGGCTAAGCTTACGTTTGAGTGTCAGAAGGCTGAACTTGTGTTTTTAGCATCAGAAGGCAGCGGAAAACGTGAGAAAGCATTAGAAGGCGTTGGAAGAAACAGACTTAGTTGTTTACAGCTTAAAGGAGGAAAAGGTGTTTAAGCGAGTTTTAGTGGCAAATCGAGGAGAGATTGCAGTTCGGGTCATCCGTGCGCTTCGTGCTCTTTCCGTGTCCTCCGTTGCGGTTTACTCCAAGGAGGATCAGGACGCACTTCACAGCCGCCTTGCGGACGAAAGAGTGTGTATCGGAGAGGGCTCGGCAAGAAACTCCTATTTGAATATGGATACAATTTTAACCGTGGCGAAGAATATGGGCTGTGATGCCATTCATCCCGGCTACGGTTTTCTTTCGGAAAATGCGGGCTTTGCTAAAAAATGCGAAGAAAACGGCATAGTCTTTATCGGGCCGACTGCGGAAGTGATTGACTCCATGGGAAATAAATCGCAGGCGAGAGCGAAGATGCGGGAAGCCGGTGTGCCGGTGGTTCCCGGTTCCTTATCCGTTCTTTATGATGTGAAGGAGGCCTTAGAGGAAGCAAAGAAAATGGGCTTTCCGGTCATGATTAAGGCAAGTTCCGGCGGCGGCGGAAAGGGAATGCGAGAGTGCTTCGGAGAAGAGGACTTTGAAAAGGATTTCCTCACAGCGCAAAGAGAGTCTGCAAATGCTTTTTCGGACGATGCAATGTATCTGGAAAAGCTGATTTTAGAGCCTCGTCATGTCGAGGTACAGATTATGGGGGACAATTTCGGAAATGTCGTTGCCCTCGGAGAAAGAGACTGCTCCATACAGAGAAATCACCAGAAGCTTGTCGAGGAATCTCCCTCCCCGATTGTCAGTGCGGAAACGAGAAAGAAGATGATGGAGGCTGCCGTCAAGGCGGCAAAGTCCGTGCAGTACACCGGAGCAGGAACCATTGAATTTATCATGGATAAGAGCGGGGAGTTCTATTTTATGGAAATGAACACTCGTATCCAGGTGGAGCACGGCGTTACGGAGCTGCTTACGAACACCGACCTTGTCATGGAGCAGATTCGCATTGCGGCAGGAGAGCCCTTAAGCCTTAAACAGGAAGAGATTCCCTTCCTTGGACACAGCATAGAGTGCAGAATCAATGCGGAAATTCCGGAGAAAAACTTTATGCCCAGTCCCGGTAAAATCACGGCGCTTCACCTTCCCGGCGGAAACGGGGTGCGTGTCGATACTGCACTGTACACCGGCTACAACATTCCGATGGAGTACGACTCCATGATTGCCAAGGTTCTGGTGCTGGGACGAGATCGAAATGAGGCGATCCGGAAAATGAAGGTCGCCCTCGAGGAAATGCTGGTCCTCGGTGTGGAGACGAATCTCGATTTTCAATATAAGATTATGCAGTCTGAGGCTTTCCGGGATGGAAAAGTCGATACCGGTTTCGTAGAGCGTTTTATGCTTTCGGGAAAGTAGGAGAAGATGAAGGTTGATTTAAATGCAGATGTAGGAGAGTCCTACGGAAGATATACCTTGGGACTCGATGAAGAGCTGATTCCGCTTATTTCTTCGGCAAATATTGCCTGCGGCTTTCATGCGGGAGATCCCGTTGTGCTGGAAAAGACAGTCGGAATCTGTGAAAAGGCGGGAACCGCAATCGGTGCACACCCGGGTTTTCCGGATTTGCAGGGCTTCGGCAGAAGAAATATGAATTTAAGCGTAAAAGAAGTGAAGGCGATGATGCTCTACCAGATTGGGGCGGTAGATGCTTTTCTCCATAAAAACGGCGGAAAGCTTCAGCATGTAAAACCGCACGGTGCCCTCTACAATATGGCGGCAAAGGAGGAAAGCCTTGCGAAAGCCATTTGCGAAGCGGTTCTGGAATACGATAAGAGCCTCATTATTCTTGCGCAAAGCTCCGGCGCGCTCTATAAGGAGGCTGTAAAGCTCGGTCTTCCTGTGCGCGCCGAAGTCTTTATGGATAGAGCCTACGAAGAAGACGGCAGTCTTGTGGCAAGAAGCAAGGAAGGGGCGATGATTACCGATGAAAACCTCGCCATTGAGCGTGTGCTTTCCATGATTTTAAAGGGAAAGGTGCAGGCTATAAGCGGAAAGGAAATCCCCATACAGGCGAATTCCGTCTGCGTTCACGGTGACGGAGAGAAGGCCCTCCTTTTTGTGAAGAAGCTTAGGGCAGCCCTAACGGAAAACGGAGTGGAGATAAGAAAGCTTTAAAGGGTAGGAGAAAATAGAAAAATAGGGAGTGTAGGCATTTAAAAAGCTAATGCATGCAACTCTCTTTTTTAAAGTACTTTAAATCTGATATACCTATAATTTCCATTTGATTTTTCCAGATAAAGATCTTTTATATTTATTTTGTAACCTAAATTAAGTTACAAAATGAAAAAGGAGTATTTATGAAAGATTTTTTTGGAAAAAAAGACTGGGAATAGAAATTATGTTGGAAGATATTAACTTTGAAGATAGACTTCTCTCTTATACATCAGTCTTTATACATTTAAATTGGTCCAAACCTATGGTATAGAGTGGATTATTATTATTCCAAAAGAGCAAGTTCATTTATCAAAACTAAGAAAACAACATAAACAAATTGAAAAATATTAAATCTGCATTGTGCTTTCTATCTGAGAGCAGGAAATTTATATTCCATAAATACGATGATTTCGGAAGGGATTCCTTTCTTTATAGAAAATAGGGAGATATACCTGCCTTTTTTAGGGATTTTGCTGCAAGCAAATTCTGAAAGAGAGATAAAACCGATTCAGCGTTTATCCTACCTATGTCAAAAAAATTAATTCTTGCGGCAATATATGAGGATTGGAATGAAATAAATGTTAGCAAAACAGCGGAAAAACTCGAAATCACGAAGATGTCTGCTTCAAGATGTTTTGATGAAATCGAATTTTTAGAGATGCCGATTCTAGGATTAAAGGGCAGGTCACGTGTTATCAATATACCTGAGGATAAAAAAGCTCTATGGGAAGATCTTAAGAATTTTATGAGAACGCCTGTGATATCTACGTTTTATTTTGCTGATGATTTGCAACTTCCAATCAAAGGTGGGATGTCAGCATTGGCAGAATATTCAATATAGAAGATAACGCTTATCCAAGCTACATTGTGGCTAAAAAGGATATGAATAGACTGGGGATAAAAAATAGACCTATTTCCGGAAAGATAGATATGCCGGGATCTATGGTACAGGAGCTTGGATATATGCTTTTTTATAAAGCCGGAAATATAATGGATCCTTTGTCTCTTCAGCTTTCTTTATCAGAGGAAGAAAAAGAGGATTATAGAATCGGAAAAGCAGTTAAAAAGAAATGCTGGAGGAATATGTATGGTGACGGGGCTGTTAAAGTTTAGAGATTATTTTAAGGGACTATACAGGCAGTTATGTTCTTATAGGAGGCGCTGCCTGTGACATCTTGTTTGGATGGAAGAGTTGAAGAAAGTGGTTATTCCGTCTTGAAAAAGTATCTTTAATGTATAAGAAATAGTTCATGTGGAAAGGAAATAAAACTATGGAATTACTGGATTATTTACAATGGAGAAATGATGTACCTTTGTCCGTTTCCCCCTTTAATGAGGTGGACAACGTCATCTTTTCCTATCTTTCCTATATTGATTTTCGGGATTTGAAGGAGGACTGGAAGGGATTTTTCGATTTAAAAGATTTGTTCCGGAATTTTTGTGAAAAATATTCTTTGGAAGAAATAAAGACCACAGGAGAGTTTACTGAGCGAGCACCCCTCTTACTGCAAGAAATGATGGCAGGGGAACGCTTTTCTGCTACCAAGGTCGGCTATTATGCGGAAGATTTTGACAAGGATCAGGTGAAGCAATTTGCGGCCCTTGTGTTTCTCTTACCTGACGGCAGAAATTATATTTCTTTCCGCGGAACGGATAAGACGATTACCGGCTGGAAGAGGACTTTTTAATGAGCTGCCAATCGGAAACAGCAGGAGCCAAAGAAGCAGTAGCGTATTTTAACAAGATTGCTCCTGTTTTGGAGGGAGAGCTTATCTTGGGAGGACACTCGAAAGGTGGAAACTTTGCCATGTATGCGGCGGCCTTCTGTGAAGCAGAGCACAAGGAACGCGTATGCAAGTTTATAATAATGACGGCCCCGGCTTTCGAGAGGAGATTATTCAGTCTCCGGAGTTTCAGGAGCTTTTACCGAAAATTATAACCATTGCGCCTCAGAGCTCTATTATCGGGCAACTTCTGTCCAATCCCGCAGAGCAACATGTGATTCACAGTATGGCAAAGGGCATTTTGCAGCATGATGCTATGACATGGGAAGCGGAAAAGGATACCCTTGTCTCTTCGGAACTGGATGAGCTTAGTGAGTACACGAAAACCACCTTGGGAAGCTGGCTGGAAAGCATGGACGATGAAACCAGAGAATCCCTTTGCACTACAGCATTTTCCCTGATTGAAAGTACAAAATCAGGGAGACCTTTATCGAGGTTCTCCGGGAATTTAATGAAAAACATGGAAACCATCTGGAAGGAGATGGGAAATCTTCCGGAAGAGAAGAAAAAAGAAATCATGAATGCTTTAAGCAATCTGATAGAGAGCAGTAAACAAGCCGCCGTTTCCCAGATTAAAAGCGGCGGGCAGACGGTGATCAGTCAAATACAGAGCAGCGGGCAGGCGCTACTTAGCCAGATGCAAACCGGCAGTCATGCGGCCATTAGTCAGGTGATGGGAAAGACAAAGTAGGAAGGAGAGAAGGTGTAGAGGATTTATGATATAATCCATAATATTGGAAAGGAGGATTTCAGATGAGTGAAAAAGAAGAAATACTATTTATGCAAACCAGACTGATCAGATTGGCAGTAGAAGAATGGCAGCTTTCCATGGATAAAGTCCTTTCATTATTTAAACAGGCGAAGGTTTTAGACTATATAGAAAAAGCTTACGGAATCTTCCATTGCGAGGGAGACGAGGCAGTGTTGCAGGATATTGAAGAATACCTTGATGAGAAAGGATTAAAGATACATGCTTGAGTTAAAAGAAAGCTTAATTCTTTATCATGGAAGCTATTGTGAGGTGTCGAGACCGGACTTAGGGAAATGTGCCAAAATGAAGGATTTTGGACAAGGGTTTTACCTTACAAGTTCTAAAGAGCAAGCAGAGAGCTTTTTGAAGATATCTATAAATAAAGCTAGAGCTTTTGGGCGCATTGAAGATAGCCAAAATTATGGATACATATCCATTTTTGAATTTAGTTTACTTAAGCAACTGAATATACATGTATTTCCGGAAGCCAATGTAGATTGGCTGCATTGCGTCGCTGCACATAGAAAGAATACTTTCTTGTTTGAGGAAGAGAGAAAGCTGAGAAACGTGGATATCATCATCGGGAAAATTGCAGACGATGCCACTAATGCCAGCTTGACAGCTTACTTGGCGGGGGCATTTGGTATAGTTGGGGAGAAAGAAGCAGATGAATTTTGTATTAGACAGTTACTTCCCAATAAGTTAAAAGACCAATATTGCTTTAAGACAGAAGACGCACTATCTTGTTTAAAATTTATAGAAAGTGAGAAGATATGGCTGAGTTGAGTATTTCCAAAGAAAGACTGAATTATACAATTGATCTACTTGTAACTATGGCAGTGGAAGAAATATCGGCATTCACCGGAAAAGATAGCAAAGAAGTCTTAGTGGACTTCCTTCTTTCAAAGACGGGAAAAGCCTTGTATGATGATACAACAAAGCTTTGGTGGACAGGTCCCTCCTATTTAGCGGAAATGTATTTGGAGGAGGTTACTGCGAAGCAAGAGGTTTTACCGTACACCTGCGAGAGTATGAAAAAAATAAGGTAAAGATAATCCGCCAGCCTGAAAGCCGGCGGATTTTTTTGAAAGGACAGATTATTTTACCGCTTACTCATAAGATTTCAATTCGTCTAAAAATTCCTTGTAATCATCATCAGTCCAATAAAAAGTTAATTCTTCTTCGGTAAAATCGTCAGCTTTTTCAGTCATAAAAATGGTCTCCTATATCATAATCAAACCTTCTTAGAACTGCCTCTGCAAATTCCCTAAAAAAACATTCCAATTCCTGTTATAACATTTTTATCTTGAACAATTCCTTTGTGAATAAAGTTTTTCTTCTCTATAAAATCAAAAGTATCTATCATCTGCATAAAATATCCCTGCAGTAAATTTTTATCTTTGAGAACGCCTGATTTAGATAACAATATTGGTGAAGATGAAGTACCGCAAACACAGTTCCGGAATCAATGCCTTCTCTAGAAAAATCAATCAGTTTTTCATCATACAATGCAGGTAATGGATTCATGGTTCCGGGCAAAATTAAACAATCGTAATTTTTGCTTTTATATTTCCAATAATTTTAGTGGGTCTGATGACAAATCCTTCCTCGCCTAAATATTCCTTATCTTCGCTTGCAATAAAATCAAGTTTTTCACCAAACCATAATGTTAATGCAGATGTTAGACAAGTTATTTCTTGTAAAGAAAAAAATCAGGATATAAGATTACTGCAAAATTTTTCATTTATGCCCTCCTTCAACTTCTAATTATTTATCTTATTATCTTCCTATCTTATTGACCTGCGGTCAATAAGCATCCTTCACTCAAAGAGCTCAGCTAATTCTTCTTTCTCAATAAGCAAATAATAGTAGACTATTTTTCAATCCATTTTTATATCAGCTTTCTATATCCTCCTGTCCTGTAAAATTGTCAGTTTTCCAAAGGGAATATACAGGAAACCATAGCCAATCCACGCTCGTCAGATCTACATCTGCCATGCGGAGCATGGGACAGGCTGGAGGAGGACAGCACTTCATGCTGTTTTCGGGCGGCAAGTCAAAAGGGATAGACGTACAAAGTGTCGCAAGGGGATGTAGTGCCCTCGATGGAACGAAGTGACGAAATATTCTCGGTCGGGCAGTTTTATTTGTTACTCTTTTTGTATCGTAAATAATTCTGCCCGTAAAAGTAAATTGAAATGTCCATTTGAACTAAATCTTCTGTTTCTAAGATAGATAAATAACCGAATACAATACTTGATTATACCCATATAATTCATCTACAATTTCAAAGCTATAGTTTTTGTATCTCTTTATAAAGTGTTTCAGTTCTAATTTCTCACCATTGAATTTTTCCATAGTTTCCCCATTTGCTCTGCAACATCACGCTGGTAAAATCAAAATCCACACCTTCGATTGTGATGTTTCCCTCGACCTGTTCAAAAGGTTCTGTAAGTTTTTTATATCCGTCCTCAAATTCAAGTACTATTGTTTGATCTTGCTTTATAATCTTTTTGACCCGCATATCATGTAGACTATATGGAATGGGCGGATTGTGTTTATAATCTGTCCTCATGAGACCTCCCCGTCAAATTCCGATTTGTTGCACAATTTTCATATTCAAATTATACCATAAAAAACTTGTGTCCGAGATAATGCGGGGATATTTCAGCTGCCGGAGGATAAGATGCTGAAAATGTCTATTCCCACAGAGCTGATCCCCATTTGCCCGGATGACGGACTTCCCATGACCATGAATCTCCGGGCAGATGAAAACTTTGTGGAGGATGCAGGCTGGAAAATGGCGGCAAAACGCTATCAGGATTTTCTACATAGTCATAGGAGAAAGCATGTCTTATACTGGGAGCTTGGGTAGGGATGAATACCCCGGTGATTATCAAGTTCCCCTTTTGGCGATATACCGAGGAGAATTCCAATGCTTACTACGCCTGTCTGAATCTGGGAGAGTCGGGATGCAGTAGGGAAATTTCGGAGAGAAGCATTTGCCTGAATGCGGATATCGGGCAGGTGCTTAGAGATTTGTTATAGGGAAGCTTTGAAAGGAGGAGAAAATGAATCAAGGTGAAAGAAGGATATGGCTGATTCAGGAATTGCAAAAAGAAATGCCGGAGTACTCCCATTATCCGATTCCAAAAACTTCGGAAGAACAGTGGAGATTCCTCCGTGGACAAAAGCAAAAGGGCATCGGAGGACTCTTAGAGAGCAGTACGAGGTATCTTGAGGAGAAACTGAAAGAGCTTTCTTCCCGTAAGTGCTGTCAGTCAATCAAGCCGAGTCTTGAAAGAATCAAGGTATATGCAAGAGGGTGGCTTAACTACTATGGAATAGCAAGTATGAAGAGCAACATGAATGATGTTAACGGATGGCTCTATCACAGAATACGTATGTGTATAAGGAAACAATGGAAACGCGTACGAACCAGATACCGAAACCTGAGGGGTATGGGCGTTCCTAGAGACCTAGCATGGAAAGCGGCAAACAGCAGACGTGGCTATTGGTTTACAACACATACAGTTAGTTGCTATAAATATGGCAATGACAAAAGAAAGACTGATAAACAGTGGCTTTTATGATTTAGCCACAGCCTATCAGTTTGTGCACGTCAACTATTGAAAGCGCTGTATACGAGAACCGTACGTACAGTGCTGTGAGAGGACAGCGGTTAGTCACCGCCTCCTATTCGATTTAGGAATAATTATATGTATTGAAAATTATAAATGTTCGGAAATCGTTTGGGATTGATTGGAGAGAATAATGGAATTAATAGAATACATAAGACTAAGAAATAAAATGACGCAGAGTGAATGGGAAAAACTCTTTTGAGAAAGAAGAAAGAGAGATTATTATTCTAAGACATGAAGGTGGTGGTGGAAGTCTTAGAAACGGTTTTTGGGACTGGGAGGCTTATTTTTTAGCCTATGTGGACTGTAAAACAGGTGAACTGCATAAGGAGGAAGGACGGATAGCATTTCCTGTCACAGACACAGAAAATCTGCCATATCAATTTGAAGATGAAACCATTTACAGATTAAAGGTACGTGAAAAAGGTACCGGAGGAAGTTCCAAACGAGTGCATTGCCGATAAAAAAACTTGTTTTTTGGTTGTGGAAGTTCTTGAAAAAAATGTAGCTTGTCCGGAACTTGAAGAAATACTTACAGAGTATAGAAAGCCGATAATTTTGCAAGATGATGTCTTGGGAGAGCTTACTTATGATAAGCAGCTTAAAAGCTTTGAGGGAAACCTGTCTTGGCTTGGTGGCAGGATACATATATCTTTATATGTAGACAAGGATAATAAGAGCGGTATAACAAAGGCTAAAAAGGCTATAAAAACAATGGTTTTGGAACAGGAAAAATGGGATGTAGACCTGCGTGGTTTTGCGGCCCAAAAGCTTACAAAACTTGCCTGTGAATGGGCAGAATCTGATGAAGAAGCTGCTTTAATTACAGAAGAAAGCTTTGCAAAAGAGAATTAGCTTAAAGCTAATATGGGTGACATCAGGGAGGTTCATTTACAGCTTATCTTGATGATGATGACCTTTTCTTTGGACACAGCATAGCAGTTAATGGAAGCCCTAAGAAGGGGCTATTGTCGGCTGATATAGAGGGATGAAACATATCTTGATATTTATGGTAGTGAAAGGAGAAAAATGGAAAAACAAGCACTTATAAATCAATGGTTACTTGAGCAGGAAATAGCGCATATTAAAGGTTGGGATTTCTCACATATTAGAGGAAGATATAAAGAAGAGGGTGATCTCCCTTGGGATTTTTGAAAACATTATAAAATCCTATTTGAATGATACAGATTATTTATTGGATATGGAAACAGGAGGTGGCGAATTTCTTTTGTCTTTTATGGCAAACGCTAAATATACTGCTGCGATTGAAGGGTATGAACCAAACATCAAAATATGTGAGGACAGACTTCTTCCTTTAGGAATAGATTTTAAAGCATGTGACGGAGGAGATATTCTTCCTTTTGAAGACAATTACTTTGACATTATTACTAACAGGCATGGTCAATATAACATCAACGAAATTAAAAGAACTCTTAAAAGCGGAGGAGTATTTCTTACGCAACAAGTCGGTGCAGAAAATGACAGAGAACTTGTAGAACTTTTGATAGGTGATGTTGAAATTCCTTTTCCGGAAGCATATTTAAGTATTGCAAGACAGAAATTTACTGATAACGGATTTGACATTGTGGAAGCAGATGAAGTCTACAGACCGATAGAGTTTTATGATGTAGGTGCACTGGTTTGGTTTGCCAGAATTATTGATTGGGAATTTCCGGGTTTTGAAGTGGAGAAATATCAGGATAACCTTTTTTAAAAGCACAGGAAATTCTTGATAAAGAAGGTGTAATTAAGGGGAAAAATTCATAGATATTATTTTGTGGCTAAAAAGAAATAATAAATTTATGAAGAGGTTGATTATTCGGATTAGTCTGTGGAACTGAGTTTTATATAATGGAAGGCCAAAATAAAGTTGGAGAGGGAATTATAGATGAAATTTTCTCTGCAAAATTGCCACTGCTTAATGTTAATCTTCCATTTTGGATGTATTACAAATGATTTAAATAAAACGAAGGAGAAGAATAATGGCTAAGAAAAGAGTTACCCTGCCAAAAGACTTTGATGAGCTTATTAAGTCCGGAGATATTGAAGCACTTAAAGCTGTCTATGATAAATGTGAGCTTACTGCCTATGATGGAAAATTCGGTTTGCACACTGCACTTCATTACAAGGGTGTACCTGACGAGCTTGTTATCTGGCTCGTTAAGCAGGGCCTTGATGTAAATATACCTGATTATTATGGCGGCACACCTTTGTACAGTCAGGCAACCTTTGGCATGGATACAGTAAAACTGCTTTATGAGCTGGGAGGAGATATACAAAAGCCAAATAGATATGGAAATACGCCGCTTCATATGGCAGCAGAGTATTTCCGCCCTAATACAGTACACTTTTTTGATTGAAAAGGGTGCAGATGTCAATGCTAAAAAAATGAAAGAGGCGAAACTCCGCTACTAGCCGCTCTTACAGTGTGCGGAGGAATAAGGGTAGTGCCTATGGCCCAAATAGCAGAAATGTTAATAAAGGCAGGTGTAGAAATTACGCCTGAGATGGCAGAAAAAGTAGAAATAATCGGTAAGGATTTTGAATTCCACAGGGATGACTTTAGTGAAGCTTCCTGTGAAGATGTAGATACAGCTCTGTCAAAGCTCTACAATATCTTTGGTGCAAAGCCTGTGGCAAAAAGAATAATACATGACGGCGTTTCTCCTATTCTTGTAAAGGGGAGCACTTGGAAAGAGCAGTATAATGAGCTTTGGGATTTACTAATTCCATCGACAGGAGCAGCAAAAACGGTGCAGGGAGAGGTTATCCGCATAACAGGCAGGGTGGACGATGAAATTAACAGAAACGGTGGAATAAACTGGGATAGGAGTTATAGAAATATGCTAAATTCGCTGCCGGTTCATTTTGCAGAAGGAAATGCGCTGTCAGAGAAGGAGATAGAAGAGAGTAAGGTGCTTATTTCAAAGATAGATGGAAAAGGTTTGGCTGAGGATGGTGTAATTACAAGATTATGCGAGCTTGCAGTTAGTTGGGTAATCTTAAATCCTAACCCAATTCCGCTAGGCGAAATAAATTATAACAGATAATAACCACAGGAGATTGCAGATGATTACAATAAAAAGACATAGGAGATTTTGAATCTGTTCCCAGGATTGTAAATGATATTATAAACGGAGATACATTGGCTTTAGATAAGCATTTATCTGAGGGCTTCGATATAGAAGAGGATATAAAACTCGGTAAATATACAAGACTCTCCCCTTTAGGCCTTGCCCTTATTATGGAAAACTTTGATTCTGTAAAGTGGCTGGTGGAAAAGGGAGCAAATCTGAATGTAAAAGGGAATCCTTCATTCTTACTTGCAGTGAGGTACTGCAATGAAGAGGTTATCAGGTATCTTGTGGATTTTGGAGCAAAGGTAGACGGGGTCAATAATGTAAAGTCAGAGGCCTTCAGTCAGGCATTATATGGTGGAAAATACGATAATCTTGCTCTAATCCACGAATTAGGTCATAGAGTAGAAAAGTACGGTGGAGAGGCCTTTAGAAGTGCTGTAGATGATGGGAATTATGAGGTGCTTGATTTTTTCATTAAAAACGGAGTTGATATTAACTACAATGCACCTGACTCAGTCTATCCTTTTAAGCCTACCCCGCTTTGTGTAGCAGCCAGATACGTGGACCTTAAAATGTGTAAATATCTTGTAGAAAATGGTGCAGATGTGACGATTACAGAAAAAGACGGAATGCGTCCTTACAGCATAGCAGTCGAAAAAGGCGATGAGGAAATGGCAGAGTATTTTAAGGAGTTAGAGCCTGATAGCTATCACAGTCTGCATAATAAGTTAGATGAATTAAAGCCATTTAAGTTGTCTAAGGCAGTTATGGATTTTCTTCAAGGTAAAGAACTACATTTTGAACTTAAAGACTGCGATTTTAAGTGGATTGAATTTTTCTCTTTAACAGATACAGTAGCTATGAAAAAGGGCAGAGCTAAGTTCCTTCGTCTGTCAAAGGCTACAGGGGATTATGACCATATCTGCATTGTGTGGAATCCTAAAACCAAGAAGGTGGCCTTTTATGACATGGAACATGAGGAAATGAAGGATATGTGCGATTTCTCTGAAATTATAAATGATATGCCATTATATATGCAAAAAAATAATTGAAGGTGAGTACGAATAATACAACAAAGGGGTGAAGTGTATGCAGATGGTCGATAACCTAAAGCAGATAGTAGAGTATGTTTGTGAGAATTTTTGAGGATTTGGATATGGATGACCCTGTTGAAGAGGGATAACTATCTCTCACATGATTTTTGGAATCTGGAGGACAGAGTGTTAAAGGTATATCCGGACATGGAGAGCCTAAAGGAGAAGGATGCGTATCTTGCCGAGTGCTGCGAATCTTCTCTTTCGGAAAAAGCCTTATGAGTTTTTGGATATTTAGATTAGGTATAAATACTAGATTTATAGAACTATAACAAGCAAATAATGAGATAGCTTTGTGTTTATATATCATATGGATTTCAGAGATGAAAAGAAGGAAGCTTTAATTAACATTGCTATGGTATATTTATCTGGTGTTCGGAATTATCGTCTTTCTCCTCGCGGTTAATGTAAATCATGTTCAATTCTATTTATCCGGAATATCTTAGTAGTATCACTCTCATGGAGTGGTTCCATTTTGTCATAGATAAGCTTGCAAAGCCATGATGTAAAATGTAAAATTACATCATGGCTTTTTCTTTTTAAATGAGTCCTGCCAGCGAGATAGCGGTAGTTCATTCTAAAGCGCTGTTATAGCAAAGCCTAGACTTTACAATTGGACATTATTAAACATAATTTTGATGGAGAATCTATGCAGGTTTCAACCAAATTTACCATTGCCTTACACATTTTAATTGCCGTGAAATACTTTGAAGAAGATTATAAACTTACCAGTGATTTTCTCTCTGCCAGTATCGGCAGTAATCCGGTAATTATACGAAATATCATGTCTCAGCTTCGAGAGGCGGGAATGATAGAAATCAAACGTGGCCCGGGAGGAATGCATATCACAAAAGATTTAAAGGATATTTCTTTTTGGATATCTATCAGGCGGTGGAAACCAGCGGTCAGGGAGAGCTTTTCAACTTCCATGAGAAATGCCAAAACCCAAACTGCCCCGTGGGGAAAAAAATATTCATAGGATCTTAGATGAAAGTCTTCTTGCAGTGCAGAAAAAGTTTGAAGAAGAACTGCAAGAGCATTCCGTGGCAGAGGTGTATGAGAGGATGGATAAAGCATAAAAATGTCCCCCGGAATCTAAAAATATTCTCCCTTTTCTTTCTTTTTAAATCTTCTAAAATGAAAGAAAAGGGATATTTTAGATTGTGAAAAAGAGGCGAATATGGGGAACGTTTTGGTGCAAATGAAAAATATTTCAAGTCTTTTTCCGGTACCAAGGTTTTGAAAGGTGTAAATCTGGAATTAGGTCATGGAGAGATTTTGGCACTTTTAGGAGAGAACGGTGCAGGAAAATCCACTTTAATGAAGATTCTAAGCGGAATCTACAGTAAAGATGAGGGAGAAATCTATTTAGACGGAGAGCTTTGCCATTTTCAAAATCCGAAAGAAGCACAGAATAAGGGTGTTGCCATCATCCATCAGGAAATGAACCTGTGTAATGATTTAAGCGTGAGTGAAAATATCTTCTTAGGTAGAGAAGTGATGGAAGGGTTAAGTCTGAATCATAAAAAGATGGATGAGGAAGCCCAGAAGATATTGGATGATTTGGGCATCAGCATGAAGTCTACAGAGCTGGCAGGGGACTTAAAAGTATCGGAACAACAGATGGTGGAGATAGCCAAAGCGCTTTCTCAAGATGCAAAGGTTCTCATCATGGATGAGCCCACATCCGCCTTAAGCAGAAAAGAAATTGAGGATCTCTTCCGGGTAATTCGAAAGCTAAGGGATGAGGGAAGGGGAATTATCTACATTTCCCATAGACTGGATGAACTTCGAGCAATAGTGGATAAGGTTAGCATTTTACGAGACGGGGAAAATGTCATTTCCGGCGACTTAAAAGATTTTTCCATAGATGATATTATCCGACACATGGTGGGAAGAGAAATCAGGACAAATTTCCTCGAATTCTTTGCGAAAAGGGAAAAGAAATCCTTAGGGTAGAGCGTTTAAATGCTGGCCCCAAGGTAAGAGATATTTCTTTTAGTCTTTATGAAGGAGAAATCCTTGGAATTGCAGGGCTGATGGGAGCGGGAAGAACGGAGATGACCAGAGCGCTTTTCGGGGTGGATGAAAAGACTTCCGGAAAAATCTATCTCTTTGGGGAGGAAGTCAAGGCGAATTCGCCGAAGGAAAGTATAGAGCTGGGAATGGCTTTAATTCCGGAGGACAGAAGAAAAGACGGACTTTGTACGGATTTAAGCATACGAGAGAATATATCCCTCCCTAATCTGGATAGCATGAAAAATTCTCTAGGAGTTCTATCTAAGGACTTAGAGTTGAAAATTAGTGAGGATACCATAAAAAAAGCTTGAATGTTAAAGCTAAGGACCGGGAAATGATTTCCAAGAATCTTTCCGGAGGAAATCAACAGAAGGTGGTTTTAGGCAAATGGTTGGTAAGAAATCCTAAGGTAATCCTTTTTGATGAACCCACTAGAGGAATCGATATCGGAGCCAAAGTGGAAATTTATCAAATTATGAATGAACTGAAGAAGAAGGGGGTAGGTGTTCTTTTTATTTCTTCGGAAATGGAAGAAGTGCTGGGAATGTCCGATCGAATCTTGATATTCTGTGATGGGAGAATCACAGGGGAATTAAGTCGGGAAGAGGCAAATCAGGAAAATATTTTGAAGTTTGGCAACAAGGTATGAAGAAAAGGTATAAGCGAGGTAATCAGTTACGAAGAAAAGGGCTTAGCTAAGAAAAAGCAGGAGTATCAGGCTTGAAAAATATCTGTTTTGCGGGGAGTGAAAATGAAAAACAAAGTAAAAGAAATACTGAGAATCAGAGGAATGAGAGGAGCAATTACTGCCTTTGTGGGGCTAGTAATCATTTACGTTGTTTTTGGATGTATTAATGACAAAGTCTTTTCTTTACAAAACAACTTAAATCTCCTTCGTTCCATGGCGAAGTATTTGCTCATAGGAATTGGGCAAAGCTTTGTGATGATTACCGGAAACATTGACTTATCCATCGGTTCGGTGGTGGGGATGAGTGCCATGGTAACCGCAAGCCTGATGACAAGAGGTGTTCCCATTGTGGTAGCCCTGTTGGTTAGCCTCCTGATTGGTCTTATTATCGGATATGTGAACGGAGAACTGGTAGGAAAGTTCCAGATGCCTCCTTTCATTGCCACTTTGGGAACCATGTTTGTGGCAAGAGGAATTGCTTATCTGGTCAACGGAAACCGAAATACGGATAACATTGCCAGTGCTTTAGGAAAGTCTCAGGGAAAGTTATTTCAGGATGCTTTTTACTATGGAAAGATTTTTAGAATTTACACAACCTTCTGGATCGCCTTTTTGATTTTCCTGATTTTTACTTTTATCTTAGGAAAAACCAAGCTTGGCAGACATATTTATGCTGTTGGCTCCAATAAAGAAGCTTCCAGACTTTCCGGTGTAGATATTGTTTCCGTTATTAAGAAAACCTACCTGATTTCAGCATTTTGCTCGGTGATTGTTGGATTTATCCTCTGCGCACAGGCCGGAATGGGAAATATGGAAGCCGGAAATATGTACGAAATGTACGGTGTTGCTGCAGGAGTAATAGGAGGAGTATCTCCCTTAGGAGGCTCCGGTCTCTTACTGGGGACCTTCCAGGGTGCGCTGCTTTGGCAGACCTTGGAAAATGGTTTGAACATGGTTGGAGCGCAGGTTGGTATTCAGCGAATTGTCATTGGTGTTATCGTGGTTCTGGCAGTACTTATGGATGTCTTGGTTCGAAGCGGAAATGTTTTTTCCAAGAAGAACAAGAAGTAAATGAGGATTGCCCTGTTATAGAAAGAGAGGAAAATATTATGAAAAAGAAACTTATCTTGCTTGCAACTCTTTTATCCGCTGCAATGCTCTTTGGCTGCAGTTCGGATAAGCAGGATGCTAAAGACACTACTGCGGCAGTGACGGAAGGAACTACAGCAGCAGGAGAGGAAAAGGCTACGGAGGAAAAGGCGGAGAACAGTGGAGAGACAACAGTAAAGGCTGATAAGCCTTATAAACTGGCTCTTATTACTATGGATTCTCTTGACCAGCACTGGGTTACCTTAAATGAAGGCGCTCAGGCGGAAGCAAAGCTCGTTGGCGTGGAAGTAAAGTTTATGTCTCCGGATACCAAGGATGACTCCAAGCAGATTGAGTGTGTAAACAATGCCGTTGCAGGCGGCGTAGATGGAATTATGATTGCAGCAAACGGCCCGGATGCTATTTCAGCTTCTTTGAAGGAAGCACAAGCACAGGAATCAAAATTGTTTATGTGGATTCTCCTGCCAATGTAGATGCTGAAGCAAGTTTTGCAACCAACAACAAACAGGGTGGAAAGACTGCCGGAGAAGAGATGAAAAAAGCTTTGGAAGCACAAGGGATTACCAAGGGAAATATCGGTGTAATCAGTACCAATGCTTCTACTCAGTCTACAGTAGACCGTGATAACGGATTCCGTGAGGCATTTGAAGGATCGGATTTTACCATTGAAGAAACGCAGTATTGTGACGGAGATGCTGCGAAGGCACAGACTATTGCGGAAAACTATATTACCAAAGGCGTTGTAGGGATTTTTGGAGGAAATGAAGGTTCAACTGTAGGAATCGGAAATGCTATTAAGGCTTCCGGCGACAATAAGATTGTTGGTGTAGGTTTTGATAAGTCCGATAATATTAAGAGCTTAATTCAGGATGGATATCTTCTTTGCACCATGGCACAGAACCCGGATGTCATGGGTAAGATGGGTGTGGATGCATTAGTAGAATCTCTGAATGGAAAAAGATTTAAAAGGGTGAGACCGTAGATACCGGAGTATCTGTTTTAAATAAGGATAACCTTAAGTAAGCTTTTAACAAAAGAAACAGGAAGGCGGCTTTTAGAATAATCTGAAGCCGCTTTTTCTTGCATGAATTGAAGAAAAAAGAGGATGCATGGAGAGATATTATTTAGGCTTTTGATTTAGGAGGACAAAATCAGCTGTGATTTTGGGCAGAGAGGAGGAGATTCCATCGAGATTTCTGAAAAAGAGTATTCCCTACCTTTTCAGGGAAACAGAAAGTCCTTCGAAACCATAGATTGCCTTTGCAACATAGGAGAAGATTTCCTTTTAGAAAAAAATATCAATATTCAATCCACAGGAGTCAGTTGCGGTGGGCCATTGGATGAAGAGAAAAGGACTGATTTTATCCCCGCCGAATCTTCCCGGCTATGATGAAATTCCTATAAAGCGTATCTTTAGAGGATAGATTTCAAGTTCCTTCTTTTTTGGAAAATGATGCCAATGCCTGCGCACTTTGCGAATGGAAGTTTGGAGCAGGAAAGGGGACAAAAAATATGATTTTTTTGACCTTTGGAACAGGGATGGGAGCAGGACTGATTTTTGAATGGAAGTTTATATCGGGGAAGTTCCGGGATGGCCGGAGAGGTAGGGCATATCCGTCTTTCCAAGGGTGGTTCCTTCGGTTACGGGAAAGAAGGCTCTTTTGAAGGATTTTGCTCCGGAAATGGCATTAAAGAAATGGCAAGGAGGATGTATAAGGAAAAGAAGAAGGGGGAGCTTGGAAGAGCAGGACGAAGGGATTATAGATTTCACTGTGAAAAATCTGGCTTCTTTAGTAAAAAGACGGTTCTCCTTTTGCCAAGTCGGTCTTTGATCGTTCTGCCTATTATTTGGGAAGAGGCCTTGCCCTGTTAATCGACATCCTAAATCCGGAATGTATTGTAATCGGTAGTATTTATGAGCGATGCGAAGCTTTATTTAAAGAAAAAGTAGAAGCGGTGATTCGGGAAGAATGTTTTACAGAGAGTGTAAACTTATGTAGAAATAGAAAAATCAAAACTGAGTGATAGTATCGGAGATTATTCGGCTCTTTTCTGTTGCTATGGAAGTCCAAAGATTTGGAGCAGTTCCAAGTGGGACAAGGAAAAAAACAAGGACTATCTCAATAAATACTAACGCAAGCACAAGTATAAAATAGGCTAAAGTGACTTATCAGCCTATTTATGATATAATATATCTTAACAATAAAACGGATAAGGGGGTAATAATATGGCAATTTCTTATAAACCATTATGGCACTTATTGGTAGAAAGAGAAATGAACAAAGAAGACTTAAAAAGAGCTGCAAACATAACAAGTAAACATAGTTTCTAGAATGAGCAAAAACCTCTTATGTGAACTTAGAATCATTAGAAAAGATTTGCCTGGCATTGGATTGCAGAATTGAAGATGTTATAGAAATTCATAGAAATGAGGTGGAATAAAAATGAAGAAAATATTTTTTTAGAAAGGAGGAAATAAAGTGAGTCAAGAAAATAAGATAAATCAATCTTGCTGAGGTTCAATACAAAAACCACTGGTACAGTGGAAGAAAAAAAGCAAATTGCCCCAAATGTCACAAAATAGGAGAAAAGGTTAAGAATATAACTGTAAAAGCATATGGTATCAGAAAACCTTATGGGAAAGGTTGTAGATGAAGAAACTTACTATTTATGTATGAATGAAGATTGTGATGTCGTGTATTATAACTTAAACAATGAAAGAGTTTTTTTATAAGGAAGATGTAAAAGTTCCTATATGGTTTAAAAAGGATGCAAATCCCAAATATATATGCTATTGCAACCAAGTTACAGAGCAACAAATTATAAACGCTGTTTTAGATGATGGTGCAAAGAATATTAAAGATATTATTAGACTTACAGGGGCAATGAAAAAAATGGAAAAGTGCGAAATTAACAATCCTTTTGGGAAAAATGCTGTAGTCCTTTTTATTCAAGAAACCATCAATAAGGCATTAAAAGGCTATAAATGTAATATAGAAGAGCAAACTTATAGTATGAAAAGGCTTGACGTAGAAGATGAAAGCTAAGGAAACAGGAATGAGAGTCTTGATAGCGGATGATGAAGAACGGATTTGCGAGTTGATTCAGTTTTTGGGAAATTTTCAAGAGGAAGGCATGGAATGTCTCCCTTTTGCGAAGACGGGAAAAGAGGCTTTGGAAAGGGTGGAAAAAGAACTTCCGGATCTTTTGATTACAGATATTAAGATGCCTGTTTTTTCGGGTCTGCATATTGCCAAAGAAATTGCCAGAAAGAAACTTCCTACCAAGGTTATTATTATTTCCGCCTATTCAGATTTTTCCTATGCTAAGGAGGGGATACAGGCAGGGGTGTCAGACTATCTTTTAAAACCGATTAAGAAAAAGGAACTGCAGGAAAGCGTTCGGAAGATTAAGGAAGAATTGATGGGCCAAGTCTGGAAACCATGATGAAAGATATGCCTTGCTCTCATTTGGTTTCTTTTGTCTAAAAAGTATCATTGATCGACATTTTGAGGAGAATATCGGTTTGGAGGAAGTGGCAGAGCATTGTAAAGGTCAGCGCCTCTTATTTAAGCACGCAGTTTAAGAAGGAACTGTCGCTTGGTGTCAATAAGTATATTTCGGGCTCAGGATGGAAAGAGCTAAGCTGCTTTTGGCAGAGACCAATTTGAGTATTACGAGATTGCCTCCCAACTGTTTTTATTATGATGCAAAATATTTTTCCAAATGTTTTTTTGAGAAAATGGGGATGAATCCCAAGGACTATAGGAATTCATTACATGAAAATGGAAGTGAAAAAGCAAGAATATAAAAAGGAACAGGGAAAAGGCTTAGGGGAAGCGGAAAAAGAACAGCAGGAGTTCCTTTATCCTCTCGCCTTCTTCGACTTGTACGCTCTAACACTGGCTTTATTTTTGTTATCTATTTTTATTATTTATCTACTGCTCGCAACAGGAGGCAGCTTCTTTCAGACAGGAATGAAAACTGCTTCTTCTGGGGCTTCTATGTCTTTGTATATTGACACTTGCTTATTTTTATTATGACGTTCTCAGACCTTATAAAACTTATCAGTCCACACTGCGAAGAGTCCTGGAGGGTTATAGCGAAGTGCAGGAATTGCAGGAGCTTTCGGTTTATCTGACAGAGGAAAGTCATGAAGAATACCATTATATTTCGAAAATCCTCAGTGCCAATAAAATTATAGAAGAAGGGAGAAACTGGCCTATATACAAAACTTGCAAAACCAGATGAATCCTCATTTTCTCTATAATATTCTGGAAAATATACGCTCGGAAAGTCTTTTAAACGGTTTGGAGTCAGTAGCAAACATGGCAGAGCTTTTGGGCGATTTCTATCGTTATACCATTTCCCAGGAGGAGAACTTTGTTTCTTTAAAAGAAGAACTGGACAATACGGAAGTATATTTTCAAATTCAAAGATTTCGTTTTTCTAAAAAATTGGAATTGGAAGTTAAGGTACAAGAGAATTTGTTATCGCTAAAAGTACCAAGAATCTTATTGCAACCTATCGTGGAAAATAGTATTGTGCATGGTTTAGAGGGAAGAGAATCCGGAGGAAAGGTAGAGATTTCCATTAGCCGCAGTAATCAGCATGTTTATATTCAAGTCTCCGATGACGGCATTGGCATAGAGGAGGAGAAGCTAAGGCAGATAAATGAAGATCTTCGGAATATCCGTAGAGGATTTCAAGGAGGCGTAGTGGGAAAAAGGCAGTATGGGTAAGGCCGGAATGGGAGTTTCTCTTGAATATTCAGGAAAGAATCCATTTGCTTTACGGACGGGAATACGGTTTATATTTGCAGTCCTTAGAAAATGCCGGAACGGATGTTTGTGTGGTACTTCCTCGTGAGCTTTCCGTAAAGCAAGAAGAGAAAAGCTTTATCAGTGAAAAGCTTGGATCTTTTGTCCGAGGAAGAAAATGCTTTTGATTATTAACACAATCAGTACTAAAGAGCCGGAAAAAGAAGAACTTCTTTTGCTTTTAGAGCTATATCTTTCTGAGGGAAATCGATTTTCTGTAGAAAATCTATCCTTTCAGCTTTTTTCCGGAGAAAGCCTAATGTTTTTATCTTTGGACAAAGCTATTCCCAAGGATTTAATCATAGCCTTGAACGCTGAGAAAGAGCCGTATTATGGCTGTGTAAAGTCCTATGAGAACAAGATGAAAATTTTTCCCAAAGGTCTGGATGGTAGGAGATGGCAGTTCCTTAATAGAGGGGCAGACTGTGCTTTCAACCTTTTTATCTATCAGCAGGAATATCCTCATTTTTCTCCTTCGAAACAAAAGAATTGATTACCGAATATACAGACTTGTTTCCGGAACTTTCCAAAGAAATTCCCTATCAAAGAGCAGGTGGAAGCTTTGGAAGAAAAACAGAGAATCTTTAGTAGAAATCATGAAAGGACTAATTGCAGGGGCCAGAGTCTTTGCTCTATGGGAAGTCCATCTAGGGAAAGAAGATGAGAAAGAGCTTTATGCCCATATAGAAAAATGGAAGAAAGAAGGCTATGCCTTTTTGTTTTTCTCTTCAGAGCCTTCGGATGCTGAAAAGCCCCTGTGAGCGATTGGGGGTTTGGAAGGAGGGAGAATATTTGAAGGTGATTGACAAAAGTGCAATAAGGAAATAAAGTAATGATTGAATGATAGTTTGATTCTATATGAGATAATCATGTAGCAAAAGCGTCATGATTACAGACAGGAGGTATTATGCAGCATCAAATTTTAGGGTGACAATGATTGTCCTATTTTGGAAATCTACTTAAATGCAGGGGAGGCAGTGAAAAATCGAACGTGGTTCCATGGCCTATATGTGCGGTGTGGAATTACAGGGAAGATGAATTCCGGCTCAAACGGAGGCGGTCTTGGAGGTCTACTGAGTGCCGTGGGAAGAAGTATTGCCAGCGGCGAAAGTATGTTTATTACTGAGGCTAGAGGCGTGATGAATGGGGGAAGAATCGGTGTTGCCCCCTCCATTCCCGGGAAAAATTAGTGCTTTGCCCATTGGAGAGAGGCAGTATCGCTAAATACCGAGCATTTTTGGCAGGGAGATTATTCCGTAGGATATTCCATGAAGATGCAGGACATCGGGAAAGCTTTTTGGCGGTACAGGTGGACTTTTCGTGATGGAAACGGAAGGGACAGGAGATGTCTTTGTCAATGCCTTTGGAGATCTTTTTAGAGTTGGAAGTGCATCCTGATTTCGATGATGATTGACAATGACCACGTGGTAGCTTGGGACAGAAATCTGACTATATTTCGGTCGGAACCTTTGGCTTTACTAGGTGAAGGTCTTGTAAATCGTTTTGTGGGAGAAGGCAAAGTCTAGGTTCAGACCAGAAACTTATGTTTGGTCGGCTTTACCTCTTGCAAGCATGAATAAAACAGTGGAAAGGGTGATTGTTCTAGCTGATTTTGCACATAGAGAACGATTGGAGATAGAGTAAAAGAGAATCGGTAAAGCTGATTCTCTTTTTTATTAAATAAATTTATGGTTTTCTTATATTTTTTAAGAACTGTGCTTATTGGACAAAGAGACCAGAGTGTTAAAATATGGTTCGGTTTTCATTTCAAGGCAAAGAAAACGTGAAATGACGGAGGAAGTATGGTTGAAAACCATTTATAAAACGCAACATAAAGAGGAGCTTTTTATCCTACCTTTCCACTTGTCCCGGTATGCATTTTACCGTATCGGATCTGGTTTCTCATTTTTCGGGAGGAGGAAAACCAATCGGCACAACCACGGTTTATCGCCAGTTGGAGCGACTGTGTGAAAAAGGAGTGGTAAACAAATACATCATCGACCAGAACAGTCCGGCTTGCTTTGAGTATGTCGGGGAAGGGGAAAAGGCGGAGGAAGTCCATTCCTGTTTTCACTGTAAGTGCAATGTCTGCGGGAAGCTCATTCACTTACACTGCCATGACCTTGAGGGGATGATGCAACACCTCCTTACGCACCACGGTTTTCACTGGGATTCCAAGAAAACGGTCTTCTACGGATTATGTGCAGACTGTGCCAAGAAAAAGGAGCAGAACAAACTATAGTATTTCCAAGAAAGGAGCCTCAAGATGAGACTGAAAAAAATGTATTTTAGCGGGAGGAATCTTGCTTTCCACCGCGTTACTGTTTGCCTGTGGAAACAAGGCCGGTAAAGAAATGGAGACGACAGCCGCTGCTGTAACAACCGATGCGGAAAAGAGTATGGAAACCGAAAAAAGTATGGATAAGCCCACAGAAGGAAAAGAAGTTACAGATTGTGACCACAAATTTTCCCTCCTATGATTTTTGCCCGTGCCATTACCAAAGAAGATGCGGATGTCACCATGCTTGTTAAAGCCGGGTGCGGAAACACACAGCTTTTGAACCGAGTCCGCAGGACATTATCACCATTCAGAATGCGGACCTCTTTTATCTATACCGGCGGAGACAGCGACGAATGGGTGGACGGAATTCTGGAATCCATGCAGAATAAAAAAATTTTCATGTGTTTAAGATGATGGATGCCGTAAATCTCATTGAAGAAGAGACGGTAGAAGGCATGCAGGAAGAAGAGCATGAGCATGCGGATGCAGACCATGGAAATGAGGAAGCAGACCATGACCATGAAAAAGCGGATCAGGCAGAAGAGCATGAAGAGGAAGGTCGGAAATGGATGAGCATGTTTGGACTTCCCCGAAAAATGCCATTACCATTGTAGAAAAAGCTGGAAGAGACTCTTTCCGGACTTGATGAGAGCCATAAAGACAGTTTCAAGACAAACAGTGAGTCTTATGTTAAGGAACTTGAAGAGTTGGACAAGAGCTTTTCAAAGAGGTAGTGGATAGCGGAAAGAGAAAAGAAATCATTGTGGCGGATCGTTTTCCCTTTGCTTATTTTTGTAAGGAATACGGCTTAAGCTACTTTTGCCGCTTTTTCCGGGATGCTCAACCGATACCCAGCCGTCTGCTGCAACCATTGCCTTCTTAACGGATAAGGTCAAGGGAAGATAAGATTCCGGTTGTTTTCCATATCGAAATGGGAAATGAAGATATGGTCAATGCCATCAGTAGAGATACAGGAGCAAAAGAAGATGCTTCTAACTCCGTGCACAATGTGACAGACAGCGATTTTTAAGGCTGGAAAGACCTATGTGGATCTGATGAAGCCGAATGTGGAAGCTTTAAAGGAGGCGTTAAACTAGATGTCCTATATATCCCTAAACAATGTTGGATTTTTCCTACGAGGGAAAGACGGTATTGTCCGATATTCATTTCTCCGTAGAAAAAGGCGACTACCTTTGTATTGTTGGGGAAAACGGCGCAGGAAAAAGCACCCTTTTTGAAGGGACTTTTGGGCTTAAAGAAAGCGAGTGAAGGGGAGCATTGTCTTCGGAGACGGTTTGAAGGCAAATGAAATCGGCTACCTTCCCCAGCAAACCGAAAGCCAAAGGGATTTTTCCCGCCAGCTGTTATGAGGTAGTAGAGTCGGGTAGATTAAATAAACTTTCGTTTTTCCTTTTTATCGAAAAGGAAGATAAGAAGAGCGTAGAAGACGCTATGGAGTACTTAAAGGTGACAGATCTGAAGAAGGCCTGCTTTGAGAGACCCTATCCGGAGGACAACGGCAGAGGGTTCTTTTGGCAAGAGCCCTCTGTGCAAGCGAAAAGCTCCTCGTGGTGGATGAGCCGGTTGCAGGACTGGATCCTCTCGCACAGAAAAGAGCTCTATGAAATGCTGGATAAAGTTAAATAAAGAAAAGGGGATGACCATTATCATGGTCTCTCATGATGTGAAGGAAGTGGTTCAGCGTGCAAAAACCATTCTGCACCTTGACCGTACACAGCGCTTTTTCGGAAGTGCAGAGAACTATCTTTCCTCGAAGTGGGGGAAACTTTTGGTAAAGGAGGAAGAAAATGCTTAATTCTTTACTGAAAATGTTCCAGTACGACTTTATGATTCGTGCTCTCGTGGTTGGAGGTCTCGTATCTTTGTGCTCCGCCCTTCTTGGAACAAGCCTTGTTTTAAAAGCGCTATTCCATGATTGGAGACGGTCTTTCCCATGTGGGGCTTTGCGGCATTGGCCATAGCTTATGCCCTCAATTTCGCACCGATGTCGGTATCCATTCCGGTCTGTGTGATAGCGGCATTTTTCCTTCTGCAATTGGAAGAAAGCGCCAAAATAAAGGGGGACGCGGCTACGGCACTGCTTTGCAGCGGGGCTTTGGCGGTCGGCGTTATGACGATATCCTTAACTCCGGAATGAATACGGATGTATGCAACTATATGTTTCGGCTCCATCCTGGCTATCAGCCCTTCGGATCTTCGACTTTCCGTCGTTCTTTCCGTGGTTGTTTTGTTCTTATACATTGTATTTTACCCGCGTATTTTTGCGGTAACCTTTGATGAAAGTTTTGCGAAGGCCAGCGGCACCAATACACGCTTTTACAATATGGTTCTAGCGCTTCTTACCTCCATTACCATTGTGCTCGGTATGCGAATGATGGGAACCTTGCTGATTTCCAGCTTGATCGTATTCCCCTCCATTACGGCGATGCGAGTTTGCAAGAACTTTTTATCTACTATTATACTGGCGGCTGTTCTTTCACTCTTCGGATTTATTGTCGGAATCAGCCTGTCCTTTTTGTACAGCATTCCTACAGGTGCTTCGATCGTAATAGTAGATATGATTTTGTTCTTTTATTTTTCTGGGCGTGGAAGCGGTACGTAATCGGAAAAAGCTAGTGTAGGAGGTATTTAGGAAATGGAAGAGCAATTTGAAAAACAGTAGAAATAGCAGTATCAGTATGAATAGCAGCATGGATAGCAGACCGGATAAGCGTTTCATGAAGTCCGCTATAGGCAGCAGGCTGTTAATAGAAAATCTTCCTATTACTATCACTTTTTGTACTTTGCTTAACATTTGACATCCTGCAAAAAGCGAATAATATCAGAAAAGTGAGGAGTAATACCGAGAAAGTTCGGAGAATGCTTCCTCCCTTTCGGAAGAAGAGGCCTTAAAAACCAGGCCAAGGAGTTTGGAAAGTCTCGAACAAAAGAGCAGGAATCTCTGGATAGGAATATGGAACCGAAAGCTGACTTCATCGAAGTGGAGGGAAAAAGAGTGAGAAGCTTCCGATAAGAAAAGTGTAGAAGCAGATGTCAAAAGAGAAGACGAAAGGAGAAGAGCACCTATCCTATGACGACTACCCTATGATCCGAAAGAGGATAGAGGAAAGGTAAACTTGGATAAGCCGGATATTGTGGTGGGAGATAAGCATTATGCCACACAGATTAATGACTGGTATATGAACTTTCAAGATTATGAGGGAAGACTGTCAGCATTGATGGCTATTATATGAACTTCGGGAGGCTATACCCTGGTTGGAAGAATGGGAGTCTTCCTGTCCGTATTGCACCGGAGGTTATGTAAATTTTGAGTTTAAAACGGACCTCGACTTATCCAAGTTAAAGTCGGAAGAATCTTGGATAGGGTAAAAGGATCCTTCGAAAGGGAAAATATTCCATTTCAAAGGATCTGTCGCAACTTATCTACTATATTGAAGCCCTGGAAGTGGAAGAGCTTCCGGAGGTGAGGAGTAGATACTGTGACGGACTAAAAACATGATGAGAACTGCTTCGAAGTTTATTCGAATTGAAAAAGTCCGGAGAAATCTTGAGAGACGAAACTAATCCTGGAGATGAAAGTGAGTCCTAGAATGAAACTAGTCTAGGAGATGAAGATATTCTTCAATGGGAATGGTTTTTCTCGGCATGATTTCTTTCTGAAAGGCATCCAAAATAGCAGTTCATTTTCTGAAGAGCCCAGTCTCCGGCAGAAAGAAAATTTTTCTCCTCTAGATATTTTCCGATAAAAGAGGGAAGAAAAAGGTCTCCGGTACCCTCAGGTTCAGATTTTTCTTTTCTGTATAGGGAGGATGTGAAAATTGCTTTGCATCATTTTCATAAAAGGAAAATACAGGGCTTTTCATCAATCTTCATGCTGGTGATACAGATGCTTTTTGCCCTCTTGCAGTTAAAAGAATAAATCAGTTCTTTTGCTTCATGCAAAAGGAATCCGGAATGTTTTTGAGGTCTGCCAAGAGGCAGGCCTCTGTTTTATTCGGAAAAATACAATCGGCGATCTGCATGAGCTTCTTTCTACTTTCAACGTCCTTTTTTTGAAGGCCGTTATAAAGTTTTCCGTGATCTGCCATAATGGGATCAAAAAAGAGATAACTGCCGTTTTCTTTTTCTTTTTTTGCAAATTGATAAATACGCTCTGCTTGCCTTTTCCAAGGACAAAGCCGATAAAAGAGAAGGAAAAGAAAAGCCTGAGTTCCTTCCAAACCGCGAGGCTATGAAAGAGGTAATCTGTCGTGTCCAGTATTTCCGCCTTTCCGTAATTTAAGGTATTCGATACCAGTGCGGTCGGTAGAGAAAAGACATCGTAGTGGAGCTTTTCCAGTACGGCAGAGGCCATTCGTAGTGCTACCGTACCGTAGGAGGAGAGTCGCTTAAGAGTAGGATGGGCACATTTTTTATTCTGAACGAGCATTGTTTCTGATGCGCGCGGTATCTCGTTTGCATTTTTGGGCATGGTTTCTATCTCCGTTTTTAAATCAATATGTAGGGCAAAATACAATAAAAATTCCGTGTTTATTCAAGAGTATAGGAAGCTAAGTCGGTGTAAAAGAGGATGGCACATTTTTGTGAGGAAAAATCACAATACGTCTGATAATCTAATGGATTGCAATTTATCAAGTATTGAGAAATTGTCTTGAAATCATCATGCAATGTATTGCAAATTTCGTGCAATGTATTTATAATTTCTGTAGACAAATGAAAGAAAGGAAAGGAATATATGGCAAAATCAACGACTAATATAAGCATCCGCATGGATAGTGAGTTAAAGGCAGAGGCAGAATCGCTATTCAATGAATTGGGAATGAATCTTACAACGGCTTTTAATATATTTGTTCGGCAATCTCTTCGAGAGGGGGGGATTCCGTTTGATGTGAATCTTCGTGTACCGAATAAAGAGACAATTACTGCTATGACGGAAGCGGAAAGGATAGCGAAAGATCCTACCTTTAAAGGCTATACGGACTTGGATGAATTATTCACTGATTTAAAAAGATGAAAGAAACTAAACTAACCGTTAAGTTGACGACAACATTTAAAAAAGATTATAAGATGGCAATGAAGAGAGGGCGTAAGTTGGAACTAATAGATAAGGTGATTACGACTCTTGCCTTGGGAGAAAAGCCTTCCAAATGAAAATCGAGATCATGATTTACATGGAAATTGGAAAGGCTACCGTGAATGTCATATTCAGCCGGATTGGCTTTTGATCTATAAAATAGAGAAAGACATCTTGGTGCTTACTTTGACCAGAACAGGGACGCACAGTGACTTATTCGCAAAGTGAGTTTAATTTTTTTGAAGTTATAAGTTATACAAGCTATACCGACAATCTATGGCAGGGGAGGGAAACTCTCCTGTCTTCGTTTACACTCCCTCTTCTGTGTTAGAGTAAAAGCCTTGCAAGAGGAAAAGGAGGTATTTATGAAGAAAAAAATTACTGGCGAGCTCTTTGTTTTGGCATCCGTGCTAGCTTTTAACGGCTTGTTCCAAGCCTGCGGAGAAGGTGGAAAAGTAAGGGAGAAGAAAGTGTTTCCGCAGAAGAAAAAGGGACGGAAGCAAAGGCAGAAGAAAAGACGGAGGAAAAAGGGAGAAACCGGGGAGGAAAAAAACCTATAAAGTAGGGAATTTTAAAGTTTATGGACCATCCTTCACTCAATCAAATTGAAGACAGCCTCTGCACAGCGCTGGACAGTCTTTCCAAGGACGGCGTAAAGTACGAGTATAAAGAGTACAAAGTTAAACAGGGCAGGTGATGCCTCCGTATTAAAACCAGATGACCGCACAGCTTCTTGCGGATAAGGTGGATGTTATTGTTCCGATTGCCACACCTGCAGTACAGGTAGTGCAGTCAGGTACAGAAGGAAAGAACGTTCCCATCGTTTTCTCCGCAGTATCGGATCCGGTTTCCGCAAAGCTTGTAAAGTCCATGGAAGAGCCGGGGGGCATGATTACCGGAACTTCCGACTATTTGAATACGGATGCTATTATGAATCTTATTTTTGCGGCAAATAAGGACGCAAAGAAAATCGGACTGCTCTATTCTAAGAGTGAGGACTCTTCCAAGGCTCCTATTGAAGACGCAAAGAAATTCTTAGCGGATAAGGGCGTGGAAGTGGTTGAGAAGACCGGAACGACTACCGATGAAGTAAATCAGGCAGTGGATGCTCTCATTGCAGAGAAGGTGGACGCGATTTTCACTCCGACGGATAACACGATTCAGAAGGCTGAGCTCAGTTTCTATGAGAAATTGCAAAAGGCGAAGATTCCCCACTACGGCGGAGCGGATTCCTTTGCTTTAAACGGTGCTTTTGCCGGCTACGGAGTGAGACTATGTACAGCTTGGAAAGGCAACAGCGGATATGGTGGATGAGGTTTTACACGGCGGAAAAGAAACGGCAACGCTTCCTGTACAGACCTTTGACAACGGTATTGCGACTGTGAATACCGATACAGCGGAAAAGCTCGGATTTTCCATGGATGAGTTAAAGGAAGTCTTTAAGCCCTACTGCACAAAGGTAGAAGAAATCAAGACCAATCAGGAATTTGCAAAATAAATTTTTTTATGAAATTCTGTGCTGAGAAGATAGCACTGCTATATGGATAAGTAGTACAGGATGAATTTGAGAACAATTTTTATGCCGAAGCGGAGTGGATAACGAGGCTTCGGCATTCAGTACATCAAACAAATTCGAGTAACATCAAAGTAAATTCAAGTAAAATCAAGTAGAATAAGTAGGATGAGTATGGCTGAATTTTTTACGATAGGAATCATGAAGACTGCTTTGGAAATCGGGCTTATTTATGCGCTGGTTGCTATGGCCCTTTTTATTTCCTATAGCATCTTAAATATTGCGGATCTTTCCACAGACGGATCCTTTACGCTCGGTACTGCGGTTTCGGCAGTGTTTACGATTTCCGGGCATCCCATACTGGGGATTTTTATGGCAATGCTTTCCGGCTCTCTTTCAGGCTTTTGCACCGCTTTTTTGCAAACGACGCTCGGAATCGAAAGTATTCTTGCCGGAATCATTGTGAATACCGGACTTTACACCATTAACCTTGCGGTAATGGGCTTTTCTTCAAATCTTTCCATATTCGGGACGGATACAGTATTTACCCTGTTTGCGGGAGAAAATCCCTTCCTTTCCGAGTGGGGAACGCTCATCCTCCTTCTTCTTATTTTACTGCTGGTGGCCTTCATTTTACGCTGGTTCTTCGGAACGGGGCTCGGCTTTCCATTCGTGCAACCGGAGACAGTCCGGCCATGGTACGGGCATCCTCGATTAATCCGGCTTTTACGATTACAGTAGGGCTCTGCCTTTCCAATGCCTTGACCGGTCTTTCCGGATCTTTGATTGCTCAGTATAACAAGGCCTCAGATATCAACTTGGGGAATGGAATGGTTACGGTAGCGCTTGCTCTCTCGTAATCGGAGGACGCTTTTCGGGAAGAAAGCTTCTTGGAAGAATCCTCAGGGTTATCGGCGGAGCGATTCTTTATCGTTTGGTGATTGCTCTGCGCTTCGCCTGCGTAGTGCCGACAGAAGCTTTTAAGCTCGTCAGTGCTTTGATTGTTGCTCTTGCGATTTCTTCCACAAGAATCAAAGAGCTTTTTCCATTACGCAAAGCTCAGAAGAAACGCGATGCGGGAAAGGGAGAAAATGCTTGATTTAAAGAATATTTCCAAAACCTTTAATCCGAATACCATTCATGAGAAAAAGGGCGCTGGAAAACCTTTCCCTGCACCTTGATAAGGGAGATTTTGCAACCATTGTCGGGAGTAACAGGGCAGGGAAAGTCTACTCTTTTTAATGCCATTTCAGGCTCTTTCCTTTTGAGACAAGGGCAGTGTTGTTTTGGAAGGAAGGGATATTACTTACAGGAGCATAAGAGAAGTGCCTTTTATCGGACGACTCTTTCAGGATCCCTTGATGGGTACGGCTCCTCACATGAGCATTGAGGAAAAATCTTTCCGTCTCTTACATTCGGGCGAGCGGTCTGTCCTTATTTTTCCCGTGCGGGAAAAGAAGGAGAAAGGCCTACTTTTAGAGAACAACTAAGTCTTCTTGATATGGGCTTGGAAGATCGAATGAATCACCCTGTGGGACTTCTTTCCGGGAGGACAGAGACAGGCACTCACGCTTTTAATGGCGACCATGGTTACGCCGAAGATTCTGCTGCTTGATGAGCATACGGCGGCACTGGATCCCGGGAACGGCGGAAAAGGTGCTGAACCTCACAAAAGAGTATTGTAGCGGAGCGGAGATTACCTGCCTTATGATTACCCACAATATGCATCAGGCTCTGGAGCTTGGAAACAGAACCTTAATGATGGACAGCGGAAAAATCGTTTTGGATCTTTCTGGAGAGGAAGAGAGCATCTCACGGTGGATATGCTTCTTCAGAAATTTTTCCGAGAAGGCAGGGAAAGGCTTTGGATAACGACCGCATTTTACTGTCCTAAAGGAAAGAATGGAAAAAACATCTAATTTATTGGAAATAGAAACTGGAGATAGTGAAAAATCTTCAGAATCTAAAGAAAAAAAGCGGGTTGGGAAAAATCGACAAAAGCAGTGAAATATCAGGTTTAAAAAGTTAAAGAGGCAGTTTCAGCACGTAGAGACAATTTTTTAGCTGTGCTACTGCCTTTTCTGTATTATAATAAGAAAAACAATACCGCTAGCGATGTAGGAGGCGAATATGCTTACAAAAAAACTGGTCATTACCATTGGAAGACAGTATGGATCCGGAGGTCGTACTGTAGGAAAAAACTTGGCAGAATCTTTGGGGATTCCCTTTTATGATGAGGAAATTTTGCGCATTACTTCCGAAAAGACGGCAATCGGAGAGCAGTACTTCCGTTTGGCGGACGAGAAGGCGGGAAGTAATCTCTTATACAAGATTGTGGATTCTTTAAAACCGAGACTTGGAAAGCCGAGTCTTGAAGAGGACATCGTGAGTCCCGAGAATCTCTTTCGTTTCCAAAGTCAGGTTGTGGTAGAACTTGCGGAGCAGGAGAGCTGTATTATTGCAGGACGTTGTGCCAAATGTAATCTTTACGGGAAGCAAAGAAAGAACATGTGGATTTCTTTGTTTATGCGGATATGGAGAAGCGTATCGAAAGAACCATGGACTACTGTAAGGTCGATGAGGAAGAGGCAAAGAAGCGTATCAAGAAGATTGACCGGGAAAGAAGAGAGTATCATAAGTATTACACCGGAGAGACTGGATGAAGGTGGATAATTATGACTTGATGATTAACGCTTCCCGAATTGATTACCGGGAAATGGAAGTACTCATGCGGAATTATTTGGAAATGAAGGGGTATCTTAAGTGATTGCGAAGCTCTATGGAGTAGGGAAGAGTATTAAAGGGAAACTTTGTGTTCCGGGAGATAAGAGTATTTCTCATAGAGCGATTATGTTTTCGTCTCTTGTGAAGGGAAAAACGGCGGTAGAGGGCTTTCTTCCTTCCGAAGACTGTCTCTCACCATGGATATCTTTCAGAAACTCGGTGTTTCTATAGAAAGAGAAGGCACGAAAACTTTACCATAGAGGGAAAGGGCATGGAGGCTTTAGAGAGCCTGCAGACTCCCCTCTTTATTGCGGAAATTCCGGAACAACCATGCGCCTTATGGCGGGAATCCTTTCCGGACAGACCTTTTCTTCCGTACTTTTCGGAGATGAGAGTCTGGAAAAAGCGTCCCTATGGGGAAGAGTGCTGATCCTTTATCAAAGATGGGAGCCAAGATTTTCCGCGGAAGGAGAAAAATACACTGCGCCCTTAAAGATAGAAGGCAGTGCACTGGAGGGAATTTGCTAGAAAGTCCCATTGCTTCCGCACAGGTAAAGTCTGCCGTACTTTTGGCGTCGCTCTATGCAAAAGGAGAGACGGTCTATACGGAGCCTTCTCTTTCACGGGATCATACGGAGAGGCTACTTTCTGCAATGGGGGCGGATATTGAAACAAGAATCCTGGAAGATGGAAAAGCCGAGATTCATTTAAGACCGGGAAAGGTCTTGCATCCCATTCCGGGTATTTTTCCGTTCCGGGAGACATTTCCTCCGCAGCTACTTTATGGCGGCCTGCTTCTTCCTTCCCGGCTCGAAATACTTTTAGAGAATGTGGGCTAAATGAAAGCCGGAGCGGAATCTTGGACGTTCTTTCCAATATGGGGGCAAAGTTTCAAATTCTAAATAAAAAGACGATAGGGGAGAAGAGGAGATATTCTCTTTACTTACGGAAAACTTCGTGGTACGGAAATTGCAGGTGCTCTTATCCCAAGACTCATAGATGAGCTGCCGGTTCTTGCCGTACTCGCTACATTGCCGAAGGAGAAACCGTAATCAAGAATGCGGAGGAACTGAAGGTGAAGGAAAGTAACCGCATAAGAGCGGTGGTAGAGAATCTTACCGTCTCGGAATTCCTTGCGTGGAAACGGAAGACGGCATGCGGATTTTCCGGACAGGGCGGTATTTTTCCCTTTAAAGGAAAGCGAATTCAAGCTTTAAAGACCATCGCATTGCCATGAGCTTTTGCCGTGCTCGGACTTCTTTGTCCGAAGGAAAGTCCTATGGAGATTGAAGATGCGGAGTGTATTTCCATTTCCTATCCGTGATTTTTTAAAGATTTAGAAAATTTGCTTGACGGAAATCCTGCGGTATGCTAGAATTCGCTAGTCGGTTTCAAATCGACTAAGGCGAATTGGTCAAGAGGTTAAGACGCAGCCCTCTCACGGCTGAATCCCGGGTTCGATTCCCGGATTCGTCATATCCCGAGCGGTGCTCAGGGATTTTTTTATAAAAATCGGAGGATTGTAATGATTTCTTATAAAGAATATTCTGTTTGATATGGGAAATGTCTTGGTAACCTATAATCCCGGAATGGGTTATCCGGCACTATACGGAAGATGAGGAATTGATTCGAGAGGTAAAGAACATTGTCTTTAACTCACAGGAGTGGTTTTTACTTGATGCAGGACTCATAGAGGAAGAAAAGGCTGAGAGAAACTGGATGGAAAGGTTCAGTTCCGATAAGGCAAGAGAACTCGCCCATCTTTCTTTTCAGAATTGGCACCTATATAATATGAAGGTCATTCCGGGAACAGCGGAAATCATTCGTGCTTTAAAGGAAAACGGAAAAGAAATCTATTTGCTATCCAATGCCTCCATGCGTCTCCTTTCCATCTATAAGAAGTGATTCCTGCAGTGGAATGCTTTTCCGGGATTTTTCTACTCTGCAGCACATAAGTGTGTAAAGCCGCAGGATATCATCTATGAGCGCTTTTTAAAGGAATACAACTTAAAAATCCTGCGGATTGCTTCTTTTATTGATGATTTGGAGGAAAATATTTCTGCGGCGAAGGCAGTCGGTATTTCCGGAGCTGTGATGAAAAAAGCAGAACAGCAAAAGGAAACAGCGGAGATTTTAGATTTGAATATAGGAGTATAGTTTGAAGACAATTTTTCCGATAAAAGACTACAAAAGCTGGGGAATCATAGGTTCCCCTCATTGAATCTCCTCTTTTACAGGAAGTTAGAGGACTTCGACACGGCTTTTCCACGAGGAAAGGCGGTGTTTCGAAAGATCATCTTTCTCTCTGAATTTGAGGCTTTTCAATTTGGGAGATGAAAGAGAAAAGTTTTAGAAAAACTTTTCGTATTTTAGGAAGTCTCTTTGAAGCGAAGGCGGAAGATTTTTGTGCTTACACAGCAAACACACAGTGTAAATGTCCGCCATGTAGGAAGAGAAGACCGAGGAAAGGGTATTTTTCGGGAGAAAGAGATTACACGGATGTGGATGCTCTAATGACCGATGAAGAGGACGTGATTTCTGAGCGCTTTTTCTGCGGATTGTGTGCCGATTCTTTTTCTACGATAAGGGGACATAGAGCCATCGCCTCCTGTCATAGCGGCTGGAGAGGAACGCACGGAAGGATCTTTGGCACGCGTGATTAGAGGCCATGCAAAGAATTTTCTTCCAAACCTGAGGAAATCTATATTGCAATCGGGACCGAGTATCTGTAAGAATTGCTATGAGGTGTCAGAGGATGTGGGAGAAGCATTTTTGGACGCTTTTCCTGCACTAAGGGAAGAGACAAAAATGCTTGTCCCATTGAACGGGTTTCGAAGAAAAGTTTCACATTGATTTATGGGAATTAAATCGTATGGATTGCGCTCGAAAATTGATTCCTGCAGAAAATATTTCCGTCAGCGGCTACTGCACAATGGAAAAGGCCTGATTTATTTTTTCTCATCGATACAGTCAGGGAAAAAGAGGAGTGCAGGGAGCGTTTATCGGACTCAAAGTGAAAGTGTAAAAAACGGTTCATAGAGCTATGTAAAAAACAAAGGTAGCTTACTATGAAGAAGAGAAAGAGTAAAAATAGAATTCGAAGAATAGGCTTACTGCTCTTGCTTTTGCGAGCCTTTTTTTGTGTTCTTGCAGGCGATTCCTCCGAAAAGGAAAAAGCCAGTGCGTCCGTCTTATCTCCGAGCGAAATGGGGGGAGATTCGGACAAAAGCAGTGATTCGAGCTTAAAAGCTTAAAACTGGATGAGAAAATTAAGACAGAGCAGGAAGAAGCACTTAGCAAATATCAAAATTTAGGGTTTGGTACAATGCGATTCTTACATTAATTTTCGTTCGGATACCAATGAAAATGACATTCGAAATATCATCGGTCTTTTGCGAAACGGCGCCGGTGTGGAAGTACTGGATGCCAATCCGGAAGGAAAAGACAGTTGGGCGAAGGTGCGTTCCGGCGGTTTAGAGGATATATTGCAAAACAATATCTTCTGGAAGGGAAGAGGCGAAAGAAAAAGCCCGTGATTTTATGGCGCCCGAGGGTGACCATTTTAGCCGACAAACTTCGTATTCGTTCCACACCGGAAAAAGTGGAGGGAAATACGCTTTCTTCCCTGTGCCAAAAGGGAGCGTTACATTGTACTGAGTCGAAGCGGAAAAAGGACTATCTGAAGATTTTCTACGGATACCATTGAAGGAGTGGAAGAAGCTTATATTTCCTCCAAGTCGGAGAATGTCCGTCTGGAATATGGGCTCGATGAGGCAAGAAGCTTAAATCTCCGCCAGAAAGTCCTGAATATGTATGACAATTTGGGAGTTTCCAAGGCACAGGACTATATTAATATCCGTTCGAGTCCCGAGGATAAAGGAATAGAGAATATCATCGGTAAGTTTCCGAGCTTTGCCGGGGGCAAATATTCTTTCGAGGAAAAAACGGATGGTTAAAAGATAGAGTCCGGGGATTACGGGGCTATGTGAAAGGCGGAACTTGTAGCAAGAGGAAAGGAAGCGGAAAACCTTGCATTGGAGCATGCTACGGTAATGGCGATTGTGAATACCGATGCCTTGAATGTTCGCTCCAATCCGGACTTAAACTCATCAGCCTGGACAAAAATTACGAGAGACCAAAGATATTCCGTGGTGAATCAGTTGGATGGGTTGGGTGCAGCTTGATTTGGACTCCGGTGATGATGAGGATGGAGAACAGGGTGCCTTTGTCTCAACCAGAGACAATAATGTTTCCGTGAGCTATGCTCTCTATGAGGCAATCAGCTATCGCCCGGCACAGGACAGAGCAAATCAGGCGGCCAAAGAGAAGAAGTGATTTAGTGAATTTTGCCTGCCAGTTTGTGGGAAATCCCTATGTATGGGGAGGAACCTCTCTTACGCGCGGTTGTGATTGTTCCGGATTTACACAGACGATTATGAGTAAAATACGGTGTATCTCTTCCCGAGAGTATCCAGGGAACAGGCTAAAACCGGAATAAAAGGTAAGCAGTGAAAAACATTAAGCCCGGTGATTTGATTTTCTATGCGAACCGCAGAGGAGTGGTAAACCATGTAGGCATCTACATTGGAAACGGCCAGGTCGTAAACGCCGCATCTCGTCGTTCCGGTATTCGGATTTATCGTTGGAATTACAGAACACCGGTAGCGATCCGAAACGTACTCGGAGAATAGAGACTCATAAGTGCTCGGAGATTTGAAATGGATAAAAGTGCGTAAAAGATAGAAAGGATAAAAGATGGAGAATTATATACTCTCTTGTTGTTCCACCATGGACTTTAAGAAAAAGGGCTGGGCGGAAGAACAGGGGCGTCAACCTGATTTATGCAAAAGTTTTTCTTGAGAGGAGAGGCGTATCAGGATGATTTTTTATGAGTCCATCTCTCAAGATAAGCTCTTTGAACGTATGCTTTCCGGAGAGAAAAAGCCAGACCACACAGGTGAATACCGAAGAATATATCGACAGCTCCGAAAATATCTAGAAACAGGGCAGGACATTTTCCATATCTGTCTCTCCAGCGGAGTATCTGGTACCTATAATTCCTGCCATATTGCAAAAGGACATTTTACTGGAAGAATTTCGGAGCGAAAAAAATCGAAATAGTGGATTCTCTGATGGCTTCCTGCGGTTATGGTCTGTTGGTGGATAAGGCCTGTGAATTGAAAAGACAAGGCTTGGATATGGAGAGCCTTCGAGCTGAAGTGGAAAAATGGAGAAATCGTCTTCACGGCTATTTCTTTACCTCCGATCTTCGCTTTTTTTATTCAGGAGCGGAAGAGTCAGTAAGGCGGCAGGCTTTATTGGCGGACTGTTTGAAAATATGTCCGGTTTTAAAAGATTACGGAAGAAGGAACATTAAAGCCCTATCGAAAAAGGCACGTGAAAAGAAAGCAGGCTATAGAAAATATTCTTTCAAGATGGAGAAAGGAAGGGTATCTTTCCTACTGAAAAATGTTTTTATCAGTCACTCTGCATGTCCTCTGGATGCGGAGAAAGCTTTGCAGAAAGGATTCGAGAGCGCTTTCATCCCGGAGGAAGTATTGAAATCTTTGATATCGGCGGAACGATTGCCTGTCATACCGGTCCCGGAACGGTATCCAGCTTTTTCTTCGGAAAAGGGAGAGGCATACAACTAAAATGATTTGCAGAAACGGAAGTTATACAATTATAGAAACGAAGTCATAGTCATGAGTAGGAATACTGTGTCACTTCGTTTTTCCTCCCGTAAAAAGCAGGTGATATTTTCATTTACAAAACAAATGTTTTGTTATATTATACTAGGACAAAGGAGAGAAGCAATGGAAGAGAAAGAGTCCTGTGGAATTATGGCTATCGATTTAAAGTCTTTTTATGCTTCCTGTGAGTGTGTGGAAAGGGGCTTGGATTCGATGGATGCCTATCTTGTGGTGGCAGACGGCGGAAGAACGGAAAAAGACCATCTGCCTTGCAGTGAGCCCTGCTTTAAAGAACTTTCAGGATCCCGGCAGACCGAGACTTTTGAGGTGATTGAGAGAGTTAAGGAAATTAACTATCAAAGGAAGCGGAAGACGGAAGAGAGAAGGCTGGTGGGAAGCTCCTGCCTGGATTCCGACTTGAAGGCTTATTCTTTTTTGGCTCTTTCTTATATTACGGCACCTCCCAGAATGGCTCTGTACATGGAGTACAGCAGACGAATTTATGAAATTTATCTGCGTTTTGTGTCCAGAGAGGACATTCATGTTTATTCCGTAGATGAAGTGTTTATTGATTTACGCCCCTATGAGAAAGTTTATCGGAAGAGTGCGGAAGAGCTTGCAGGCAGAAATTGCGAGGACGGTATATGGGGAAATGAGAATTATCGCCACGGTGGGATTGGGAGAAAATTTGTATTTGGCAAAGGTTGCGATGGATATTCTGGCGAAGCATTTAAAGACGACGGAGGACGGACTTCGTCTGGCAAAGCTCACAGAACACAGCTACCGAAGAGAGAACTTTTGGGAGTATCGTCCGATTCGAGTTTTTGGCGAATCGGAAGAGGAACAACAGAAAAAGCTGGAAGAGTTATGGAATCTATACCATGGGAGACATTGCGCTAGCCTCCCTCTCCGGGGAAGAAAAAAAGCAGAATCAGGCACTGCTTTATAAGCTTTTCGGTATACAAGCGGAATATCTTATCGATCATGCCTGGGGATATGAACCTTGCAGGATTGCAGATATTCATGCTTTGCAGGCAAAACGAAAGAGTCTTAGCTCAGGGCAGGTCTTGCCCTGTCCTATGATTTTCAAAAAGGAAGAATTGTTGCGGAGGAGATGGCGGAGGCCTTGGCCTATGAGCTGAAAAGAGAAAGGACTTTGTACAGAATTGGTACAGCTTTCGATTTCCTTCGACGGGGGAAAAATGTAGGAGAGTCTTATGCCGGAGAAAAAACGGAAAAATCATTATGGGAAGCTTTGTTCCCAGAGGGTACATGGACTGCATCACCTGATGGAACAGAAGCAATCGGGAGAAAAGATATTACGGAGGCGATTTTATCTATCTATGATGAAATCGTGGACAGACGATTGTCTATCCGAAAAGCTTTCTTTGTCTTTTTGAAGATATTTCTCCCGTTAAGAAAGAGAAGCTCGGTCAAGTGGATCTCTTTACCTATTGCAGGGAGAAAGAAGAGAATGAGAGAAGGGGATGCGGTAAAAGGAGATCTGTGCAAGAGAGCTTTTCCGGATAGGGAAGAAGCGATGTGAGGGCGGCTACTACAGCTTATGCGGAAGTATGGAAAGAATGCGGTAGTGAAAGCCTATCAATATCTGGACGGGGCGAGGGGCAGGGCAGGAATAAACAGATGGGAGGACACAGCAGTGGAATATAGGAAAAGAGAAGTTGCCGCAACGGAAAGCCATAGGGAGGATGGAGCTTGCCCGGGCAACTGGAATCCATAGGGAGACGGAAATCGGGCAGACTGTCCTAGGGCAGACAGAATTTCCGGGAAAAAGAAATAATGATGATAGAGCGGAAAAATACAGAGCCCATGAAGCACTGCGAAAATACAGTACGATTCTAAGTCATCCATATCCTTTCCCCTCTGTCGGCAGAGGACCGATTTATCCCATAGAGCGGTACAATTTTTTCTTTACGGCATTAAAGGGGCTATGAGGAGATGATAGAGGAATAAATTCATTTTCTCCGGGAAGTAAATTTATTTTCATTCTTGACATATACCCTATGGGGGTATATATACCTTCTCGAAAGGATAGCTCGAGTTCCTTTCTCGAAAGAACAAAGCAACTTTCATAAATTGCACTATACTATAGATAGGAGGTGAAATGAAAATATACAGTGACCGGGATGTCTTGTGCAGCCCTGTCAGACAAGGGGTGGAAAAGGCCGTGCAGAAAGTGCCGGGGGTAAAATCTTGTTCGGTTTCTCTGCTTACCAACAGTTTTGGCAGTGGAAGGAGAGGTTTCGGAAACAGCCGTGCAGGAAAGCGGTGGAGAAAGCCGGATATGACTTTATATCCGATACGAAGTCGGAAGCTATCGGAAGGAAGATGCTTTGGAAGACCGAGAAACTCAAAAAGCTAAAAAGCGTTTTGCAGTCTCTTGTTTTTACTTGTTCTTATGACGCTGTCTATGGGGCCGATGCTTTTTCATTTTTCCTTACCGGCAGTTTTACGCTATCCCGGAATTCTTGCTCTTACAGAAATGTTGCTTGACCATTATCGTAATGCTGATTAACAAGAAATTTTTCACTTCGGGCTTCTCTGCCTTATTTCAGCTCGCTCCAATATGGACAGTCTGGTAGCCTTAGGTTCCTCAGCTTCCTTCCTTTATTCTTTGGGCGTTCTCTATGGGATAAACTATTATTTGGAACTGGGAAATGCGGAAATGGCACATCAAATAGGGCATCATCTTTAGCTGAGACGGCAGCGATGATTCCTCACCCTGATTACTCAGGAAAAGATGTTGGAATCGATTTCAAAGGGAAGAACCACGAGGTAGCTCTAAAAGGGTTGATGAATCTAAGTCCCAAGACCGCTGTGCTTTAAAAGACGGCCGTAGAAGACGGTGTCGGTTGAGTGATGTAGCGGTTGGAGATGTTTTTGCGGTGAAACCCGGGAACAGATTCCCGTGGACGGGGCTGATTCTCCGGACGTACGGCGATAGATGAGTCGGCACTTACGGGAGAATCGATTCCGGCGGATAAAGAGAGGAGACAAGATTTCTGCAGGAACCCTGAATCGATCGGGATATATCACGGCGAAAGCGGTTCGTATCGGAAAGGATACAAGTCTTTCACAGATTATCGAAATGGTGTCCGATGCCGCCGCAACGAAGGCCCCTATTGCCCGCATTGCGGACAAAATTTCCGCGGTTTTGTTCCTTTTGTCATGGGAATTGCACTCCTTACTTTTCTCGTTGTGCTGGGAAGCGGAGCGGAAATTTTTCCGTGGCACTTTCGAGGAGTGGCGGTTCTTGTCATCAGCTGTCCCTGTGCACTGGGGCTTGCGACGCCCGTTGCGATTATGGTGGGGAATGGTGTTGGGGCAAAAAACGGCATTCTTTTTAAGACGGCATCTTCTTTGGAAGAAGCGGGAAGAGTGGAAATCATGCCTTGGATAAGACTGACCGTGACAAACGGAACTCCGGTGAGTCACAGATATTGCTCCGGTTCAGGAAGAGAAGAAGAGGAACTTTTTAAAGCTTGCCGTTTTCGATAGAAAAAGAAATCTGAACATCCGCTTGCTAAGGCAATACAGAGCTATGGGGAGCAAAAGCGGAATTTCTCCTTATCCGGTAGAAGATTTTCGAGCCATGGCCGGGCACGGTATCACGGCAAGGCATGGGGGAGAAAATCATTGCCTGCTCGGAAGGGTATTTACAGGAGCATTTCCCGGTGAAAAAAGGAATTTTTAGAAAACTTGAATGTCCTTTCCGCAGAGGGTAAAAGACCAATCTGTTTTTCCTAAGAGGAGAAGAGCTTTTGGGTGCCATCTCCGTAGCGGACAGTTTGAAGACGGACGCAAAGGAAGGGATTGAAGAGCTTAAGAAACAGGGTGTCTTTACGGTTATGTTGACGGGAGATCGGAAGAATACGGCGGAGGCGATTGCAAAAGGAAGCAGGGAGTGGATTTAGTGATTGCCGAGGTCCTTCCGGACGAGCAAGGAAGAAGTCATCAGAAGCTGCAGGAATTGGAAAGGTAGCGATGGTGGGAGACGGCATTAGATGATGCGATTGCTTTAACCCAGAGCGGATTTGGGAATCGCCATCGGAGCGGGAACGGATGTAGCGATTGATGCGGCGGATATTGTACTGATGAAGTCAAATGTTTCGGATATTCCGAGGAGTATTCGACTCTCCCGCGCCACGATTCACAACATCCATGAGAATTTATTCTGGGCATTTTTTTACAATGTAATCTGCATTCCCCTTGCGGCAGGATTTTATTCAGCCGTATTTCACTGGAATTTTGAAATGAACCCGATGGTTGGAGCTTTAGCCATGAGTTTATCCAGTGTGACGGTTTGCCTGAATGCCCTTCGTTTGAATTTATTTTCCATAAAAGATACGAAGAAAGACAGGAAAAAGGGAATCGGAGAAGAAAAAAGACAGGCGATTTTGGCGGAATTTTCCCAAAAGAGAATGGCAATAAAAAGATAAAAAGTGAAAATACGGAAAATCAGGAGGAAAAAGAATGGAAAGAAAATGAAAATTACAGAATGATGTTAAATAGGGCATTGTGAGGCCAGAGTAAAGAAGGCTTTAGCGAGTCAGCAGAGTGGATCATGCGAAGTAAGCCATGAGAACGGAACAGCCACCGTTTTTCTGAAGGAAGAAGTGGACAATGCTACTCTGAAAGCGGCAGTAGAGGCACAGGATTACGGTGTTACAAATATTGAATAAGGTAGGGAATGCATGGAAAAATGTCACTGCGCTGAGAGAAAAAGCTGAAGCCTCGGGATGAGGCGGAGAAAAAGGCATTAATATCCCAGATTAACATCGAGATGGAGGGCAGATCAAGGGATTCGGAACATGCTGCTGGAAGATCGATACTGTGTGGATATTATCACGCAGGTCAGTTCTGGTTTCCTCAGCCCTAAAGGCCTTCAGTAAAGAACTTTTACAGAGGCACATTTCGAGCTGTGGTGGAAGAAATTCAGGACGGAAAGGAAGATGCGGTCGAGGAACTTTGCGAACTGATCAAAAAGATTATGTAGCAGAAAGAAAGCGCCGGAAGAGGAACTGATTTTTAAAGGGAATCGGTGTGATTCCAAAAGAAAAGAAAAAGAGGGTATTCTTGAAGATTTTCATACTTTAAACACAAAAGGACTTTGATACTGCCCGCGTATAGAGTTCTTTTTAAACAGATATACAGAAAGCAATAAAAGCAAGAGAAATACGGATGGATAATAAAAACTCATTTCAGAACTTTGACGATTTTTCGAATAGGGCAAAAATCACAACAAACAGGGGAAATAACAGGAGATAGAACGCCTTTTTCTATTCTATGTTTTTGTGGCGTTAATCATCACTTTGCTCTTAAACAGTTTTGTGATTCCCGCTATCAAGCAGGCCAGAATTGAAAGCAGTACCTATTCGACTTCCAACAGGCGGTAGAAAATAAGGAAGTTAAGGCGGTTGAACTTGGGGAGAACAGTATTAAGTACGAAGTGGAGAAGGATGGAAAAAAACGACCATTTTACAGTACGACCAGAATCGAGAATGAATTGCGAAGCGCAGATTTTAAGTGAACTTACCGAGCAGGGCGTAAAATATAATGAAACCCTTCCGGTAGAAAACAATTTTCTCCTGAATTTTCATTTTTCCTGGGTGATTCCCTTGCTTCTCTTTATGGCTGTCGGAAGTTGGCTGTCCAAAGCGTATGACTTCCGCAATGGGCAACATGGGAGGCGGCGGCTTCGGACTGGGCGGTTTCGGGAAATCCAATGCAAGAGAGTATGAGAAGAAAGACGACAGCATTCGTTTTAGGGATGTAGCCGGAGAAGATGAGGCGAAAGAACTTCTACGGAAATGGTGGATTATCTCAACAATCCGGATAAATATTCGAAAGATTGGTGCGAGAAGATTCCAAAAAGGAGCCCTCTTGGTAGGCCCTCCAGAACCGGTAAGACTATGCTTGCAAGCGGTAGCCGGTGAGGCAGGGGGTTCCGTTCTTCTCCATTTCAGGTTCGGAGTTTGTGGAAATGTTTGTCGGCATGGGTGCTGCAAAGGTGCGAGATCTCTTTGATCAGGCAAAGAAAGAAAGTCTCCCTGTATTATTTTTCATCGATGAGATTGATGCCATCAGTAAGAGAGAGGCGCAGGCGGTTTAGGGGGCATGACGAGAGAGAACAGACCTTAAATCAGCTTCTTACGGAAATGGACGGGTTTGACAGTTCAAAGGCAATCATCCTGGCGACAACCAACCAGCCGGACCAGTTGGATCCGGCACTGCTTCGCCCAGCCGTTTTGACAGAAGAGTTCCGGTGGAGTTACCGGATTTTCAGGGAAGAGTGGATATCTTAAAAGGTACATGCGAAGAAGATTAAGATGTCCGACAATGTGAATCTGGAAGCCATAGCGAAAGAGCTGCTCGGTGCCTCCGGTGCAGAGCCGCCAACATCATCAATGAGGCGCTTCGTGCAGTTCGTGCCGGCAGAGAGAGTGATTCAGTCTGATCTTGAAGAGTCCATTGAAGTGGTTATTGCGGGATATCAGAAGAAAAATAAGGTTATGACGGATGAGGAGAAGTTGATTGTTTCTTATCATGAAGTCGGTCATGCTCTGGTAGCGGCTCTGCAGAAGGATTCCGCTCCGGTGCACAAGATTACCATTATTCCGAGAACCTCGGGAGCTCTGGGCTATACCATGCAGGTAGAGGAAGAAGGGAACCATTATCTTTATTCCAGAGAAGAGCTGGAAAATGAAATTGCAACACTTACCGGAGGGCGTTGTGCGGAGGAACTTATTTTCCATACCTGTACCACCGGTGCGGCAAATGATATTGAGCGTGCAACAAAGTCAGCAAGAGCGATGATCACCCGACTACGGAATGGCAGACAGCATCGGTATGGTTGCCATGGAACAGTTGCATAACCAGTATCTTGGCGGCGATGCGACGCTTACGGTTTCTCCCGAAACGCAGACCAAGATAGATGAAATGGTTGTGGAGCTGGTCAAGAAGCAACACGATAAGGCTTATAAACTCTTGGAGGAAAATATCACAAAGTTGCACGAGATTACAAAGTTCCTCTATGAGAGAGAAACCATTTCCGGAGAAGAATTTCATGGAGATTCTAGAACCGTAAGGAGTAGAATCCTTCCGTGGTGGCAAGGTTGAAGACTAGACAGGATTTTCGCCGGAAGAGCGCTACATTGTAGTGATATAAAATGCCGTATGCTTTGTTACGGCGTTTCCCGTAAATAAAAAGGATTACAAGGGCATATATCTGTTTCAGGATTTCAAAAAGAGACAGGCATGACCTTGTAGTCCTTTTTACTATGGGCATTTTGTGTGAAGAAAAATCTTTTATCTTTTCGAAAAATATGTAAAGTGAAAAATATACTATAGAAGCTGAGAATAGAACAAATTGAATAAAGATGGTTTGTATGCAGAAAAATAGTTCGAGAAACGTTTTCATAGAGAGCGGGAGAGTATGAAAAAGACTTGGATTATCTTCGTTTGCTGGCAAAATCCTTTCCCACTGCGAATCAGGCAGCGGCGGAGATAATCAACTTGAAGGCAATTTGCGCCCTTCCCAAGGGAACGGAGTATTATTTTTCCGACCTTCACGGAGAAAGTGAAGCCTTTTATTTTTCTTATGCGGTCGGCTTCCGGTGTGATTCGCGATAAGATTTCGGAAATATTTTTCCCATTTTTCTTCCGGAGGAAGAACAGCTTCGTCTGGCTAATTTGATTTACTATCCGAGAGAAACTTTTTCGAATCAGAAAAAAGGTTTATTGAAGACAAGGAATGGCAGAAGATTACCATTCATCGTCTTGACGGCGCTTTGCCTGAAAATTGCATCCAAGTATACCCGGTCTAAGGTCAGGAAGAAACTTCCGAAGGAATTTGCCTATGCGATTGATGAACTTTTACATGATGAAGAGGAAGATACTGACTTTTATCATAAGGAGATTTTACAGGAATTTTTGGATGTCAATCGAGGGAGGGAATTTATTATTGCCCTTTGCGAGTTGATTCAGAATCTAAGTATAGACAGTCTGCATATTATTGGAGACATTTTTGACAGAGGACCGCATCCGGATCGCATTATGGAAGAACTGATGCTTCCACGATGTGGACATTCAATGGGAAACCATGATGTGGATTGGATGGGAGCCTTTTGCCGAAATCCCGCCTGCATTGCCAATGTGCTTCGCATTGCCACCTCCTATAACAGCTTTCGATGTTTTGGAGGACGGTTATGGAATCAATCTCCGCCCTCTATCGATGTTCGCGCAGGAAATCTACGGAGAGGATTCCTGCATGCATTTTATCCGCATCTTTGGGATAAAAATATTGCCGATTCGGTGGAGCCGGAGCTCGCTGCAAAAATGTGCAAAACCATCAGCGTGATGATGTGGAAGGAGGAGGGCAGCTCATTCGGAGACATCCGGAGTATGGTTTAGAGACACAGGATGCTTCTTCATAAAATGGATCTGAAAAAAGGTGAGTGGAGGTCGAGGAAAAATCTATCGCTTTAAAGGGACTGCTTTTTTCCGACGATTGATTGGGACAGATCCCTATAAGCTCTCGCAAAAAGAAACAGGAGCTCATGGATAGCGCTCGTCTATAGTTTTACGCATTCCAAAATGCTGAGCATATTGATTTTTCTTTACCCATGGTTCCATGTATAAAAATTGTAAATCACAATATTCTATACCACGGCTGCATTCCGATGACGGAGGAGGGAGATTTTCTCTCATCTCGACAAGAGACGGAGAGGTGTTTCGGAAAGCATCTTATGGACTATTGCGAACAGAGTGCATAGAAGCATATTTTATGAATCGTGATTTGGATCCGAACGGAAAACTTTATGCCACGGACTTTTTTCTGGTATCTTTGGTGTGGACCAAAGTCGCCTCTTTTCGGAAAAGATAAAGATGTGTACCTTCGAGCATTGCTTCATTGCAGATCCGGAAAGTCATCAGGGAGAGCTATAATGCCTACTGAATGGATTGAAAGAAAGCTATGTGGATAAAAATTATGAGGAATTTCATGAAAATCCGGAGCTTTCTCATATCATCAACGGGCATGTTCCGGTAAAAAGTAAGAAGGAAAAGCCGATTAAAGGCTTTCCCGGAAAGCTGTTTATTATTGACGGAGGATATCGAAGGCGTATCATTCTAAAACCGGTATTGCAGGGTATACTTTGATTTATGATTCTAAACATCTCTCCCTTGCGGAGCATAAAGATTTTCAGAGGGAGAGAAAAATACGCCGGATATCCGGGTTGTGGGAAAGAATGAAGAGCAGAATACGCATTGCCGAGACGGATAAGGGAACGGAGCTCGACAGCAGATGGAAGATTTATGGGATTTGCTGGAGGCTTACGGAAACGGAGATCTGAAGGAAAGCCTAAGAGAAGTATAAAAGGTGGAAAAAGGGAGTATGGGAAAAAGGCGGTGATGGTGGATTTGACAATGAAATCCGATGAGCCTTATCATCGGGTTTGCTACTGCCTATATGTTTTAGGAACATTGTTTCAACAGTTTTACAGCATGGTGGATACCAGTTATCGTGGGAAAGCTTCTCGGTCTAAAATGCTTTGGCGGGTGTCGGTTCACTGAGGGCAATCAGCTTTATGATTAACGGCTGTGTAATAGGGCTTTGTTTCGGGCTTTTGCGATTCCGGTAGCGCAGAAGTTCGGTGCCAAAGCAGAGTAAACTTCGGGAAGTATGTGGAAACCTGCTCTGGCTGAGCATTATATTTTCCATTGTCATGACGGCCTTTGATTGCCTTGGCGACCATGGGATACTCGCTTTATGGAATACACCGGAAGAAACCTTCTCTTATGCTTTTTGACTATATTTTTATTATCTTCCTGGGCATACCGACCACCTTTTTATATAATATGACGAGTTCTGACAATCCGTGCTCTCAGGATTGAAGACTCCGCTCTATTTCTTGATCTTTGCTGCGTGCTTAAAATATTATTTTTGGACTATCTCAGCATTCGTTTTGGGGCTTCAGGGTGAGACGGTCGAGCCTATGCTGACACGTGATTTCTCAGCTTCTTTTCCGGTCTTTTGTGTCTTCTAGAGAAAAAGAAGTTTCCCTATTTTACATTTTTCAAAAAGGGGAACTCAGACTGGAAAGAAAGCATTACTACTAAAAGACTCTTGTTTATCGGTGTACCGATGGAGCTTACAATACAGTATTACGGCAATCGGTTCTGTAGTTTCTGCAAACGGCGGTAAACGGTTTGAGTTATGCGTTTCCGATGGCAGCTATTACGGCAGGGCAGAGAATCAGCGGATTTTGCTGTTGTGTTTTTGATGCCTTTTGGAGCAAACTGATGGCAACTTATGCCGGACAAAAACTCGAGGGAGCAAGAGAATATAAGCGGATTGACAGCGGACTTTGGGCCGCAACGAAGATGGGCAGTATTTATGCTGTTTTGATTTGCATTCTTCTCGTCCTGTTCGAGGAGAAATTCCGAAAAATCTTTATTGACGGCAAGGAACGAGAGTGCTGGCTATGACAAAACAATTTCTGGTAGCCAATTCCTCTTTTTATTCCGCTGGTTTTTGTGAACTGTTGGCGTTTTCACGATTCAGGGAATGGGCTTTTTCCGGCTTTTGCGATGCTTGCGGGGAGTGAGCGAAATGATAGCACGTTCTCTGGTGGCCTTTATCATTCAATATTCGGCTATATTGCAGCTGCTATCAGCTTCTCCGCTGGCATGGCTTTTCGCGGACATCTTTTTGGTTCCGGCGTTTTATAGCTGCCTAAAGAAACTGAAGAGTAAAACAGTGTGATTTAGACCGGGAGATAATATAGCAAGTATTCTAAATGTGGAAAATGCTTCAAAAAGCTTTCAAAATAAAGTTTTATTTCAGGACGCAAGCTTCTATATGCAGGAAGGAGAAAAGGTTGCCTGATCAGGAAGAACGGGTGGGCGGAAAGTCCACCTTCTTCGTGTGATTGCGGGGAGAAGAGGAACTCGACCAGAGAACGGTTGTAAAAAGCAGAATTTAAAAATTGCCTACCTTCCTCAAGAAACAAAAATTTCCGGAAGAGAGTCGGTTTACAAGCTCTTATCAAGAATTTTTCGCTACAGAACACGGTAGAAGAATGGAAGCCTTTCGGAAAGAAAAGGTCATGCAGGAGTTGGGGCTTTTGGAGTATGGTGCCCCTGTAAGACGCTTTCCGGCGGACAGAAAAAGCAGCTTGCTCTTCTTGCCGTTTTAAATGTGGAGCCGGACTTATTGCTTCTGGACGAGCCGACCAACCATATTGATGAAGAGGTGAGCGAGTGGCTGAAGGAAAACTTTCTCAGTTTAAGGGCAGTATTCTTTTGGTCAGCCACGACCGCTATTTTTGGATACGGTTTGCAACCGCATTGTGGAGCTGGAGAGAGAGCTTTATTTCCTATGACTGTAAATACGATGAGTACCTCGAGGAGAAAGGCAAATCGGCTTTCCGCGGAGGGTCGCAAAAGGAGCGAGCAAGACAGAACCTTCTAAGAAAAAGGAGCTTGCCTGGGTTAGAAGAGGAGCCAAGGCGAGAAGTACCAAGCAGAAGGCCGAGGTTGGATCCTCACGAGAAGCTTTCTAAGATGCACGGAGCCTACGGAGGAGGAAGAGTTAAATTTATCTTCCATCTATACCAGACTTGGAAAATCCACTATTTTTCTAAAGGATATCAGTAAAAGCTATGAGGATAAAGTGCCTGTCTGATTTTTCCTATAACTTTCTTCGAGAATGACCGAATCGGCATTATCGGGAAAAACGGAGTGGGAAAGATCTACACTCATGAAGGGTAATTCTTGGAGAAATTACTCCGGACTCCGGTACGGTGGAAATCAGACCAGACCTGTCGGATTGCTTATTTTCGACAGGGAAAATGAGGAGCTGAACGACGAGGGCGTGTGATCGACAGCGTAAGATATTGCCGATTATCTTCCCTACGACAGGAAGCTGATTTCCGCTGGCACAGATGGCGGAACGCTTTTGCTTTTTACGCCCGGAAATGCAGTTTGCCCCGATTGGAAGCTTTCCGGCGGAGAAAAGAGACTTTACCTCCTTCGCATTCTGATGTCTGCACCGAATGTGCTCTTTTTGGACGAGCCGACCAATGACCTCGATATTGCAAGCCTCATGGTTTTGGAGGATTTTCTGGATCATTTTTCCGGAGTGTCTCTGCAGAGTCAGCCGCAATCGCTACTTTTCTGGACAGGACGGTAACTCGTCTCTTTGCTTTTTCAGGAAGACTGGAAGAATCTCGCTCGGTTCGAAGGAGGATATACGGACTACCAGGTAGCACTGCTTTCGAGAGTCTTCTGGAAGAGAGGAGGAGTGGAAAAGGAAACTTCGGAAAGTACGAAGAACAGGAACGGAAGAACGGAAAAGAACGGAGAAGAGAGGCGAATAAACAGGCGGGGACAGGTCGAGCAGGAGATTCGGAGAAAGGGAACGGGCGCTGAAGATGAGCTACCGTGAACAGAAAGGACTAGGAGACAGATAGAAGAAGAAATCGAAAGCTCGAGGAAAAATAGAGGGAATTGGACAGACTAGAGTGTGAGAGATGCAAGAGATTTTGTTCGTTTGCGGGAATTACAGAAGGAGAAAGGAAGAGGCGGAACGATCTGCTCAGTGAAAAATGGGAAAGATGGGAATATCTTTCGGACTGTGGAAAGAATAGAGACAGGAGAAAAAGACTCGATTGACTTTGTCTTTAATTTATGTTAACAATGCTACTATGGTTTCAGCATAGAATTAAAGGAGAAAGTCTATGTATTCGGTTGCCATTGTAAGTCCGGAGAAGTCTCTGGAACCAATAGAAAAGGTGATTCAGGACAAGAGTTTTGAATGTCATTTTTATCCCTATGTTTATACCCACCTCAGTGACATTGACAAGATCTATGAGGACTGTCGGAAGAAGTGTGATGTGATTTTCTTTTTCGGAGAACTTGGCTATCATTACTATTCTGAAAAAGTTTCCGGATATCCAGATTCTGTAGCTTTTACGGCGTATGAACCAATCGATGTTTTATCGATTTTTTTGCAATTTCAGATCGAACACAAGGATATTCCTCTGAATCGTGTATTTTGTGATTTTTTGACCGAAACCAATCATTACATGGGCTAGCAAGCAAGTATATTCAGGAGGAAGAGCGTCCCTATTTTTGCAAAAGACAGTCAATATGATTATAAGCATATTACGGAGTATGCCAAGAAAGCTCTGGGATAAGGGCAAAATAGACATGATTTTGTCCGCAGCATCAATAATCTTAAACGTCTGGATGAATAGAAAAATACCCTATGTAGCAGTATTTCCCAATGAAGAAATGATTCAGAACTCCCTACAACATGCATGGATGATTTGCGTCTAAGAGTACCATTGTGGAAGAAAACTTTGTACCGTTTTATTGCGTCTGCCTTTCTCGGAGGAAGTGGATAAGATGAGAAGGAATTTAGAGAGGCGCAGGTCTATCAGTTTTAACGGCATACAGAAAGGCGAAAACATCTTCATTTTTCTATTGAAAAAGGGTTTAATCAGTTTCGTCCCGTGAGTGCGGGAGCTTTCGATGGATGCGGAGATTCTTCCCATTTTGGAAGAATTCTAAACCAATGCAGAAAATCTGAATTTTTCAGTTCCGTCTGGGAATGGGACTGAGCACTTCCATGGAAAGAAGTCGTTACTATGCTAAGAGAGCGTTAATGGAAAGCAATCACTATAACAGAAATGATGCTTTCTTTATGGAGGAAGAAGGAAAGATTACGGGACCACTTTCTCAGGAACTCCGTTTGGTGTATAACTATAAGAATGAGAAGGCACTTCGGTTTTGCAAAATCGCAGGGAATCCATGAAAGTAATATTTTAAAGCTGATTGGTCTTTATGAACAGGCTCCGGAAAGAGCCTTAAATGCACAAAGTTTAGCAGAACTTTTAGGGATTACTTCCCGCTCAGCCAGTCGAATCTTGGCAAAGCTCTTTACAACTGCGTCTTTATCCGGGAAGGGGTAATCGAAGAGGGAAAAATTTCCGGAAATAGAGAAAAGATGCGCCATGGCAGGCCGGCTTTTGCACTTTCACTTTGTGAAGGAAAAATTTTGAGGCAAGCTTTTTGTGAGAAAGTGGAACGAGTAGAGTTTATGGCAAGAAAACAAAAGACAAAGAGAACAACGAGTGAAAAGAAGCAGGCAGAACGAAAACATTGTGACGGATCCGAAAATCAGGGAGGAGATCGTGCTGATTATCACCTGCCTGTTTTCCTTCCTGCTTTTTCAGCAATTTGGGATTTTGCGGCTTTTGGGAGAAAATTTTAGTTAAAATACAGTTTTTTCTTTTTCGACGTTTGCTTTTTGTTTCCTTTTCTTCTTCTTTTACTGCTATGGCTGGAGAAAAACAACGGTTTATCGTAGAATCTTTCTATTATCATTTTTTATCTTTTTCTGGAAAGCTTTATCGGAACGATATTTTTGGGGAAAAGAAATTCCTTTTGACTTCAACTCTTTTATTGGATGGGGGTGGAGTACTGGGGAATGGAATCCTCTTTCTTTGTCCCGGGTTTTTAGGAAGTTGGGAACGCTTTTGTTCTTTTCTTTTGCTTCTTCTCTCTCTTGTTTTTATTACCGGAAAAACCGATAGTCAGTCTGTTTAGGCGTATTCCGTCCGTACTGCCGGAAAAGGCAGGGGCGCAAAAGCAAAGGAGGACATCCGACGGATTTCGGAGAATGCGAAAAAGAGGCACTGCGGGAGCGCCGAGAAAAAGGGAACAAAAGAGGCGAGAAGGGTGGATTTTTCCGCGACAGTTTTCATCTGGAAGATTTTGCGGGAGAAAAGTGGGACAACATGGAATCCCGTTTAAAGGATCTGGGAAGAGGAGGATTCTCCTTTGAAAGGCTGGATTTAACAAGAGGCTTAGAATCTTCAGACAATCGGAAGGATGAAGAGTTCAGCGAGCAGGAGAGCAGAGCGGAAGAACAGCATAGTGGAAAGTATAGCAGTTTACACTAAAAGGAAAAGCATACTCGAGATCAATGACTAGAGAGGAAAGAGGAAGGTCATCGGAAAGCAGAGAAAACGGAGAGTTCGGATCTGGAGAGAGACTTCTGGAACAGGAGTTCTTCCACAGGGGTGGAGACGGCATCCGGCGGAAAGGGTGCATCCGATATGGAAAAATTACGGGAGAGATTGCGGAAAGAAGAAGACACGGAAATAAACCCTGTGCGAGGAAACGTCTCCTATCATTTTCCCATAGCTCTCTCTTTTTGAAGTGCTCTAAGACAAGCATGCCGGCAGGAAAAATGAAATAGAAAAAGAATGCCAGAACTTTGCGGAAACCTTGAGAAAGTTTTGGAATCAGTGTCAATATCATCATAATGTTTCCTAGGCCCTTCCGTGACCGTTATGAATTACAGCCGGAACAGGGCGTGAAGCTGGCAAAAATTGTATCCTTAGCAATGATATCAAGATGCGTCTTGCTGCAGCGGATGTTGAATTGAAAACGCCAATACCAGGGAAAAATCCGCAGTAGGGATGAAGTGCCGAATAAGAATAGTCAGGTTGTGTGCTAGGAGAATATTCTCTCTTCTGAGGAATTTCAAAAAGAATACAATGCGTCTTGCCTTCGGCGTAGGGAAAAGATATTGCCAGGGGAAGGTGGTTGCGACAGACATTGCAAAAATGCCGCATCTTTTGGTAGCAGGAAGCCACCGGCGCAGGAAAATCCGTTTCCATTAATACTTTTGATTATGTCCATCCTATACAAATACAGTCGGAAGAGGTCAGAATGATTATGGTGGATCCGAGGTTGTGGAATTACAGGTCTATAACGGCATTCCGCATCTCCTGATTCCGGTCAGTAACCGATCCGAAGAAGGCGGCACAGGCACTGAACTGGGCTGTTGCGGAAATGACTAACGCTTCATAAAGAATTTGCCAATTTTGCGGTGCGCGACTTGGCAGGGTACATAATGATTCGGAAAAATGTCTAAGAGGAGAGAGAGAAAAAGGAGGAGTGGACGTTTTACCGCAGATTATCATCATTATCGATGAGCTTGCGGGTTGATGATGGTTTCCACAAAGAGGTTGAGGATGCCATTGTGCTTCAACCCAACTTGCCAGAGCCTGCGGAATGCATTTGATTATTGCGACACAAAGACCGTCGAGTGAAACAATCATTACCGGTCTGATTAAGGCAAATGTTCCTTCGAGTGCTTTCTCCGTGAGCAGCGGGTAGATTCCAAGAACCATTATTGATATGAATAGTTGCCAGAAACTCTTGGGCAAGGGATATGCTTTTTCTTCCGCAAAGATCTGCCGAAGCCTATTCGTGTGCGAGGGTCCTTCGTATCCGATGAGGGAAGTCGGAAGGTTACGGATTTTCTGAAAAAGAAATCAAGGAACGGTGAGAATACAACAGACGCATTATAGACGGCATTGAACAGGGGTGAGAGCGGCAATACGGCGAGGCGTCTTCATCCGACAGGATGAACTCTTTATCGATGCCGCCAGAACGGTAATCGATACGGAGAAGAGCCAGCATCAGTTTTTACAGAGAAGATTCAGAATCAGGCTTTAATCGTGCGGCCCGCGTATGGACCAGCTGGCGAACTCATATTGTGAGAGAAGAGGAGGAACAAAGGCAAGACAGATTTTTGATGAGCGAGGAAGAGTTCGAGGCGAACTTTGTAAATAAGGGGAATAAAAATGAAATCTGATTTGGAAGTGCGCAGGAGAGAGAGTTGCTGAACATTACGGATGTTGCGGCAAAAATACGGCATCCTGAGGAGAGACTGAGCTATATGGAAAATATAGGCATGACTTTCTCCTTCAGTTTATGAGGAGGAAGAGAAGGACGAGAAGAAATTGATTTTGGTGACGCCATTAATCCCACACCCTATGGGGGAGGGAAAAACAACAGTTTCTGTCGGTCTTACCGAGTGCCTTAAATCGTCTGGGAAGAAAACAACTGTTGCTTCGTGAGACCGAGACTGGGTCCCTGCTTCGGAGTTAAGGAGGAGCAGCCGGAGGCAGCTATGCCGGGTAGTTCCCATGGAAGATTTGAATCTTCACTTTACCAGGGATTTTCATGCCATTACGGCGGCGAATAACCTTCTTTCCGCCATGCTGGACAACCATATCCAGCGAGAAATGCCTTGGATATCGATTTGAAGCGCATCCAATGGAAACGCTGTGTGGATATGAATGACAGGGTGCTCCGCACGTCACCGTTGGCTTAAGGCGGTCCGGAGACGATGTTGTCAGAGAAGACCACTTCATCATTACAGTGGCATCTGAAATTATGGCTATTCTTTGCTTAAGTAAGGATATAGAGTTTAAGGAAAGACTATCCATGTCATTGTAAACTTACAACAGGAAGGAGAACCGGTACGGGCAGAAAGAGCTTCATGCTGTCGGTTCGATGGCGGTTCTTCTCTAAAAGGATGCCATGAAACCAGAATATCGTGCAAACTTTGGAAGGAATATGGCACTTGTGCATGGCGGTCCCTGCACGCAATATCGCTCACGGCTGTAATTCCATTATGGCAACAAAATATGCTGAAGCTTTCCGACATCGTGGTGACGGAAGCCGGATTCAGGAGCAGACTCTCGGTGCTGAAAAGTTTTTGACATTACCTGCCAGCTCGGAGACTTAAAAGCCGGATTGTGCCGTGATTGTCGCAACGGTTCGTGCTCTAAAGTATAATGGCGGAATGGAAAAGAATGCTCTTTTGGAAGAGAATCTCGAAGCCCTGGAAAGGAATTGTCAATTTGGAAAAACACATTGAAAATGTACCCAGAAGTATGGTCTTCCAGTAGTTGTGTCCATAAACCGCTTTTGCTTCAGTTCGGAGAATGAACTGAATTTATGTTTTCTGGTCTGTGAGAGCAGGTCAGTTTTGCTATTACAGAGGTTCACGGAAAAGGTGGAGCGGGCGGAGAGGCGCTGGGTAAGGAAGTTCTGAAGCAACTGGATAAAGCCGCCGCCTTTCCAGCCCGTGCAGACACTGAGTCTTTCCTTGGAAGAAAAGATAGGAAAGGTGGCAAAGGAAATTTACGGTGCTAAGGATGTAAACTACAGTCCCAAGGCTAAAAAGGAGCTGGAAAAGCTTTCTTTACTGGGCTTTTCGGAATGTCCGGTCTGTATGGCAAAAACCCAGTACAGCCTTTCGGATAACCCGGCTTTACTGGGAAGACCGGAGGGATTCACTCTGCAGGTAAAAGACCTCTATGTTTCCGCCGGGGCAGGCTTTGTTGTTGTGCTTACCGGAGATATTATGACGATGCCGGGCTTACCGAAGGTGCCTGCCGCAGAACGGATAGACCTTATTGACGGAAAAATCATCGGGCTTTCCTAAAGGGATGCCTTTTCAAAATAGCGGAAAGAAGGAAATAAAATGTCTCAGTGGATAGATGCCTTAACGGCCTGCCGGGTTCTTTTGGGAGACCCGACAAAGGAAGAATTACAGAGTATTTCTTATGACTCCAGAAAAGCGAAGGCGGGAGATTTATTTCTCTGCCTGAAAGGAACGAAGCTGGATTCCCATGATAAGATTCCGGAGCTGATTGCTTCCGGTGTTCGAATTTTTGTAGTGGAAAAAGAACTGGAAGAATTGCACTTTGTCGGATGCGGAGCAGGATAAAGCTGTGTATGGTGAAAGTAGAAAACGGGAGGAGGCGCTTGCCGAACTATCAGCTTTTTATTTTCACTATCCGTCAAGAGAGATGCTGATGATCGGAATCACCGGGACGAAGGGAAAAACCACCACAGCAAGCATGGTGCGGAGCATTTTGGAAGAAGGCGGATATCGCACCGGGCTTGATGGAACAACCGGAATTGATTATGCGGAATTCATGAAGAAAGCAGAAACACTACACCTGAATCTTATACGCTCCAGGAAACTTTTCGTAAGATGAAAGGAGAAAGGTTGCACTGCAGTGGTGATGGAAGCCTCTTCCCAGGGTTTCAAAATGCATAGAACAGATGAAATTCTGTTTGACTGACATTTTCGCCAATGATTGAGAAGACCATATCGGTGAAAATGAACACGAGGACTTTTGCAGATATAAATATTATAAGTCCTGCATTTTTAAGCAGTCGAAGATAGGGCTTGTCAATCGCGACACAATTTTGCGGAAGACTTTTGGAAAATGCTCGTCCCTGTTACACCTTTGCCCTGGAGAACATGGCGGATTTTCAAGCAGAAAGAAATTGAGAATTGCAGCAGGACGACTTCATCGAACCTGCTTTTACCTTCCTGCATGGAAGTAAAGGAACGCATTTTCAACCATCTTCCAGACCTATATGCTATATAACGCTCTGTCCGCAGTTTCTTTGGCGTGTCTTTTGAAGATTCCGATGGAGAAGATAAAGCATCTATCAGATTAAAGTGAACGGACGTATGGAGGTTGTTCTGCAGAAGACGGACATACGGTGATTTACTGGACTATGCACTAATGCGATGTGGAATGAAAGAGACCTTTCAAACGCTTCGCTCCTATAATCCGAGCCGCTTAATCGTGGTTTTCAGCTATGGCGGAAATCGTTCTAGAAGATAGAAGATACGGGATGGGAGAAGTTGCAGGCAAAATAGCGGATTTCGAGTATTTTGACCGCAGACAATTCCCGTTATGAAAAGACGGAAGACATATTGCCGATATTGAAGAGTACCTTGTCGAAAAGCTCCGCTACATGCCATTCGGACAGAAGAGAGGCCATTGCCTATGCTTTAGCACATGCAAAGCGTGGAGATCTGTGCTGTAATCGGAAAGGGACATGAGGGAATACAATGAGGTTAACAGGCAGTTGACACACTTTGTGGATCAGGAAGTGATTCTGGAAGAAGCGGATAAATGGCAGGGGATAGGAATGGATTTTGAAAAACTCTTCTTAGTAATAGAAAAATCGTAGTGGATTCCCGGGAGGATTGCTCTTCTGCACTTTTGTGCCCATTCGGGGAGAAAAAGTAGACGGACATCATTTATCCTGATGGCAATCAGCCATGGAGCAAAAGAAATCTTCACGGAGGAGGACTTTTTCCGATTTGGAAAAGCAGTATCCGGATGTACATTTTCACAGGGTGGAGAATACCTGTGCACGCTCCAGGATTTTGGTGCATATTGCCGAAGGAGGGTATAGGGGAAAACTCATCGGCGTTACGGATCCGTCGGAAAAACGACCACAAGAGAAATGATTGCCACGGCTCTTTCTTCCGAAAAACGGTATTCAAACTAAAGGAAAATGCTACATTCCCAGATTGGTGTCCCGATTACACTTTTCATATGGCCAAAGAAGAAGGAAATCAGCGTTATTGAGACTGGGCGTATCGATTTCCCGGAGAGATGGAGAAGTTGGCATCGAATGGCCGGTGTGGACATGGCCGTCTTTACCAATATCGGCACTGCCCATCTTGAAAAATATGCGAGACAAAAGAGAACACCTGTTTTGAGAAGATGCATATTCTTATGGGAGAAAATAGAACGGTTCATCTCTACCTTCCGAAGAAAGATCGATTCTCTCTGTTCTGGATGAGATCTATGAAATGGGATTTTTAGGTGGAAAGCGGGAGGAAAGGAGGCTCTGTAAAAGGAAGTTCAGAGGAAGAAGAGGAATTCATCTTAAGTTATCTTTCTATGAAAAGGCCAATATCTGCGCTTTCCGTTCGGGAGAACATATGCAGGAAAATGCGAATTGCCTTACTGCTTCGAGAAAGAGCTCGGTGTTTCGGAAGAAGCGGCAAAAAGCGCTTTTCACTTTTACGGGACTACCTGGGAGAGGAGAGAAAATTCAGACAGAAGAAGGATTACTATTCTGGATGACAGCTATAATGCTTCTCCAGATTCCATGAAGGCCAGTCCCCATGTTCTTTCTGCAGAAAAAGGAGGAAGAAAAATAGCGGTTCTCGGAGATAAGAGATGAATTGGGAAGAGATGAATTGCTTTACATGAGAAATAGGAGAGAGAACTTCGAAAGCTTTTCATTGATGCACTTTCTTACGCTGGGAGAAAATCAGAAAGAAAGAAATATGGAAGGGTTTGGGCGAAAAAGAAAATTCCCGGGAGAAGCCTGTACTTCTCTTTCCGCTTTGACGGAGGCAGTAAGGATGAAGTAAGGGCAAGGGTGACACGGTTTTGTTTAAAGCCTCCCATTCGCTCTCCTTATCAACGTTGTAACAAGCTTTTGGAAGAGGAATAAGGAGTTGATTTTAGCGCAGAGGTCATTGTAGACATAAGCCATGAGGCAATTGATAAGAGTTTTAGTTATAGGATTCCCGAGGACATGGTTCTCCATGTCAGGGATCCTGTTTTAATTCCTTTTGGAAGAGGAAAGAAAAAGCATGTCTTGTCCATTCAGGAAAGGGTTTGTTTTCCGGAAGAAAAATCAAGGATATTGATTCTGTTTTAGATAAGGAGTTTTTCCGCTGAGGAAGAGCTTCTTTCTTTGGCTGTTTTGGATGAGCAGGGAATATGGAACCGGCTTAAACCAATGCTTAGAAGACGGTTATTCCGGTAAAGAAAAAGTAAAAAGAGGGGAAAAAGCTACCGAACTTTTGTGGAAAGCGGAGGAAAGCTCCTCTTCTCTTACAAAAGAGCAGAGCAAATGTCCTGGAAGGAATCAAACTTGCCTTTTCAAAGGGCGAAAGGCTGCTCTATTGTTTGGGAGTGACCGGTTCAGGGAAAAACAGAAGTTTATCTCAAACTGATGGAAGAAATCATCCGGAAAGGAAAAGAAGTGATTTTTCTGATTCCGGAGATTTCTCTGAGTCAAACCCGCTCTCGTATAGAAAAACGCTTTCAGGACTCGTTTCAGTACTTCATTCTAAAATGAGTCAGGAGAACAGGGCGGAAAAGCATGGAAAAGTGTCGTTCCGGTGAAGTGAAGATTCTTATGGGACCGCGTTCCGCCCTTTTTGCTCCAGTTTTTCGAATTTAGGACTGATCATTATGGGATGAGGGAGCAGGATAGGTCATACAAATCGGAACAGGCGCCGCGTTATGAGACACGAGACGTTATACGAAAGAGAGGAGAATTGTCTTCCTGCTCGGTTCTCTTTGGTTCCGCTACACCCTTCCGTGCAGCTCCGAGGTGGAGAAGGAAACCTGCCCTGTTTTTGTTTGCATAATCGAGCGGTGAAGGAAGTACTACCGAAGTGCAAGTGGTGGATGATGAAAGGAGCTGGAAGAGGGAAATCGCTCTATTTTTCTCGGGTGTTGGAAGGAAAACTCAGGAAAGGCTGGACAGAGGAGAGCAGGTGATGCTCTTTATGAACCGAAGAGGGTACGCGCCCTCTGTGAGTTGCAGAAAATGCGGAGAAGCACTTCGTTGCCCACATCTGTGATGTGAGCTTGAATCTGCATAAAACGGAATTCTGCAGTGCCATTACTGCAGTTATCAAACAAATCTTCCGAAGATTTGTCCGAACTGTAAGAGTAAATATCTCGCAGCTTTTGGAACCGGAACGGAAAAATTTGGAAAAGCATCTGTCATGGTATATTTCCAAAGGCCGGAATTCTCCAGGATGGATCGGGACAGTACCGGTAAAAAGGAAAGTATGAAGAGATTCTGCAAGCATTTTTCGGAAGAAAAGGCGGATATTCTTCTGGGGACACAAATGATTGTAAAGGGACATGATTTTCCGAAGGTGACTTTGGTCGAATCATTGCAGTGGATCAGATTCTTTTGGACTCCGACTTTCAGGCCGGAGAATGGGCTTATCAGCTGATTACCCGAGGTTTCAGGGAGGGCCGGACGCGGAGAGAGAGCCGGAGAAGTGCTTATCCAAAAGCTATCAGCCGAATCATCCACTACTGGAACTTGCCCTAAAGCAGGACTACCTGTCTTTTACAAGGAGAAAAGAACTATAGAAAACGACTCTCTTATCCTCCTTTTTCCGTTATGCTGGCTATGCAATGCATTTATACGGAAGAAGCTTATCTGGACTATATTCTCGGAAAGCTTATGCCCAGAGTACAGGAAAGGATAAGAGACGGAGGGAGAAACCTATGGTCCTTTCCGGCTACCGTCTATAGAAATAAAGATAAGTTTAGGAAAATTATCTATAGTAAGCAGTAATCATGATATAATTTTGCAGCTAAGGGACTACTTTATACAAAATTAAAAGCAAGAAGATAAGAGAATTTGATTCTGCTACAGTTTGATCTTCTAGCAGGTCCGTATTATCTGTAAATAAACACATTGAAAGGGGATAAAATGGCTATTCGTTCCATAAGAACCATAGGAGATCCGATTTTAGAAAAGAAAACCAAGCCGGTAAAGGAAATGACCGACCGCATAAAGGACTTGATTTCCGATATGTTTGAAACGATGTATGAGGCAAACGAGTGGGACTGGTCGCTCCGCAGGTGGGAATTTTAAAACAGCTTTTTGTTGTGGACATCGGAGACGGAAAGCGTATGTGGCGACTAATCCTGAGATTGCGACCCTGGGAGAAGAAGTGCAAACAGGAGAGGAGGGATGTCTTTCCGTTCCGGGAAAAGAAGGACTGGTAACTCGCCCCATGCGTATTCTTATGAAAGCACTCAATCAGAATATGGAGGAGTATGAACTGGAAGCAAGCGGCTTCTAGCCAGAGCCTTTATATGCATGAGAATGATCACTTGCAGGGAATACTCTATACCGAAAAAGTAGAGGGTGAGCTTGAAGATGTTGTGTATGAAGAGCTCGACGAGGAGGAGCAGATTTGAAAATAGTCTTTATGGGAACGCCTGATTTTGCAGTAGAGAGTCTGGAAGCTTTAGATGCAGCAGGTCATGAAATTGCCCTACAGGTCATCAGTCAGGAAAGATAAAAGGCCAAGGGAAGAAAAAGCCATTGTTGAGAAAAACTCCGGTAAAAAGCAGGCTGCAGAGAGGCTCAGCCTTCCGGTTCAATCGGTTCACCGTTTAAGAACGGATGAAGACTGCATCCGGAGAATCAGAGAAATTGCACCCTGATTTTATTGTGGTAGCCGCTTTTGGCCAGATTCTTCCGAAGGAAGTATTGGATATTCCAAGATTTGGGGCAATCAATATTCATGCGTCTCTCCTTCCGAAGTACAGAGGGGCGTCTCCGATTCAGCAGGCTGTTTTAGACGGAGAAAAGGAGAGCGGTATCACAACGATGCTTATGGCGGAAGGCCTGGATACGGGAGACATTCTCTTACAGGAAAAGCTGCCTTTAGACAGGAAGGAGACGGCGGACAGTCTCTTCCAAAAGCTTGCCGAACTTTTCAGAACCTGCATTTATAAAGACTTTTGGAGGAATTTTTCCAAAGGAGAAATACATCCTGTAGCGCAGGGAGGATGAAAAAGAGCAAGTTTAACAGGCATCATAAAAAGAGGACGGCTTTATTAACTGGAACAGAGAGGCGTCCTATATCGAAAGAATGGTAAGAGCTTATACACCATGGCCGAATGCCGTGAGTATCCTTCCGAACGGGAAAACTTTTAAAATCTGGCAGGCGGATGCAGTGAATAAGCGGATGAGGAAATGCTGAGTTTGGGAACATACAGAGAGAGGATATAGAGCATTTTTCTGGGAGAAAACTTTAAGGAAGAGTATATTCCGAAGGAAGGAGCGGAGGACTCTTTTGTTCCAAGAATAAAGCAAAATCTGTTTTTCTACAGGAAAGTCTTTTCTGGAAATCACTGAGCTGCAGGTAGAAGGAAAAACGGATGGCGGCTCCGGATTTTCTCCAGAGGCTATAGCGGAAAAAGCAGAATAGTTTTTGAAGCTTTTATATATTGCAGAGGGGAATAGCTCGCGGAATATGATGGGATAGCATCCTATCGGAGACAAGTTCTGTTTCCTGGAACAATGTCAAAAGGAGTTATGGTGGAAAAGAAAAAAGAGAAAGGCTAAGCGGTAAAAACACAGGAGACTGGAAAAAGAGGCTTGCACAGTCCAAAATGGCAGCTCCCTGTATCCATACGGAGAGAGAAAGCAGTTTTGGAACTGCTTTGTTCTGTTTTTACGGAGGAGAATTTCTGCACCTTGCCTTAAGAAAGCTTTTTCGGAAGAATCTTATTTTGATACACGTTCAAGAGCCTTTATCACCCGCTTGAGTAGAGGAACACTGGAACGTTATATCCAGATTGATCTACTTTTCGCTTTATTCCAATACTCCTTTACGAAAATGAAGCCTGTTCTCTTGCAGGTTCTGCGGCTTTCCGTATACCAGCTCTTTTTCTGGATAAAATTCCGCACGCCGCCATACGTAATGAAGGTTTGAACTATCTAAAGAAAAGAAAAATTGCAGGGCCTCGTACCCTTTTGCCAATGCTATTTTTACGGAAAAATAGCACAGGATAAAAAGAGCAGCTTCTTCAGAAATTAGAGCAGGAACACAGAGAAGATGCGATTGGAGCAGCTCTTCCGGAGGAGATTTTGCATTTTTTAAAGAGAGATTACGGAGTGGAGGAGACACTTCGAATAGCAAAAGCTTCTTGTCCTCGATGCCGGTTTTTATATTCGAAATGAAGCCGGAGAGGAGAAAAAGTACTGGGAATATCATGGAGGAAGAACGTTTTCTCTCCGGAGAGGTGAGCATTCAGGATTTTTCTTCGCAGGAGGTGGGAAGGATTGCTCATTTACGAGAGGAAGCAGAGTCTTGGATTGTTGCAGCGCTCCGGCGGAAAGGCTTGCCATATGGCGAGTCGATTGAAAAGGAAGCGGAATGGTCTATGCCAGGGATGAAAAATCGGATAAGCTACATTATATTGAGGAAAATCGAGAAAGATTGCAACTTGAAAAATATGGAGATAGAAGCCTGGGATGCGAGAAAACCGGATTCCCTGATTTGCAAAGGAAGAGGACAAACTGGATGTGGTTCTTTGATGATGCACCCTGCTCAGGGACTCGGCGTCATCGGGGAAAAAGCGGATCTTAGACTGCATTTTTCTAAAGAAGGAGTAAAATCTTTACAAAGCTTGCAAAGAGAAATTCTTAGTACGGTACAGAGCTATGTGAAGAGGGGAGGACAACTGATTTACTCCACCTGCACATTAAGCAGGGAGGAAAATAGAAGAAAAACCGAGACTTTATTTTTAAAATCCTTTCCTTTTCGTCTGGAAACGGAAAGAAATTTCTCCCGGGAGAGCTGGGAGACGGCTTCTACTATGCCAGCTTTATTCGAACGGAGGAACAGGGACAGCCATGACAAAGTTTAAGAGATTTGGAAGAAAAAGGAGAGTAGAGGCTTTGGGTAAAGTTGGAACATCATTTTCCCAGGTATAGGGCAGAGCAGATTTTTCGTTGGGTACAGGAGAAGGATGTAACGGATTTTTCGAAATGGAAAATCTTCCCAAAGATCTCAGGCAAGCCTTGCGTGAAGAATTCAGCCCTGTGCCCTTCCGGAGCTTTTACCGTCGTTATACTTCCAGAACTGGATGAAACGGAAAAATTTCTTTTTACACTCGCAGACGGACATCGAATTGAAGCGGTATTTATGGCCCTATCACCACGGGAACACCGCGTGTATTTCCACGCAGGTGGGCTGCAGGATGGGATGCGCGTTTTGTGCTTCAACGCTGTCGGGCCTCGCAAGAAACTGCAGCTCCGGAGAAATGCTCGGGCAAATTGTTGCGATAGAGCATCTTACGGAATTTCCAATGTTGTGCTGATGGGATCGGGAGAACCCTTGGATAACTATACGGAAATACTTTCGCTTTTTATTCATCTTCTTAGCGGGAAAAATCGGCGAAATATATCGCAGAGAAATATAACTCTTTCTACCCTGCGGAATTGTACCGAGAAATTTTGGAGCTTGCAGAAGAGAAAACTGGAATCACACGGCGCTCAGTCTGCATGCGGCAACGGATGAAAAACGAAAGAAAATCATGCCGATTGCCAATCGTTGTGCTTTGTCCGATGTGATGGAAGCGGTTCGCTTTTATTTCAAAAAGACGGGAAGAAGAATCAGCTTTGAATATGCTCTGGTCTTCGGTGTAAATGACGGGGAAAGAGGATATGCAGGAGCTGAGTGGACTTTTAAGGAAGAAGGGGGAGCATTTTCGCACATGTAAATTTAATTCCCGTGAATCCATTAAGGAAAGAGATTTTTACCGCGCCGGATCGATCAATCGTTTTAAAGAAGGGCTTGAAAAGCAGGAATTACTTACACCATTAGAAGGGAGATGGGCGCGGATATTTCCGGTGCATGCGGGCAGCTTAGAAGAGATGCGGAACTGGAAGAGAAGGAGGATTGATGCAGTTTTGCGAAAACGGATCAAGGGAAAATGAGAAAAATGAATCAGGACTTCCTTTTTGCAACAGAAGGAGGGACTGGGAATATTTCCCAACCTTTTTTGTTGGCCGACGGCACGAGAGGACATAAGGCGGAGATTATGCTTCCGTTATCTGGTGGAAAAGCTTAGTTTCCTATATTGGAGATGAAAGAGAATCCCCATACGGTGCTTGGATTTGAGGGAATCAATCAGATGAATCAGGAGCTTTTTGCCTTTCCAAAATATGGAAATCTTCGAGGAATGGGTAGTACTCTTGTTACCGCCTATGCTGAAGACACGTGTGTTGTTTGTTTTCAATGTGAGACAGTAGAGCCTATCTTTTTCGAAAAAGCCGTTTGAAACAGCTCACAAGAGACCATGGTTATGTGGAAGAAATGATTGAAAGAGGAAAGATGATTCGCGGTTCGAGAGATATCTGAGTTATAAAATTATATTACCCGGGCTGTAGGTGTAGAAGAACGGCTGGTGGTGAGTTATTTTGAAGAGGTGGAAGAAGGAGACCTGTTTTTTCTTTGTTCGGACGGATTAAAGCAATATGGTGGATCATGAAAGCATGGTACAGGTGCTGAAAGATGATGCGGATTTGGAGGAAAAAGGGACTGCGCTTGATTGATTTGGCAAATATCAATGGCGGAAAAAGACATATAGCCTTGATTCTTGTTGATCCTCTGGAAAGGAGTGATGTAGATTGAAAAAGATAGCTACTTCAGAGACGATACAGGATAGAAGGTCTGATCGGCGAAGGCAGGATGAGCTACGTTTATCAAAGCAGAGGATATTAAACTCGGAAGAATTGTAGCTGAAGGTTTGAAGGATGAGTTTGGGAGATGGAGATCTGTAAACAAATTTCAAAATGAAGCAAAAGCGGCAGCAAATTGAGATCACTTGAATATTGTTTCCACTGACACGGTTGATGAAGGAGTTGCACTTTATCGTTACTAGGAACTTGTCGAGGGATAACTTTAAAGAACTTATCAAAGAAAGGGAAAATTGCGGAGGAGAAGCAATCAGGATTGCATTGCAGCTGATTGACAGCATAGACCTTGCTCACAAGATGGGGATTGTCCATCGCGACATTAAACCCCAAAACATCATTGTAAGTACGGAAGGCGTTGTTAAAATTGCCGACTTCGGTATTGCAAGAGCAGCCAGCCAGGAAACGGTTAACACAGCTGTAATGGTCCGTGCACTACATTTCTCCGAACAGGCTCGATTTAGGAATAAGCGATGCGAGGTCGGATATTTACTCCTTCTCCTGTACGCTCTATGAGATGTTGACCGGAAAGGTGCCCTATGCGGGAGAAAACTCCATGGCAGTTGTATTTTCGCACCTGGAAGATCCGATTCCCAGAGTTCGAGACAGTGTAAAAGAAATATCCAAGGCTCTGGATTATATCGTTTGGAAGGAATGCAGAAAAAAGGCCTCCTTCGTTATCAAAGTATAGCGGATATGGGAGAAGACTTACGTCTTGCACTGGAGGATCCGGATGGAAGCTTTCTTTCCGAGAGAGAGGACGATGGAGGAAAAGGAGTCTTCGGAAGAAAACGGATTGGACCGGGGAATCAGTAATCTCTGAAAGGCCTGGCTATTGCATCGGTTATTTTGATTGTAGAGTATTTCTCTTTTTGGGATATAAGGTGGTGGGACTTCTCCGTTCCGTGCAAAGCATTTCCTCTGACGAAACAAAGCTTACGGAGAAGACTACGGAAGAGGAGTACCAGTGCATGGGTTGCTATTGCGATTTCCGCATTGGACGAGCTTGCTGCCGGGAATTATCGGAAGACAATCCCCGAAGCGGGAAGATGTTTGAAGAATTATGATATTCGCCTCTATGAAGATAAGGCGGAGTTTTCCGATGAATATGAGGAAGACAAATTATCTCCTACCCCGGCGGACAACACAACAGCCATAGTCGTGTTTATGTAACACTTTCCAAAGGAAGCAAAGATTTGGAATTTTCTATGACCCCAAAAATCCGGAAGATTGTCCTCTTGCAAAAATGTCTATTGCAGAGCTGGAGCGAAATTACAGGATAGAAACATTCAGTACAGTCATCAGGAAGAAGCCTCGATACAGTTCCTGACAGGCTATGTGATTCAGACCAACAAAGCCATGGTACAAAAAGATGCCGGAGGCCTTGGAAATCACAGTCAGTACTGGAGCTGCCAGCAATTTGGTGGCAGTTCCCGACCTATGTCGGTATGACGGAAGATGAGGCGGTTTTAGCGATACAGTCTGAGGGCTGGTGGTAGAGACAATCACTTATGTTTCGGTACGTCGGTGGATGCGGATTATGTGCTTAGCCAGAGTATTCTGGAGCAGTACTATGGTGGAACAGGGTTCAGGCTGTTTCCTTACCATAATCAGGGCAGGTTCAAGCCTTCCACCTCTACGGAAAAGGCATGGTTTCCAGCATTAATCAGTGTGAGCATAGGAAGCGGAGGACCCGGTGTTCAAGGGACCGTTTTGGGTTGTTGTTTATCTGATTCAGGAAATTGATGGAGAAAGTCGTTATACTACCATACAGTCTGCCAGATCTTATGCCCTGGGCAGTGAGATGCAGCTGAGCATCAACCGGATTATGGGGGCTACCGGGCTTTCCAAGGGAACCATAGAGGTAGTCGATGCGGGAAAATGATCGCTTGTGCTGGCTTCCTTCGACTTGGAATTCCACCCGGAGGTTAGTATGATAGGAAAAATCATCAAAAGGCGTAGGCGGATTTTACTATGTGCACACGAAGGACGGATATACGAATGTCATGCAAGGAGCTTTTCGCAATAAAAGGAGAGACCTTTGGTTGGCGACGAGGGTCGAGTTTTCGGAAGTTCGGACAGTGAAAAGGACACACGGGGCATATTTTACGTATACTGAAAGGAAAAATGAACTCATTCGACCTTGGTCAGTAAGTATTGATCAGGCAGTGCTTCTATTTGCCGTAAAAATCCTGCTCCGTCTTTTCCCTCATAGACCGGTTTCTTTTACATCTTCTGGTGAAAGAGATTCCTGCTCTTGTTCTTTAATAAGAAAGACCTCTTTGACTAGGGAAGATGGTGATTTTATAGAGGAAATAAAAGGAAATTTACAAAAAGCGGAGCTCCCCGTTTATTTTTCTGCAAGGAAACAGCGCGGAGGATAAGAATAGAATTCTTTCTCTTTTAAAAGGGAAGACGACAGTGTTTTCCGGCCCGTCCGGTGTAGGGAAAATCGACCATGATCAACTCCTCCTCGGAGAGGAAAAGATGGAAACAGGGTGGGCTTTCCGAGAAGATAGCAAGAGAGAGAAAATACGACAAGACATGCTGAGTTTTTCGCTTTGGATGAGGACAGTTATGTTTTTGGATACACCGGGTTTACGCTCTTTTCCTCCGGAAATCAGCCGGAGAATCTTCGCTATTTTTATCCGGAGTTTGAAGCCTACAGAAAAGACTGCCATTATAACAGCTGCGTTCATATCGGAGAGAGAAAACGGATTGTGCGGTAAAACGGGCAGTCGGAAGGAAAGATTTCAGCTGTTCGCTATGAGAGTTATAAAAACTTTACCAGGAGTTAATAGGAAGAAGGCAGGCAGTAAGCAGAAAGAAGGTGCAAAATATGAAAAACAGACTGTCTCCATCTGTCCTTGCGGCGGATTTCGGAGCGTTAAGAGAAGATGTTTATTTAGCGGAAGAGGCGGGAGCCGAGAGTTTTCATTTTGATATTATGGATGGAGCATTTCAGTGCCCAATCTTCCTACGGCTTAAGTCTTGTTTCCGCTTTGAGGAAGAACTCCAAGGCATTTTTTGATGTGCATCTTATGGTGGACAATCCGGACTTTTATTTTCCGCTATGTAAGGAAGCCGGAGCGGACAGAGTCAGTTTTCATGTGGAAGCGACTCCGCATATTGACCGCTCCCTTCGTGCGATAAGAGAACTTTGAGGATGGAGGCAGGGGTGGCTCTAAACTCGGCAACTCCTCTTTCCTTTGGATGAAATTTTCACCTATTTTAAGTTATGTGCTTCTTATGAGTGTGAATCCGGGATTTGGGGGACAAAAATTTATTCCCTATAGCCTGGATAAGCTAAAACGGCTTAGAAAGTTAGCAGAGGCACGAGGACTTGATTTGGAAATCGGCATAGATGGCGGCGTGGGATTGCAAAACATTCGGGATATTCTGGACAACGGGGCGAACTTTATTAGTGCCGGCTCTTTCCGTATTCTCCAAAAAGAGGAAGTCGGAGAGGTGTGAGACAGTTCAATCGTTTTATTCGGAAAAATTGATTTTTCTGCAATACAAGGCAGTGGCTTGAAAAAGCTATCGTATCAGTTTATATTTAAAAGAACGACAAACTCGGAATAAGCGTATTCCATACAGGAAATGCAATCTCGATAGGAAAAAGAAGGGGCAGTATGACTGGTATAAATTTATTAGAAAAATCCTGATCTGGTTAAGGAAAATATCAAGAAGAAATTTCAGGATGAGAAATTGAATCTTGTGAATGGAGTAAATTAATTTGGATGTAGAAGCCAGAAAAGCACAGATGGAAGCCGATGAATTAAGAAGTAAGAAAAACCAGGGTTTCAAGCAGATTGGCGCCCCTTATGGCTAAAGGAGAAAAAGGAAGAAGCGGAGAAGGTAAAGGAAGAAGTTGCTGCTTTCTCCAAGAGACTGGCTGAACTGGAGGAGAAGGAACCCATGTTGCAGGAAGAGATTCTGAAACGCATGATGGTGATTCCGAATATGATTGATCCTTCTGTGCCCATTGGGAAAGACGATAGTGTATGGAAAATGAACGCTGGAGAGCCTCTTGTTCCGGATTATCCCATTCCCTACCATGCAGACATTATGGAGACTTTGGCGGTTTGGATATGGATGCTGCAGGACGTGTTGCAGGAAACGGTTTCTATTATTTGGTGGGGGATATGGCAAGATTGCATTCTGCAGTCCTCTCCATGCGAGAGATTTCATGATTGACAGAGGCTTTACCTATGTTATTCCACCCTATATGATCTCGTTCCAAGGTGGTGGACGGTGTAATGTCCTTTGCCGAAATGGATGCGCATGATGTATAAGATTGAAGGAGAAGATCTCTATTTAATCGGTACTTCGGAGCACTCCATGATCGGAAGATTTATCGATCAGATTTTACCCGCAGCCTCCTTCCTAACCTTGACATCCTATTCTCCTGCTTCCGAAAGGAGAAAGGGTCTCATGGAATTGAAGAAAGAGGGTTTACCCGCATTCATCAGTTTGAAAAGCAGGAAATGATTGTGGTTTGTGAACCGGAAGATGCTATGAACTGGTATCAGAAGCTATGGCAGAACACGGTGGATTTCTTTGGGAGCCTGGATATCCCGGTCAGAACTCTGGAATGTTGTTCAGGGAGACCTTGCTGACTTGAAGGTAAAGTCCTGTGACGTGGAGGCTGAGTCTCAAGACAAAAGAAGTATTTTGAGGTAGGATCCTGCTCAAACTTGGGGATGCACAGGGCGAGGACGCTTTGAAGATTCGTGTGAAGGGAGAGGATGGAAAGAATCATTTGGCCTTTACCTTAAACAATACCTGCGTAGCTCCACCCAGAATGCTGATTGCCTTTCTTGAAAACCATTTGCGAGAGGATGGAACGGTAACGATTCCAAAGGCATTACGCAAGCTTATATGGGAGGGAAAGGAAGTTTTAGTTCGAAGTATAATTCCGTTGAAAAAGAGAGAAAAGCAGTTTTGTACCTACTCGCTCATTTTTCCATAAAATGAAAGCGGAAAGTAAATAATCTGTAACGGAGAAGCTGTTCTTTCTGTCATAAAGAGAGACAGCTTTTTTCTTATAAAATGCAGTTTTTAAAAAGATATAAGGAAGTAAGAAGAGAGATTTATTGATAATTTTTCGCCTATCCCTCTATACTTTTAGAAATAGGTGCCATCTTGCCTGGCTTAGAAAAGGAAAAATATGGAACAATCATTTCCGTGAGGAATTTGAAGAAAGTTTTCAAAATTGGAGACAATGATGTCCCGGCACTAAACGGTCTGGACTTTGATATCTATCAGGGTGAATTCATTGCCATAGTGGGAACCTCCGGATCGGGCAAATCCACTTTGTTTAAATATGTTGGCAGGATTGGAGAAAACCCAGTGAAGGAGAGATTCACATCGTCGGGAAGCCATAGAGAAGATGAGTGAGTCGGAACTGTCAGCTTTCCGCAGAAATCATGGGGATTTATTTTTCAAAGCTACAACCTGATTCCTTTTTAAATGCTGTGGAAAATGTCGCTCTGCCGCTTATGTTTCGCGGTGTGGATAAGGAAGAGAACAAAGACGCCCCTGCATTATCTGGAACTTATGAATATCGTGAAAGAAGCGGAGACATACACTGAATCAGATGTCCGGAGGACAGCAACAAAAGAGTGGGGATGAGCATGATCTTGGTTATTAATCCGGAAATCATCTTTGCGGATGAGCCGACCGAAAAGCCTGGATTCCCCATACCACGGAAGAGGTGCTGAGCCTGATGAGAAAGATTGTGGAGGAACAGACCTGATTATGGTTACGCATGATCCCCATATTGCATCCTGGTCCGACAGGCAGCTTCAGAATCGTAGACAGCAGAATTGGTAGAAACGGTGCTCCGGGAAGGGCAGCGCCATAGAAGAAGAAATTTTAGCGAATAACGGAAAACGCCCCTATACAGTGGTGCATCCTTTATGAGGGTGAAGAATGATGAAAGAGAATAGAAAAAGAAGAAAAGAAAGCAGGGGAAGAGTAGAGCATTCCTAGAGAACTACGATACGAAGCTAAGTGCGGTTTCTTCTTGTCTTTACTATGCTTTTTCTCTTCTGCTTTGAAAGGCATGCCTATGCATCCTATGTCAATCTGAAACTTAAATACCTTTTTCATGATCCGCAGGACATTCCTCACAGGATATCCCAGCCGGAGATGGAGATTAAGGTAAGAGGTAGGTTATAACGGAGTTAACGGTTTGGCTACCCTGAATACGATGAAATCAAGAATGTTCGTGTTCGTCTGTCCAATGACCAAAGCTACCTGACAACAAAGAACAGTCCTACCAGAACGAATAAAGACCAATCCTTATAAAAATGCCGGCGATGACGATGAGCAGGGAGAGGCACAGAAGGATGCTTGGGATGAGGGCTATAAGGCGGGAAAGAACAATGCCCTATAAAAACGGATTAAATTATGTTTATCCCGTGGACGACGGCGTCTATCCCTTTGAAGTGAATGCTTCTCTTTCACACAGGAAAAACGTTAGCCTCTCTGAGGAGAGTATCGGAGCTGACCTTTAGGTTAATGTTCGTGCGGATGCCCTGAAGATGAAAGACGGTGCAGGAAATACCAGCGACGGCTGTTTCAGTGTTCCTTTTACCATTTTGGTATGCCGATGGAAACGGACAGGAGCAAAAACAGAACCGAGTTTGTCAATGTGTTTATTACCGCAAAGCGGAGAGTCAAGAATTCAGTACGAAAATATTGAGAAAAACTTTTTGTTGTGGGGAGAGAATCAGTTGACCAGCGACGATTATCCGACACCGATGAATTTTTCTGTAAATTTCAGAAACCAGAGTAAAATACTCTCTATGATGTTAAAGTGAAGTTTAACACGGCACTCGCTGAGAAAAGAAACCGTACAGCTTACGGAAAATCCGAAGTCAGAGCGCAAAAGGATTTTTCCTTTGCCATTAATAGGGCAAAATTATGACCAGGATTTTGCCGTGGTAAAACCCGGAGACACGTAGCCCGAGCTATTCCATGGCAATCAAATCAATACGACAAGCAGCTGTATCCGCTTTCCTATACGGTAAGCTACAAGGTGGCGCCGAGAGCAAATGTTTCTGTCAGCGATACGTATTCCTTCTATGTTAACGTGCGTAATTCCACGATGATTCAGGTGGATAAGGAAAAATTGGGTGATTTCAATGCAATGACAGAACAAAGGCAAGACTCATAGTCAGTGCCTATCGTACGGAACCGGAGAAGGTTTATGCCGGACAGGATTTTCAAAGCTTTGTTGACGATGAAAAATGCTTCGACTTCCATCGCGGCTAGCAATATCTCTTTTACTTTAACTTCCGAGAAAAGTCAGGATGCCGCTGTATTTTGCTATCGCTGACGGAGCTAATTCCTTTGTGGTCAATTCTCTCGCGGCCGGAGCAGAGACGGAACGACTTTAACCGTGAAGGCGAACGCCGGTGTGGATCCGAAGTCCTATGTGATGAGTATCAATGAGAAATATGATTCTCCGGACTTTAAGAATGCGGAAGAAAAGGTGGATATTGATATTCCTGTAAACCAGACGGCGCGCATGGAGTTCTCCAACTTTAGCGTAACACCGGAGTCCGTGAGATGTAGGAAGCGAATCCAGTGCGATGTTCGGCATCAATAATACCGGTAAGGTTATCCTCTATAATGTACAGGCTATATTCCAGAGTGATTACATTAAAAGGCAACAGCGTATGTAGGAAGCATTAAGCCCGGTGAAACCGGAAATGTGGATGTGATGCTTTCTGCCGTGAAGGCAACGGGTGGTGACGATACGATTCCGGTAGAAATTCAGTACGAAGATGTAAACGGTAATAAATTTACCGAGAAAACGAAATCAACTGACGATTACGGAACAGGCCGAGACTCTTCCGGGAGATTCCATGGATAATGTACCCTAATTCACGGATACCCGAAAATCATACTTCGTCCGTTCCTGGCAGTGAGCGCTGTTGTAGCTGCCATATCCTTTGCAGAATCGTTATAAGATAAAGAAAAAGAAAGAATAAATAATGAAAGATGCAGGACTTATTTCTTCTGGCTTTTTCCAATCTGCGAAGAAGAAAAATCAGGACCTTACTCACTGTGCTCGTGTGTGATTGGAACGGCATCTATCGTAGTCATGGTGAGTCTGGGGCTGGGAATGAGCAGAAAGTCTTTTACGTTCGTTTCAAAGTTCCGCTCTCTTACCAAGATTAATATCACAAACTACGGCGGTATGGGGAACGAATGCCAAAAAAATAAGGTGGAGCTCACGGATGAAAGCATTCAGTCCTTTGAATCCATCCCTCATGTTATTGGGACCTCACCTTCCTTGGAAGTGTATGTCACGAGCAAAGGTGGGAGCGCTGCAGGAGATTTCAGTTTGAGAGGAGTTTCACAGGCCTATTTTCAGCAAATGAAGCTGAAGGAAGGGACTTATCCGAAGAAGGTGACGCCGAGCTGAGTCTTGTTACGGAAATACGGTGGCAGGTTCCTTTCATAAGGGAAACAACTGGGACAAAGAATATTCCATAGATCCGATGAAGGATACTCTTTTCTATATTCCCGGAAGCGCAGGATAACAGTAAACCCGGCACGGCCCTAAACGCAAAGGCGAACAGAATAAACCGCAAAAAGTACATCATTAAAGACTTCCGGAGTGATGGGAAGGCAGTGCAGAAGATTATAGTGAAGATTCCAGCTATGTTTATGCAGACCTGGACAGCCTAAAGCTTTCCTAAAGAAGATTTATAAGAAAAATCTGGTGCCTGATCCGAAAAACCGGAAAGAATGGAAAGCCTCTTCGTTATTATTCTTATGACCAGGCCTATGTCTTTGTGGATGATATGAATAATGTTGCCGCTGTGCAAAAAGCAAATCACGGATATGGGCTATTCCTGCTATTCTCAGGTGGAGTGGTTTAAAAGCAGGCGCAGGAACAAATCAAGACGACACAGCTTGTTTTTGGGCGGAATCGGTGCAGTTTCCTCCTTGTTGCGGCAATCGGCATCATGAATACGATGATGATGTCTATTTTCGAACGAACCAGGGAAATCGGTGTTATGAAGGTTCTGGGCTGTGATATGGGGGATATTCGTAATATGTTTCTTACGGAATCGGCCTGTAATCAGAATCCTTGAGGCATAGTCGGAATAGTGTTAAGCTATGGCGTGTCTTTATCATTAATTTTTCTTTCCTCAGGCGGAGGAGAAATGGTGGACAGCTATACCGGAGGAGTGTGGCGGAAATATCTCTACTATACCCTCTTTGGCTTTGCCGGTTTTGCCATTATTTTTGCCATGCTTGTCGGAATGCTGTCCGGTTACTTCCCCTCAGTCCGTGCCATGAAGCTGGAGTCCGCTTGCAGCAGTCGAAATGAATAAAACCGTCAATCTGAAAAGAAATCCGTCGTGTAGTGGAAAGAAAGTATACGCTGTAGAGCTGGACTTGTTCAGGGCAGAAAATCGAGTCTTGTTTCATGAATGGAATGATACAATTTTTCCCATTCTTTTTGATATATGGAGAAAAGGGAAAATTTATGCTTAAAATTGCGAAATTCGAGGCAGTTCCTGCGCCAGCAGCGAACAGTTTGAAAAAGTAAAAAAATATTGTGATGGCAGACCGGGATAGGAAGTATATTGTGGTTTCCGCACCGGGAAAAAGAGACAGTAAGGATACCAAGGGTTACCGATTTGTTTATTTCCTTATATGAAGCAGTGTAGAAAAAGAAGGGGATAGAGGAAATTGTCGAAAAGATTAAAAGACGATATCAGGAAATTATAGAAGGCTTGTCTTTGTCTATTTCTTTTGGAAGAGGACTTTTCGGAAATGTGAGAAGACTAATGGCGGGGGACAGTTTGGATTATGCCGCTTCTCGTGGAGAATATTTAAATGCCCGTGTCATGGCGGAATATCTCAGATTTCCTTTTTATCGATGCGGAACAGCTGATTTTCTTTTCGGAGATTCCTGTGACTTTAAAAAGACGGAGGAGGTGCAAAGTCTGTCCTTTCTTCTGTGGAATATGCGGTTATTCCCGGTTTTCTACGGGGTAAATGAAAACGGAGAAGTGGTAACCTTTAGTAGAGGCGGTTCCGATGTGACCGGTCTCTCATTCTGCAGACGGTTTATGCGGATTTATATGAAAAACTGGACCGATGTTTCAGGGATTCCTTGTCTCCGATCCGCATATTGTGGAGAAACCGAGGTGATTGATTACATCACTTACAGAGAACTGCGCGAGGTTGAGCTATATGGGTGCCGGTGTATTGCATGAAGATGCCATTTTTCCGGTAAGAAAAGAGGGAATCCCCATCCAGATTAAGAATACCAACGCGCCGGAAGACCATGAGTACGATGATTGTGGCGAATACCTGAAAAAGCCCGCTTCATCATTACCGGAATTGCCGGAAAGAAGAATTTCTGTTCCATCAATATTGAGAAAGCTATGATGAATGCGGAAATCGGTTTTATTCGGAAAAGTGCTTTCCGTGATTGAAGAAAAACGGCATTTCCGTAGAACATACGCCATCCGGAATTGACACCTTAACGCTTTTTATTCATCAGGAGGAGCTGGAGTCTCACGAGCAAAAAGGTATTGCAGGGAGATTCAGAGAGCGGTGAATCCGGACCCTGATTGAGTTGGAATCGGATCTTGCTCTGATTGCGGTTGTGGGAAGAGGAATGAAGTCCTCCCGCGGTGTTGCCGGAAGGATTTTTCTCGGCTCTTGCGCATGAATATATCAACATTAAGATGATTGACCAGGGTTCATCCGAGTACAATATCATCATCGGCGTGAAGAACGAAAATTTCGAAGCGGCGATTCGGGCTATTTATAATATGTTTGTGCTTTCCGCCCTGCCGACTAAGAAATAGATAGTGATATGGAATGACAGAAAAGTAAACCGGTAAGGGATGAAGATGCGGTTAACAAACTTAAAAGGGAGTCAAGGAAAAGTCCGAAAAAGGAAGGACTGCAAAAAGGGAGAAAAAGTGGATATTATCGTAGTTGGCGGAGGGCCGGCAGGCATGATGGCGGCCATTTCCGCAAAAGCAACATAAGAAGAATGCTGAAGTTCTTTTAATTGAGAAAAATGAAAAGCTCGGGAAAAAGCTTTTTCATCACCGGAAAAGGGAGAGGAAATTTGACCAACAGCTGTGAAGAAGAGCAGTTTTTTTCTCATTTTCTCAGAAATCCGCGCTTTATTTACCCGGCTTTTCGCGTCTTCTCCAATCAGGGATTTGATGGATTTTATGGAGAAAAACGGCTGTCCCTTAAAAGGAAGAAAGGGCGGGAGAATTTTCCCCGTCAGTGATAAAGCCTATTCCTTAACCGATGCTCTAAAATCAGCCTTAAAAAGCTTGGCGTCAAGGTGGAATGCGACCGGATTTTGAAGACAGTGAAGAGAAAAGAGGATGGCTTTTCTTTGCGATATTGGAGGAAAGGATATTTTTACCAAGAAGCTGATTCTTGCTACGGGTGGCCTTTTCCTATCCCTCTACCGGTTCTACCGGAGACGGCTATCGTTTTGCGAAAGAGTTTTCTATTCCCGTCACTAAGCTGTATCCCTCTCTGGTCAAAATGGAGGTTTTGGAAGAGGATGTTTTCCCTCTTTCCGGACTTAAAGCTAAAAGCATATTACTGCAACGCTAGAGGATGAAAAAGGAAAGGTTTACGGAAAAAGACAGGGAGAACTCTATTTTTCAAAAAGGACTCCGTACTCGGACCGACCGTGCTCTCTCTTTCCGCGGAACTATCTCCGATGATTCACGAATCTCCAATGGGTACTTTGTCCTTGTCATTGACTTAAAAGGGAGAAATGGAAGACTTTGACAAAACTTTCCTTTCAGAATGTGAAAAAGAGGAAAGGAGAGTTTGAAAGATTTGATTCAAGAAAAGCTTCCGAAACAGCTATTTTTAAGCTTCTGTAAACGCTTGGAAAAAGAGGGATCCTTTTGGGAAAAAGGGCTTCGGAAAGTAAAAAGAAGAACGGAAAAAGATTTTAAAAGCTCTTTTCATCGTTTTTCGTTTACGATTGCCGCAACAGGTAGTTTCAAGGAGGCCATAGTTACCATAGGGGGATAGATGTGAAGGCTCTTTCCAAGAAAACCATGGAGGCGAAGAGCGTAGCGGGATTGTATTTTGCCGGAGAACTCATTGATGCAGACGCCTATACAGGCGGTTACAATATGCAGATTGCCTTTTTCCACGGGATACCTTGCCGGAAAGTCTGCGGCAGAGGCTCTTACTATATTGCGTAGTAAGTGAAAAGGAGAAAAATGCCCTATTCAATTGCTATTGACGGTCCTGCAGGTGCAGGGAAAGTCGACCATTGCCAAAGCGCTTGCGAAAAGCAGGCTACTACTATGTGGACACAGGGGGCCCTATACAGGGCCTTGCCTTCGAGTCTTTTGCAAAAAGGAGTTCCTTTCAGAATGAAAAGGCTGTGGAAGAGAAATCAAAGGGAATCCATGTGAGCTTCTTTATGAAAAACAGGTGCAAAGGTGCTATGCAACAGAGTGGACTGTAGTGCTTTTATTCGTACTTCGGAAATAGGGAGGGGCTTCGTGATTTCACAATATGCCTCTGTTCGAGGAAAAACTCCTGGATTTACAGCGCAATGTGGCAAGGCAACATTCTTGTGTGATGGATGGAAGAGATATCGGCTCCAGTGGTCCTGCCCGATGCTAATAAAAAGTTCTTCCTGACTGCCTCTCCGGAAGTGCGTGCAAGACGAAGAACGCTGGAATTTCAACAAAAAGGAGTCAGCAAACTACGAATCCGTTCTGGAAGAAGTAAAGAAAAGGGATGAGGAGATATGAGTCGCGCTGTAGCGCTTCTACAAAAGCAGGTGGAGGATGCGATTTTAATTGACAGCTCCGACCTGAATATTGAGGAAGTGGTGGATAAAATGCTCGCTTATTGCGTAGGGGAGTGAGGCATAAGATGGCGAGTTGTCCTGGCAAAAAGTGCAGGATTTTGTTTTTGGTGTGGAAAGGGCGGTGGATGCGGTATACCGTGTTTTGGAGGAAGAAGAGCAAAAATCCGAAAAGACTCGTCTTCCCATTTTATACTTACAGGGGCTATTGTACATAATGAAAAATAGTGGAAAACCTGGAAAGCCGTGAGTGCATGTGCTGAAGAGCAAGAAGAATTAAAAGCGCTTGAGCAAGGAGTGTTGTGATTCGAGCGCACGGCGTCAGGGAAAAGAGATTTATGAACTTTTGGAAAAAAAGAGGACTGAAAATAGTGGACAGTTCCTGCCCTTTGTACGAAAGATTCAGAAAGTGGTTTTCGAGCACAGCAAAGCGGAGAATCGGTAATCGTTATGGGAGATCCGAGCACCCGGAAATTCAGGGCATTCTCGGATGGGGAGATGGTGATGTTACGGCGTTAAAAGGGATAGAAGGGGTTTTGTGCTTACCCGACGGAAACGGAAAAAGATTTTTGTTGTGGCACAGACCACTTTTCCATAATGATAAATTCAAAACAGTTCTTGAAACTTTTTAAAAAAAGGGTATCATACATCTGTTATCAATACGATTTTGCAACGCAACTTTCGAACAGCAGTCAGAAGCAAAGGAATTAGCTGGTAAGTCCGATGCCATGGTGGTTATCGGTGGAAGCAGTTCATCTAACACGAAGAAGTTATATGAGATATGCAAGGCGATTTGTCCTAATACCCAGCTGATACAAACGGTGAAAGATCTCAAATTCAACTCGGATGAAGCGATTCGCAACGTGGAGTATCAGCAGGGGCAAGCACCCCAAAAGAAATTATAGAGGAGGTTCTAACTTATGTCAGAAATGAGTTTTGAACAATTGCTTGAAGAATCATTAAAATCGGTTCATGCAGGAGAAATCGTTACAGGAACAGTCATCAGCGTAAAGCCGGATGAGATTGCACTGAACATCAGGTATCAAGTCCGATGGAATCATGACCAGAAGTGATTACAGTGCCGACAATCAGTTGGATCTTACTACCGTTGTAAAGGTGGAGATGAGATTGAATGTAAGGTAAAGAAGGTTAATGACGGGGAAGGACAGGTTATCCTTTCTCACAGAGACGCTTTACAGTCCAAGGCTTCCGAGGAGTTAAGAAAGGCTTTCGAGGAGAATGCAATCCTTACAGGAAAGGTTGTTCAGGTAGTAAAGGGCGGATTGAATGTGGAAGTGGACGGAGCAAGAATTTTCCGTTCCCGCATCTTTGGTATCCGACAGCTTCGAGAGATTTAAATAAATACCAGGGACAGGATATCCAGTTTGTTATTACGGGTTTAATCCTGCAAAGAGAGAAGAATTATCGGTGATAGAAAGCAGATTATGTCCGCGCAGAAGAAGGAACAGCATGATAAGCTTTTCTCCGAGTTAAAAGAAGGAGATACTCGTACCGGTGTAGTAAAGAACCTTACCGACTTCGGTGCCTTTATCGACCTTGGAGGAGCAGACGGACTTCTTCACATCTCCGAGATGAGCTGGGGAAGAATCGAGAATCCGAAGAAGCTCTTTAAGCCGGGACAGGAAGTAGAGGTTTTGGTTAAGGAGATTAGCGGAGAGAGAATTGCACTGACCAGAAAGTTCCCGAACGAGAATCCGTGGAAGGATGCGGAAAGTAAGTATGCTGTAGGAGAAATCGTAAAGGGAAGGTTGCCAGAATGACCGACTTCGGTGCATTCATCAGAGTTGGACAAGGGCATCGATGCACTTTGCACGTTTCTCAGATTTCCAAGGATCATGTAAACAAGCCGTCCGATGTGCTTGAGCCGGGTCAGGAAATTGAGGCAAGAGTGGTTGATCTCGATGTGAGATAACACAAGATTTCTCTTTCCATCAAGGCTCTTCTTCCGGAAGAAGAGGAAGATACGGCTGATGTAGATGTATCCGCTGTCAGTGAAGAAGAGTAATCACCAGGTTTCTTAAACAAGTGATACGTTTATCTTGCAATATCATGAATGAAAGGCTGGGCTAGCTCAGCCTTTTTATATCAGATGTGCTTTCAGCTGATTTATTAAAGAGGAAAAATATGGGAGTGGAAATTGAGAGAGTGGCTTGTTACAGAAGAAAGTTTGAAGTAGGAGCAGACTATCCGGAAAGATGAATTGGATTATTCGGATATGGAACAGGGGTACTTGTGCAGAAATCCTGTTGTTCGCATTCGAAAAAGCAAAGTACGAGGATGGGCGAACAGAGTTTATCCTTTGCTATAAGGAAAAGGGTTTATTGGAAAGAGAGAGGTATAATCTTCCTCTCACAGAAGAAGCCTATTTTATGCTGAGAGGGAAAAATAGAAGGAAGGCTCATTGAAAAGAGAAGATACCTCATACCTTATGGCAGAGTGTCTTATAGAGTGGGATGTTTTTAAAAATGCCCTAGAGGGTTTAATGTATGCTGAAGTGGAGTTTTCATCAAAGAGGAGGCGCTTGCTTTTTATCCGCCTTCCTGGCTTTTGCTCGAGAGCTTACAGAGGAGGCGGGACACAGCAATGCGGATTTAGCGTTTTTACGACAGTTCAAAATAGTTTTGATTAAATTCCTGACGAGATGCAGGATTTTTCCTCTTTTTCTTGCAAGAATGCAGTGAAAATGCTATACTTGTCCCTCGAAAAGCTCTGCCGGTGGCAGAGTCGGCAGAACGAGAATTTGGACGCGGATTAAAGCGAACTGCTCGTTATAAAAAGAAAATTTGTTTTGGAGGTATGCGCAATGAGCGTAAAAGTAGAAAATCTTGAGAAGAGTGTAGGCTAAAGCTTACCGTTACGGTAGCGGCACAGGAATTTGAAGAGGCAGTAGAGAAAGGCTATCAGAGAACAAAAGTCTCGTTATAATGTTCCAGGGATTTCGTAAGGGAAAAGCTACTAGGAAGATGATTGAAAAGACCTATGGTGCTGCAGGGTTTTTCTATGATACAGCTTTTAAATGAGGTTTTAGACCGTCGTTATCCCGAGGCAGCAAAAAGAGTCCGGCTTAGACATTGTATCCCGTCCTGAAATTGAAATTTCCAGAAATTGCGGAAGGGAAGGATTTGGTATTTACGGCAACCGTTGCCGTTCGTCCCGAGGTAAAGCTCGGTGAATATTTTGGTGTAGAGGCTGAGAAGGCTGATGTTTCCGTTTCCGCAAAGGAAGTAACGGAGAGATTAAACAAAGAGTTGGAAAAGAACGCAAGAATGATTGATGTCGATCGTGCTATCAAGAAGAACGACATTGCCACCATCGATTTTGTAGGTTCCGTTAACGGTAAGGAATTTGCCGGCGGAAGAGGCGAGGATTATCCTCTTACCATCGGTTCCGGTACTTTTATTCCCGGATTTGAGGATCAGCTCATCGGAGTGAAGACCGGAGAGAGCGTAGATGTAAAGGTTACCTTCCCGGAAAATTACGGTGCAAAGGAGCTTGCGAGTAAAGAAGCTGTCTTTTAAAGTAACGGTTAAGCTGGTAAAGGAAAAAGCAGGGTTCCGAAGGCGGATGACGAGTTTGCAGCTGAGGGTTCCGAGTTTGAAACCTTAGACGAGTTCAAGAAGGATTTTAAAAGAAGCAGATTAAAGAAGAAAAAGAAAAAGAGCTACATCCGAGGTGGAAAATAACGTCATTGCCAAGGGTGGTGGAGAATGCTACAGTTGAGCTTCCGAGCCAATGGGTGGCTACACAGTTGGATCAGATGTTCTATGATTACGGAAGACGTATGGAACAGCAGGGAATTCCTATGGAGCAGTATATGCGAGATTACAGGGATTGACTCGGCTGCGTTAAAGGAACAGATGAGAGAATCCGCTATTGCAAACATCAAAGAATTCTTTGGTTCTCGATGCAATCCAGAAGAAGGAAGGCATTGAGGGTTTCCGAGGAGAAGCTCGAGGAAGAACTGCAGAAATCAGTGATCAATATCAGTATGAAAAAGAGGATTTTGTTAAGACAATCACTGATTCACAGAAGGAATCCATCAAAGAGAATTGAATATTCAAAAGCGACAATTGACGCTTTGGTTTCCAGAGCAAAGCTTGTAAAACCGGAAAAGAAGTCCAAGAAAGAAGAAAAGGCTGAGAAAGAAGAGGCATAATTTTTGCTTTTCTTTTTGAACTTAACTAAAAAGTAGTAATGTGCCTTGTTCACGATGCTTATTATGAAACATACGTCCATGCACTTTACGGTGGGCGGGAAAAGACAGTCGGAATTTTTCGACTGTCTTTTTCTTAAACTATGGGTTTATAGAGGATTATTTTTCTGTGCTAAGATAAGACAGGTACACTATAAGGAGGTAAAAATGAAAGAATATACATTTCCACAAAATATAACTACGATACCCTATGTCATTCAGTCTACCAGCAGAGGAGAGCGTTCTTATGATATTTTCTCCAGACTGCTGAATGAGCGTATTGTTTTTCTGGGAGATGAGGTGAACAGTGATACTGCATCTCTTGTGATTGCTCAGCTTCTTTTCTTGAGTCAGAGGATCCGGATAAGGATATTTCCCTCTATTAATTCTCCAGGAGGTTCCATTACAGCAGGAATAGGAATCTATGACTGCTACAGTACATCAAGTGTGATGTTTCGACCATCTGTGTCGGTATGGCCGCATCTATGGGTGCAGTTTCTTCTTGCAGGCAGGGACAAAGGGAAAGAATGATTCTTCCCAATGCGGAGGTTATGATTCATCAGCCCTCCGGAGGTGCCCAAGGACAGGCTACTGAGATTCAAATTACTGCGGAATGGATTTTAAGAACCAAGAAGAACTTAGCGAAAATTCTCGAAGAAAACTGTAAACAGCCGTTTGAAAAAGGTGCTGGCGGATACGGAAGAGATTACTGGATGACTGCGGAGCAGGCTTTGGAGTACGCCTCGTGGATCATATTTTTGAGAAGCGCAGTAAGAATGAAGATTCCAAGGAGAAAAAATAAGATATGGCTATGAAACCGGATGATAAAGTAAGATGTTCCTTTTGTGGGAAATCGTCCAAACAAGTCAGGAAAATGATTGCCGGCTAGAACAATACCTATATTTGCGATGAGTGTGTCGAGCTTTGCAGGAAAATCTTTGATGAAAGAAATGGGGGGAGAAGCATCGGGAGGAGAAATTTCGGATTTACACCTCCTGAAGCCCAGAGAAATCAAAGAATTTTTGGATGAATATGTGATTGGACAGGAGGAGGCCAAGAAGGTTCTTTCCGTTGCCGTTTACAATCACTACTAAGCGAATCATGTCTAAGGTTAGGGATATTGATGTACAAAAGTCCAATATTCTGATGATTGGACCGACCGGAACAGGAAAAACCTATCTTGCACAGACTTTGGCCAAGATTTTTGAGGCGTTCCCTTTGCCATTGCCGATGCAACAGCTTTGACCAGAAGCCGGCTATGTGGGAGAGGATGTTGAAAAATATCCTTTTCAAAGCTGATTCAGGCTGCGGACTATGATGTTGCCCGATGCGGAAATCGGAATCATTTACATCGATGAAATTGATAAGATTACGAAGAAGTCGGAAAATGTTTCCATTACCCGAGATGTTTCCGGTGAGGGTGTGCAACAGGCTCTCCTAAGATTTTGGAAGGGAACCGTTGCTTCTGTTCCTCCTCAGGGAGGAGAAAGCATCCTCAGCAGGAGCTTATTCAGATTGATACTACGAACATTCTCTTTGTTGCGGCGGTGCTTTTTGATGGATTGGAGCACATCATTGAGAAGAGAAATTGCGTCCGGATCGATTGGCTTTGGCGCGGAGATTGTGAGAAAAAAACAGAAATAATTATGACGATATTTTTAAAAGCAGGTTCAGCCGGAAGATCTTACCAAATTTCGGTCTGATGCGGAATTTATCGGTCGAGTTCCCGTGGACGTGGAGCTTTCCAGTCATGATGTGGACAGCATGAGCGTATCCTGACTTCTCCGAAGAATGCTTTGGTGAAGCAGTATCAAAAAGCTCTTTGAGATGGATGGGAGTAGATCTTCATTTTAGCGATGATGCTATTTCCGCCATTGCAGAAAAGGCGGTACAGCGGAAAAACCGGAGCAAGAGGACTTCGTTCCATCATGGAAGGTATGATGACGGAAATCATGTATGACATTCCTTCTGATGAAGCAATTTGTGATGTGGAAATCACGAAAGACGTTGTGGAAGATGGAGCAAAACCGCTGATTACAAAGGATGAAACAAAGCGCAGAGAACGCTATGAACTCTTTCAGGCAAGCAATAAGGAAAGCTTAAAAAGAAAAAAGGCGTCTAAGAAAAGAGGATAATATGGTAATCCGTTCTGTTGAGCTTCCCTTTGTCTGTGGAGTGAAGTCGACTTTACCGAAGACAGGGAGACCGGAATTTGTTCTTGCAGAGGCGTTCTAATGTGGGAAAAATCATCTTTTATCAATGCCCTGGTGGAAAGAAAGTCCTTTGCAGAACCTCTTCTACTCCCGGAAAAACCAGAACCATTAATTTTTATAATGTGAACGACAGCTTTTATCTGGTTGATCTTCCCCGGCTATGGATATGCGAAGACCGGTCCTGTTGAACAGGAAAAAGTGGGACAGAATGATTCGTCGTTACTTGGAAAGCGGAGAAGATATTGAAGAAGTCGTTCTCTCTTCTGGATGCAAGGCGGATTCCGAATGAAAAAGATTTACAGATGTTTTCCTGGATTCTTTCCACTACCGGTTATGAACCAATAGTAGTAATCAGCAAGATGGATAAACTGAAGCGTTCCGAGCAGGCAAAGGCTTTAAAAGAGATTCGGGCAAAACTTGAGGCAAAGTGAGAATGCATGATGAGTTCCGTTTTCTTCGGAAACAAAAGAGGAAGAATAAATTTCTCGACCTAGTAGAAAGATATTGGAAACAGAAGAGGCTGAGAAAGAAATTGCGGAAAAAGAGCAAGAAAAGAATTGACAAGAGATGCTTTTCTTGCTAGAATTACACGATCTTATGACAGGAAAGTAGTATCCACCTCACCTCAGCAGAAAAGCTGACCCGGGTTTAAATTGATTATTTACTCTGTATATTTTTCAATGGTGGATTGACTTTCAATCCACCATATTTTTGTGGAAATGCTATTTATAGCAGAGCACTAAGGTGAGTGAAAAGATTTCACAGGATTATCGTACAGGAAGTGCGATATCTCGTTCACTGAAACCGGAGATTTTAGTACAGAGAGAGCTTATGGCAGCTAAAGAATGCGAATTGAAATTAACGAGCAGATAAAGGGACAAAAGAAGTCAGAGTTATCGAGGGGCTGAAGGAGAACAGCTGGTGTTATGCCTGTTCGAGAAGCACAGCAGTTGGCACACGATGCGGATTTAGACCTCATTGAGATTGCGGCGACGCAACCCCTCCTGTAGTGCGTATTGCGGACTACGGAAAAGTATCGTTATGAACTTTTGCGCAAGGAAAAAGAGGCCAGAAAGAACCAGCATACTACAGAGTTGAAAGAGATTCGTATGACACCGAACATTGATACCAATGATTTGAATACGAAGCTTGCTGCAGCTCGGAAGTTCTTGGAAAAGGGAAACAAGGTAAAGATTGCTCTGCGTTTCCGTGGAAGAGAGATGTCCAGAATGAATCAGTCCAGATATATCCTGGATGATTTTGGAGAAGCTTTCCGACATCGCGATTGTAGATAAGTCTGCTAAAGGTCGAAGGAAGAAATATGGCAGTGGTTTTAAGCCCTAAAAAGTAAATTCACAGGAGGCAAATATGGCAAAGTTAAAGCTGAAAACAAAGAGAGCTGCAAAGAAGCGCTTTAAGTTAACCGGTACAGGCAAGTTAGTGAGAAATAAGGCATTTAAGTCTCATATCCTTACCAAGAGTCTACGAAAGAGAAGAAACTTGAGAAAAGACATCGTAGTTGACCATACCAACGAAAAGGTAATGAAGAAGATTCTTCCCTTATCTGTAAAGTGTGAGTAAGAATAGGAGGATGAAATGAGAATTAAAAAGGTGAGCAAGCATAAAGAAAAGCATAATCGTGTATTAAAATTAGCTAGGGCTATAGAGGCGCAAGATCCAAAGCAGTATAGAATTGCTAAGCAGAGTGTTATGCGTGCTCTTACAGAGACTACAAGGGACGTAAGGAAAGAAAAGAGACAGTTCAGACAGCTCTGGATTGCCAGAATCAATGCTGCAGCAAGATTAAACAGTCTTTCCTACTCGAAGCTCATGTTTGGCTTTAAAGAGCGCAGGCATCGAGATGAACAGAAAAGATGCTTTCCGAAGTGGCTATGCTGATCCGGAAGATTTAGGCATTGTGCGACAGTGCAAAGAGCAAGTTATAAGAAAAATGACTGTCTATCTGTGACAGTGAAGAACAAAGTTCTTCTTCAGCTAACAGGAGATTTGTTGTAAGTAGAATGAGATGCCGGGACATGGTTCTCGGTATCTTTTAGTAAAATTGAGAGAGTATGCATTATTTTGATTTTCGCAAGACAGGCATACCCATACAGAGAATCCGATATCTTAGAATAGCTTTAGATAAAAGTGGATTAGTTCCGGAATAGATAGTGTATTCAAATAAATGTAACATTTATAAAAACACAATAATTCTATTTCTTGCGTTCTTGTTTAAAAGTTTTCTTTATAATGGCAGAGTTGTATTTGAACTATCTTGTTTTCTTTTTAGAAACAAGATAAGTTATAGGAAAACAAGAGAAGTTAGGAGAAAGAGAGGGTGTAAGATGAAGAAAGAACTATGGAAGAAATGCTACTTCTGCCACTGTCTAACAACTGCACTTTCTGCCTGCAGTAATGCAAAAAGGCGGAACAAGTGCTGTAAGCAGTGAGAAAGACTACTAGAAGCGACAAGTGAGAAAGCTGCGGAAACGGAGAAAGGCAGAGAGACGGAAAAAGGCAGAGAGAAAAGAAGCTGTGATACTTTCTTCCGTAAAGGAGGAGACAGTCTATGTTTCTGCCGATTATGTAAAAGCTTTACTGGATTCCGGAAAAGATGTAAAGGTCTTTAGAAGCTGCTTGGGGTCCTGTGGACGCGGATAAAGATTACAATAAGGCGCATATTCCCGGAGCTTTTCACGTCAATACGGACGATATCGAGGGAAGAAAAGACATGGAACTTCCGTAGTCCGGAAGAGATTGAAAAACTCTTAAGAACTGGCATCACGAAAGGATACTGTTGTTGTGACCTATGGAAATACGCCGGAAAATACGGCTGATGACAGACTGGCAGCTGTTCTTCTCTGGGCCGGTGTAGAAGATGTGAAGAATTTAAGCGGAGGTATCGACGCATGGGTGAAGCAGGTTTTGAGACAGAGAAACAGGTCAATGAGCCCGTTGCAACGAATGAAGATTTCGGCGTAAAGATTCCGGCTCATCGAGTATGTTCTTAGCATTGATGAAGTAAAAGAGAAGATGAAGGACGATGCAAAGTTTAAACTTGTCAGCATTCGTTCCAAGGATGAGTTTTTGGAAAAGACTTCCGGTTATTCCTATATTGATAGAGCCGGTGAGCCTTTAGGGTGCTGTATGGGGACACGATACCGGATGACGGATCCTATAACAATGCGGACGGTACGGTAGTTGACCTTGCAAAAGCTCGAAGAATATCTTGGGGAAAGCGGACTTTCTCTTGAGAAAAACGATATCGCTTTCTACTGCGGTACAGGTTGGAGGCTTCCGTTCCCTTCCTGATTGCCCACGAGAACGGCTTTAAGAATGCCTACCTCTATGATGGCGGTTGGTTCCAGTGGCAGATGGATCCGGAGAACAAGGTTCAACAGTGAGCCAGGCTCTTCCGATTATAAGGAAGTGCAGGTTAAGGATCTTCCTACAGATAAGGCGGCAAAGAAATAAACAGACGAGATAGCACAGAAAGTAGAGGCAGTTTAAGACTTTCTGTGCTATTTTATAAGGGATGAAAATGAGAAAAATAGTACTGTTAATCATACAAAAAGATTTTCCTATTGGGAACAATACTCATGCTTTTTGCACTTTACATTCTTCGCTATTTTACAATGCGAAAAATGGGCATGGCGCTATATGGTCTACTTTCAGAGAAATGGAGCGGAAAAGAGCTGGGATACTTTTTCCTCTTACAGTGGAGTGTTTTGAGTGATTTTTACTGCTTCTTACTTTAGCCCTTTTTTTCTTATTATAAAGAGACTTTTTCTTCTGTTTCAGAGGAAAAGATTTTAAGAGAGAGGGGAGAAAAAGAGGCTTTTTCCGCTTTTTCCCCGTTTCTTACAGTGCAGTGCTTATCCTGTATTCTTTCTCTTTACTCTCTCTTGTGGATCTCCCGGAAGAGAATATACAACAAAGCCTTATTGTGCATGTCCTTATGCAGATCTTTTCCGTGCTGTTCCTCTCGACATATTTAAGGAAGGGGACTCGGCATGAAAAATAAAAGCTTTTGGATTTTTCTTTTTCCTTCTTCTCTTTTTACTCACCTTTATTTTTTTCTTCCAGTAAAAGAGATTTTTCAGGAAATGTCCTTCGTTTCTTGCAGGACAAAGCGGAGAAAAATTTTCATTTTGTCCGCTTTTCTTTATGTCGTGCTTTGTGCTCTTGCAGGAACTTTTAGCTCTGCCCGGAATTACTTATGCACTTATCGCGGGGACAGTCTTTCATGCTTTTTGGGGAACGATACTCTGCGCTCTTTCCGCCAGCATTTCCGCAGGAATCTCTTTTCTTATGGGGAGATACTTTCTCCATGATGCTATTAAGCCTAAACTGGAGAAGAATCCTTACATAAAGAAATATTTCTTTTTCGGGTGAGAAGCGGAATCTCTTACTTCTCCTCTTTTTGACGAGAACCATACCGGTTTTTCCCTTTAACCTGCAAAACTATGCTTACGGTATCACGGATATCCTTTTCTCTTTATTTTTATATCGAGCTTCCTTTTTATGATTCCGGGGACGGCAATGTATACCGTAGCCTTTTAGCCGGTCTTACGGAGAAAAAGAATCCCATACTTTACTTTCGGGATTTCGCTCGGGATTTTAGTATTGCTTCTTCTGGCCTCTTTTCTCTTCAAAAAGAAAAATGTAGTAGAAAATGGGACAGTAAAGGTAGCTGAAAAAAATAGATAGAAAGAAATTACAGCAAGGAAAAAAAGAAAAATGAAGGAAATTCATAAAAGAGTGGAAGAATGCATCCATTGCAACGCCTGTGGAGGAAGTGAAGTTTTTAACAAAATACGATATTTGTATGGGAGATAGCGAGAAGCTGAAAGCACTTGCCTATCACTGCTATCTTTGCGGAGAATGTACCGGGTTTGCCCGAAGGGGATTGACGGAAGAGGCGTTATTCTCGACTACCGAAAGGAAGAGGTGAGAGAGAGGCAAGTACGAGCTTAAAAGGGGCTACAGCGGCATCCTTTTTGGAAAAAGAACTATCTTTTTCAAAATCACAGAAAGGCGAAGGGCTGTAAAACCGTTCTTTTCCCAGCTGTAATTTTTCCGGCCTATTATCCGAAAAACCTTAGATAAGCTGGTTGCACTGCTACAGAAGGAGGATTGAACCCTACTATGATTGCTGCGGGAAGCCGATTGAAGAGCTGGGTCTTACAGAAGGAAGCGGAAGCAATCTTTACACGGCTAAATCAGGATTTTTAAAAGACGCGGAATTGAAGAAGTATCCTTGTTTGCCCAAACTGTTTTTATCACTTTGAGGATAAGCTCAATGTTAAAATTACCACCATTTATGAGAAGCTTTCTGCATTAAATATTGGAAAAAGCTATCTACGGAAGAGTACAGATGCTTCTTTCCCCTGTCCCGACAGAGAGGATAAACGTTGGCTTCGAAGCTTTCCCTTTTCTTTCGGGAGAGCTTTTCCGAAAAGAAAAATTTGCAGTGCTGCGGTATGGGAGGCTGTGCCTTCATTCAGGAACCTACGCTTTCAGGAAATGGCGGAAAGTCGGCCGAAGGAGAAGAAGCTCATCAGCTCTGTACAACCTGTATCGGGCAGTTTGCGAGATTTGGGAGAGAGCGAGCATTTTCTGCCCTTATTCTGGAAACAGGAGAAAAAGCGGATTACAGTCACTCCTTTTTGGAATCGGCTTAAGCACAAAGTTTTATTAAAGGGATAAAGACAAGAGAAAAAAGAGTGGAGACTGTAGATGGAGAAGAAGAAGTCGAAAGAAGCAAAGAAAAATGCGAAATAAAGTAAACAAGATATCTCAGGTTTCGCTTGCACCACTTGTTAAGAATAAGATATTGCACGCTCGAAAATGCTTTGCTAAGCCCCGAATCATCAAGCAGGCTCTCATACTCTTTTACGAGGCTTCCTGTAGCCGGGAAGACGAAGACCAGATTGATTCCGTATCTTCAGGAGAAAGGAGCAAGGATATACACCTTGCTTTGCTCCAAGATTTTGCGAAGCTCTATTGAACTTCCATCGAAAAGGAGAAAAGAGGTTAAGCTCTTTCTCTTTTTCCTCCGCTACTGCTAATGAAAGTAGTAGAGGCATTGTGACTCGGGAGAGGAGAATAGATAATAAAGAAGCAAAATGAGGAAAAAGTAAGAAAGCAGAAGGCATTGCAGAAATGAAGATACTCAGAAAGCTCTTTTCCCGATGCCGAGTTTGTTCCGCAGGAGGGAGAAGACTATTTTCAGGAAAAATGGAAAATGCTTTTCTCTATACTTTTCAAGAGAGCTACAGCTTTTTCTTATCTTGTCGGAGCGGATATCCGTTTCTCTCGAAGATGATGCTTTATAAGGTCTTTTCTGCGAAGGGCAGATAGGGAAAAATGCACTGGGGAGAGCCTTGACCGGAGTATCATGGAATCGGTTTGCAGAGCAGGTAGAAAAGTCCGACCTGGATAAGATCTTTTCCCCGGCAAGAAAAAGAAATGGAAGAAAAGAAAATATGGAGCAGAATAGTATAGGAAGCCGGAATCTGCGGAAACGGAAAAAGCAGGAAGTCGATATTTTTCGAATACACAAAAACGGCTCTCTATGCTACGGCCTTCCACTTCTCCTCTTAAAAGAAAAAGAAGGACATTGATGACAGGGAGGATATTTGCAGCCTATAGACAGCTCATTCCCTATAACAAAAGCTCTGCAGACTCCTTTATCGGAGAGAGAAATTCTAAGACAGGCGAAGATTTCCATTATCATTCCCTGCTATAAAGGAGGAGATACGCTATCTAACATGGAAGAGCAACTTCGTCCATATAAGAAGAAGGCAGAGATTCTCTTTGCTGACGGCAGGGAAAATCATTTTTCCGGAGAGTACAAGGTCGTGCCCTTGTCCGAAAGGGAGAGCTAAGCAGATGAATACCGCGGCAAAGGAGGCAGTGAGATTTTATTCTTCCTGCACTGCGACTCCATTTTTACCGAAGGGGCTTTTTGGAAGAAATCGAGGAGGCTCATACGGAAAAACACCGGTGGCCTGCTTCGGTATTCGTTTTCAAACCGTCTTCTCCCCTTATGACGATTTGCAGTTTTCATCAGTAATCACAGAGTTTATGACAGGAAGGTGATGTTCGGTGACCAAGGGATTTTTCCTAGAAGAGAGCTTTTTCTTTCAAATGGGCAGCTTTCCGGATATTCCTTAATGGAGGATTATCAGTTTTCACTAAACTTAAAAAGCCGGGGAATTCCCATGGGGCTTTGCAAGAAGAGACTGATTACCAGCGAAAGGCGATTTAGCGGAAGCTTTTTCATAAGCTACTTATTATGTGGAAATAGAATCGTCTCGGGCAAGATACAGAAAAGGAGAGGAAATCGATGCACCTGCAAAAAGAATATAGAGACATTCGCTAAAGAGCCGGACTTTACTGGAGAGAATTTCGGAGAGAGCCTATAGAGGCTTTGCATCTTCCCGTGGAAGTTACAGAGGAGTACGAGTTTTTGGCAAGGGGCGAGTACAACGAAAACTTGTCTTTACCCATCCGGAAAAGCGGGAAAAAGATATGTCTTAGAGTCAATCACGGCTCGCAAATGCATCTAAAAAGCAGATTTCCTATGAGGCGCATGCTCTTTCTCTTCTCGAAAAAAAGTGGAGAAGTTCCCAAGGTCTACTATGTGAGGAAAAGGGAGATAAGGGCATTCTTCTTATGGATTTTTGGAGGGTAGAGCGCTTCGCTACTGAAACGGATCTTTCCGTTGCAGGGCAAATCCTTGCGGATATCCACTGTACACGGGTATGAGAGAAAAAGGATCAGGGAGAGCTTCGACTTCTTTCTCCGGAAAATCCTCTGTATGCGATGCTCTCAGAATCGGCATCCTTATTAAGACTATGAGCTGAAGTCCATTTATGGAGGGAATTCCGTTTCAGAGCGTTATCATGCTCTTTGGAAAAAGAGGGCGTGAATCTCGAAGAAAAATATGCCAAAACCCTTTCTTCAAAAGATTTTTGTATCATAATACCGAATTAAATTCAGGAAATTCTGATTCAGGATGAAGACTTTGAGAAAAACCCTGAGACGGATATACAGCAGTCATCTTATCGACTGGGAAAAACCGCTTTATGCACATTTTGCACAGGATCTCGGACATTTCCTCGCTCCGACTACCAGCTTTTTGGAAGACGGATTGTATTCTTTATGAAAAAGGATAGAGATCTGTTCTTTCATGCTTACAAGGAAGCTTTGGCAGGAAGAAGGAACTTTTCCGGTATAGAAGAGAAGACCGAGCTCTTTATCCTCTTTAATTGCATAAGAGGGCTTTCCTGGTGTGCTATGCCTACGCCGAATATCAAAAAGGACGAGATATTCAAAAATGAAGATACTTTTCGGAAAAATCAAAGCGTATCTCACGGATCCGTTTTTATCTTCCGTGGAAGAACTGTTTCAGGAGTCTCGGATATAAAAGCTTGATTGGGATTCCTATTTATCAATCTTTTTCGATGAATAGAGACGCTTATTTTAAATCATAATCTGTAATAAAAAGGAATAATTGTTCTTATTTTCCAAAAATATGATGATACGGAACTGTTGTATGCAATTTAGACACAATAAGGAGGACATTATGAAAAAAAGAAAAAGTTTGGCATTAGTAGCATTCATGCTGTGGACTTTCTCTTACTGCCTGCGGAAACAGCGGCAGCACAGACGGAGACCAAGCAGGAGACTTCAGCAGCTTCTGAGGAGGTGAGAAGTCGGAAGAGACAAAAGAGAAGACGGACAGCGCCAAAGCGGAAGTGAAAAGAAATGAAGGCGATGCGATTAAGAAGATTGTAGAGATAAGAAGGAAAGAGACTATCTGATTGTTGATGTTCGCGATGCAGAGAGTATGCAAGGGACATATCAATTTTGCAATCAATATGCCATGGATACTTTTAAAAGGACAATCTTTCGAGAATTGAAGATTGGAAAGGATAAGAGATGTCATTTTGTATTGCAATTCAGGGAAAGATGTCAGGAGAGCTGCCGATATTTCTGGCTTTCAACGGTTTTACCAAGGTATTTAACGCGAAGGGGTAAAAAGTATCCTATGATTTAAAGACCTTTTCGGCAATATCCGTGCAAAGGAGCTTATGGAGAAGGCGAAGGACGCCCTTGTAGTGGATGCAAGAGAGCAAAAGGACTTTGAAGCAGGACATTTGCTACTGCTGTCAATGTCAATTCCGAGATCAGCAACCATCGATGCTATTCTTCCGGATGACAAAGAATACCTTAATCATTACCATTGCTATTCCGGAAACCGTTCACTAGCTGCAGAGTATATTGCAAAGCAAGAATATACCAATGTATGGAACTGCTTAGACGGTACCAAAAGGAAGTGGAGTATGATTTTTCCAAGGGAGATAAGTAATGACGTAAAAATCTTTCCTAGAGACAGAATTCTTCTGTTTCTTGGGAGTGATTGCAGTCGTGAGCTCTATACTTTTTATATGCCCCGTTTGAAGTTCTTGAAAGGAAGTCTTCCGTGTTTTTGCAGGGAGACTTTCAAAAGCTAAAGATTTTGTAGCGTCTTTTACGACCGTGTGCTGCAGCCATTTCCTTTTTGCTCATGGTTTTACAGTCCGTTGTGGCACCGCTTCCGCACTTTTTGATTACCTTTGCGAATCGCCGCACTGTTCGGATTTTGGAAGGGGCTTTGCTGTTCCTGGAGTAGTGCTATGGTCAGTGCTGCGCTTTACTTTATTGCAAGAAGTCTGGGAGAAGGCGGTGAGAAGCTGACCTCTAAGGGAGCATTGAAAAAGATGATGATTTTCTTTAGAGACATGGTAAGCAAAGTATCTGAATTGCAGACTGCTTCCCTTTATTTCCTTTGATATCGTAAGCTATGCCGCAGGCTTAAGCTCACATATCCTTCTTGGGATTCTGGGTAGCCACAGGTCTTGGACAGCTTCCGGCAACCTTGGTTTATTCTTATGTTGAGGATTTTTGACCGGAGGAGCAAAAGCTTCTTGTAACAGGACTGCAGATTCTCTTTGCCTGTGGCAGTTTATCGGACACTGCAGTAAACAGGTATATACGGAAAGACAGAAGAGTAAGGAAAAACAGAATCAAAAATATAGGATAAATATGAGAATAAAGGAGTAGAAAGAGTATGAAAAAGAATGTACGAATGATTTCTCGCCTTACTGCAATGGCTATGGCAGGAGTGCTCGCTTTATCCGCTTGCGGCGGAAAGAAAGCGGAAACTTCACTACTACGGCGAAGGCGGAGGAACAGACAGCAGAGAGAGTAAAGGCAGAAGAAGGCGGAAGAAGGCAGGAGAAGGCGGAAAAAGCGGTTCAGAAGCTTTGACAAGCTTTATAGAGGAAGCCAAGGAGCAGACTGTAAACTTTCTACGGCTGGGGCGGAATGACCGTTTAAACCAGTGGTTGGACGGCTTTTATGCAGGTATTTTGAAGACAAAATTATGACATCACCTGAATCGTGTTCCCATGGGGATTGAAGATATTTTGACGCAGCTTTCTGCAGAGAAGAAAGGCAGCAGCACGGAATCCGATATTGAGCATGATCTGGATTAACGGAGAGAACTTTTAAGACAGCTAAGGAAAACGATTATCTCTATGGTCCGTTTACAGTGAGTTGCCGAACTTTAAGGAGTATATCAATCAGGATGATCCGGAAACCAGGCAGACTTCTCTTATCCGATTAGACGGCTATGAAGCGCCCATACGGTAAAAGCACAGCTTGTTTTATACGGAGACAGCAAGGTTGGAGAGTTCCCGAAGAATACCGTAGAGCTTTTGGAATTTGCCAAAGCATCATCCCGGAAAGATTACCTATCGAGCACTTCCCGACTTACCGGTTCCGCCTTTCGTCCGATAATGTAATCTATGATATTGTAGGTGTTGAGCAGTTTCCAGACCGTATAAGGAAGATAAGGAAGCGGTAGAGAAGCTTGTTAAGACCGGCTATGGAGTGCTAGAGAGACACTCCCTACTGCTGGAAGGAAGGAAAGACCTATCCGGGTCCGCACCGACGATGATGAATATATTCCGACGGAGAACTCATTATGGGGATGAGCTATTCCGCATATATCGTGGCAAAGCATTCAGGACGGCAGCTTCTCCTGATACGAGACCTTCCTTTTTCGACAAGGGAATAATCGGAAACACAACTACATTGCCATTTCCAGAATGCAAAGCACAGAGCTGCCGCTGAAGTGGCAATCAATGCGATGATGGCTCCGGAAGTACCAGTTAAACCGCTATGAGACCTTAAGACCATTCCGGTACTCGACAATGCTAAGCTTTCTAGAAAGAGATGCAGGAGCAGTTTTTCAAAAGTGGATCTCGGAGAGGCGTTCTTCCGCAGAGCGAGCTTTTAAGTAAGCGCCTTCGGAAATGCTGCAGGGGCTGGTTCCGATATTGAGAAATCTGGCGGGAAGAAGTTGCAGGACAGTAAAATGAAAAGATTTCTCCCTTTCTTTATCTCTTGCCGCAGCTTTTTCTTTACAGAGCTTTTTACTGGCTTTTGTTTTTGGGGCTTTGGGACAGCTTTACTGATTGAGGACATGTTAGTATGGCGCATTATAAAGGAGATTTTTACTAGAGGATACGCTCCTCTATTTTCTCTTACGGATTTCCTTTTATCCTCCTTTTACCTCCTTCTTGCGATTCTTTGTTCTTTTCTGATTTTACATTTTCGGAAGTGGGACAGGTTAAAGTCGATATTACAGCTTGCGATTATTATGCCGCATAACGGTAGCGCTTTTCTGCTCTCCTTTCGCAAAACGGATTTATAGCAGGGTATGCGTAAAACTGATTTCCGACAGTGCTTCCGGGTTCGTCTATGACCGTTTTGGGTAGAGGGTGATCATGGTTACATCTGGAAGGAATTACCCTTTTGCTCTTTTCGCTTTACCGCTCGCCCTGTTCGGTGGACGGAAAGTTGGGAGAAGCCACGCGAGAACCATGGGAGCGAGTCGCCGCTAACTTCTTTTTATTACGCTGCCTTTATCGATTCAGCGGTATCTTGCAGCTTTTTATTATTTTCTCCTTTCCTTCAGGCTTTGATCTTCCTATCTTCTTGAAATACAACGGAGAGAGCCCTAGCGTCCTGGCCTATCAGGAACTGCAAAAGTTTATGAATCGCCCTACTGCACTAAGCTATAACGGAATCATGCTCCTTTTTCTCGCTCTGCTTTTCCTTCTTTTATTTCCGCTTTTACCGAAGAAGAAAGGATAACTATGGCTCGTAAGAAAATCCGGCGTATCGAAAGCGCTGATACGCATATTGTTCTCATTTTCGATTGTCCTTTCTGCAGTCCTTATTTTGACTGAGCTTTCAGGCGCTACACATGGCCAGGGATACTCCACGGAAACTTCCTCTTTGAGCGTTTGAGGGTATTCTCTTTCAAAGAAAGGCTCTTTTTATTAGTGCCTATTCAGGTATACTTTTTCCGTCGCTGGTGTCTTGACACTATAATGGCTGCCCTATTGCACACGCAAAATATGGCAGTGTTTCACTGAAAGTAGCTGCTTTCTTTGTATATTCCTGCTTATGATTCCGATCTTCTGGTTTTGCGCACCAGATTCTTTTTCTCCTGCCTTCCCTTTAAAAATGCCTACGCTGGTGCTTTTCTCTCGCACGTGCTGCTTTTGCGTGCCCGTATGCGACAGTTATCTTACAGGAGGAATGCGAGAGTCACATCAGACGCTTGGAGGAGCAAGGGAAGAGTATTCCGGGCAGGCGGCTTCTATTTAACTGTTTAAGGTGACGAATTCCTTGCTCTTCCTACCTTATTCACTGCATTTATGATGTCGCTGTCTATCCATGAGCCAGTACATCTTAACGGTGCTTCCTTGGCGGAGGAAGCTGAAGACTTAGAGTCTTATTATGGTGCTTGTCAGTGCGGAGAGAAATCTCGCAAGCGTTTGACGGACTGCTCTACTGGTGATTTCCTGCTCTTTCTGTAGAACTGCTTTGCGAGGCTTAAGGAAGAAAATACATGTTATTGAAAAGTCTGAAATGTGTGCCAGAGAATCTAATGTGAGACTGCTCCTTGGAAATAAAGAGAGAAATCTTAGCCTTCTCCCGGTGTCTTGGCTGTGGGAAGAGTACCTTGATTAAAAGCTGTACTGCGCATTCCGAGTTCTTCGGAGCGTCTGAACGGAAGATCTGGCTGGGCTTCACTCCCGAGAGAGATTGTACGGTGGTCTTCAGGACCTCGTTGTTCGCACCTTACGGTGGGAGATACGTGCCTTTCCTCTGCATTTTCAGAAAGAACAAGACGGAAGAACGGAAAATAGTGGAAAACTTCTATCTCTCGTAAGCCTCGAGGTTTTCGAGGAGGACGATAGAGTCTTTCCGGAGGACTGAAGCAGAGGGTGGCGATTGCAGAGCACTTGCCCAGAATGCGGAACTGCTCCTTCGACGAGCCGTTTTTCGTCTGGACCCGAATCTTCGAAAGAGAAATGGGAAGCTTCTCCTTCATTTGCGGGAGAGAGTCTTTCCGTATTGCTTGTCACACATGACCATGGGAAGCCTGCGCTTTCCGACCGAATTGCTTTAATGAAAGGAGAAGTTGCTGCAATGCGGAAGGAAGAGCTTTTCTATGCTGAAAACCGTCTATGCGGCAAAATTATGGAAATAACTGATTTCTGGGAAGGGTGGAAAAGGGGAATTTCAAGATGCCTCCTATTCTAGCGACGATCAGCTCGTGTGGCGAGTCTCTGTTGCAGCGGACAAGCCCGGACGGGAGTACCTATCTTTTCTAAGGAGAACAACTCAAGTTTCAGAAAGCGTCAGAGCTCTGCAAAATCAGTGCTCTGCAAAAATCGATGCGGAGAATGCATTTTCGGAAGAAGCAGTGATTCAAGGGAAAAGAGTGCAACTTATAGCAACCTCTCTTTTTATCGATAAGCTCGGTAGTGTGGAGACAGCTGGAGAGTTTTTGGGAAAAATGAAAACGGTCTTATTCTTCTGGTGTATCGACACCTGAGGATTTAAAGCAAGTTCCGTATAGGATGGTGCTTCAAGCTGAAAAGGAGTTGATTCTATTTTCTAAAGAAGGGTTTGGAGGACTAAAGGTGAAACAGAAAAAGATAGAAATAGAAAAAGATGGAAAACAGAGCGGAAATAGAAAAAGATAGAAACGCAAAATATAGAAACAGATGGAAATGCAAAATAGAGCAAAACGCAAAACAGAAACAAATAAGCGAAAAATCATTTTTGACTGTGACAATACCATAGGGAATCGGGCTGTGATATGGATGACGGGCTGTGCCTCCTCTATCTTCTCGGAAGAGGGACATGAGCTTCTGGCGTCAGTGCAAGCTTTGGAAACAACCAGACGAGATCGTTTATGAAAATACAAGGACGATGCTTGGGAAAGGAATAGAGGATATTCCTTATGGCTTGGAGGCTTAAAACCAGAGACTGGGACTCGAAAGCTCGAAATCTTGTAAAACTTGCAGAGCCTATCACATGAAATTGATTTGATTGTGACCGGCTCTCTATGAGATGTGCAGGAGCCTTTTGTTTTGGATCCGGAATTCTTTCTGTCTGATTAAGGGAATCTACTTTATGGGAGGAATCACCGCACCGCTCATTTTTCGAGAAATGAAGGAGCTCAATTTCTCTAGACTATAACATCTACTCTCGTTCTCCAAAATGGAGAGAATCTCCATATCATTACAGGGAAATGCCTGCCTCTGTCATGACCTCTTATTCCGATTTCAAAGAGAGACTTGAAAATTCAAGCATCAGTCAATATATTTTAAAGAAAGAGTGATTGGTTTGCCTGTAACGACAGAAATTACGGCATAAAAGGCTTTTACAACTGGATTGGCAACCGTCCTCTATTATTTTTATCCGGAGCTTTTCTGAAAGAGAAAAACATTCATATTACGGAAGAAAATCTGAAAACAGGCTTTCTGGAAGAGTATCTGAGAAACAGGCTATGATAGAGTATCTGAAATAGGCTATCCGGAGAAAATCTGAAAAGCGGGCTATCCGGAAGAAAAAGTTTTAGGAAGGAACTACTTCAGAGAATTAAGGAAAAAGAGGTAAAGAGAAGATGCTGGAGGCCCTTTGCCTAGAACAGTAATATTTCAGAAAACCCTCTTTTATTCCCAGCTTTTCCATTTCAGATAAGATTGGAAAAACGAAATCGCAGCAAAAAGAAAGCACAGTATGTCTACATTGCAATTCGTTTTCGGGAGCAAAGCGGGTCAGGTAAGACGGAGTTTTGTATTCGGAAAGGCCTTGGAAGAGGCGAGGGAAGGACTTAAATCACAATGTCTATTGCCTCGTTTCCGGAGCAGGATACCCTTGCCATGCAAAAAGAGTTGTAATGCATGAAAAACAATAAGGGAAAAGGAATTCTAAATCTCTGATGTTTTAGAGCTTCAAAGGCTCTATTACGCAAGCTCTCTCATGCGAACAGTACCAGGGAGTCCCTCGATGAGATGGGGAAAAATCATGGTGCTTTCCCTTGTTGCGGAAAAATTAAAGCCATTCCTCTTCTTTTACAGTATTTTCGAGGAGAACTTGAGCATCTTGGTTTTTGGAAGAATGTAAGTCTTTAATCTCGAGTGCATGCAATATGACGTTAGCGGACAGACCTTCTGATGCTGCTGAAAAGACGGAGAAGAAGCTCAACAGGATGAAAATGCAAGACATAACCCTTCTCTATGAGGATTTTTACAATGGCTCCGAGCACCGAAAATTCACGGAGAGGCATTGCGAGTGCTTTAAACAAATTATAGAAAGATCGAGCCTGAAACACACTTTCATTCTGGACGGTTTTCACCGGATTTACCCCCTAACCAGTTGCATTGTCTGGAACTGCTTTTTGAGAAAAACAGCATCCTTATTTCTTTGGAGATTCGAAGTCGTGAAGAGGAAATCTCTACGATAAGCAAGTTTCCTCTCTGTGTTTATCTGACCAAGGTATGGGTGTGTAAGGTTTAGCAGCACATCAGCTGAATGTGAAGCTTCTTCCCGCAGTGAACCTAAATCTCTTTGACAGTATCAGCGGAGAAAAGAGAGGGCAGGAGTTCTATCCCGCTTTAGAGACATTCCCGTATTGCAGAAGATTTGTGATGATTTTGCTACAGGGAAGAGCTTTTCCTCTGTGAGCAGGAATTCTCCTTCAGAGCTCGGATATTCAAAGAGGTCGATGCGGGCCTACATTCATCATTTGGTAAAAAGGACAAGGGCTATCGTTATAGGGATATCTCCGTTATTATTCCGGATATAAAAGCTATAGAGATATTCTGGCAGATGGGAAGGTTTACAGATTCCATTTTTTGGAAGAAGATATACAGCTTTTGACTCTCCTATGGGAAAAGTGATTCGTTCTGCGCTTTTGCTTACCGGAAAAAGGATTTTTCTTTTCGTGGCGTTTTCCGTTATCTTCGCTCACTTTCCTATGAAGAGGCTGAAAGTTTAGCTTGAGTGGGTGGGGAGAACGTGCCAGAGCAAAGAGAGGACTAGAGCCTCGAGTCCTTACTGGATATTCCTGCAGTTGTAAAGGATGGAACTGCAGGCGGAGAAAATGTCCGTGAGAAGAAATCAACTGTCCGGTGAAGATTCGACTGATAAAGATTCGACTGATGACAAAGAGCAGACGAGACAAAGAGCAGACTGATGACGAGACTTGACTTCCGTAAAAGAGATGAACGTAGCTTAAAGAGAGCGGTATAGCGTAGAGATAAAAGTATTGTGTCAGGACTTGGAATTTCTCTTTCATTTTTATGAGGAAAATGCCGATGCCTCTCTCTTAAAGGAACGAATGGACTGTCTTTTTCGTCTTTTGCAAAATACAGATTTGGCGGAAAGAGTGGAAAAGATCACCTGCTTTCTTGAGATGCGGAAGGCATGGAAAACAGACGGGAAAGCTATCACAGAAGCATAGAAGAAATCCATGAAATCATGGATAGAATGAGAGAAAGCCTGGGGGAGATTCCCGTTTCTAAAAAATCCTTTGCCCTGCTTTTTGACCTTGCTTTCTCCGTAGAAAAGTTAAGACAGATTCCCGCAACTCTTGATCAGCTGGTTGTAGGAGATTTAAGACGGGTCTCGCTTTCACAGTCCGAAAGCCTTTTTATTTCTCGGTCTAAACTCGGGTTTCTTCGTGCCCCCGCAAGCAGTATTCTCAGTGAAAAGGGAAAGAGAGTTCCTAAAGAGGATAAAAGGCTATCGTCTATCTCCTTTTAGCGTGGGAAGAGAGGTTATATTGAGATACTACTGTATATGAGTAACTCACTGCGAGGTCAGGAGCTTCTACTGTGTCCTATCCCGCGCGTTACAGAGACAGGAGCGGTAAAGCCAAGTTCCTATATTTTAGAATTAAAGAGCTGTTTTCCGTGGCTGAAAGCTTCCTGTTCCTTAAGGAAAAAGAGATTTACAATGAAAAGAAAAGCAAGGAGGAACTGGCAGAGAACTTCCTGCAATGTGCAGAAAGGGATTTTCCAGAAAAGCTTGAACTGGAACACCGTTTTAAGACAGAAGCCTTCAGTTTATTGCATTACCTTTGAATAAGGAAAATACCGTGAGAAGGTGAAAGCTGCTGGATGCCTGTTCTTTGAAAATGAAAAAGCTCTTTCGACAGAACTCAGTAAAGCTTTGTATGGAGAAACCATAAAACTCGCACCAGAATGGAGCTTTTCACTGCCTGTCCTTTGCCCATTTCTTTGCAATGCGAGTTAAAACTGAAAGAAAAAGAAAAACAGGAAGTACAGAGCCTTTGACATTGAAAACCTTGCCACAGATGGTGAGGCTTTTCTTTAAACGAATGCTAAAAAAGCGGAAATGATGCGGAATTCTTTGGAGAAAAGCTGGGAAAGATTCTGAAAAGGGTGATTGAAAGAGTATGCTGGACCCTCAATTTGCGTTTTTCAGGAAGGGGACGAATCAGTATCTGCTTCGAAAGCTTTCACAAAATGGAAAAAGTTCTTTGGGCTTTGGAAAACAACTGTCTTGCAGAAGTTTACGACCTAAAGCGATAGAGCAGGACTTTTATTTTGAAGAAGACGGATTAAGTCTCAGGGAAGAATTGACAAGTGGACAGCTTTCTTACGGAGGACCAAAAGAGCTCTTTTCTTAAGGTTCTTGACTACAAGAGTGGAAAAAGGACTTTTCCTTAAAAGCGCCTGTTTGCAGGTCTTGATTTACAACTTCCTTTATACTGGACTATGTACTGAGAAGAAGAGACATAAAGATATGGAGATTCTTCCTTCTGCCATGTTTTGTTACGATGGATAATCCTGCCCTTCCTTACGATCCGGAGAAGGATGCAGAAAAAGGAACGCCTAAAAAGGCCTTAAAGCCGAAGGGACTATCAATATTTCTGAGAAAAGCCTGTCCCATTTGGAAAAAGCTGGATGCCGGAGAAAGTCGTATGTCTTCCTGTTCAGGTGAAAAACAGACGGTGAAGAAAAAGAGGCGCTGCGGTTTCCAAGGAAAAGTTGACGCCCTTCTTTCCTATGCAAAGAAGAAAATGCGGGAAAGGAGCATAGAAGGATTAAAGCGGAGAAAAAGAGACATTTTCCATGGAAGAAATGAGCAGACAACACCCTACTATCCCTATCACAGCATCTGCGGCTTTTGATGAAAATGCGACGCTATCGTCGATTGGAAGATAAGACGCAGAAGAATACTGGACGGAAATTACTAAAAGATGCAGAAGTGAGAGAAATGAAAGGAAGGAGGGGAAAACAGAAAGCTAAAGAAGCGGAACAAGATTCGGCTGCAGAAACAAGGGACGGAAGCGGAAAAGAAAGCAGACCGAGAAAGGGGATGAGTAAGATGCCAGGAGTGGACAGAAAGAACAGCAAAGTGTAATTTCTCATCCGTGATGAGAATCTCTTGGTTTCCGCAGCAGCGGAATTCGGGAAAAACGGCGGTACTCGTAGAGCATGTTATTGATCGCATCTTGGATAAGGACAAATCCGATCAGCCTTTCCTCTCTTGTTTTAATGACCTCTGACGCGGCATTGCAACGGCGAAATGAAGGAAAGAATTAAGCTAAAGACTGACAAGAGGTCTATAGTGTGAAACGAAGGACAGTTTTCTCCAGAGAAATAACACTTCTTTCTGCAGCGAAAATCAGCACCGTGACTCTTTTTGTAAAAAGCTCATTCAAAAGAAAATTACAGCAGTCTCGGAATAGAACGAATTTTCGTATCGGAGAGAGAGATGAAGCTCTCGCTTCAGGAGGATATCATAGATGAATTACTGGAGGAGGAATACAGTAGGCGAGCGCACTTCCTCTCCTGCGATGGATCCAGTTTTTCACAGCGGAAAACAGGATGAGGCATACGAAATCGTTTTAAAAGCTCTATCCTTGCTTGGACCTCTGAACCCCTTCCCGGAAAGAGTGCCATCTGGAAAAGGATTCCGAAAGTAAAGCTGGAAGGGATACTGCTTCTGCATCGTATCCTGAGCAAGTATTCTGGAATTAAAGAATATTCTTCGTGACGTGACCTTTTGCTATGTTGATGAAAGGCAGGCCGATGGAGTATAAGGAAAGATTGGAAGACAGTACAGAAACACTCTTGGCCCTTTTCGAGATAAAAAGAATGAGGGAAAGAACAGGAGAGGTTCTTCACATCTTCTCTTATACAGACAATCGGAATTCAGTCGTTAAAAAATTTCAAGGCGGAACGAAAGGACGAGTCAAGGCAAACAATGACCTTGTGAAGCGAGTAATTCAAAACTGGCAGAAGAATTGTAATACGTAACTGA